>Ga0224512_10002833_pt1 | contig 15602 bp, 12 predicted proteins | sample SF_May12_sed_USG_4_FD_169103 | JGI IMG/M metagenome (GOLD analysis project Ga0224512, IMG submission 169103) | Sediment microbial communities from San Francisco Bay, California, United States - SF_May12_sed_USGS_13 | ecosystem: Environmental > Aquatic > Marine > Sediment | place: USA...
CGCGGCATGACCGGCATCAACGGCGACGGCAAGGGCAAGACCGCCTTCGTGATCAGCCGCGACGAGGAGAAGGTCTTGGTGCTCGACCTGGCGGCCATGGCGCCGGCCGGCGAGATCGCCCTGCCGGGCACGCCAGAGACCGGCGTCACCACGCCCGACGGCGCCAAGCTCTACGTGGCGCTGAGCGGCGCGAACCGGGTGGCGGTGATCGACACGGTGCGCCGCGAGGTGATCAAGATGATCGGCGGCGTCGGGACGGAGCCTTGGGGCGCCACCATGGCGGGCGGGGACGGCTACTGCCACTGATCGGCTAGTCCTGCCGCTCCCGTGCCTGCACGGGGCCGCTTGCCATGACCGGGATCCTGCCACCCGTGACCTTGGTGCTGGGCGGTGCGCGCTCGGGTAAGAGCGCGCACGCCGAGCGCCTGGTCGAGAGCCAGCCGGGATCCTGCCTCTACCTGGCCACCGCCGAAGCGGGGGATGGTGAAATGGCCGAACGCATCGCCCGACACCGGGCGCGCCGGGGCAGCCGTTGGGACACCCTCGAAGTGCCGCTCGAGCTCGCCGCCGCGCTCGGCGGCGCCGTCCGGCCCGACGGCGCGGTGCTGGTCGACTGCCTGACGCTTTGGCTTTCCAACTTGCTGGGCGCCGGGCGCGATCCGGAGGCGGAGACCGAGACCCTGGTCGCGGCCTTGCCGGGGCTCGCGGGTCCCGTGGTCTTCGTGTCCAACGAGGTCGGGCTCGGCGTGGTGCCGGAGAACGCCTTGGCCCGCGCCTTCACCGATCACGCCGGACGGCTGCACCAGCGGATCGCCGATGCTGCCCAGTGCGTGGTCTTCATGGCGGCGGGCCTGCCGCTGCAGCTCAAGATGATAACCTGACGGAACGGATTTATGCCCGAGCGAACTAAGATACCCGCTACGGTGATCACCGGCTTCCTCGGCGCCGGCAAGACCTCGGCCATTCGCCACGTGCTGGCGACGGCGAACGGCAAACGCCTGGGGCTGATCATCAACGAGTTCGGCGACCTGGGCGTCGACGGCGAGATCCTCAAGAGCTGCGGCATCGAGGGCTGCGCCGAGGACAATGTGATGGAGCTGGCCAACGGCTGTCTCTGTTGCACCGTGGCCGACGACTTCATCCCGACCATGGAGGCGCTGATCGACCGGCCCGAACCGCCGGACCACATCGTGATCGAGACCTCGGGGCTTGCCCTGCCCAAGCCCCTGGTCAAGGCCTTCAACTGGCCGGAGATCCGCACCCGGCTGACGGTCGACGGCGTGATCACGCTGGTCGACGGGCCGGCCGTGGCCGCGGGCCGCTTCGCCGAGGACCCCGAGGCGGTGGCGGCGCAGCGCCGTGCCGACGAGACCCTGGATCACGAGAATCCGCTGGAAGAGCTTTTCGAGGAACAACTGGCCGCCGCCGACCTGGTCGTGCTCAACAAGACCGACCTGCTCGAGGAGGCAGTCCTCGAGCGGGTGAAGGCCGAGGTGGCGCGCTATCTGCGCCCCGAGGTTAAGCTGCTCCATGCCCGCCACGGCGCGATCGACGCCGGGGTGCTGCTCGGCCTCGGCGCCGCGGCCGAGGATGACCTCGACTCGCGGCCGTCGCACCACGACGACGGCGCCGAGCACGACCACGACGACTTCACCAGCTTCGCCGTCCAGCTCGGCGAGTTCGACCGGCCGCAAAGCCTGGTCGAGCGTCTGCGGCCGGTGATCGCGGCGCACGACATCTTGCGGGTCAAGGGGTTCGCGGCCGTCGCGGACAAGGCCATGCGCCTGGTCGTCCAGGGCGTCGGCGGCCGGCTGCAACACTACTACGACCGCGATTGGCGCGGAGACGAAACGCGCGGCACGCACCTGGTGGTGATCGGCACCGCCGGCCTGGACGAGGCCGCGATCCGACGGGCCTTGGCGGCCGACGGACTTTGATGGGCTAACCCATGCACCTGCTGCAGGCTCAACCCGGCGCGATCGCCGACGGCTCCGAAGCCGTCGACCTGGGGCAGACCCCGGGCGAGATCGTCGTGCTCTCGGCCGCCGACACCGAGCTTGCCGGCCTCGCGACCGCCCAGGCGGCCAGGGGAGCAGGCGCGCCCAGCCTGCGCCTCGCCAACCTGATGCAGCTCGGCCACAACCTCTCGGTCGACCTCTACCTCGAGACCGTGGTCGCCGAGACGCGTCTGGTGGTCGTGCGTCTGCTGGGCGGTGTCGGCTACTGGCCCTACGGGGTCGAGCAGCTGCGCGCGCTCTGCGCCGAGCGGAACATCCCGCTCGCCCTGCTGCCCGGCGACGAGCAGCCGGACCCGGAGCTTTCGGCGGCCTGCAGCCTGCCGCCCGAGGCCTGCCACCGCCTGTGGCAGTATTGCGTGCAGGGCGGCCCGGAGAACGCCCGCAACTTCCTGGCCTTCGCCGCCAGCCTGCTGGGCCGTGACAGCGACTGGGTCGAGCCGAAGCCCCTGCTGCGCGCCGGCCTCTACTGGCCCGGCCTGGAGCGGCCGGCGCTGGAGGACCTGCGCCGGCACTGGCGGGCGGACGCGCCGGTCGCCGCGGTCGTGTTCTACCGGGCCCTGGTCCAGGCCGGCAACCTGGCGCCGGTCGACGCGCTGATCGCGGCGCTCGAGGCGCGCGGCGTCAACCCCCTGCCGATTTTCTGCGCCAGCTTGAAAGAGCCGGTCTCGGCCGAGACCGTCGCCGGCCTCCTGGCCGAGGCGGGCGCCGGGCTGGTGCTCAACGCGACCGGGTTCGCCGTCTCCAGCCCCGGCGCGGCGCGCCGCGAGACGCCGTTCGACGCGGTCGACGGCCCGGTGCTGCAGGTCGTCTTCTCGGGCGGCAACGAAGCCGCCTGGCGCGCGGGCACCCAGGGTCTCTCGGCGCGCGACATCGCCATGAACGTGGCCCTGCCGGAGGTCGACGGACGCGTGCTGTCGCGCACGGTCTCTTTCAAGTCCGAGGCGCGCTACGACCCGGCGACCCAGTGCTCCGTGGTGGCCTACGCGGCGGTGCCCGACCGGGTCGCCTTCGTCGCAGAGCTGGCGGCGGGCTGGCTGCGCCTGAAGCGCGCCGCGCCCGCCGAGCGGCGCCTCGCCATCGTGCTGGCCAACTATCCCAACCGGGACGGGCGGATCGGCAACGGCGTCGGTCTGGATACCCCGGCCGGGACCCTCGAGGTGCTGCATGCGCTGCGGGCCGCCGGCTACGATGTCGCGGACATTCCGGCCGAGGGCAATACCCTGATCGAGCGCCTTGCCGCCGGGCCGACCAACGCGGCGGTCCAGGGGCGCGAAGTGGCGGAAACCCTGTCCTTCGCTGATTACCAGATCTTCTTCGGAGCGCTGCCGCGCGCCGTGCAGGCGCAGGTGCTGGAGCGCTGGGGGCCGCCAGAGCGCGATCCCTTCTTCCTGCCCGGCGCGACCGACTGCGGCGCCTTCGCGATCTCCGCCTTTCGCTGCGGCAAGGTGGTGATCGGGCTGCAGCCGGCCCGCGGCTACAACATCGACCCGCAGGCGAGCTATCACGACCCGGGCCTGGTGCCGCCGCACGGCTATCTGGCCTTCTACGCCCGGCTGCGCGACCAGGTCCGCGTCCATGCGGTGATCCACATGGGCAAGCACGGCAATCTGGAATGGCTGCCCGGCAAGGCGCTGTCGTTGTCGGAGGAGTGTTTTCCCGAGGCGGCGCTGGGGCCGCTGCCGCACCTCTATCCCTTCATCGTCAACGACCCGGGCGAGGGGACCCAGGCCAAGCGCCGCGCCCAGGCGGTCATCGTCGACCACCTGACGCCGCCCCTGACCCGGGCCGAGACTTACGGCCCGCTCGCCGACCTGGAGCAGTTGGTCGACGAATACTACGAGGCCGCCGGCGTCGACCCGCGGCGCCTCAAGGTGCTGCGCCGGCAGATCCTCGAGCTGACCCAGCGCATCGGCCTGGACCAGGACTGCGGCATCGCCGGCGGGGACGACGACGACACTGCGCTCGCCAAGCTCGACAACTATCTCTGCGAGCTGAAGGAGCTGCAGATCCGCGACGGCCTGCACGTCTTCGGCCGCGCGCCCGAGGGCGAGCTCGCCACCAACCTCGTGGTCGCGCTGACCCGTGTGCCGCGCGGCCGGGGCGAGGGCGGCGAGGCCTCGCTGCTGCGCGCCCTGGCAAAAGACCTGAATTTCTCCGGCTTCGATCCGCTCGACTGCGAATTGGGCGCGCCCTGGCAGGGGCCGCGGCCCGCGGCGCTGACCGGGCCGGGCCCCTGGCGCAGCCAGGGCGACACGGTCGAGCGGCTGGAGCTGCTGGCCGCCGATCTGGTGGCCGGACGGCGCCGGGCCGACGGCGGCTGGACCCGGACCCGGGCGGTGCTGGAGGAGATCGAGCGCACGCTGGGCCCGGCCGTGGAGGCCTGCGGCAAGGCGGAGATCGACGGCCTCTTGACCGGGCTCGACGGCCGTTTTCTGGAGCCCGGCCCCTCGGGCGCGCCGACCCGGGGCCGGCTCGACGTGCTGCCGACCGGGCGCAATTTCTACTCGCTCGACACCCGCACCGTGCCGACTCCGGCGGCCTGGCACCTGGGCTGGAAGTCGGCGGCCCTGCTGATCGAGCGCTATCGACAGGACCACGGCGCCTGGCCGCGCAGCCTGGCGCTCTCCGCCTGGGGCACCTCGAACATGCGCACCGGCGGCGACGACATCGCCCAGGCCCTGGCGCTGATGGGCGTGCGGCCGACCTGGGAAACCGCCTCGCGCCGGGTGACCGGCTTCGAGGTCTTGCCACTCTCGATCCTGGACCGCCCGAGGGTCGACGTGACCCTGCGCATCTCGGGATTCTTTCGCGATGCCTTTCCGGCCCAGATCGACCTTTTCGATTCCGCGGCGCGCGCCGTCGCCGCGCTCGACGAGCCACCCGAAACGAACCCCCTGGCCGCGCGCGTGCGGACCGAAACGACCGCCCTCATGGACCAGGGCCTGGACGAGACGGCCGCGCGCCGGCGCGCCGGCTTCCGGGTCTTCGGCTCCAAGCCCGGGGCCTACGGCGCCGGCCTGCAGGCCCTGATCGACGAGCGCGGCTGGCAGGGCGACCAGGACCTGGCGCGCGCCTATCTCGCCTGGGGCGGCTACGCCTACGGCGACGGCGCGGCGGGCCAGGCCGAACACGGCCTCTTCGAGGCGCGGCTCGCCGGGGTCGAGGGGGTGCTGCACAACCAGGACAACCGCGAGCACGACCTGCTCGATTCCGACGACTACTACCAGTTCGAGGGCGGCTTGGCGGTCGCCGTGCGCCATCTCTCTGGATCCCAGCCGGCGCTCTACCACAACGACCATTCGCGGCCGGAGAGCCCCAAGGTGCGCAGTCTGTCCGAAGAGGTCGCCCGCGTGGTGCGCGCCCGCGTGGTCAACCCGAAATGGATCGAGGGCGTGATGCGCCACGGCTACAAGGGCGCCTTCGAGATGGCGGCGACGGTCGACTACCTCTTCGCCTTCGCGGCGACGGCGCGGGCGGTCAAGGACCACCACTTCGATGCCGTGTTCGACGCCTACCTGGAGGACCCGCGGGTGTGCGACTTCCTGCGCGCCAACAACGCCGCCGCGCTCGCCGAGATCGCCGAACGCCTGCTCGAGGCCCAGGAGCGCGGCCTGTGGAAGCCGCGCTCCAACTCGGCCCACGCACAGCTGCTCGCCTATGCTGGCAAAGAGCTGGAGGACGCCCGATGACCGAAGACCTCTCCGAAGAGGAGCTCAACCGCCGCGCCAACGAGAAGGCGAAGAAGCGCAAGGCGGCGCGCGACAAGATCCTGGCCACCAAGACCAAGGAGAAGGGCCTGATCATCGTCCACACGGGCAAGGGCAAGGGCAAGTCGACCGCGGCCTTCGGTCTCGCGGCGCGCGCCATCGGCAACGGCATGAAGGTGGGCGTGGTGCAGTTCGTCAAGGGCAAGTGGCAGACCGGCGAGCGCGTCGTGCTCGAGCGCTTCCCCGAGCATGTCGAGATCCGCACCATGGGCGAGGGCTTTACCTGGGACACCCAGGACCGGGCGCGCGACATCAAGGCGGCCAAGGCCGCCTGGGAGGCCTCCAAGGAGATGATCGAGGCCTGCCGCGCGACGCCGCCGAAGTACGACATGGTCGTGCTCGACGAGCTCAACATCGTGCTGCGCTACGACTACCTGCCGCTGGACGAGGTGATCGCCGTCCTCGAGGACAAGCCGAAGGACCTGCACGTCGTGGTCACGGGGCGCAACGCCAAGGACGAGCTGATCGAGATCGCCGACCTGGTCACCGAGATGACCCTGGTCAAGCATCCCTTCCGCGAGCAGGGCGTGAAGGCCCAGAAGGGCATCGAGTTTTGACCAGGGCCCCCGCCATCATGTTGCAGGGCACCGGCTCGGACGTGGGCAAGTCGCTGCTCGCCGCCGGGCTGGGGCGCGCCTACAGCCGGCGGGGCCTGGCGGTGCGGCCCTTCAAGCCGCAGAACATGTCCAACAACGCGGCGGTCACCGCCGAGGGCGGCGAGATCGGGCGCGCCCAGGCGCTGCAGGCGCGCGCCTGTGGCCTGGCGCCGAGGGTCGACATGAACCCGGTGCTGCTCAAGCCGCAGACCGAGGTCGGCGCCCAGGTGGTGGTGCAAGGCGAGGTCTGGGGCAACGCCAAGGCGCGCGAGTATCAGGACCTCAAGGCCAAGCTGCTGCCCAAGGTGCTGGAAAGCTACGACCGACTTTGCGGCGGGGCAGACCTCGTGGTCGTCGAGGGCGCGGGCAGCGCGGCCGAGGTCAACCTGCGTGCCGGCGACATCGCCAACATGGGCTTCGCCGAGGCGGCCGGCGTGCCGGTCGTGCTGGTCGGCGACATCGACCGCGGCGGCGTCATCGCCAGCATCGTCGGCACCCACGTGCTGCTCGGCGAGAACGAGCGAGAGTTGCTCGCCGGCTACATCATCAACAAGTTCCGCGGCGACCCGCGCCTCTTCGACGGCGGCCTCGAGGTCATCACCCGCAGGACCCAGCTCGAGTGCTTCGGCGTGGTGCCCTATTTCCCGGCGGCCCGCGGCCTGCCGGCCGAGGACGCCCTGGCGGTCGAGGGCCGGACGAATGGCGCGGGCGGCGGTGCGATCAAGGTGGCGGTGCCGGTGTTCTCGCGCATCGCCAACTTCGACGACCTGGACCCGCTGATCGCCGAGCCCGACGTGGCGGTCGACTTCGTCCAGCCGGGGCGGGCGCTGCCGGGCGACGCCGACCTCGTCGTGCTGCCCGGCTCCAAGGCGACGCTCGCCGACCTCGCCGTGCTGCGCGCCGAGGGCTGGGACCTGGACATCCGCGCGCACCTGCGCCGGGGCGGCCAGGTGCTCGGGCTTTGCGGCGGCTATCAGATGCTGGGCCGGGTGGTGCGCGACCCCACGGGGATCGAAGGCCGGACCGGCGCGGCGCCCGGCCTGGGCCTGCTCGAGGTCGAGACCGAGCTGGGCGGCGACAAAACCCTGGTCGAGTCCGAGGGCGTGGAGCTCGCCAGCGGCGCGGCGGTGCGGGGCTACGAGATGCATATCGGCGCGACCGGCGGGGCGGATCTGGCGCGGCCCATGCTGCGGCTGGTGGGGCGGCCCGAGGGCGCGGTCTCGGCCGACGGCCGGGTCATGGGATGCTACCTGCACGGCCTCTTCGCCGCCGACGGATTCCGCCACGCCTTTCTGAACCGCCTCCGCGCGCGGGCCGACAGCGGTCTTGCCTACGAGGCCGAGGTCGAGCGCACCCTCGACGCCCTGGCCGAGCATCTGGAAACGCACCTGAAGCTGGACCGCCTGCTGGAGGTCGCCCGTGCCGCGTAGCGCAAATCGACGGGCGACAGGCTTGGTTACCTGGATCCCCTCACCCCGCGCGAAGCGCCGCGCTGCGCGCCCCTCTCCCCCCGGGAGAGGGGACGCAGTTGCGCGAGCCTTTGCATTTCAACCCTCTCTCTGGGGGAGAGGGAGGGGCCCGGCGCTGTCAAGCGCTGGGAGGGTGAGGGGCAATGGTTCCGGGTCATGTGATGGTCCACATGAAGACGGCGACAGTGCCCGCCAGCACCGCGCTGGCCGCGAGATAGAGCCTGAGCGCGGCGCGGATGTCGGCGGCGCCGAGGTCGCGCCGGCCGTCGCCCATCCAGTGGTCCTCGACGACCTGCTCGCCATAGCGCCGTGGGCCGGCCAGGGCGAAGCCGAGGGCGCCGGCGAAGGCGGCCTCCTGCCAGCCGGCGTTGGGCGAGCGGTGCCTGGGCGCGTCGCGCCGCATGCTGCGCCAGGCGCCCGCCGCGGAAGTGCCCGGCAGCAGGGCCGCGGCAACCACCACGAGGCCGCCCGCCAGGCGCGCCGGCAGCACGTTGACCAGATCGTCGAGGCGCGCCGCCACGCGGCCGAAGGCGAGGTAGCGCGCGGTCGTGTGGCCGATCATGGAGTCCAGGGTGTTGATCGCCTTGTAGGCGGCGAGCCCCGGCAGGCCGAGCAGCAGGAACCAGAAGGTCGGCGCGACCACGCCGTCGGAAAAGTTTTCGGCGACGCTTTCCACCGCCGCCCGCGCGACGCCCGCCTGGTCCAGGCTCTGCGGGTCGCGGCCGACGATTTGGGCGACCGCCGCCCGGCCCTCGCCGAGCCCGCGATCGAGCCCGCCGGCGACGGCCGAGGCGTGATCGTAGAGGCCGCGAAAGGCGATCAAGGTGCTGGCGAAGAGGCCCTCGACGATCCAGCCGCCCGGCAGGCCGTTCAGCAACAGCGCGATCAGCCCGCCTACCAGGGCCGCGAGCAGCGTGACGCCGGCGGCGAGCAGCGCGCCGCGCAGCACACGGATGCGTGCCGGCATCTCCGGCTCGTTGAGCCAGCGCTCGCCGGCCTCGACCAGCCGGCCGATCAGCGCGACGGGATGCGGCAGGACGTTGTAAAGCCGGCGCGGATCGCCCAGCAGGGCGTCGAGCAGCAGGGCCAGCAGCAGAGTCTGCAGCAACAGGGCCGGCGTTCCGACGCCACTCAACCAGGCGAACAACATGGCGCGAGCATGGGTGCGGCGAAGCCCGCGGTCAACGGCGTGCGCGGCATGGGGCGGGGGAGGACCGGGTAATGCGGACGCTCATCGTACTCGCCCATCCCGAGGCCAAGTCCTTCAACGCCCAGCTCAAGGACGTGGCGGTCGAGACCCTGGAAAATGCCGGCCACAGAGTCGAGGTTTCCGACCTCTACGCCCTGGGTTTCGATCCGGTCGAGGGGCCTGAGCACTTCACGGAGATGAAGCAGCCGGACTGGTTCAGCGCCCAGACGGAACAGCGCCACGCCTGGGAACAGGGCAAGACCGGCGCCGACGTCCGGGCCGAGGCCGACAAGCTCGAGCGCGCCGACTTCCTGCTGTTCCAGTACCCCATGTGGTGGTTCTCCATGCCGGCCATTCTCAAGGGCTGGCTCGACCGGGTCCTGGTTTACGGCGGGCTCTACACCAGCCGCATGCGCTACGACGAAGGCTACTTCACCGGCCGCCGCGCCATGATCTCGGTGACCACCGGCGGCCCCGAAGCGACCTTCGCCCACAACGGGCGCAACGGCGACATCGATCTGCTGCTCTGGCCGATGAACTTCGCGCTGCACTACATGGGTTACGGCGTGCTGCCGCCCTTCGTCGCCTACGGCATCGAGGGCGGCCTCAAGTATTCCAATCCGGACTCGATTCCGGGACGGCTGCAGGGCTACAAGGAGGCCTTGGCAGCGCGGCTCGGTGCCCTCGACGAGGCCGAGCCGCTCAAGTTCAACGGCTGGGACGATTGGGACGAAGACGGCCGCCTGAAACCAGGCGTTCCGGGATACAGTCCGTTCATGCGCGGGCAACCGTGACCGAAACAGGAGTCCGCGCCGAGGAGGGAAGGGTGATGACGAAGACAGGTGTGATGGTCTGCGGGCACGGCAGCCGCGATCCCGAGGCGGTGCGCGAGTTCGATTCCGTGGCGCGCGGCATCCGCGAGCGTCTGCCGCACTACGAGGTGGAGAGCGGCTTTCTCGAGTTCGCCACGCCGATCATCCGCGACGGCCTCGACCGGCTGCGCGAAAGCAGCCACGAGCGGGTGCTCGCGGTGCCCGGCATGCTGTTCGCCGCCGGCCACGCCAAGAACGACATCCCCTCGGTGCTCAGCACCTACCAGGCCCGGCATCCGGGGATGGAGATCCTCTACGGCCGCGAGCTGGCGATCGACGGCAAGCTGCTGGGCGCGGCCGGCGCGCGCATTCGCGAGGCGCTGGAGGCCGCCGAGGGCGAGGTGCCGCTCGCCGAGACCCTGCTCATGGTGGTCGGCCGCGGCGCCTCCGACCCCGACGCCAACTCCAACGTCGCCAAGGTCATGCGCCTGCTGTGGGAGGGCTTCGGCTTCGGCTGGGGCGAGACCTGCTATTCCGGAGTCACCTTCCCCTTGGTCGAGCCGGGTCTCGAGCACGCGGCCAAGCTGGGCTACCGGCGCATCGTGGTGTTTCCCTACTTCCTCTTCACCGGCGTACTGGTAAAGCGGATCTACGACTACACCGACCAGGTCGCCGCGCGGCACCCGGAGATCGAGTTCCTCAAGGCGCCCTACCTTTCGGACCACCCCCTGGTGCTCGACTCCTTCGCCGAGCGGGTCGACGAGATCCTGACCGGCGAGAACCTCATGAACTGCAAGCTCTGCAAGTACCGGGAGCAGATCCTCGGCTTCGAGGCGGAGGTCGGACTGCCCCAGGAAAGCCACCACCACCACGTGGAAGGCATCGGCACCGACGCCGACAAAGGCAACGGCCATCACGATCATCACCACGGGCATCACGACGAGCACGACCATGACCACGGCCATTCCCATGGAGATGGTCACAGCCACGGGCACGGCCATCACCACCATTCCTATCCCCACGCCGACCACCCGCACGGCCCGCGCAGCATGAAGAAGTGGGCCTGAGCGGGACCCGGAGGAGCCGTCGTGCTGCCGCCTTTCGACTACCTGCGCGATCCGGAAGCGATCTACCGTCGCTCCTTCGAGCTTGCGCGCGCGGCGAGCGACCTTTCGGCCATCCCGGAGGAACTGCACGGCCTCGCCCTGCGCCTGGTCCATGCCTGCGGCATGCCGGAGATCCTGGACGGCCTCGCCTGGGGCGGTGTGATCGTGGCGGCGGGGCGGCGCGCACTGAAGGCGGGGGCGCCGATCATCGTGGACTGTCGCATGCTGGCCGAAGGTATTACCCGAGCGCGCCTGCCGGTCGGCAACGAGGTGCTGAGCGTCCTGAACGATCCGGCGGTTCCGCGACTTGCCAGGGAGCTGGCGACGACCCGCTCGGCCGCGGCGGTGGAGCTTTGGCGGCCGCGTCTGGAAGGCGCCGTGGTCGCCATCGGCAACGCGCCGACCGCGTTGTTCCGCCTGCTCGAGCTACAGCGGGAGGGCGCGCCGCGGCCGGCGGCGCTCCTGGCCTTCCCGGTCGGCTTCGTCGGCGCGGCGGAATCGAAGGAGGCGCTCATCGAGAGCGGGCTGGACATCCCCTACGTGACCCTGCGCGGCCGGCGCGGCGGCTCGGCCCTGGCGGCGGCGGCGGTCAACGCGCTCGCCGCGGATCGGCCATGACGCCCTGGCTTTCCATCGTCGGCTTGGGCGAGGACGGCCTGGAGGGCCTGACCCCGGTGGCCCGCGCGCTGGTCGACAACGCGGAGGTGCTGGTCGGCGCCGAGCGGCATCTGGCCATGGTGCCCGCGGACGGCCGCGAGCGGCTCGCCTGGCCCACGCCGCTGACCATCCTGGTCGAGGAGATCGCCCGCCGGCGCGGCACGAAGATCTGCATCCTGGCGTCCGGCGATCCCATGTTCTACGGCATCGGCGTCACCGTCGCCCGCTACGTGCCGCGCGAGGAGATGACCGTCGTCCCAGGGCTTTCGACTTTCTCGCTCGCCGCCGCGCGGCTCGGCTGGGGCCTGGCTGATTGCGAGCTGCTGACCCTGCACGGCCGGCCGCTCGAGCAGCTCCATCCCCACGTTCAGCCCGGCGCCAGGCTCCTGGTCCTGAGCGAGGACGGCACGACCCCTGGGAAGGTCGCGGCGCTGCTGCGCGGGCGCGGCTACGGCGAAAGCCGGGTGACCGTGCTGGAGCACATGGGCGGCTCAAAGGAAAAGATCTTCGACGCCACGGCAAAGACCTGGGAGGTCGAGCGCGCTGCCGACCTCAACGCCCTGGCCGTCGAATGCGTCGCGGGGTCCGAGGCTGCCTTGCTGCCGCGCCTGGCGGGCCTGCCCGACACGGCCTTCCGGCACGACGGGCAGCTGACCAAGCGCGAGGTGCGGGCCGCGACCCTGGCGGCGCTTGCACCCGTGGCGGGGCAAAGGCTCTGGGACGTCGGCGCCGGCTGCGGCTCGGTCGCCATCGAATGGATGCGCGCCGCCTGGGAGGCCCGGGCCATCGCCATCGAACGCGATCCGGAGCGGCTCACCCTGATCGCCGCCAACGCCGCGGCCCTCGGCACGCCGAAGCTGAAGGTAGTGGCGGGCGAGGCACCGGCCGCGCTCGAAGGGCTCGACCCGCCCGACGCCGTCTTCATCGGCGGCGGCCTGAGCGGCGCGGGGCTGTTCGAGGCCTGCTGGAAGGCGCTCAAGCCCGGCGGCCGTCTGGTCGCCAACGCGGTGACCCTGGAGGGCGAGCAGGCCCTGGTCCAATGGCGCCTGGAAACCGGCGGCGAGCTGGCGCGCATCGCCGTCTCGCGCGCCGAGCCGGTCGGCCCCTACACCGGCTGGCGCCCGCTCATGCCGGTGACCCAGCTGCAGGTGACCAAGCGATGAGCGGCACCCTCTACGGCCTCGGCATCGGGCCCGGCGATCCGGAGCTGATCACCGTGAAGGCCCTGCGCCTGCTCCAGGCCGCGCCGGTGCTCGCCTATCCGGCGCCGGAAAAGGGCGAAAGCCTAGCCCGCACCATCGTCGCGCCGCTGCTGCCCGGCGGGCAGGCCGAGGTGGCGATCCGCATGCCGATCGAGGTCGCCCGCTTTCCGGCGCAGGAGGTCTACGACCAGGCGGCGCAGGATCTGGGCGCCCACCTGGGGGCGGGGCGCGACGTCGCCGTGCTCTGCGAAGGCGACCCCTTCTTCTACGGCTCCTTCATGTACCTCTTCGGGCGCATGGCCGAGCGCTTTCCGGTCGAGGTGGTGCCGGGGGTGTCCTCGCTGACCGCCTGCGCGGCGGCCCTGGGCGCGCCGCTCGCCGCGCGCAACGACGTGCTCACCGTGGTGCCGGCGCCCCTGCCCGAGGCCGAGTTGAAGGCGCGGCTTTCGGCCGGCGACGCCGCGGCGATCATCAAGGTGGGCCGTCACTTCGCCAAGCTGCGCGCCGTGCTGGAAGACCTCGAGTTGATCGAGGAGGCGCGCTACATCGAGCACGCCACCATGGGAAGCCAGCGCATCCTGCCGCTCGACTCGGTCGATCCCGCGGCCGTACCCTACTTCTCCATGATCCTGTTGCACAAAAGGGGCGAGGCCTGGACATGAGCGATACCCCTGTCCTCGTCGCGCTCGCCCCCGGCGGCCATGCCCTGGCCCGCCGTATCGCCAAGGCGCTGCCCGGGGCCGAGATCCACGGCCTAGCCGGACGGACAGAGGGCGCCGAAGCGACTTTTACCGGGACCACGGAGCATCTTCGGGCGCTGTTCCAGGCGGGGCGGCCTATCGTCGGTCTTTGCGCCCCCGGCATCCCGCTCCGCGCCCTCGGGCCCCTGCTGCAGGACAAGCGCGAGGAGCCGCCGGTGGTCGCGGTCGCCGAAGACGGCAGCGCGGTCGTGCCGCTGTTGGGCGGGCACCGGGGCGCCAACGACCTGGCACGAACCATCGCCGGGGTGCTCGACATTACGCCGGCCATCACCACTGCGGGCGACGCCCGCTTCGGGGTCGCGCTCGACGCGCCGCCGCCCGGCTGGCGCCTGGCGAACCCCGAGCACCACAAGGGCTTCATGGCGAGCCTGCTCGGCGGCGCAGGGGTCAGGCTCGAGGGGACGGCGCCCTGGCTCGCGGCGAGCGGCCTGCCCGTCGATCCCGAGGCCGAACTGGTCATCCGCGTGACCGAGCAGGCGGATAATGGATCGGACCATCGCTTGGTCTACCACGCGGCGGTGCTGGCCCTCGGGGTCGGCTGCGAGCGCGGCGCCGCGCCGGAGGAGGTGCTCGACTTGGCACGACAGACGCTGCGGGACCATGGCCTCGCCGAGGCTGCCGTGGCTGGCGTCTATTCCCTCGACCTCAAGGCCGACGAGCCGGCGGTCCATGCCGTCGCGGCGGCGTTGGGCGTGGCGGCACGCTTCTTCGACGCGGCGGCGCTCGAGGCCGAGACCCCGCGGCTCGCCACGCCCTCCGACCTGGTGTTCCGCGAGGTCGGCTGTCACGGCGTGGCCGAGGGTGCGGCGCTCGCCGCCGCCGGCCCCGAGGCCGCGCTGGTCGTCGCCAAGGCCAAGTCGGCGCGGGCCACCTGCGCGGTTGCCAAGGCGCCGGACCCGCTTGGCGCAGCCGGACGGCCGCGCGGCAGCCTCGCCGTGGTCGGCATCGGGCCCGGCGATCCGCTGTGGCGCACGCCGGAGGCGGCGGCGGCGGTGCGCGACGCGACCGACCTGGTCGGCTACGGGCTCTACCTCGACCTGCTCGGCCCCTTGGCGCAGGGCAAGACTCGCCACGACTATCAACTGGGCGAGGAGACGGTGCGGGTGCGCGCCGCGCTCGACCTGGCCGCCGAGGGGCGCAGCGTGGCGTTGGTCTGCTCCGGCGATCCCGGCATCTACGCCATGGCGGCGCTCGTCTTCGAGCTGCTTGAGCGCGAGAACAAGCTCGCTTGGCGCCGTCCGGCGGTCACCGTGGTGCCCGGCATCTCGGCCCTGCAGGCCGCGGCCGCAAGGATCGGCGCGCCGCTCGGCCACGACTTCTGCGCCATCTCGCTTTCGGACCTGTTGACGCCCTGGCCGGTCATCGAGCGCCGGCTCGAGGCCGCGGCCCAAGGCGACTTCGTGGTGGCGCTCTACAATCCGGTCTCGAAGCGCCGCCGGCACCAGCTCGCCGCCGCCGCCCGCATCCTGCGCGCCCACCGCCCCGCCGACACGCCGGTCGTGCTGGCGCGCAACCTGGGGCGCGACGGCGAGGCGGTCGCGGTGATCGCGCTGGACGAGCTAAGCCCCGAGCGGGTCGACATGCTGACCCTGGTCCTGGTCGGCTCCAGCGAGACCCGGCGCGTGGCCCGCGGCGACGGCGGCGCCTGGGTCTATACGCCGCGCGGCTACGCCGCCAAGGGCCCCGATGCCGAGGAGGTCGCATGACGGTGCATTTCATCGGCGCCGGCCCTGGCGCGCCGGACCTGATCACAGTGCGCGGCCAGCGGCTGATCGCCGAGGCCGACCTCGTGCTCTACGCCGGCTCCCTGGTGCCACGCGAGGTGCTGGCGGGCGCGCGCCCCGAGGCCCGGGTGATCGACAGCGCGCCCATGACGCTCGACGAGATCGTCGAGCAGATGCGCAAGGCCGCGGCGGCGGGCGAGACCGTGGCGCGGGTCCATTCCGGCGATCCCTCGCTCTATGGCGCCATCGCCGAGCAGATGCGCCGGCTGGACGCGCTCGACATCGACTACGACATCACCCC
>Ga0224512_10002834_pt1 | contig 15600 bp, 17 predicted proteins | sample SF_May12_sed_USG_4_FD_169103 | JGI IMG/M metagenome (GOLD analysis project Ga0224512, IMG submission 169103) | Sediment microbial communities from San Francisco Bay, California, United States - SF_May12_sed_USGS_13 | ecosystem: Environmental > Aquatic > Marine > Sediment | place: USA...
TGCTCGTAGCCCTTGAACTGGATCTCACTCCCCATGACCGCCATGCTTACCAAATGGCGAGTCTTGGGTCAGGCTCCTAGGCCGGAGTCGGCGCGTTCGGCGGGCGGCCCCCGGGCGCCGACTCCGCGCACTCGGATTCGCGTCCGCGAACGACCCGACGTCCTCGGAGCGGGCCGCCGCGCTGGGTCACGACGGTGCACTGCCCCTCGTGACCGTCGAGCTCGTAGTAGATCACGACCCAGTCGCGCGTCGTACCCAGTTCGTGTGCGCGGGCGGTGTTGGAATGGAGCGCGGTGAAGGACCAGCCGTCCCTTTCCGTGTGGAGAATCGGCAGCCAGGCCTCGCCGCTCGGGTTGAAACGCCGCGGCACGATGGTCCGCAGCGTACCCGCCTGCGCCCGCCGTCGGTATTCGGCGTCCACCGCGAGGATCGCACTCGCCGTCGGGCGCGGCTCTGCGGCCGCGGGAGCGCCGTCCCCGGGAGCCTCGAGGCAGCGCCACCGCTGCGCGCGACGGCGTGCCGAACGACTCAGGATGCCCGCCACCGCATCCCGGATCCCCCGCACCCTCCGCGGACCCAACCGCCGGATGCGTTCGAGGCGCCCGTCGTGGGCGGCGAGCTCGAGGTCCTCGAGGGTCTCGATCCCGAGGTCGCGGTGGATCCGCACCGCGAGCCGCTCGCCGATGCCGGGCACGGTCGCCAGGAGATCCTCCGGCGAAACCTGCCCCTCGAGGCGATCGAGCAGCCCCGCCCGACCCGTGTGCACGTACTCGTGCACGAGGGCCCCGATGCTCTTGCCGATGCCCGGCAACCGCTCCAGGGCGTCCGGGCCGACGGCGGCGTCCATCGCCGACAGCGGCTCGGCGGCTTCGCGCACCGTGCGCGCGGCGGCGCGATAGGCGCGGACGCGGTAGATGTTCGCCTCCTGGGCCTCGAGCAGGTCGGCGATCCGCTCGAGCAGGTCGGCGATATCTTCGTTGTCCGGTCGCAACCGACGCATCGGTTCGCTGCGCACGCCTGCCGGCTCTGGCATCCCTTCGAATCCCGAGGCGCGCCCCTACCCGGGCTTCACGTGACCCTCGGCCAATAGCCGCACGAGATCGAGGCTCGTGAGGATTCCCAGCAGGCGTCCCGCCTCCACGACGGGAAGGCGGTGGATGCGGTGCTCGACCAGGATCTGCGCGACCTCCTGCAGCGAGTCCGTCGGCGTTACCGTGATGAGGTCGTGGACCATGACGTCCTTGACGCGCAGCTTCTCGATCCGCGCTCCGACCTGCCGGGCGATCGCGTCGATCGTCTCGGGGGGATCGATCCGGATTCCGCCGACGTCGCGGTAGTAATCGGAAATGGTCTCCGCGACGCTCTGCTCGACGCCCAGCTGACGAACCACGTCCGAGCGGGAGACCAGGCCCACCATGCGCCCGTCCTGCACGACCGGGAAGCCGCTGACGCGCTCCTCGAGGAATGCGCGATCCAGCTCGGCGAGGGTCGTCTCGACGCCGACAGTCCGCACGTCGGTCTGCATCACATCGCCCGCGACCCGGCCCACGCGTCCTCCACCGGCGATCCCCGGCCAGGGTAGTGGATCCCGCGAACCCCCGCGCGCGGGACGAGGGCTCGCCTAGTCGTAGGGCGCGGCGGCCGGAGAGCCGAGCTCCACCGGATCCACGTAGACCTCGCGTTCGCCGAGGGCCACGACCGCGAGGTCGCGCACGCCGGCGAGCTGTTGTCTGCAATCGTCGCCGCCGCAGACGACGGCGTCCTGGTCGATGTCGTGTCGCCCCTCCACGTCGCCGCAGCGCCGGCAGGTGCCGAACGGCTGGATGCGAACGAGCTGGCCTTCGCCGAATCGCGTGTAGACCCGGCTGCCCAGCTCCGGACGCCCGCTCTCGGCCCGACCGCCGGGGACGCGTTCGAAGGGCTCCTCGGGCTCGGCGCGCGCCTCGCCGGCGCGCGCGCACGCGATACAGACGGTCGTGCCGGGAAGCGCTCGCAGACGGGCGAGCGGAATCTTTCCGCCGCACGACTCGCAGACACTCAGACGCCCCTGGGCCGCGTGGTCCAGCGCCCGGTCGATGGCTTCCAGCCGCTGCGTCGCGAGCGCGTCGAGCCGCTCGACGAATCGCACTTCGCGCAGGTCGGCTCCGCGCTCGTAATCGTCCATCGGCTGGTCGTGCTGGTCGGCGGAAAGCTGCCGCTCCGTATCGTGATACCGGTCCAGGCGCTTGGTGATGCGCTCGCGCTCGTGCTTCAGGTCGTGGACGAGACGCTCGAACTCCAGCGCGTTGCCGCGGCGTTCGGCGACCCGCTCCGACCAGAGCGACGCCGCGAGCGCGCGCAGCGCATCCGTCTCGGACAGCAGACCCACGAGCCGCTCGGAGTCGTCGACGATCGGAATGCAGCCGATGCGGCGATCGGCCATGCGGTCCGCGGCATCCCCCAACGAGGCGTCGTCGCGCAAGGTCTCCGGTGCATGGCTCATGATCTCGCCGACGCACCATTCGCGGATTCGCTCCCGGTCCGTCGCCGGAGGCTGCCGGCGCGAGCTCACCGCGACCGGAAGAGCGGCCCGCAGGTCATCGATCGAGAGCACGCCGATCACGTGTCGCTCGGGGTCGATCACCGGAAGATGTCGGATGTCGTATTCGACCATGAGATCGAGCGCCTCGAGGGCCGAAGCCTCGGGATCGATCGCGACCGGGTCGCCGCTCATCCAGTTCTTGACCGCTATTTCCACCGCCGACGTCCTCTCCCGCACCCTCCTCGCCAAGCGCTGCCGTCCACCACGGAATGCTTGCACAGGACGTGCCGGTCTCGCGGCGATGCAGCGCAACGCTTCCGCACGCCGGAACCTTCACTGGGGCAGGAATCCGATACGCTGGGGCGAAATGGGTCGAAGCCCCGGGGCAGCGCCCCGCTCGTCATCGCGGCTTGAAGACGCCCGCGAACTCGTCCTTCATTTCGCGGCTCATGAGACGCAAGGCCTCCTCGCGGACGCCGGCGCCCTCGTAGCAAACCCGGTAGACGCCCTCGGCGATGGGCATCTCGACGCCCTCGCGGGCGGCGAGTCGGTGAACCGGCAGCGCGCTCACGTAGCCCTCGGCCACGGCTTTCTGCGACGCCGCGATGTCGGCGGCCCGCTCTCCCTTGGCGAGTCGGATTCCCATCTGGCGATTGCGCGAGAGCTCTCCATGGCAGGTGAGCGTCAGGTCCCCCACGCCCGCCAATCCCAGGAGAGTCAGGGGGTTGGCGCCGAGCGCCGAGCCCAGGCGCGCGATCTCCGCCAGCCCGCGCGTCATGAGCGAGGCGAGGGCCGAAGCTCCGAGACCGAGTCCATAGGCGGCCCCGCAGGCGACGGCGACGACGTTCTTGAGCGCTCCTCCCAGCTCGACGCCGACGACATCATCGCTCGCGTAGACGCGCAAGAGCGGCGCGTGAAGGATCGACTGGACGCGGCGCGCCACGTCGATGTCGTCGGCGGCCAGCGCCACGTCGGCGGGCAGGCCCGCCGCGACGTCGCGCGCGAAGCTCGGGCCCGAGAGGAACGTGAGCCGCTGCCGGTGCGCCGCGAGCGTCTCCGCCAGCACGTCGCTCATGAGCGCCAGCGTGTCGCTCTCGATCCCCTTCGCGGTCGAGGTGATCAGAGCCGCGTCGGGAATCCACGCGGCGGCGGCGGCGCTCACGCGGCGCATGTACGCGGAGGGAACGACGAACAGGACCAGCTCGGCCTCGGCGAGCACCTCGGCCAGGTCGTTGCTGAAGTGGATCTCGCGCGGCACCGAGACGCCGGGCAGATACGCGGCGTTCTCCGCCTGCGCCGCCACGGCTTCGGGGAGGCCTTCGTCGAAAGCCCACACCCGAACCCGGTGGCCCAGGCTCGCGCTGTGCAGCGCCAGCGCCGTACCGAAAGCGCCGGCCCCGAGAATGCTCACGTTCGCCACGGCGTCCTTCCCGCTCGTCCGGCCGCATGGTACGCCACCGCGGCCCGGCCGTGGGTTTCCGGACGGGCAGCCCCGACCCCCCGAAGCCCCCGCAGGGCCTTCGGGGCACGAAGCTTGCACCCGTCCCCAGGGCGGCGAAGATCCGATGCGGAGGCGTGCGCCATCCGCTGCCGGGTGCGTCCGGAGCCTTGGCGCGAGCCCGGGAGACGTCGTTGTCGGTCGGGAAGATCTGTGTCCGAACGGTCCATACCGCTTCCCCGGACGAGACGGTCCTCGAAGCCGCGCGGCGCATGGCCCGGGAGCAGACGGGGACCCTGGTGGTGCTCGACCTCGAGCGTCTTCCGATCGGGATCTTGAGCGATCGCGACGTCATGGTGCGCTGTGTGGCCGAGCGCAAGGACCCGGCGTCGACCCCGGTTTCCGAGCTCATGAGCACGCCCGTCGCATCGGTGCGCGAGACGATGCCCATCGAGGATGCGTTGGCCCAGATGGCGACGTGTCGGGTGCGCCGGGTGCCGGTCGTCGACGATCGCGACCGCCTCGTTGGAGTCCTGTCTCTCGATGACGTGATCGAGCTGCTGGTCGAGGAGGCGGGCACCATCGGCCGCCTCCTCCGACATCGCTCTTGAGGCGCGACCCGCATGACGCTCATTCGTTTCACGGCGCGGAGGAAGCATGGAGATCCACTGGCACAATGTCGAATCTCTCAGCGAAGACGAGCGGGCCGCGATCGAGCAGCGCGTCGAGCGACTCGCCGCCCACCACAGCGATCTCATCGACGTGCGGATCACCGCACGGCCCAACCGGCACCACCGGCACGGCGGTCAGGAGGTCCGCATCACGGCCGAGGCGCGCGGGCGCGAGATCGTGGCCGCGCGGACGCGAACGGAGGTCGGACTGGCGCTCAACGAGTCCATGGACGCATTCGAGCGGGAGCTGCGTCGCATGCGCGACCGCCGGCTGTCGCGCCGGTCGGAGCAGCAGCCGCCGCCGCCGCACCTCGGAATCGTGGACCGTGTGTTTCGCGAAGATGGATACGGTTTCGTGCTGATCGATGACGGCGAGCAGGTCTACTTCCACCGCAACGCCGTCAAGGGCGGAGTCGCCTTCGACGACCTCGCGGAGGGCGATCGCGTGGCGCTCAATGTCGAGGCCGGCGACGAGGGCCCGCAGGCCAACGCGATCCATCCCGCGCCTCCCGGCGCGCCGTCGCGCTGACGCACTCCCGGACGCGGCTCTCCCGGGGGCAACCACCCCGCGGCGGTCACGCTCCGGCCGTGCGGGTCCGGCGGCGGCGGCCGCGCGAGCGGCGGGTCTTCTTCCGGCCCGGTCGCCGCTTTGGCGTCCGCGGAGCCGCCAGCGGCTCGAAGAAGCCTTCCGGCCGGCCCGGTTGCCCACGACAGACGTCGCACAGGCCGCAGGGGGCATCGGCCTCCTCGCCGAAGTAGCCCTGCAGGAAGGTGGCGCGGCACCCCGAGGCGCGCGAGTACTCTTCGATCGCGTCGAGACGCCGGGCGTCCTGGGACCGCAGCGTCTCGAAGCGTCCGGCGAGGCCGCGAACCCCCTCCTCGACCCCGCCCGGCGGCGCGGTCACGCGGATCTCGGAATCGTCCCAACGGATCAGGCCCGCCTCTTCGATCGGCGACAGCAGCGCCGCCGCGATCCGAGGCCCCAGCTCCGCCGAGAGCGCCAGCGCCTCGAGCGAGGGGCTCCGGCGCTCGTCGGACCAGGCCGCGAGCGCCCGGCCGATGCGATACAGCTGGTCCGGGCGCACCCGGCTGCGGGCCAGCAGGGCTTCGTGGATGCTGCGATCCGTCGGGTCGTGGAGCAGGATGCAGTTGGACTTGCGCCCGTCTCGCCCTCCGCGCCCGGCCTCCTGCACGTACTGCTCGAGCGATGCCGGCGACTGGTAGTGCAGGATGTAGCGGATGTCGGGCTTGTCGATCCCGAGGCCGAAGGCGCTGGTGGCGACCATCACGGTGCGGTGTCCGTGCCGCATGAACCGGGCCTGCTGGGTGTTGCGCTCCTTGGCCGTCATCCCCCCGTGATAGTGGTACGCCGGCATGCCGAATCGACGCAGAAGCGTATAGACGATGTCGACCTCGCGGCGCGTCGCGCAGTACACGATGCCGGGACGGCGCAGGCGCCGGGCCAGCCGAATCAGGACACGGCCCCGCACGTCCTCATCGCAGGGCAGGACCTCGAACGCGAGATTCGAGCGGTGCGGAGAGCTCGCCACCACGCGGGGCTCGCGCATGCGGAGCGAGCCCACGATCGCGCTGCGCACCCGGGGCGTGGCGGTGGCCGTGAGCGCCAGGAGCGGCGGCGAGCCGAGCACGCTCAGGCGCGCCCCCATACGCAGGTAGGCCGGGCGGAAATCGTGCCCCCACTCAGAAAGGCAGTGCGCCTCGTCGATCGCAACGAGCCCGACACCGGACTTGGCGAGCGCTTCGCGCGTGTCCGCGGCGTCGAGTGTCTCGGGCGTGGTCATGACCAGCAGCGAGCCGCCTTCCGCCACCCGTGAAAGGGCCGCCTGCCGCGCGCGCCCGCGCACGGTGCCGTCGAGGCGCACGCAGGGAACGTCGCGCTCGAGCAGCTTCTCGTGCTGGTCCCGCAGCAGCGCTCGCAGCGGCGAGATCACCAGAACCGGCTTCGGGAGGACCATCGAGGGGACCTGGTAGCAGGCGGATTTCCCGAATCCGGTGGGCAGGATCATCAGCACGTCGCGGCCGGCGAGCGAGTGCGCGATCACGCGCTCCTGCTCCGGGTGCAGCGTGCGAATCCCGAGCCGTTGCGCCGCCGCGTGGACCGCCCGCGGCAGCGCCGGACCCGAGGCGCCGGGCTCCCCCGCCCCGGCGGTCCCCAGCGTCCCCTCGCCGCCCCCGCGCCGCCCCGCGCGCCGCGGCCTGCGCCGCGCGCGTCCGCGGCGCGGTCGCTTGTCCACTCCACCATCCCGGATCGACGTCAAACGCAGGGACTCCGAAGCGCGGGCGCACACCCGCACCATCGCGTTTGCGCCGCGCCGGGGGGCGTTGTATCGGGCGACCCGCTGGGGTCGCCGCGCCCGGATGCGCTCCCGATCGTCCGGAAGCCAGGGCGGCGCACTCGACCTCCAGCATACCGCACCGCGGGCCCCGCAGGCGTCCCGATGGGGGCGTTCAGGCAGGGTCGGCGCCGAGCACGCGCGAAAGCTCGTCGCGCTCGTGGCGCGGGAGCCGCGAGCCGTCGGCCCGGCAGACGCCGACACCCGGCTCGGCGCGGGCGATGCTGCCGACGGCGTACCCCTCCCCCGCCAGGACGTCACGCGCCGCCTCTGCGGACGCCGCCGGAAAAGCCGCGAGCAGCGTCCCCGACGCCAGCACTCCCCAGGGATCGGCGCCGACCGCGTCGCAGAGGGCGAGGCCGGGCTCGAACCACAGCAGCGACCCGACGTCGACGCGCAGGGCCAGGCCCGAGGCCTCGGCCAGCTCGTGGAGGCCGGCCGAGAGGCCTCCCTCAGTCGGATCGTGCAACGCCGTCGCGCCCAGGTCCGCGGCCCGCAGCGCGGCATCGACGACGCTGATGCCCGGGTCGCGCAGCGCAGCGCGCGCGCGTTCGAGAAGCGCCTCCGGCACGTCGCGCAGTCGCTCGCCCGCTTCGCGCGCCAGCACCGCCGCCCCCTCGATGGGCGCGGGCCCGATCTGCAGCACGATGTCGGTCGCCTGCACGCCGCCGGTCCGCACGAAGCGTCCGTCCTCACGCAGCCCCAGCATCTGGCCCACGACCACCGTCTGCGTGACGGCGCCCGTGACCTCGGTGTGGCCGCCCACGAGCGCAGCGTCGATGCCCGCAAGCGCGGTGCGCATCTCCTCGAAGACGGCGCGGACCTCCGCCTCTCGCGTGCCCGCGGGCAGCAACACACAGGCGAGAAACCAGCGCGGCCGCACGCCGAGCACGGCGACGTCGTTGGCGTTGACCACGACGGCGTGGGCGCCGATGCCGTGCCCGGTGAGCGTGATCGGGTCGGTGGCGGCGACGAGCGCGCCGCCCGCCACCTGGATGACGCAGGCGTCCTCGCCGACAGCCGGGGGAAGGCGCAGATCCTCGGGCGGGGGCGGGCCCGCGGCCAGCAGCTCGCGCAGCAGCGCGGCCGGGAGCTTGCCCAGAGGCAGCGGGGCATCCTCCGCCATGACGGGAAGGTAGCCACGATCGCGCCCGCTCCCGCGCGCCCGGCGGAATCAGACGTCCAGGGTGACCGCGGCCTCCCAGCCCCCGTCTCCGCCGCCGGGGCCCACCCGCAGGCCGTGGGCGGTGGCGGCCTTCACGTCGCCCTCCAGGCGGTGCCGACTGGGGTCGATCCGCTCGCCCGCGAGCTGTGCCTCCAGGCGCGCTGCCCCCGCTTGCGAGACCCGGAGCGTCTCGGGGCGCAGGAGCAGCTGCTCCGCGTCCTTCCAGTAGATCAACTCGTTCAGGAATCGCAGCAGCAGCAGGTCGAGGGCCGGCTCCTCCAGTGCGAGGGATCGGCGCACCCGCGCGGTCACCGTCCCCGGATCCTCCACGGTCGCCGCGAGGAGCGCCTCGGCCGAGGCGGCAAACACGTCCTCGACGCTCGCGCCGCGAGCGACGAAGCAGAGGTCGCTCGTCACTCGATCCACGAACTCGAAGGCCGACGCGGACGTCACCCCTTCACGTTCCCGACCGGCAGCAGGTGCACGACGCGGCGCGAGAGCCCCGCGAGCTCGGTGGCCTCGGCCACCTCGTCCACGTCCTTGTAGGCGAAGCCCGCCTCCTCGGCGAGCCCGCGCTGCGAGGCGGCGTGCACCAGGATGCCGCGCGCACTCATGCGGTCCTGGAGCTCGCGACCCCGCACCAGCTTCCGCGCGCGGGTGCGGCTCATCCGGCGGCCACTCCCGTGGGCCGTGCTGAAGAAGCTCGCCTCGCCGCTCGCCACGCCGGCGAGGACGTAGGAGCCGGTCTCCATGCTCCCGCCGATGATCACGGGCTGGCCCGTGGCGCGATACGCCGGCGGCAGCTCGGGATGCCCCGGAGGAAAGGCGCGCGTCGCGCCCTTCCGGTGCACGAGGAGCCGGCGCTCGACCCCGTCGAGTCGGACGCGCTCGAGCTTCGCGGTGTTGTGCGAGACGTCGTACACGTTCTCGATCCCGAGAGCGTCCGGGTCCCTTCCGAAGAGCTCGGAGAAGACCTCGCGAATGCGGTGCAGGATCACCTGGCGGTTCGCGAAGGACATGTTCGCGGCGCAACACATGGCGGCGTAGTAATCACGACCCTCCCGGGAGGCGAAGGGCGCACAGGCGAGCTCGCGGTCGATGACGGGGAAGCCGAACTTCTGCGGCATGGCGCGCAGGAACTCGTGCAGATAGTCGGTCGCCACCTGGTGACCGAAGCCGCGACTCCCGCAGTGGAACATCACGACGACCTGCTCCGGGAACCCCAGGCCGAAGGCCTCCGCGAGCTCCGCGTCGAAGATGCCCTCGGGGCGGACCACCTGGATTTCGAGGTAGTGGTTGCCCGAGCCGAGGGTTCCGATCTGACGGCGCCCCCGCTCGACGGCGCGTTCGCTCACGCAGTCGGGGTCGGCCCCCTCGAAGCAGCCCTGCGCCTCGGTGAAGGCGAGATCGTCGCGGGTGCCGTATCCGTTGCGCACGGCCCAGCGAGCGCCCCCTCGCAGCACCTCGCGGAACTCGTCGGGCGTCGCGCGCACGAAGCCGCGCGAACCCACGCCCGCCGGAACGCGGGCCGCCAGCGCGTCGACCAGCTTCCGGAGCCGCGGCTGGACCTCCGGCCAGCGGAGCTTCGTGCGCACGAGCCGCATGCCGCAATTGATGTCGAAGCCGATCCCGCCCGGTGAGATCACCCCGGTCTCGGCATCGACGGCGGCGACGCCGCCGATGGGGAACCCGTAGCCCCAGTGCGCATCGGGCATGCAGAAGCTGGCGCGGACGATGCCCGGCAGCGTCGCGACGTTCGCCGCCTGCTGGTAGACCTGGTCGTCCATCTCCGCAACGAGCTTCTCCGTACCGTAGACGCGCACGGGAACCCGCATGCCTGGTTTGAAGCCGATCGGAAGCTCGTAGCTCGCCGGTCCGATGGCACGCAGCTTCGGTGGACGCCCCATGGCGTGACCTCCTTTCGCGTCCCGCCGGCCGCCCGAAGCATTGCGTCGCGCTCGACGCGTACGCCCCGTGCGCGGCATTGGATTCTAGCGCAGTCGACTGCGGTGAATGGAGCCCGGCTTCAGCGACTCCAGCGCACGCGTAGAAAGCTGCCGCCCTCGTCGTAGTGGTAGTCGAGCTCACCCTGGTAGGAGGACGCCAACGCCTCGCCGATGGCACGCGCGAGCTGCATGTCGGTCGTGGTGACGACGACGGCCTCCTCCTCCCGGTTCACTCCGATGATGCGTTTGAGGGCGTGCGCCTCCTTCTCCCGCGCCTCCACGTTGCGCGCGAGCCGGACGATCTCGTCCCGATGCGCCGCGACGAAGTCGCCCGTCAGCGTCAGGCGGCCCGCCGGATAGCCATCGGCGATGCGGCGGCAGGCCGGACACGCCTGGCGCGGGGCGTCGGCGGGACCTGCCGCCCACTGCCATCGCCCCTCGCGAAATACCGCGCCGCAGTCCGGGCACACGGTGGGCTCCGACGGATTCCGCCGCTGGCGGTACGGATCGTGCTCCCGCTCGCGGATCAGACGATCCCTGCGGGGCGGAAACGGGCCTTCAGAGCGAGCTCGTTTCGTCATGCCGACATCCAAGGCCAAGACTTTGCAATCCCCGTACCGGCCTCGGAACGCCGGGGGCGCCGCGGTCACGGGCCTCCTGATGCGCGCTGCCCCACCGTCCCGCATGCGAGGGGCAGCCTCCCCCACCCGAGGGACACGCGAAGCTCAGGCCTCCTCGGCCGACGCGTGGCGCAGCGGCACGAAGCGCACGGGCAGCACGTCGCGGGTCTCCACCTCTCCCTCCGCATCGCGCTCGACCACCACGAGCTCCTGCCCGAAGAAGCCGCCTCCGACCGGTATCACCAGGCGCCCGTCGGGCCCGAGCTGCGCGAGCAAGAGCGGCGGAACCTCCTCGGCCGCAGCGGTGACGACGATGGCGTCGAAGGGTGCGCGCTCGGGCCAGCCCTTCCGGCCGTCGCCGGCGCGAACCTCGACGTTGGTGTAGCCGAGGCGGGCCAGGCGCTCCCGAGCCTGCTCGGCGAGCTCCGGGACCACCTCGATCGAGTAGACCTGCCGGGCGAGCTCCGCCAGCACAGCCGACTGGTAGCCACAGCCCGTCCCCACCTCGAGCACGACGTCGTCCTCGCCCACCCGTGCGAGCTCGGTCATGACGGCGACGATGTAGGGCTGCGAAATCGTCTGTCCGTGTCCGATCGGAAGCGGCGTGTTGGCGTAGGCGGCGGCGGACTGGCTGGGCGGCACGAAGGCGTGGCGCGGCACCCGCTTCATCGCGGTAATCACGCGGGGAGCAAGCGCCGAGCGCCCGATCCAGCTCACCGTTTCCCGCACCTCGGCTTCGATGTCCCGCACCATCCCGAGGCGTTCCTGGGCGCGCTCGGCCTGTCGGGGACGCGGGTCCGTCATGTCCGCGGGGGCCAGCGATGCAGGGTGAAGCGGGAGCGCGCGAGGCTCAGATCCTTCGGCTGCGCGTCGCCGGGCGCGCTGTCGAGCCGCTCGATGCTGATCGCCATTCGCGCGTCCGGGTCGCAAGCCGCTCCGACCGCGGCTCCTGAATCGCAAACGTTTGCAACGCACGTGCCACGCGGTCCGGCGCCCCAGCGCCGCGGAGACGAGGCTCGGGCGCCCCGCGGCTGCGGCGCGTTGGGGCGAAGCTCCCCAGCCCGGGGGCCTGCCCCCGAGACCCGCGGGCGTCTCCCGTCAGCCCGTCGCGGCCTTGACGGTGAGCACGGAGCAGGGCGCCAGCCGGACCACGCGCTCGGCGACACTTCCGAGCAGGATGTGCTGGAGCCCGGTGCGGCCGCGGGTACCCACCACGATCCAGTCGCAGCCCATCTCTGCGGCGACGCGGACGATCGAGGTTGCGGCGGGCACCTCCTCCAGGTGCGTATGCACCGGGACGCCCGCGGCGGCGACCCGGTCCGCCTCCTCGCGCAGTCGCGCAGCGGCCGCGTCCCGGGCCTGTTGGATGTAGAGGTGGGAGACCGGTACCTCGTAGGCCATCACGCGCGGAACCGGAAGCTCGAAGGCGTGCAGCAGGTGCACCTCCGCTCCGAACGTCTTCGCCAGCGCCGCCGCGGCAGCCAGCGCCGCAGCCGAGCAGTCCGAGAAGTCGGTCGCGACGAGCAGGGTTCGAACCGGCGTCATGGCGTCGATCGGCTCCGAGCGTCGCGGCGCCTAGATCCCGTCACCGGACGCCAGTCCCGGCCCGGGGAAGAGGAGCCGGAACTCGGTGCCCTCGCCCTCCCGACTGTTCACCTCGATGTGGCCGCCGTGATCGGTGATGATCCCCTTGGCCACCATCAGTCCCAGCCCGTTGCCCTCCCCCATCTCCTTGGTGGTGAAGAAGGGCTCGAACAGGCGCGGCAGATCCGCCTCCGGCACGCCGGTTCCGGTGTCGGTGATGCGGACCGCGACCTCGTTGTCCTCGGACATCTCCACGCACACGCACAGCTCGCCGCCATCGGGCATGGCGTCCGCCGCGTTGAGGAACAGGTTCAGGAAGAGCTGCTGGAGCCGTTCGCGGTCGCCGCTGACGCTGGGAACCGGCTCGTAGCGGCGCTTCAAACCGATCTTCCGCTGCGCGAGCTTCTCCGACAGGAACATGAGGGTCGTGTCGAGCAGCGGCTCCAGGACGATCGGCATGCGCCGGGAGCGTCCGGGACGCGCCATGTTCAGGAGGGTCTGGATGATCTTCGAAATGCGCCCGATCTGCTCCTGGATCGTCCGGAGCCGCCAGCGGGCGTTGTCGTCCGAGATCGCGGATTCCAGCATCTTTGCGTGGCCCTGGATGACGCCCATGGGCGTTCCGATCTCGTGGGCGAGGCCGGCCACGAGGGTGGCAATGGAGGCCAGCTCCTCGGCCGCCTGCGCGCGCTGGGTGGTGCGGCGAAGCTCCGCTCGCTGCTTCTCGTAGGCGCGGCCGAGCCGCTGCCCTTCCCGCCCCATCTCCGCGGTCAGGTACTGAAGCTTCTGCTCGTGGCTCGCGATGTAGGACTCCATCGCGAGCTGGGCGTCGAGCAAGAGCAGCTTCTGCAGCGCGACCAGGGTCCGCGAACCCCGCTCCGGGTCTCCAGAGTAGACCTCGCAGATGAGGGGGGTGAGGAGCGAGGTGTACAGGGCGTAGGCGCCCAGGAACCAGCCCGGCTCGAGGCCGACCCGCTCGTGCACCTCGCCGATCTGCCGCCGTTCGGCGACGAAGGCTTCGTCCAGGGTCGGACCCGCGAGGCTCATGAGGTAGCCCCGCTGCATCACGAGGACCCGTTCCTTGACGGCCGGATCGCGCAGGAGCCGGCGCGTCGGCTCGAAGGAGAGCAGGTGGCGGTAGAAGGCCGCCACGAAGTTGTCGGCGTGCTTCGCGAGGACCGGTCGGAGCTCTGCCAGGAGCTCGAGGTCCGCGGGGCCCAGGCTCAGGTAGGCCAGCCGCTGGCTGAGGTCGGCTGACTCGCTCATCTCCCAAAACCTCCATCCACGGGGCCCCGCTGTCAACCGGCCGGCGTCCGCGCCTGCCCCACATGGGGCAGGCGTCCCCACGGCGCGAATGGACAGTTCCTGGAGACGCTGTGGCAGCCGCGACCCATCGGGCCCGGCCCGGCCCCGCATTCCGGCACCTGCGGCGCGGCGGACCCACCGGCGGACGCAAGCCCGGTTGGCACGCCCCCTGCACCGGTTCGGGCGTAGTCATGGAAGCAACCCACGCAAGCGGCCGCAGCTCCCCCCCGCGCAGCGTCCGCGAGCTCATGCGGCGCGAGTTCATCACCGTCTCGCCCGAAGACAGCCTGCTCGAGGCGCATCAGCTCATGCGGATGGCTCACCTCCGCCACCTGGTCGTGGTGCGCGACGGACTGCTCGCCGGAATCCTCTCGTACCGCGACGTCCAGGAGCAGGCGCTCGCCCAGCTCGAGACGCACCGCGACGCGGACCGGATGGCGCTACTGGCGGCCGTCGCGGTGGCGGACGCGATGACCGATCCGCCCTACTTCGTCACGCCCGAGACGCCGCTCGCGGACGCCGCCATCCGACTCCACCATCTGCGCCTCGGCTGCCTTCCTGCCGTCGAGGTGAGGCCGGAGGGCGCCCGCCTGGTCGGGTTGATCACCGAGTCCGACCTGATCCTGGCGGCCTACGAGATGTTCTCCGAGGCGTCGCACGTCGGCTAGCGCGTTGCGACGTGGGCGCGGCCGGGGTCGAGGGCGACCCCGAGCCTTCACTCGCCCGGGCGTTCGCCGGCGTCGGCGCGGCGCAGCGCGCGCATCAGATCCTCGCGTGCGACGATTCCGACCAGACGCCCATCGACGACGACGGGAAAGCTCTTGTTCCGGGAGTCGATCATCTTCTGGAGCGTGCGCGTGAGCGGCTGCCGAGGGGGCACGGTCGTCGGATAGCGGGACATGATGCCGACGACCGGGCGGCGCATGATGTCGTCGTACGAAGGAAGGATCGATTCGTCGTTGAAGGCAAAGGCCTTGAGCAGATCGAGGGTCGTGACGAATCCGATCAGCCGATCGTCGGCGTCGACCACCGGCAAGGCGTTGAAGCCGTTCTTCTCGAGCACGCGCTCGGCCTCGCCCAGCGACGCCTCGGGCCCGATCGAAACCGGGGGCGACATCACGTCGCGGACCTGGTAGTTCATGAACTCGTACATCGGGCTCCCCTAGAGGGATTTCCGAATGCGCAGGTAGCCGTCGCGGATCTCCCGCAGCAGGCCGCGCGCCGCCTCCGCGACGTCGTGCAGCGGCTCCGCGGCCCCCTTCGAGACGAGTTTCAGCTTCCCCTCCACCTCCTCGAGCTTCCGCTCGGTACGCTCCCAGAGGTCTCGGGCGTCCGCCTTCGCGAGGTGGATCTGGACGCGCAGTTCGTCGCGCATGCGCTGGATCGCCTCGAACTCGTCGGCGAGCTTCTCCCCGAGATCCTTGGCGGGCACGTCCTCGGCCGTGACCGGGACGTCGTCGCCGTCACCGAGCAGGGCAGCCCCCAGCAGGTCCGTCTCGGTGATCAGACCCATCAGGATCCCGTCGGGCTTGACGACCGGCAGTGCACCGATCTTGCGCCGTACCATCAGGGCGGCCGCCTCGCGCAGCGTCGCGTCGGGCTCGACGGTGACGAGGTCCGTGGCCATCACCTCGGCCACCTCGACCGATCGCAAGAAAGCGCGCCGCGAGGCCAGATCGAACTCCAGCGACTTCGTGAGCGATGCGGCCAGCGTGTCGCGGGCCGAAACCAGCCCGACGACGCGACCCTCCTCGATCACCGGCATGTGCCGGACGCGACCCAGGCGCATCACGTCATCGGCCAGATCCAGACGATCGTGTGGAGCCAGCGTCGCAACCTCGGTCTGCATGACCTCCGAGACCCGGCGTGTACGGGCATCCATGACTGCCTCCTCCGGGATCGAACAATGCACGATTGGTGCCACCCGGCCGGATCGGCACCCGGTTCTCGCAGGCCTTCCGCACCACGGCGGGCGCCGGATCGAGCTGGGCCAATT
>Ga0224512_10002835_pt1 | contig 15595 bp, 9 predicted proteins | sample SF_May12_sed_USG_4_FD_169103 | JGI IMG/M metagenome (GOLD analysis project Ga0224512, IMG submission 169103) | Sediment microbial communities from San Francisco Bay, California, United States - SF_May12_sed_USGS_13 | ecosystem: Environmental > Aquatic > Marine > Sediment | place: USA: California...
TGCGGCGATCCCGACGCGTTGGATTCAATGGTTCCCATGGCCTATGGCAATCTTGCCATGGATCTGGCCCTCGCCGGGACCAGCGGCCGACTGGTCTGCGTGCGTGATGGGAGATACGACCACGTCCCGCTCGAGATCGTCACGAGCCAGAAGAAGGTCGTCAACATCGAGAAGTACTACAATACCGAACGACTGCGCCCCATGTATACCCGGTTCGACGCAAAGCCGCTGTTCATTATGACCGGCGATTGACCGTTCGGAGGCGGCGGAAAGTCGATGTTGCCCGCCCCCGAGCACGAGGGCGCCTCCTCAGGGAGACCGGTCGCCATACGCAACCGGCCAGCGGGGTGGGACCGCCGAGGTCTCCCTTTGGCGAAAGGCATAACCTTTGCACCACCACAGTCCTGCCATGCCCCAACCACGCCCTAGCCGCGCGGCTTCCTTGCTCATCCTGGGAGCCCTCTGCCTGGCTCCCAGTCTATACGCGCAAAATGCCAGCGTGTGGGGCGATGAACTCCCAACGCCGCACGCGCGGTTGCCGGATGCCGACCGGCAGCTCGGTGCGCCGGTCAATTGGCCGGCCCCACCGCTGGGCGGCCCGCCAGAGCATGTCAAAGGCATTTACCTCAACGCCTGGGCCTTTGGCGACAAGCGCTTTTACCAGCTGGTTCGATTGGCGCAAGAAACGGAGATCAACGCCTTCGTCATCGATATCAAGGACGATACCGGCTATCTCACGTATCGATCGGCGGTCGCGACCGCCATCGCGATCGGAGCCAATCGCCGCCTGCGGGCCAGGGATACGGAAGCGCGTCTGCGATTCCTCCATGAGCGGGGGATTTATCCGATCGCCCGGATCGTCGTCGCCAAGGACCCGCTTCTCGCCGCGCAGAAACCTGCCTGGTCGGTGGCCCACCGCGACGGGGGGCTCTGGCGGGATCGCTTGAAATTTGCCTGGGTGGATGCCTTCAATGATTCCGTGTGGGTTTATGCCGGGCAGCTGGCGGAGGAAGCCATCCGACTGGGGTTCAGCGAGGTTCAATTCGACTACGTTCGGTTTCCGGACGAGCCCAAGTCGCGCCTCGCGAGCGCAGTGTTCGCCGCCCGTCGCCCCAACGAGACCACGCGCGACGGTGTCGTCCGGAACCTCCGGCTCCTCAAACAGCACATGGCGCGCGCCGGAGCGCCGTTTACCATCGACGTCTTCGGCATGACCGCGAGTGCCACTGTCGATCTGGGCGTTGGACAAGTATGGGAGGATCTGGTCACCACGGCCGACGTGGTGCTTCCCATGGTCTATCCCAGCCACTATTACCATAGCTTCTACGGCATCAAGCGGCCGAACAGTGAACCCTATCGCGTGGTGCGGTTCGCGTTGCAGGACGCCGTCAAGCGAACCGTCGCGGCCAACGGCACCGCCGAGATTCGGCCCTATCTCCAGGCGTTTACCCTGGGCAAGCCGCGTTATACCCCGTTTCATGTTCGGGAGCAGATTCGGGCCGCCGAGGAGCTCGGACTCAAGTCGTGGGTGCTATGGAACCCGAGAGCGGTGTATCACCGGGACTTTTTTCTCCCGAAACGCACACAACGGGTCGCGGCGGAACCGGTCGCGGACTCGTCCATCACCAAGGCGGGAATGGGATTGAAATAACCCGCCGCGCTCAGACCGGGGCGGGCACCTGCGGCGTCCACTCGGTAATGTACCCCGCCAGCGCGCTCGCCGCCGTGGTGTAGGGGCTGGCGAGATAGAGCTTGCCCGGTCCGGAGCGGCCGGGGAAGTTGCGGTTGATAGCACTGATCGTGACGGTCTCGGTGTCGTAGGAGACACCCGGACCCGCGTTGATGCAGGCGCCGCACGAGGGCTCGATGATTTCGGCGCCGACCGCTTCGAAGATTTGGATGTAGCCCCGCTCCTCCGCGTGGCGCTTCACATCCTGACTTCCAAATTGGATATAGAACCGTACCGCCGGATGCACGCGCCGACCGCGCTCCGCCGCCTCGCGCAGAACCCGGGCGTACATGTCCATGTCTTCCTTCTTGCCTGCCGTGCAACTACCCGCGTAAGCGATGTCGATTGTGATCGGCTCGCCCAGTTCTTCGATGAACAGGCCATTGCCCGGATCGCCCGGCAGCGCAATCATGGGATGAAGATTCGTCGCGTCGATTTCGATGACGGTCTCATAACGCGCCGTGGGGTCCGACGTGAGTCCGTGGAGCAGCGGCTCGATGTCGGTTCGCTTCATGCCCCGCTCGCGTACCAAGTACTCGATTGCCTTATCGTCCGGCTGCACGATGCCGGTGAAGGCTCCGATCTCGGCCGCCATATTGGTCATGGTCGCGCGCTCGTCGATGGACAGCTGAGCCACCGCGGTCCCGGCATATTCGACGATCTGCCCGATGGCCTGGCCGTTCTTGACGTAGGGATGCCGCAGGATTTGCAACATGAAATCCTTGGCCGTCACATTGTCGGGCTTCGCTCCGTTCACACGGATCAGGACCGACGGCGGAACCTTGATTCGGACATCCTTGGTGAGCCACGAGTTGAAGATGGCCGTGGTGCCGACTCCGAACGCCATGCAGCCAATGGCTCCGCTGTGCGGCGTGTGAGAGTCGCTTCCGATAATCACCTGCCCCGGGAGCGCGTGTTGCTCCAGCATTTTCGAGTGGCAGATCGCTTCTGATCCACGCACCGCCATATTGAGCCCGAGCCGTGGCAATTCCCCGTAGAGCTTGATGCCCTGTTCGGACGCGAATTCCTCTTGCTGGCTCTTCAATTCGAGGGCCAGATCGAGCAGCCCCTCGGCCTTGCGCTCATCCGTCATGGCCATTTCGAGAAATGTCAGGTGATCCCTGAAGAAGAAGATCGATTGGGGATCGACGACCTTTTCCCCGGCGCCGACGGAGCGCCGCCAGAAGATGGCGGCCATGGGCGTTACATATTCATGGCTGAATCGGATATCCGTGCGCACAAACCCTTCATCGCCCGGCTGAACGGCGGGGACACCAACTCGGTTGCCTTCGAGGTCCGTGACCCAGTGCCGCGCGAGGATTTTTTCGGCCAGTGTCATCGGCCGCGGCACGGTCTGGACCGCGGGGACCGACACCGTGCCCTGCATGCGGGCCACGTTGTATTGAAACAGCCCGCCGGCTTCGATAATGCCCCGGGTGATATCGCCTTCGGCCTCGGTGAACACGCTGAGCGGAATGGGCTCGCCGCGCTTGATCCGATCGAGGAGGGAAAAGTCGGTGCTCGTCAGCACGCCGAGATTCTGGCAATTCTCTCGATAGATGCGCTCGATGTTCTCGGCAATCACCAGACGGATGCCGGCACACATTTCGGCATAGGGCGATGCTTCCCGACTCGAGCCTTTTCCGCGTCGCTTGCCGCTTACCGAAACAGCGAAGCCGCCTCGCTTCACGGCGCCTCGTGTGATCGGGAACTGGTCACCGCACTTCAAGCCGACATACGGAAAGTCCCCCAGGGTCTCGTCGTAGTAATAGCAGACGTAGGCGGGCGTGATCTCGTCGGTGGAGATATTGTCCCGCAAGGTGAGTGCGGGCGTCCACTCGAGATCCTCACCCGCGAGCTGGCGAGTGACGAGCGCAGGGTCCTCACACAGAAAGAGAATCCTGCCATCGAAACGTACGTGATCGGGCACACGACTCGTGACCCGTTGCTTGATACTGTCCAGCATCGTCCTCATCCGAAACGTCGAGTTGTCCGACCGGCTCGAATATGGAAGATCACCGCTTTCCCGCCACCCAAGCAAGGATTGGAATTCAGGGCCTGGAGCGATAAGATCCCCGCCATGCGCCGGAACTTCCTGCCAGCCATCGTCTGCGTGCTGGGTGCCTGTCCCGGGCCCACGGTGACCCCGGCAACCCGCCCGGACCTCGATCGCCCTCCGACCCCATTCGCAAATCCAGCTCTCACCGAGAGCTCGGGGGTGGTTCCCAGCAGACGATTCTCGGGCATCTTGTGGACCCACAATGATTCCGGGAACGAGCCTCTCCTGTTCGCCACCGACACCTTGGGGCGCGATCTCGGCGCCATCATGGTCACCGGAGCGGAGAACCTCGATTGGGAAGACCTGGCAATCGGCCCGTGCAGCACGACGATCTGCCTCTACATCGGAGACACCGGCGACAATCGAGAGGTCCGTTCGTCGGTTGCGATCTATCGGGTGGCGGAACCCGATGTGACCGCGGTCAGGACGGCCACGGCGGAGAAACTGGAGCTACGCTACCCCGACGGACCGCACGACGCCGAGGCGATGTATGTCGATGCGCGAGGCGACCTCTATCTCGTGACCAAGGGTCGGTCGCACGGTGTGCTCCTCTTTCGAGTCAAGCACGATGCCTGGGGCAACGGTCGAGCGGTGGCCGAATCAGTCGGGAGTCTCCCCCTCGACCCGCGTGGAGCGCTCTTTGACATGGTGACCGGTGCCGATATCAACGCCAGGAACGATCTGATGGTGCTGCGCACCTATCGCAGGATCTACCTGTTCCGGCTGGCACCCGACGGCACCATCGATTCTCCAGACCCCGTCAGCGTCTGCGACATTGCCGGCCTCGAGTCCCAGGGCGAAGGAATAGCATGGCTCGATGAATCACGGTTCGTCCTCACCAGCGAGGCAGGGAATCTCGGCCCGGGAACCGTCACGGTTCTGCGCTGCCCCCATTCCTGACGCGTCGGTCCAATGGCCAAGGTCCGCTGGTTGGTTGTGCTGCTCCTCGTTGCGCTCCTCGTGCTGCAGGATCGCCCCGACTCAACGCCACCTCATCAAGCAGAGTGGCTCAGCACCGGCTCACTGCATCTCCGGACCGTTCGGGCAGGCCAGGGCGACACGACCTTGTTCCTGCTGCATGGCTACGGGGAGTCCCTCCTGGCGTTTCGCGCGCTGTTCGATCAATTGGCAACGCGATATCGAGTAGTAGCGGTAGACCTCCCGGGGTTCGGCGTGAGCGACAAGCCCGAGGGCCCCTACGACCACGAGACCATGGCTGCCACCCTCTGGGACTTCCTCGATCAACACATCTATGGAGACGTGGTGGTGGTGGGCCATTCGCTGGGCGGACAGCTGGCGGTGGAACTCGCGCTCAGTCATCCCGACCGCATCGTTGCCCTGGTCCTCATCGCTCCGGCCGGCTACGGCCTGAGCCCCTGGCATTCGGCCCTCACCGGGAGGCCGGCCCGTCTCGTCGGCTGGGCCAGCGTGCCAATCGCGTATCTGATGCCGATCCATGCACCAGACTGGCTCGGCGAACCCGACGCATTGCAGAACTACGACCCGCTGGCGGATCCAGCGTTTCGTGCCTCGGCCACCAAGGTTCTTCGCGATTTCGACTTTGCCGGGTTGCGCGACCGCTTTCACGAGCTCGAGCAACCGACGCTGCTCGTTTGGGGCCGCCTCGATCCCACCATTCCCTTTAGCACCGGCCAGGCCATTGCCGCGCTGGTGCCCTGCAACCGCCTGGTGGGCTTCGACCGGGTACTCCACCGCCCGCATCAAACCGAGCCAGATAGCGTGTTCCGCTCCGTAGTCCAGTTTCTCGCTGACCCCCCAAGGTGCCCTCCGGCCCGGAGCCCCTGACAGATCCCGAGTCCTCCCGGTGCTCCAACGTTCCATGTTGAAGCGGTCTTGGCAAGTCGCCACTATTTCGAGCCTTGCGCGTAAGTGCACTAATACCAAGGACATAGGGTTTTGCAAAATTGGATGCCGGTGTCCCTACTGGTCGCGAAGGCCACTCGGGGGTATCTTTGCGCGCTTTTTGGTTGCGTCCTTTTCATAGCCGGGAGAGACCCCCTGGAACTGCCCAACGAGCACCGAGTACCCCTTACTTGGCTCGTCGAGCATGGCTGCGAGTCTGTGCGCCTGCGCACGTACCGCGACCTCGCCCCATCCGGCTTTGCTTCTCCTGAGAGCATTCAAGAAGCCTCCGATGCGGTGGCCGCCTCGAAGCTGGTCACGGCCATCACCAAGAAACAGAAACCGACCGGGCTATGGGGCAAGACTCTCCTCGGCCCGGCGGCTCCAGGGGGCAGGGGCGAGAAGGACATGGGTGCTCTTGCCGAGTACCGCAGGCTGATCGAGTTGGGGTTGGACAGCTCGGCTAGACAAATCAAGCTTGCAGACCGCGTCTTCTTTCGACTCTTGTCACGGGATCCCGATCCGCAATTGCTGTTCGAGTTCCGCACGATCGCCAAGACAGATCCCACGATCGAAGGCTGGGCCCGAGAACGAATCCGTGAAGCCGCCACGGCCGCGCTGGCCGAAGGAGGCCACAGCGACGACCCCCGTATCCGGGGCTCCGCCCATAAGATCGCCAGCAGCATCTCTCAGTTCCTGCGCAGCCCATTGGCCGACAAGCCCCTTGTGAAGGCCGGGCAGAAGACCTTGCTCCATCCGGATGCCCGCCCACCAACGTGGTATTCAGTGGGGATGCTGGCCGCCATGCCCAGCCTGCGCCGAGAGCGCGCTGGGTTCACCGAGCGGTTGGGGGCATACTTGGCGAAACCGGGCCTCAAGAAGGACTTCGCCATGCGGATCGGACGGCGGATCCTGAAACCCAAGGCGCTCTTGATGGGGGATCCCATTCGCGCCGACCGCCAAGGGAGCCCGAAGGACATTCCCCTCGCCCTGCACTACATCGAGCTTCTGTCGAGAATCGGCGCATTGCACACCGCACCGAATGCGTCGAAGGTGCTCGCGCGATTGGTCAAGGACTGCGACGAGAACGGTGTGTGGCACCCCAAGAACCTGCGCTCCCGTCCGAAGTCCAGTAGCCTCATGGCCTACCACGCGTTCCCCCTGTGCTCAGACGCAAGCACGCTCGAATCGAGGCAGGTCGATGTGACGTTCCGCCTTGCCTTAATCGCCAAGCACTTGGGCTGGGACCTCACATACCGCTAGCCCGGGTTTCGGCCACGGGATCCCACCAGGCTTGTCATGGGCGGTGCTAGTAGCTCATACTACCACCATGCCCCGGCTCGACCTCACACCGTTCGGGTTTACCCCCACAGAAAGCCTGGTCTATGAGGTGCTGCTCAAGACGGGGCCGGGAACCGGCTACGCCATTGCGCGGGCAGCGAGTTTGGCACGAGCCAATGCCTACAGTGCGTTGGAGGGACTGGTGGCGAAGGGGGCGGCGCGAGTCGCGGACGAGCGGCCCAAGCGATATCGGCCGGAACCTCCATCGACTCTGGTGGCCAAGATTTCGAACCAACAGGGAACCGCGCTCGAGGAACTCAGCGCAGGACTTTCCGACGTCACATCATCCAGTTCCCCAACCCTGGTGGAAATCGTATCCGTCCGCAGTGTACTTCGGCTCCTCACCCATGACATCGGACGGGCGCACACCGAAGTGCAGCTCGTGGCGCCGTCCGACGCGTACCCGCTCTTGGTGCCGGCACTCAGACGAACCTCGACGGCAAACGTGGTGCTGACACTCTGTTCCACCGAGCCGGTCGATCTAGCTTTTGCGCCGGTCGAGCAGATACCGGAGAGTCCGTCCTGGCCGGGGAGCCCCTTGGTGTCGGTGATCGACGACCGCTCTGCAATCATTGCCGCACGCCAAGAGGACTCGGTGTTCGGGCATTGGGGCACGTCCCCGACATTTGTCGCCGGGGCTCGGTTGATCATCGAACGATTCCGCCAGTCAAGATGACCGACCTCGATGAGGGGTTCCGGGAACTCCAGGCGGAGTACTTGGCCGAGGTGCCCAAACGCCTGGCCGAGTTGCGTGAAGATTTCGTGGCGATCGGCGCCGGGGATACCAAGGCCCCGGATTCGCTCGCCAGGAAATTTCATCAACTGGCGGGCTCGGGCGGCTCCTACGGGTTTCCCGAAATCAGCGCCGTCGCGCGAGAAGCGGAGCAATTCATTCGGGGGAATCCGCCCTGGAACGCAGACAATCTCGGCTACTTGGACGGAGCCATCGAGCGCCTAGGGGCGGTGGTGGCCGCAGTGACCGCCCCCGAGGAAACATCGTCTGCCCTCGCGATAGACCCCGCTTTCCGGGGCCACGTCGCGGGGCGCCCCGGGGAGCTCCGCGACGCCGTTCGGGACATCCTCACACGTGCGGGGCTTCGAGTCACCACAGATGGCGGTTCGGTCGAGGAAATGTCACGGGTCAGGGATCTCCCGCCGTCCCAGTGGCCCGACGTGTTGGTCATTGTTGATCACGGCGATGACGGTGACATCGACCCCTTCCTTCTCGCAGCCGCATGGTCATGCCCGCGAGTCGCCCACCTGCAGGCCATCGTGCTCATCCAAGCAGGTTCCGAGGGAGCCGGGCCGGATGTCATTCCGGGCGTCGATGCCATCTTGTCGCCTGAACAGGCTCGCTCTGAGTTGCCGGCCTACGTCACAACGACCATCCGCACCGGCTCGCCGCCAATTCGGGTTCTATTGATTGAGGGCGACCTGGATCAAGCCCAGCTCATGACAGGATGGCTCGAGGCTGGAGGCATCCAGGTCGTACATGTCGGGACCGCGGCTCTGGCCCACCCCATTTTGCACGGGGAATCGCTGGATATGGTCGTCCTCGACGTGACTTTGCCCGATGCCGATGGGCTCGCCCTTGCCCGGCAGATCGAACGGCATCACCCGTGGTCGCATCGGCCGGTCCTCCTGCTCGCCGAGCCGGCGGACATCGCCCAACATCTCGAAGCCCTGCGAACAACCGGGGATGCGTTTCTCACGAAGCCCATCGCTGACAGACAGGGCCCGTTTCTGAACCTGGTGCTTACACGCGCAGAGCGCGGGCGTCAGCGTCGGGCGACGGCATACCGGGACAGTCTGACGGGATTGCTCAACCATGCGACCTTGATGGTCGCGCTCGAGCATGCAATCGAACACGCGCGGCGCCGAGGCACCATGACCGCCCTGCTCATCATCGGCCTCGACGATCTCGAGGGCGTGAACGCCCGGCATGGTCATCTCAGTGGGGATCAGGTCCTTGCGCATGCCGCCACAGTGCTTCGCGGTGCGGCCGGCGGAGGCACGCTGCTTGGTCGCGTAACCGGCACGACACTGGGCGTCATCTCACAGCCGGAGCACGCCGATGATGCCGGCGTTCTCGCACGACAGATTCAGGCTGCCTTCGAGACGCGCCCGCTCGATCGTTCCGGCGAGGAGCCCATCAGGATCACCGCCAGCATCGGTATCGCGTGTTCTCCGGGAGTTGCTGACAGTGCGCCGGCCATGCTCGAGGCTGCCAAGCAAGCGCTCGCGCGCGCGCAAGGCGGCGGTGTTGAATCCGCTCCCCCCACGACCTGACTTCGGCTAGCCGACCCGGCTAGTGGGCGAAACCCGGTCTGAGGTGGCTTGCGTCCCGTGGAGCATCGTCGACAAAGAGGAGCTGACCTTCGCGGAACGTGGCTCCGCGAAGCGTGAGCGCGAGCACCTCGCCCAATTCCTCGACCAGTTCAATCTTGAGCAGCTTCCGCACGTCCTCCGGCAGATCTTCCAGGTCTCCCTCGTTCTGCTTTGGGAGAACCACGTTGTGAATGCCGGCGCGGACCGCGCCGAGCACTTTCTCCTTCACGCCCCCGATCGGGAGGATGCGTCCGAGCAGCGAGATTTCGCCGGTCATGGCAATGTCGAACCGGGCTGGGCGGCCCGACAAGGCCGAGACCAGGGCGGTAGCCATCGCAACGCCGGCTGACGGGCCCTCTTTGGGCACGGCCCCCGCCGGCACGTGAATGTGCACATCTCGGTCGAACATCTCTTCGTCGATTTGCAGGGCGGCGGCATGCGACTTGGCATAGGTCAACGCAGCGCGCGCCGATTCCTTCATCACGTCACCGAGTTGCCCCGTGAGCACGAGCTCTCCCTTGCCGCGCATGGTTGACACCTCGACGAACATGATGTCGCCACCGGACGGCGTATAGTACATGCCGGTGGCGACACCGACCTGGTCCTCATGTGCAGCCCGCTCCGGGTGCACGCGAGCGCGCCCCAAGATCTCGGCCACCTGGTCGCGATCGACCCTCAGGCGGTCGAACTCCTTGGCGGCAATTCGTCGGGCGACCTTCCGGGCGAGCTTGCCCAACTCTCGCTCGAGCTGGCGAACCCCGGCCTCACGGGTGTACCCCTCCATCACTCCGCATACAGCCGCGTCAGTGAGCTCGAGCTGGTCTACGTGAAGGCCGTTTTCGAAGAGTTGCCGTGGCAACAAGTACTTTCGGGCAATCATCAGCTTCTCTTGCTCGGTGTATCCGGAGAATTCCACCACCTCCATTCGATCGAGCAGCGGGCCGGGGATGTTCTCGATGAAATTGGCGGTCGCTATGAACATCACCTCACTCAGATCGAACGGCACGCCGAGGTAATGATCGGTGAAGCTGTCATTTTGCGCCGGATCCAGGACCTCGAGCAATGCGCTGGCGGGGTCTCCCTGGAACGAGACGCCGAGCTTGTCCACTTCATCGAGCAAGAAGACGGGATTCTTGGTCTCCGCTTGTTTCATCCCTTGAATAATCCGCCCCGGCATCGCTCCAACGTAGGTCCGACGATGCCCGCGAATGTCGGCCTCGTCTCGGGCGCCGCCGAGCGAGATGCGCACGTAGTTTCGCCCCATGGCACGCCCGATCGACTTGGCCACCGAGGTCTTTCCCACGCCCGGGGGGCCGACGAATAAAAGAATCGGGCCCTTTGCGGCCTGGTCGTCCTGGCGGGGGGGTGCCGGTGGCTCCTCGCTCGACTCGGCAGTGTCGGGCTCGGCGTGCACCGCTTTCGAATCCGGGCCTTCGGCGGAGCCGCTCAACGCCGGTGTCGTCGCTTCGGGCTCCTCCTCGCCCTCCGCCTCCCGGCGCATTGCTTCCGCATCTTGGCGCAACTGGCGTACGGCCAGGAACTCGAGGATGCGGTCTTTCACGTCCCCTAAGCCGTAGTGGTCCTCTTCGAGGATCTCCGCCGCCCGGGCAAGATCGAGATGCTCCTCGCTCCGCACATTCCACGGCAACTCAACGATGTTCTCGAGATAGGTGCGAATGACCTGGGACTCCATGGACTCGCGCCCAATACGCGAGAGCCGGCTGATTTCCCGGTCGACTTCCTTCCGTGCCGTTGGGGGCAGCTCGAGGGCTTCGAGCTTTTGGCGGAGATCCTCGAGCTCATCGAGCTCGTCATCTTCTCCCAACTCGCGTTTGATCGTCTTGAGTTGCTCGCGCAGGAACATCTCGCGCTGACGCTCGCCCAGTTCCTCTTGGACCCGCGACTTGATGTCCTCCTGCGCATCATACACTGTGATCTGCCGCTGGATGTGCACCAATACCCTACGTAGCCGTTCCTCGACGGAAAGGGTTTCGAGCAGCATTTGCCGCTGGGCGGGTTCGATGTCGATGTAACCCGCCACCAAGTCGGCGAACTGGCCCGGATCGTTCACGCCGGCGAGGACTTGCTGCACGACTTCCTCGGCCAGGCCGGATTTTTGGCCGAGTTCCGCGGCGCGGCTGCGGACCTCACGGTACAGCGCGACGAAACTTGGCTCCTCCGCATTGAGCGGAGCCATCTCTTCGGCCTCGCGCACGATCGTTTCGAGATATCCTTCCCGATCGGTGTATTGCATGGCAATGCCGCGTCGCTCGCCCTGGAGCAACAGTTGCATCCCGGCGAGTCCGCGTTGCACCTGACCGATGCGTGCAATGGTACCGATGGTGTAGAGCATGTCGGGTGTAACGTTCTCGACGTTCTGCCGCTGGGACACGGCGAAGATGAGCCGGTCGGGTGACGCAAGCGCCGCTTCGATGGCGCGCAACGTGGCAGGTCGCCCCGCACCGATGGGCGCCGTAACCGAGGGAAACAGCACCACTTCGCGGAGCGGGAGGACGGGAAGCGTTAGATGTTCAGCCATTCGTGACATATACCTCCAGAGGCACCGACACGGCGCCCCGCGTGGGATTCGTGCTCGAGTACCTAGCGCACTCCGTGTGCCAGCCGAACCCCCACCCGAATGCATACTGCACATCCCGTTGTCGTGCAATATCTTACGACTGGAGCTGTCGGGCATTGTTCATGCGTCGCGAAGGACCGACCATTCGCTCAGCCGGCTGTTTCTGCCACATTGGCTGGCGAAACTGGCAGGTGAGGCAACGGCAAAGGATGAATGGCAGGCTCGAATTGAGCGCCGACGTTGCCCCGCATTCAATTAAGGGACAGATTCTCCGGTTAGCTTGTGAGTTGCTAATCCCTTCGGCGTGAGACGGATGGCTCGATGACCGAATCCCGAGAGACCCCGCTTCCTGCTCGACTGGGCAAAGCCCTCGGCGACCACTACACCATCGAGGGTGAGGTTGGTCGCGGCGGGATGGGAGTGGTCTACCGCGCCCGGGATGAGCGACTCCAGCGACGGGTCGCCATCAAGGTGCTACCCCCGGAGCTGGCTTTTCAAAAAGACATTCGACAGCGATTCACCCGCGAGGCCCAGACGGCCGCCCGCCTGTCCCATCCTCATATCGTCCCGATCCATACCGTCGGCGAAGGCGAGGGTCTGGTCTTCTTTATCATGGGGTATGTGGACGGCGAGTCGCTGAATCAGCGTCTCAAACGCCGTGGACCACTCGCCGTGGAAGAAGCCCGGCGCATCATCAAAGAGACGGCAGACGCACTCAGCGCCGCCCACGCCGTCTCGATCATTCACCGCGACATCAAGCCGGACAACATTCTGCTCGAAGGCAAGCGCGGACGCGTCATGGTCACCGATTTTGGGATAGCCAAGGCGCTGTCATCCTCTTCCGGTGCCACGCTGACCGGGGCGGGCGTCGCCATTGGCACACCCTCGTACATGAGCCCGGAGCAGGCCGCCGGCGAGAGCGAGATCGACGGACGCTCAGATCTGTACAGCCTCGGCATCGTCTCGTACCAGATTTTGACCGGCGACCTGCCGTTCAATGCGCCGACGGTCGCTGGCATTCTGATGAAGCAGATAACCGAGCCGGCACCGCTGGTGACGGACAGCCGTCCCGACATCCCTGAAGACTTGGCCCTCGCTGTGAGCCGCTGTCTCGAAAAGGACCCGGAAAACCGCTGGCCGTCCGCCGATTCGCTCAGGCGGGCGCTCGAATCCCGAACGGTTTCGGGCTACCGGCCCACCGGCCTCGGCTGGCGGGCTCAGCGGGGATCACAGGCTGCCCCTCCGCCACGCACCGGGCGCTCCGCTCGACAGGTGCCGGCGCGCCGGCCGGGCCGGGACTTGGCGCGTGTGCCCGGGTCGGGTCGTCCGGGAGGTCGGATCGATCGGGCACGGTACCGCCGGGAACGGCTCCCACAGGCGCGGCAGGGGGCCGGCTCACCGTCCCCCAAGACGGACACCGGCGAGCCCAAGATCGTGCAGCGGGCCAGGAGCGAGTTTGCCCGCTGGGCCTCGGTCTCCGGCGGGCTGTTTCTGCTTGACGTGGTCACCAGCGGCTTCCCCGATTGGTCGCTGGTCGTCGCGGGAATCTGGGCCGGTTTCGGGTTGGTACCGCGCTATGCGCGGCTGTGGCAAGCCGGGTACAGTTGGCGCGACGTCTTGAGTCGCCCGCCGGCGGCTGACTCCATCGAACGAACCCTCAAGAAGGCAGGCGGAAAACTACCGCGACAGCTTCCCCCGCCCTCCGTCCGCGACTTTGGGGCATACGTTGACCGGATCGAGCACATGCAGCGCGACCGGACGGCGATCCTCAAGCAGTGGCAGGGCCTGCCTCAGGCGGAGCGGGACATGTTGCCGGAGATCGTGGAGACGGTCGACCGATTGTTCGAACGCGGCCAGAAGCTCGGGCGGTTGCTCAAGGACATGGACATCGCCGATGTAAGCGCCGCGGAAGCAGCCGATCTCGAGCGGCGGCTCGACGAGGCGCGGAGCGGCCCCAATGATGAGGAGCATCGCCGCCACGTTCAGCTCCTGGAGCGCCAGCAGCGAAACGTCCAGGCGCTCAGGGGGCAGCGTCAGGAGGCCCAACGGAATTTGGAGTCGTGCTATCTGGCGATGCAGAACCTCCGGTTCGACCTGCTCCGCCTCAAGTCGTCGAGCATCAACGAGGTCCTGGGTGAGTTGACGCAGGTCACGCAGCAGGCGCGGGCGCTTTCCCGCGACGTCGACCATGCGATCGATGCCGCGGAGGAGGTTCGCGACGCCATCAAGTGAGCATCCGTGGCGAGGGGGGTCTTCCTGATGGTCGCGCGGCCCTCGGACGGTGTCCGGGGGCCGCATCATATCCGACGAGAGGGCCGCGACGCAGCCATCAGCTTCAAAATGCCAGCTGCTCCTCCATCGCCCGCTTCAAGTCGGCAACCTGGGGCAGGGTGGCGTCCTCGAGCTGGGGTGCATATGCCACGAAAGTGTCGGTCGCCGCGACCCGTCGCACCGGCGCATCGAGGAATGGGAACGCTTCGTCGGCAAGGCGACTCGCGATCTCGGCGCCGTAGCCCCAGGAGAGCGAGTCTTCGTACGCCACCAAGGCTCGGTTGGTCTTTCGAACCGACGCGTAGATTGTGTCCCAATCCACCGGCGAAAGAGATCGCAGATCGATGATCTCGACTCGCGCGCCGTGCTCTTCCTCCACGGCATTTGCCGCGGTCAACGCACGCTGCACCACCGCCCCGTAGGTCACCACCGACAGGTCGCTGCCTTCCTTTACCACCTTTGCCTTCCCGAGGGGAATCATGAAATTCGGGCCGGGATAGGGGGCCTTGTTATACGTCTGTCGGTACAGGTGCTTGTGCTCGAGGAACAGCACCGGGTCCGCGCAGCGAATGGCGGTTCGGAGAAGGCCGTTCGCGTCGAGCGCGGTGGACGGACACACCACCCGGAGGCCGGGCACGCCGGTGAAGACCGCGGCCCCGGTTTGCGAGTGATAGATCGCCCCACCCTTCAGGTAGCCGCCGTAGGTCACGCGGACCACCGCGGGCGCGGAGAAGTGGTTGTTGGAGCGATAGCGCATGAGCGCCAACTCGTTGCGGATCTGCATGTAGGCCGGCCAGATGTAGTCGAAGAACTGGATTTCGACCACAGGCTTGAGACCGCGAATGGCCAAGCCGATCGCCCGGCCAACGATGTTGGCTTCGGCCAGCGGTGAGTTGTACACCCGGTGGCTGCCGAATTCGCGTTGCAGGCCCCAGGTAACCTTGAAGACGCCGCCCTTTCCTTTGACCTCATCGAGGTGGGCCTCACGACTGACATCGGCCACATCTTGCCCGAACACGAGGACCGAGGGATCACGCGCCATCTCATCCCGGAGACAGGCATTCAACAAATCGACCACCGTCGTCGGATTGCCGCTGAAGTGCGGGTCGTCTTCGGTATCGAATTGCTCCGACGTCGGGTCGACGTCGGGAGAGTAGACGTAGTGATACACTGTGTCTGGGGCAGGCTGCGGCGACGCGAGCGCAATGTCCGTCGCCACCTGGACCTCCTCGTCGACCTCCGCTGCGATGCTCACGAGTTCGGCCTCGGTCGCAATACCCTCGTTTTGGAGGTACTCCGGGAAACGCACCAGCGGGTCACGGGTCGTCTCGGCTTCCCGTTCGGAAGCGGATCGGTACTGCACCTCATCGTCGGAAAGGGAGTGACTGTACGGGCGGATCACATGGGCGTGCACTAGGGCCGGCCC
>Ga0224512_10002836_pt1 | contig 15592 bp, 16 predicted proteins | sample SF_May12_sed_USG_4_FD_169103 | JGI IMG/M metagenome (GOLD analysis project Ga0224512, IMG submission 169103) | Sediment microbial communities from San Francisco Bay, California, United States - SF_May12_sed_USGS_13 | ecosystem: Environmental > Aquatic > Marine > Sediment | place: USA...
CCGGTCGCGCCTGGGCGAGTCGCCGTGGATCACACGCGAGCCCTCGCTCGCCGAGGCGCTGCTTCGCCGCACGGGGCCCGTCGCTCAGTCTCAGCACCGGGGGCCTTCGCGGCGCGCTGTGGCGCCTGCTCGAGACTGAGTTCTCGGCCGCGAGAGCGCATCGGCTGAGGGAAAAGGTCGCGTGCCGATCTCGTCGTCTGCATCAGCGACTTAGCCCGCAGCCAACTCACGAGAAGCAGCGCTCCGGAGCAATGGAACAAGCTGCGGGTCGTTCACGTGGTGTCGATCCGAAATACTTCTCGGCCGAGCTCAAGAGCGATGAGCCGGGGAGTGCCAGCGTTGGCCGCCGAGTTCGACATCTCGCGCTCGGCGGCGCTGCTCGAAGATCACTTCGCCGGCTTGCGACCCGATGTGGTCGCTGATGGACGCGAGGCGGGAAGGCGCGAGCCTTCTAGCGCCTCACACCCTTCGGGCACCTAACAGGAGATCCGCACCTCCGACCGCAGGCAGATGTCGTTGCCTCTGCCGCCGCGCGCGGTGTCGCGGCCCGCCCCGCCATCCAAACGGTCGTTGCCCAGCTGACCCCACATCAGGTCCTGGCCTCCGCCGGCCCAGATGCGGTCGTTGCCGACGCCGCCGCGGACCTGGTCGTTGCCGGTCGCGCCGAACAGCCTGTCCGATGCCTCGCCGCCCCAGATGCGGTCGTTGCCGATGCCGCCGCGGACGGTGTCGGCCTGACCCTGGCCGCGCAGCCGGTCGTTCCCCCGGCCACCGAAGATGGAGTCCCTGCCGAAGCCACCGCTCACGATGTCGGCTCCCGTGCTGCCAAAGAGGGTGTCAGCGCCGCTGTCTCCGCCGATTCGGTCGCTGCCCGAGTCGCCGTTGAGCCGGTCGTTCCCGGAGCCTCCGCGAAGCACGTCGTTTCCGGCCTTGCCGCCGATGGTGTCCGCTCCGGCGCCACCCTGCAGGCTATCGGCTCCTGCGTCTCCGATGATTCGGTCCTTACCGGCGCCGCCCCGGATCGAGTCGTTGCCTACCCCGCCGCGGCCGATGTCGTCGCCGACGCCGAGGTTCATCGAATCGTTGCCGTCAGCGCCGTCGCCGGTGTCGTTGCCCGCACCGCCCTCGAGGGTGTCGTTGCCGGGGCCACCCCGCAGGCTGTCGTTACCGACCTCGCCGACGATCGTGTCGGCGCCGTCGTTGCCGAAGCCGATGTCATCGCCATCCCCCAGGCAGATCGTGTCATTGCCGCCGTTGCCCACAACGGTGTCGTTGCCGGCCAGTGCGACGATTACGTCGGTCCCGCCGGTCCCCTCGAGGAGATCCGCGGCGTTGGTGCCCACGATCGTCGCCGGGGCGCCATTGCACAGGAAGGTGGGCGTCGTGCCGGCGCTACCGGTGCCCGCGTAGACCGCGGTCGCCCCGAGCGCGGTGGCGACGGCAACCGCCGACAGCACCTTCGTACGTCGTTTCTGCACTTGCTGTCCTCCTGGTCATCGCCGGGGCTCCGGGCACTCCGACATCCCCCCTCGCGAGCAGACCAGACACCCCCCACCAGGGCAACAAGAACGCATCGCGCGTTGCAGTTCTGGCGATTTACGCCAAGAATGCCCGCACCGGAGCGGCGCCGTTCAGTTGTAGCAGCGGTTGACCACCTTCGAGGGCCGGCCCTCCAGGCAGCCCTCCACGCCATTGTCAGGTGCGGCGCGGCAAACGCCGAGGGGCGCCATCGAACGCCTCGACCGTCTGCGAGACCTCTTCCGGTCCGTGTGAGAAGCAGACCCATCAGCGAGGGTGGCCAGCACGCCCCGCTCGGCCAGCTCCTGGAGCAGCAGGGTTCGGAACTCCTGGGAGGGCTGCCCGTCGCCGTCGAGCGAGGTGAAAAGCATCGAGAAGGAGCGGGCGAGGGCGGCACGGCGGCCAACCGCCGCCTCTTCGAGGACCAGGCTTTCCTCCGGCCTGTCTCACCACGGATCTGAGCCCGCGCGTACGCGTGCTGCTTCACCCTTACATTCTCGGAATCTATCGGGCGATAACACCAGGCGACTAGCCTGCTGAGAACCGATCCTCCTACCGGGCTAGTATGCCGAGCCCGGCTATGGCATCTGGGCAATTCATGACTACTCGCTCGACAGGTCGCCTCATCTTCTCGTCCCTCGCTCTGGCGGCGACCTTCCTGCTGGGCGGCGCGGTGGCGCTGGGTGTGCTCGTGACCGGCACCTCCGGCCCGGACAGCATCACCGGAACCTCGTCTGCCGACCTGATTCGGGCGCAGGGAGGAAGCGACATCGTCCGCGCTGGCGGCGGACCCGACACGGTGATCGCCGACGATGGCAACGACCGGTTGTTCGGCCAGCAGGGCAACGACCGCCTCTCGGGCAACGCGGGCAACGACCGCATCGACGCCGGTCAGGGCAGCGACCGGCTCTTCGGCGGACCTGGGGCGGACGTCCTGCTGGGACAGTCGGGGAACGATGTGCTGAGCGGTGGCAAGGGTCGCGACCAGCTACGTGGCGCCGCTGGCAACGACGTCCTGAACGGCGGTTCCGGGCGTGACCGGATCGACGGTGGCGGTGGCGCCGACCGGTTGCTCGGCGCCCGAGGCAGGGACACGCTGCTCGGGGGCCCAGGCGCCGATCGCCTTTCCGGCGGTGGCGGCAATGACACCGTCAACGGCCTTGGCGGCGTCGATGTCGTCATCGGTGGCGGTGGTGCCGACCTCCTGCTGGGCGGCTCCGGGCGTGATCAGGTTCGGGCGCGCGACAAGGTGCGCGACGCTGTCAATTGTGGACCCGGCCGCGACGTCGCTGTGGCCGACTTCTTCGAGCGAGTGGTCAACGCGTGCGAGCGCGTGCTTCGGCCTGCTGCGAGCGCGGCTCTGAAGCAGGATGCCACCGGGCGAGCGTTCGGCGGAGTGGAGGCGCGGATCAACTCCATCGCCGAGAATGCCAACGCCATCGTAATGGCAGCCGATCCCGACAATCCGCCGCCTCCGGTGGGACGCCAGTTCCATATCGTCAACGTGGCGATCCTCAACGGCAGCTCGACCGCACGTGAGCTTTCGTTCGCGGCGCTGGGCTCGTCTGGCAGGCCCGAGACCTCCTTCAGCGACAAGGCGAGCTGCGGCACGATTCCGAACGCCCTGCCCCAGCGCAGCATCGCCCCTGGCGAGTCGCTGCAGGGCAACGTCTGCTGGAGCATCGAGACCCGCGACATCGGTCGCCTCGTGATGCTGGTGGACGACCGGAGCGGCCCCACTCAAAACGGCATCGCCATCCGCATGGGTTAGAGGGCGGCCGTTCCGCCCTCCCCGCGTCCTGGCGGCTGCAAACCCGACGAAGACCTCGGGAGCTGATTCCGGGGCTGGCCGGGAGTCCGCTCCGAGTGCGACACTCGCGGCTATGGGCGACGCCTCACACGCGCCGAACGTTTGGGCGAGAGCCGCGGGCGACCCCGAGTTTCGTCAGGCGCTCATCGATGATCCGCTGAGGGCGCTGGCGGGGGTAGGCGAGACCGACGTCTCGGCAGAACAGGTCCGCCGTCTCGAAGAGCTCACCGTCCAGGAGCGAGCCGAGCTCATTCAAGAGGTGCTCCGCGAGATCGCGATGCACCGCGCGCGCCGCAACTGGGGAGACCGGTTCTGGACCCCCGACGAACCCAAGCCGGGCGAGAGCTAGGTAGCTCCTCGCCCGAGACTCGGGTCGCGCCGCGTCCGCTCCGCCGTCTAAACGAGTCCGGCGGAGGAGAGGGCGGCCTCGGGCGAGATCATGTGGCGACCGAAGTCCATGGTCTCGTTGTCGAGACCGAGAGCGAGACCCAGCAGCTGCGGCAGGTGTAGCACCGGCATGTTGTACTCCTCGCCGTTCGCGGACTCTGCCTTGCGCTGGTAGGCATCCATGGCCAAGTGACAGAGAGGGCATGGCGTCACCATGACGTCCGCCTGCGCGTCTCGGGCGCCCGCCAGGGCGACGTGCGACTCCTTGAAGGCCGTCTCCTCGCGCGCCAGCAGGATCGGGAAGCCGCAGCACTTGCTCTTGCCCACGTAGTCGGCGACCTCGCCGCCGAGGGCGGTGATCAGGCGCTCCATGCTCTGTGGCTTGTCCGGGTCCTCGAAGCCCATGACCGAACTCGGCCGCAGCAGCTGGCAGCCGTAGTACGGCGCTACCCTCAGGCCGTTCAGGCCGCGCGGACCCTTGGCCTCGAGCAGCGAGAGGCCTTCCTCGGTAGCGATGTACCAGAGGAGGTGGGTGACCTCCTTGGTGCCCTCGTACGGGCGCGCTCCGGCCGCGACCAGCTCTTCGTTGACCTTCTCGAGCAGGACCGGGTCCTCTTTGACCATCTTGTTCGCTCGACGCAGGTTGAGGGTGCAGACGTTGCAGACGGTGAGGACGTCGACGCCCATCTCCTCGGCCTGGCTGAGGATTCGGACATTGAGCGTCAGATAGAGGTTCGGCTTGGCTTCGGCGATGTCGCCGGCGCCACAGCAGGTCGCCGCGGGCATCGGCAGCAGCTCGATGTCGAGCATCGGCGCGAGGGCCTGGGTGGTCGCGTTCAGCTCCTTCGAGCTGAACTCGGCGACGCAGCCCGGGTAGTACGCGAACTGCTTGGCCACGGCCGCTACACCTCTTCCTTGACGTTCTTCATGAGGTGCTTGACCTCGTTGAGCTTTTTGATCCGGTGGGGAAGCGGTGATGGCGCCTTGCCCTTGCGGATCATCTGCAGTGCGAACGGCGCGTCGAGCGGAGCGGTGACCGGGTTCGTGAACGGCACCAGCAGCGTCTCGTTGAGCTTGCCTCCAGTGCGTACCGAGACGAGGAACGCCTTGGCGTGTCGCGCGCCCGCGTCGCCCCAGCTGACGCCCTCCCGGAAGGCCACGCCGCCGAGCTTCTCGATGGCGTCCCGCGGCTCGACGCCCTTCGGGCAGCGCTCGTTGCAGTACATGCAGCGGGTGCAGTCCCATACGCCGTGCGGCCCGGAGTAGAGCTTGGCGCGCTGCTTGCGCTGAGTGTCGCGCTCGTCACCGGCGAAGCGGTAGCCCCAGGCGAGCGCGGCCGGGCCGACGAAGTCGGGATCGGCGGCCAGTGAGTTGCACTCGCTGTAGCACGCGGCGCAAAGGATGCACTTGCTCTCGTTGTAGATTTTGCTCATCGCCTCCTTGGAGACGATGCGCTCCTTCTCGGGCGCCTTACCGTCGGGGATGAGGTATGGCTTCACCGAGCGGAACTTCTCCCAGAAGGGGTGAAGGTCGACGATCAGGTCCTTGAGCGGGGCGAAGTTCCCGATCGGGTCGACCGCGATCTTCTGGATGTTGTCCGACTCTTTGATCTCCTCGACCTGGTTCATGCACGCCAGCACGGTGCGGCCGTTGGCCTTGCACGAGCACGAGCCGCAAATCCCGCTGCGGCAGCTGTAGCGCATGGCGATGCTGCCGTCTTGCTCGTCCTGGATCTGGAGCAGGGCATCCAGCAGCGTGATCTTCTCGCTGTGGTCGAGGTCGAACTCCTGGCGATACGGCGTATCGCTCGAGTCCGGCTGGTAGCGGAAGACGTCGAAGGTCGTCGCCGGCATCAGTAGGTCCTCACCTGGGGCTCGTACTTGGTCACCGTGACCTCCGAGTAGTCGAGGCGGATCTCGTTGTCGTCGAGATAGGCCAGCGTGTGCTTCATCCAGTTCTCGTCGTCGCGCTCAGGATAGTCGCTGCGCGAGTGCGCCCCCCGACTCTCGGTGCGTGCGATTGCGCCGGTCACCATCGTGTCGGCGAGGTCGATCAGATACCCCGTCTCGATCGTGTGGATCAACTGTTGGTTGAAGATGCCGCCCTTGTCGTCGACCGTGACGTGCTGGAACTCGTCCTTGAGCCGGTCGATCTCTCGCTTGGCGTCCTCGAGGTCCTCGCCCGTGCGGAAGACGCCAACCTTGTCTTGCATGGTGTCCGCGAGGCGGTTTCGCAGCTCGTGCTGCTTCGGGCCGTTGTTGCGGGCGAGCATTTCGGCGACCTGCCGCTCGTAGTCCTTCGCGGACGCCGGCGTGGCGGTGAAACCGCGGCCGTTGGGGTACTCGGAGACGTAGCGCGCGGCCGACTCGCCGGTGATGGCGCCGTAAACGACGCCCTCCAGCAGTGAGTTGCCCCCGAGGCGGTTGGCGCCGTGAACCGAAACGCAGGCACATTCGCCTGCGGCGAACAGCCCGGGCATGTGCGGAGCTGCCCCGTTGATGTCCACGTGCACGCCACCCATGTGGTAGTGCGCGCCCGGCCGGATCGGGATGGGCGCGTCGATGGGATCCACGCCCGCGAAGGCCATCGAGAGCTCGCGGATCTGCGGCAGGCGCTCCAGGATCTTGTCGCGGCCGAGGTGCCTCAGATCGAGCAGCACGCAGCCGTCGACTCCGCGGCCCTCCAGGATCTCGGTTGCCTCCGAGCGGGAGACGACATCGCGCGAGGCGAGCTCGAGCTTGTTGGGCGCGTACTTGCTCATGAAGCGGTCGCCATCTGCGTTCAGCAGGTAGCCGCCCTCGCCACGGGCGCCCTCGGTCACCAGCACGCCGCTCGGGCTGAGCGTGGTGGGGTGGAACTGCATAAACTCCATGTCCTTCAGCGGTACGCCGTGGCGTAGCGCCAAGCTCATGGCGTCGCCGGTCGAGGAGTGTGAGTTCGTCGAGGGGCGATACACGCGGCCGGCACCGCCGGTGGCCATGACCGTGGCCTTGGCGCCGATGCTCTCGATCGTGCCGTGGACCATGTCGTAGGCAACGACCCCGGCACACCCGCCGTGGGCGTCCCCGATCAGGTCCGTGACGAAGTACTCCTCGTAGGTCGGAATGTCGTACTTCACGCAGACCGTGTAGAGGGTGTGGAGGATGACCAGACCGGTGAGGTCCGCCGCATAGCACGTGCGCGGGAAACCGGCGCCACCGAACGGGCGCTGCGCGATCTTGCCCGTGGTCTCGTGGCGGCTGAAGACGGCCCCCCAGTGCTCGAGCTGGTAGATCTCCTTCGGGGCTCGCTGGCAGAGCAGCTCGATCGCGTCTTGGTCGCCGATGTAGTCGGCGCCCTTGACCGTGTCGAAGGTGTGGTTGTCCGGATTGTCGTCGGTCTGGTTGCCCAGCGCGGCGTTGATGCCACCCTGCGCCGCACCGGAGTGGCTCCGGACCGGATGCACCTTGGTAACGATCGCCACGTCGACCCCTGCCTCATGGGCAGCGATAGCCGCGCGCATCCCGGCAAGTCCGGCGCCCACCACTACGACGTCATGGGTCTTCAATCTGGCCCCCCCAGGGTCAGGTCGCTCCTAAGGAATATGGTATCGCAACCCCGCGCGGACAGGCGTACCGTGCGATCAGGGCGAGCGTTTGACCGGATGCGAAGGGACGTCTGACAGCGCATGTTCCGCGTCAGCGCCCTGCGCGGAGGCGCGAGCGTATACTCGGCCCGTTTCTGAGCAAAAGAGGAATAAGGAGTGCCTGGTGGCACATCGCGTCACGTTCATCCCAGGAGACGGCACAGGGCCCGAGATCGCCGAGGCGACCAAGCGCGTTCTCGAGGCCACCGGGGTCGACTTCGAGTGGGACATTCAGGAGGCCGGCGTCGACATCATGGAGCAGGTCGGCACTCCACTTCCCGATTCGGTCATCGAGTCGATCAGGGAGACCGGCTGCGGAATCAAGGGGCCGATCACGACCCCGGTCGGTCATGGCTTTCGCAGCGTGAATGTGGCGCTCCGCAAGGTGCTGGACCTTTATGCCTGTGTACGTCCCTGTAAGAGCTATCCCGGCGTACGCAGCAAATACGAGGGCATCGACATCGTGATGTTCCGCGAGAATCACGAGGATCTCTACGCAGGGATCGAGTTCGAGCAGGGCTCACCCGAGGCACTCGAGCTGGCCGCGAAGCTCGAGGAGCTCTACGCGGGCGCGCGCATCCGTGAGCACACCGGCATCTCGATCAAGCCGATCTCGATCTACGGCACCCGGCGCATCGTGAAAGCGGCCTTCGAGTACGCCCGCGAAGAGGGGCGCAAGAAGGTCACGGTGGTCCACAAGGCCAACATCATGAAGTACACCGACGGCCTCTGGCTCGCCACTGCCGAGGACGTCGCGAAGGAGTACCCGGACATCGAGTTCGAGGACCGCATCGTCGACAACATGTGCATGCAGCTCGTGCAGAAGCCGGAGCTCTATGACGTGCTCGTGCTGCAGAATCTCTACGGCGACATCCTGAGTGATCTCGGCGCCGGTCTGGTCGGCGGGCTCGGTGTAGCGCCCGGAGCGAACATGGGCGACGACGTAGCCCTCTTCGAGCCCACCCACGGCAGTGCGCCCAAGTACAAAGGCATGAACAAGGTCAATCCGCTCGCGATGATGCTGTCGGGCGTGATGATGCTGCGCTACCTCAAGGAGAAGGACGCGGCAGATCGGATGGAGGCGGCGATCGCCGAGTTGATCCTCGAGGGCGAGTCGGTCACCTACGACATGAAGCCCCATCGTGACGACCCGACCGCTGTCGGCACCTCCGAGGTCGGAGACGCGCTGGTGGCCAAGCTGGAGGCTTCAAGATGAGCACATCACCACTACGAGTAGCGGTAACGGGCGCGGCCGGTCAGATCGGCTACAGCCTGCTGCCACGGATTGCCGCGGGCGAGATGTTCGGCGCCGACCAGCCGTTGATCCTCCAGCTGCTGGAGATCCCGGTCGAGGGGCCGCAGAAGGCGATGAAGGGCGTCGCCATGGAGCTGGACGACTGCGCCTTCCCGCTGCTGCACGGTATGTCGCTCCATGATGATCCCAACGAGGCGTTCGGGGACGCCGACTGGTGCTTGCTCCTCGGGAGCAAGCCGCGCGGACCCGGCATGGAGCGCGCCGACCTGCTCAAGGACAACGGCGCGATCTTCGTGGTGCAGGGCAAGGCCATCGACGAGAACGCAGCCGATGGCTGTCGCATCGCCGTGGTCGGCAACCCGTGCAACACCAACTGCATGATCGCGGCCAGTCAGGTGAAACGACTGCCTTGGGAGAGCTTTACCGCGATGACCCGACTCGACCAGAACAGGGCGGCGACCCAGCTGGCCCAGAAAGCCGGCGTCCCCGTAACGGAGATCGGCAACCTCGTGATCTTCGGGAACCACTCGCCGACGATGTTCGCCGACTTCCAGAACGCGACCATCGGCGGTAAGCCGGTGACCGACGTGATCACCGACGAGGCGTGGCTCAAGGAGGAGTTCCTGCCCACCGTCGGCAAGCGCGGCGCGGCCATCATCGAGGCCCGCGGCTTGTCGAGCGCGGCCTCGGCGGCGAACGCGCTGATCGATCACGTGCGCGATCTGAACACCCCGAGCGGCAGCGTTTACTCGATGGCAGTCCACAGCGACGGCAGCTATGGCTTCGCCGAGGATGTCTGGGCGTCGGTGCCGGTCCAGACGACCGCGCCTGGTTCCTACGAGGTGGTGCAGGGCTTTGACCAGAGCGATTTCGGTCTGGAGAAGATCGCCCTCACCAATGACGAGCTCGTGTCTGAGCGCGAGACCGTCTCCGACATGCTCAACTGAGCGCCGTCGGTCCAGGCTCTTCGAAAGCCCGCTCCGGCGGGCTTTCCACGTTCTCGAGTGAGTTCAAGGCCCCGACCGATCCGGGCACGGTGGACCTCCGGAGGGCCTACTCGGCATGCTTGGCCAGCTTGCCTGGTCATCGTTCCTCGACTCCCTTCTCGGCATGTTCCTTGAGGCGAGCCGGGGCTCAATGCCCGGATGTTCAACTCGTTCCTCGACGGAACGAAGTCCGCCATCGAGATGGCCGCCGTGGCCAATGCGACCGGTCTCGAGCCGCAGGACGGCGGTCTCCGCTTCCCGCCGAGCGGCGCGAATCAGGTCTCGAGCATCTGCGTGCCGGAGGCTGATGGCGGCGCGCTGGCGCGCAGCGGCACGGTCGAGGTGATCTCCAGCCTCGACCGCAGTGGCCGGGAGATGGACAACGACCTCCGCTGGGGCGTCTATGTCGTCTTCGAGGCACCGAGCCGCTACGTGCAGGACCGCTTCGCGGACTATGGCGTGCTAACGGACTCAACGGGTCGTTTCGGCGCGCTGTGGCGGCCGTTTCACTTCATCGGTCTGGAGATCGCCACCAGCGTGCTCAAGGCCGGCCTCGAGGGGCGAGTCGACCGGTAGCCCCGACCGGTTCGTCGCCGACGTCGTGAGCGTCGCCAAGCGTGATCTTGCCCCCGGCGAGAGGCTGGACGGCGAGGGCGGCTATTGGGTTTGGGGGCGGCTGGAGCCCTTCGACCCAGCCCGAACCGACGAACTGCTGCCGCTGGGTCTTGCCGACGGCGCGAGGGTGCTCACCGGCGTTCGCAAAGGCGAACCGATCACGCGATCCGGGGTGGAGGTCGCAGACTCGGGCCTGCAGGCACTGCGGGCGGAGGCCGAGCAGTTGGCGACCGTAGAGCGCCCATGAGATCCTCGGAACCGATGGCGACCTCCTCCGCACGTCGCGCGCTCATCAGCATGGTGACGGCCGCCGCGATGGTGGTGATCCCGGCACTCATCACGAAGCTGGCGCGTGCGCGCCGCCGCGACACCTCCACCTAGGGCCTGGCGCCGCTTGGTGTGAGGTGCGAGGCTTTTTGCGGCACACACCGCGGGAGGCGGGCGTGGCCGTCTTCCTCGGAGGGTTCATGGGCGACAGGAAACTGCTCGGCGGCATCAGCACCGGCGGCATCATCGTCATCGTCGGGCTCTTGGCGATGTTCTTCCTCAACTTCTGGCTGGGCCTGATCGTGATGCTGGTCGGCCTCATCGCCTTCGGCGGCTTCGTCAAGGGGAAGTGGTACTAGCCGAGAGCCGAGCCCAGCGTGCTCCGGTCAGCGGCCTGGGCCAGCGCAGGCCGGCCGATCTGGATCGCGCGAAGTCCGCCGTCGGTGTGGCCGAGCGCCGGCGCAGTCCTAGGAGCGCTCGCGAGGAGGGAAGAAACGGCGGCGCAGCAGGCGCGTCACCAGATGGCCGCTCAACGCGCCGGCGATGTACGTCAGCACGATCAGCCAGATCAAGGAGGTCTGGAAGCTGAAGACGATGAAGTTCAGCTCCACGGGATCGCTGTTCTGGAGGATGAACAGCAGCACCAGGATGGAGATCAGGACCAGGAAGCCGAGGATTCTCAGGTGTTTCTGCTGGCGTGCCTCGAGGCTATGCCAGAAGCCCTGGTCGTCCTGATCGTTGCCGGCCGAAGCCGGCTCTAGCTCGTCCGCCATCGCGGACCGAAGTCTAGGCGGCCGCTCGGAAGACCGTGCCCAGGCGGGTCATGCCCTCGCTGATCTCCCCGGGGCTGACGCCGCTGAAGGCCAAGCGCAGCGTGCGCTCGCCGCCGTCAAGGAAGCACGCGCTGCCCTTCACGTATACGACACCCGCATTGCGGGCCGGCTCAAACAGCGCGTCCGCAGAGAGGCCCTCCGGCAGCTCCATCCAGACGAAGAAGCCGCCTTCTGGCGGCGTGCACGAAGTGCCGTCCGGCATTTCACCGAGCCCGGCGACCATGGCGTCGCGGCGCTCGCGCATCAGGGCGGTCACTTTGGCGATGTTGCCTTCCAGGTGGCCGCCGGCGATGAGCTGGTGCAGCGCACCTTGGGCAAGGAATGCCGGTGAGATGTAGGTCTGATTCGCCGTGGTGGCAAACCTCGCGACCATCTCCGGGGTCATGATCGCGTAGCCCACTCGCAGGCCGGGCGCGACGGTCTTGGAGAACGACGAGGTGAACATCACCCGCTCAACCGGTGCGTCGTCCGCCAGCCCCGGCAGGTGCTCTCCCTCGAACCGCAGGGGGCCGTAGGGGTCATCCTCCAGGATCGTGAAGTCGAAGCGCTCGGCAAGGGCGAGCAGCGCCTGCCGCTTGGCTCGGCTCATCGTCGCGCCGGAAGGGTTCTGGAAGTTGGGGATCGTGTAGAGCAGCTTGGGCACGCGACCCGCAGCGCACGCGGCCTCGAGGGCGACGACGTCCATGCCGTCGACCTCCACGGGAATCGGCAGGATCTCCATGCCGTGCAGGGTTAGCTGAAGCAGCGCGCGATCATATGTCGGCGCCTCGACGGCGACGAGGTCTCCGGGCTCGAGAAACGTCTCGAGCATGAACACGAAGCCCTGCAGCGAGCCGTTGGTGATGAAGACCTGGTCGGCGCCAACGCCGCGCATGTTGGCGATCGTCTCGAGCAGGGGCGGATACCCTTGGCCCGTGCCGTAGGAGAGAAGTCGGACGCCGTCGGCAACGAGCGCCTCCTGTGAGCACTCCGCGATCAGGTCGGTCGAGAGAGCCTCTGGGCAGGGGGCGCCGCGCGCGAAAGAGATGCTGTCGCTCACGCGAGCGAGTCTACTCAGTCCCGGTCGCCGCGCCGTCGCGGCGACCGGTGACGACTACTTCCTTTTCGTCGGCTTGACGACCTTGAAGCTCTTGCCGGCGTACGCCTTCTTGACGTACTTCTTCCGCTTGGGAGAGCCGACGCCCCGGCGAATGATGATCCGGTACTTGACGTTGGTCGGTTTCAGGAGCTTGGCCGCCAGGGTGGACCGCGTCTTGGTGACGCGCCGGTTCACGATGCGCTTGCTGCCGCGGTAGACCTGCAGCTGGTAGTAGCGGGTCTTGGCGGCCTTGCGCCAGCGCACCACAAGCTTCTTGCCGGCGACGTGGTTCCCAGAGGGCGAGAAGAGCTTCTTCGGCACGCGGGTCTTCAGCTTGTCGAAGTACGAGATGCCGATCGGCTTGGACTGGTACCCCTTCTCGGGTCCGCGGTACGCCCAGACCTGCCAGACATAGCGGTTGTTCGGCCTGAGCAGCTTCGGCGGCACCTTGTAGGCGGTGCCTCGCGGGAACGCGGTGTGGATCTTGGTCAGCTTGCGGCCGTTCATCCGGAACAGCTGCACGTTGTAGAGCACCGTGTCTCTGGTCGGCTTCGGCCAGCGCAGCGTGGTGGTGCGGGTGCTGATCTTCTTACCGACGCTCGGCTTCAGCAACCGGACGTTGCGCGTCTTCGGCTTGATGAAATTGGTCTTGGGCCTCGTGGTCGGCGGCTTCGGGTTCCTGATGATGAACGCCGTCTCGGTGATGCTGCTCGCGTTGCCTGCGCGGTCAACCTGCCACAGACGGAAGCGCAGGCCGCCGGCGGGCAGGGCGTTGACGGTCACCGACGTACCGCCGGTCGAGCCGCTCTTGATCGCCTGAAGCTGGGCGTTCAGCACCTGCCAGCGGAACCTCGCGCCCGACTCGCCGGCCGACCACGCGAAGGCCGGGTTCGGGTTGGTCGAGGGGCTCGCGGGCAGGCTGGTCAGGGTCGGCGCCGCGGGCGGAACGGTGTCGAGGGTGAAGCTGCTCTTGGCCGTTGGGCTGGCGGTGCCGGCGGGGTTCGTCTGGAAGACCTCGAAGGTGTAGCCACCATTCGCGCTAAGCGGCGCGATGGTCGCTGCCTTCGCGCCCCCGACCCCGTTGGGCCCTTGCACGATTGCATTGCTGGCATTCCGTACCAGCCAGGTGAAGCTATAGCCGGCAAGGCCGGACCACGCAAAGCTCGGCGAGGTGTCCCGGGTGAACGCGCCCGCGGTCTGCACGAGGGTCGGGGGCGGAGGCTGGCTGGCATCGACGGTCAACGTGCGCTGGGCGCTGTAGGGGCCGATGTTCCCTGCCGCATCGCGTGCGCGGACCTGCCACTGGAACGTCCCGTCGTCTAGCGCCACCGGAGGCGTGTACGCGGTTCCGACGACGACGTTCGTGACCCCCGGGTTCCCCGGGCCCTGGATGTTGATGTCGTAGCTCGCGATGGCTGTGCCACCGCCAGGGCTCGAGGCGTCCCAGGTAAAGGTGGGCGTCTGGTCGGCCGTGGCTGATCCGTCGGTTGGTCCAGTGAGCAGTGGCGCGACCGGGTCCACGATGTCCAGCGTGAAGCTGAACGGGCCGGAGAGACCCGACTGGTTGCCGCCCTGGTCGATGGACCGGACCTGCCACGTGTAGGACCCGTCAGCCAAAGCGCCGGCCGGTGTGTATCCGGATGTGGGACTACCGGTCAGCTCATTGAGCGGGGTGGGGCCGCTGACAATGATCTGGTACTGCGCGATGGCGCTGCCGGTGCCGGACGGATCGTTCCAGCCGAAGGTCGGCGTGTTGTCGCCGATCGCGCTGGTGTTGGCAGGCGTCTGGAGCGTCGGCACCGCTGGCGCAGCACTGTCGTAGATGAACGTGCGGATGGCGTTCCCAGCGGTCCCGGCGTCGGACGCCGTGATGGTGTACTCACCGTCGGCCGTGAGCGCCGTCACCTCGAAACTCGAGGCACTGCCTGACGCGGGGGTCGCTGTCCCGGGTCCCGTGATGGTCCAGCTAAAGGGCGCCGTGCCCGTGAGGGTGTAGTCGGCGGTCGCCAGTGTGCTGGGTCCGAAGACCGCACCATCCACCGGGCCCCCAATCGTCGGCTGCGCCACGGCGGTGGCAGCGCCGAGCACCAGCGCGGCGGCTCCCGCCGCTACGCCCAGAGTCAGCCGGACACGTCGCATAGTCAAACCTCGGTAGATGAGCGTATGGCGATCGACACCTTCAACCTACGGAAACGCCCCGGACTTCCCCGACTGGCCGAAGGGATAGTTCACGTAACAAAACATTTGCTCGCACTAAGGATCTCTCTGGTGAGCGCGCTTGGCGCAGGCTCAGCTGCGCGTTACGGCAGCTTGTAGTAGCGCGTCGAGCGCATCGACCACCACCGGCACGCTGCAGTTTGCGGTGATGTGGGCCCGCGCGGCGGCGCCCATCCTTTCAGCGCCGGCAGGTTCTGCAAGAAGGCCGTTGAGAGTTGCGGCGAGAGCGCGCTGGTCGCCGGGGGGTATGAGGCGGCCGTGCACCCCATCCTCCACGATGTCGGGAATCCCGCCCACGGCGCTCGCCACTACCGGCGCCCCCGCGGCCATGGCCTCGAGCAGCGCCACCGGGAGACCCTCCTCGCGCGAGGGCAACACGAACACCGCGGCGTGCGCCAGCAGCGCCAGGCCGTCGGCGTGCGGCAGCCAGCCATGCGCCTCGAATCGGTTGGCGATGCCGAGCTCCCGAGCCAGCGCGAGGGCCCCCTCCCGATCCCCGTCGCCGGCTGCGACGAGTCGCGCTTCGGGGTGGGCGGGGGCGATCTCGGCGAATGCCCGCAACAGCGTCGGCGTGCCCTTCTGCTCGCCGTATCGACCGAGGAAGACAACCATGCCGCACTTCGGCGGGCGGGCCCGCTCCGGCACGGCCACGGGGTTGGGGATCACCACTGAGTCGGAGCCCGCGATCTCGTCGAGCACGGCCTTCCAGCTGGCTGTCAGGGCGATGATTCGGTGGGCGCTCGAGAGGCCGCGTCGGATGGCGAACCGCTCGAGCGGGCCCGCATCACGGTAGTAGTCGGCGAACTCCCCCGCATGGACATGCACCACCCGGGGAACCCGGAACAGAGCGGTCAGCAGCATCGCGACGCTCTTGCGCCGGAATGACGCGTTGGCCGAGGTGTGGATCCAGGCGGCGTCGGGGCGGTTCAGCACCAACTCGCGCACGATCCGTAGATAGCCGGTGAGGGCCGCCTGCAACTTGTCGCGAGCCGAGCCGTCGC
>Ga0224512_10002837_pt1 | contig 15588 bp, 13 predicted proteins | sample SF_May12_sed_USG_4_FD_169103 | JGI IMG/M metagenome (GOLD analysis project Ga0224512, IMG submission 169103) | Sediment microbial communities from San Francisco Bay, California, United States - SF_May12_sed_USGS_13 | ecosystem: Environmental > Aquatic > Marine > Sediment | place: USA...
TCCGCTTCCGCTACCGGTTCTGGCTCGGGTGCAGGCTCAGGCTCAGGCTCAGGCTCAGGCGATAGCTCAACTTTTGACTCCGCTTGGACTTCAGGTGCTGGCTCTGGCTCGATGTTGACCACAACTGGTACTTCTCTAACATCAAGCCCGTACTCAGTTGCAGCAACAGTCTTTAGTAATTCGGTCGTCACGCGCTCTTGTTTGGCGTCCATCGCCGATGTGAGCGCGGACTCCACCAGGTTGTTAGCGATTCTGACGATGCCATCGCTCAGGGCATGGACAAGTTCAGCTGAACCCTGCTCAAAAACTGCATCGAAGTCGTTGCCGGCCAGCCGGAAGCAGTGATTGAGATATCCGTGCAACTCGTTTGAGCTTAATGGCTGAACGGACATGCGATGTCGCAAACGCTGCTTCAAACGTGACATTTCAGGGGCGCCAAGCAGATCCTCCATTTGCTCACCCATGAGTACAATATTCGCGCCGTCGGAGACACCGGCGTCGGTCGCTGTTAGCGCTTCGAGTTCGGCCAGGGCCTCGACACCGATTCGTGGTGCATCCTCAACTACGATGACCACGCGTGTGTTCTTGTTCGCTTGCTCCTGAAGTAGTCGTCTGAATTTTGTGAATCTTTGAACAGTGCTCACAGGAATCGGATCAGCACCCATTTCTTCGAGCAGCATTTCGAGAACTTCATCGTGGCCAAGATGAATGCGGCCCAGCGTTACGATCATGCGCTGTTCGCCGACAGTATCAACGGCTCTATTGACGATCGTCGTCTTGCCAGCGCCGGTGGGTCCACTGACAGAAGCTATGGCGTCCGGAGTTGAAAGCGCTTTCTTGAGGCCGGCCATCGTCGTTGCCGTTTGAGGGCCAACGAAGACATCGTTACCAGATGCCAAGGCTCGGAACGGTCGCTTTTTCAGGCCAAAGTAGGTTTCGTACATATCGGTCCGATTCGCAATGACTGTGTCACACCATGTGTACAGTCCTGTTGAAGAAGCAGTTTGGGGCCAAAAAGGTCTTATTTCAAGGAGTTAGGTCACAAAAAGAGGCATCCGCCGTCTATAGTCGTGTGCCGCCAGATAGCTGATAAAATCTGAACAAAAGGGTGTTTTTTTACTCAAATCATCCCAAAATACGCATCCTTTCTCTTTGCAGCCTGGAAATAACCTGATGAAGCCAGTTCATCGCAAGTTTCTGCTCATCCCCATCATTTTGGCAATCGCAGGTGTAGCGACATTCGGACTGTCAAAAATGAAGCCGGAAGCACCCAAACAGGAGTCGAATGATCTGGATCTGCTTGTTGATGTTTTTGAGCTGAAAACCTCAACGCAGAGTTTTGCGATCCGAAGTCAGGGAACTGTCCGACCGCGGACGGAGACAATTTTGAGCGCTGAAGTATCGGGTTCGATTGTCAGCATTTCTCCCAAGTTTATCGCTGGCGGCGTCTTCCGCAAGGACGAAGTACTAATGCGCATCGACCCAACCAATTATACGGTTGCGGTGGACAGGGCTGAGGCGTTGCTTGCGCAGCGACAGATCGAGTTCGATGGTGCCACCAAGTTGCGCAGCCAGGGCTATAGAGCTGAGTCGGAATATGCCTCAGCCAAGTCCGCGCTTGCCGCCGCTCGAGCGGATGTTGTTGGTGCCCGCAGGAATCTCGAGCGTACTTATATCCGCTTACCTTACGAGGGCATGGTACGTAGCAAAGAGGCGGATATTGGTCAGTTCGTGAATCCTGGCACCAGGCTGGGCATTACATTTGCAACGGATTACGCAGAGGTTCGTCTGCCATTAACGGATCATGATTTGGCTTTTGTGGAGATACCTGACCCAAGAGAGGTCACGCGGTCGGGTGGTGCGGATGGACCGCTGGTCACGCTCACCGCCGTGCAAAAAGGTCAGCTTACCGAGTGGGATGCTCAGATCGTGCGCACGGAAGGCGTCGTGGATGAGAAGAGCCGCGTGACCTATGCGGTGGCACGAATTGTAGATCCGTATCGCCTGCACAGCGCAGGCCCGTCGTTGCCCATCGGAACATTTGTCGCCGCCAGTATTGAAGGATCAAACGCGGTCGACGTAATTCCGGTACCACGTGGTGCACTTCGTGGTGCGGACCAGGTACTGGTCGTAAACGAAGACAATGAAATCGAAATACGCACTGTCGACATACTGCGAGCGGACACAGATTTTGCTTATTTGACTGCCGGTGTGAGTGCAGGTGAGCAAATTACGACGACGGCTATTGAGGCGCCGACGAACGGCATGACTGTCAGAACAGATACCGAAGACGACCGTAGCGATTCACCTGGCGGTGCACGAGTCGCATCGCAAGACGCGGAGGAGTAGGCAGTGCGAACCCGTACCGAAACCGGCGAAAAAGGTCTCATAGCCTGGTTCGCCAGTAACAACGTGGCCGCAAACTTATTGATGTTTTTTATTATTGTGGCCGGCCTGATCTCGGCGTTCACAATTCGCAAACAGACAACGCCGGATTTCGAATTGAATTTGGTCCAGGTTCAGATTCCATACCTTGGAGCAGCGCCACAGGAAGTTGAAGAAGGTGTCGTCATCAAGGTTGAGGAGGCTATCCAGGATATTCAGGGCATTGTAGAAATTCGATCTGATGCCAGAGACGGATTTGGTTCGATAACAATCGAAGTATCGCAAAGTGCCGATATTAATGAGGTCCTGACGGAAGTAAAAACCAGGGTTGATGCGATCGCAACTTTCCCCGGGCTGACTGAAAAACCTGTAATTTTTAAGGTGGAGCCCGGGACGCCGGTCATCTTCGTTACTATTCACGGTAATCTGGACGAGCATTCTCGCAAGCTCATTGCCCAGCAAGTGCGCAATGATCTATTGACCATGCCCGAGATCAGCCAGGTCGATTTTTACGGTGACCGGGCGTTTGAGATCAGCGTTGAAGTCTCCGAACACGTATTGCAGCAGTACGGCCTGACCATGTCAGAAATTTCTGCGGCCATCCGTGCTTCATCGGTAGACATGCCAGGAGGCACTATCAAAGCAGTGGGCGGCGACATTCTGTTGCGTACCGAGGGCCAGGTTTATACCGGCCAGGAGTTTTCTGATCTTGTGCTACGTACTTTTGCAGATGGAACGCGACTGACGCTCGGTGACATCGCGAAGATTGAGGACGGGTTTGTCGAGTCGGACAGATTCGGCCGATTTGATGGCGATCCATCGGCGACGTTGAACGTGGCAGCAACCGGCCAGCAAAACGAACTAAAAACAGCGGCAGCAGTGAAACGATACGTTGAAGAGAGGAAGAAGACGCTGCCGGCAGGCGTGGAAATGGATTTGTGGGTTGACCGCTCCCACTACCTAAGCGGACGACTACAAACAATGACCAAGAACATGTGGCAGGGAGCGCTGCTGGTCTTTTTGTTGCTGTCGTTATTTCTGCGCATGAAGGTAGCGGGCTGGGTCATTATCGGAATCCCCATTACATTCCTCGGAGCTCTATTCCTGATGCCGTTCAGCCCGTGGCCTGTGACCATCAACATGATCAGTCTGTTCGGCTTTATTATTGTGCTCGGCATCGTCGTTGATGACGCCATAATTATCGGAGAAAGCGTCTACACCAAAATCAGGGCGGACGGGCACAATATTGACAACGTTGTGAAAGGTGCCAAGAGAGTCGCTGTTCCGGCAACGTTTGGCGTTTTGACAACGATTGCCGCGTTTGCGCCGATGTTATTTATTGGCGGAGTGGTCGGCCCTTTTTTCGAAGCCTTGTCCATGGTTGTTGTGTTGTGCCTGATGTTTTCGCTGGTTGAGTCCAAGTTAATTTTGCCGGCGCATTTGGTACATGCGAAGATCGAACCGGTTGACGAGGACGACCTGTTCAATCCGCAACGTCCTATCGGCTTTTTTGAGTCTATTCCGCGGCTGTTTCAGAAAATTCAGCGCCATACGCAGCATGGCTTGCATCGGTTGATCCACAACAAGTACAAACCAGCCCTTGAAAAGGTCATCGAAAATCGCGGCGTTACGGTATCGATATTCGTCGCGTTCCTCGTGGTTACATTTGGCCTGATGAACAGTGGCATTGTTCGTTTTGTGTTGTTTCCGGAAGTGCCAGGCGATTTCATTCGCATGCAACTACAGATGGAAAATGGCACGTCACCCGAAGTTCGAAATGCGGCGGTGAAACAAATAGAAACTGCGCTCCTCGATCTGAACGAGGAATACATTCGCGAAAATCCAGACATAGAGCCGATGATCGCCCACCTTGGATCGTTCTCCCAAGGCGATACTGGTGCGATCGCGTTTGCCGAAATGCCGATGGTTGACGACCGTGCCATGAACTACGCCGATGTCAGCAAGATGTGGCGCGAGCGCGTTGGGGAGATAGCGGGAGTGAAAGAACTGACGTTTGAGGACGGCGACGGCTTTGGTGGCGGGCCGGCGTTGAGCTTTCGTCTTAGTGGCAACAACTACGAGTCTCTGGGGCTCGCTGCCACTGAACTTGAGAGCAAGCTTACCGAATACGATGGTGTTTTCGATATTCGTAATTCATCGAGTAGCGGCGGTCAGGAAATCAAACTCTCCATTAAGCCTGAGGCCGAAGCCCTGGGTTTGACATTGGCGTCGCTTGGTCGACAGGTTCGGCAAGCATTTTACGGCGAGGAAGCTCAACGCATTCAACGCGGTAAGGATGAGTTGAAAGTTATGGTTCGTTACCCACGCGAGGAACGACGTTCTATCGCCGATCTCGAGAATATGCGCATACGCACGCCAAACGGTGATGAAGTTCCGTTCGTGTCCGTAGCTGACGTTTCCTTCGGCACCAGTTTCTCGACAATTACACGACTCAATCGCTCAAGGACGATTACCGTTTCTGCCGACATTGATTCGGACGTTGCTGAGCCCGGCAAGATCGTCACGGAGATTTCCGAGGATTTCGTTCCGGGATTGCTAGCGCGGCATCCGGGAGTAAGTTACGGCCTTGAGGGCGCCAGCCAGGAAGAGCAGGATTTCATGCGCAACCTCAGCGTTGCATCGATTGCTGCCCTTTTCCTGATTTACGCGTTGATTGCGATTCCGCTGCATTCCTATGGCCAACCGCTTGTCATCATGGCCGTTATTCCCTTTGGCCTCATCGGTGCGGTGATCGGCCACTTGATTATGGGAATGGCCATAAGCATGTTCTCACTTTTCGGCTTGGTAGCGCTTGCCGGCGTTGTTGTTAACGACAGCCTGGTCATGGTCGATTTTGTTAACAAAGCCCGACAAGATGGTGTGCCGCTCAAAGAGGCTGTCGTCAATTCCGGCATGCAACGTTTTCGCGCGATCATGCTGACGTCGTTGACCACCGCAGCCGGATTGATGCCGATCATTCTGGAAACCAGCGTGCAGGCACAATACATGATCCCGATGGCAGTCTCTCTGAGTTTCGGTATTTTGTTTGCGACCGCCATAACCTTGTTCCTGATCCCGGCCTTGTACTTGTTGCAGATCGACGGTTTCGCTCGAACCAGGAAGATAGTGAACTGGTTTTTCCCTCCACGGGACACTGCAAACGCATCTGAATCTGCTTGAGCGTGGTCTCAACTGAAGCCAGGGATGACACCCGTGACGGAGTCATTTCGGCCCTGATCTGCTACCTGATCTGGGGGCTATTGCCCATTTATTTTGTCCTCGTTAGTGCGGTTGCACCTCTTGAAGTGCTCTTGCATCGCATCGTTTGGGCGGTGCCTTTTGGCGCGTTAATTATTTTCTCGCGGCGCCAGTGGCCAGAGGTTAGAAGGGCGCTAACCCACCGCACTATGCTTTCCTGGCTCGCGGTCGCAGCCATGTTCATCGCCATAAACTGGTACGTGTACATCTACGCGATTCAGAATAACCAGATATTCCAGGGCAGCCTTGGCTATTACATTAATCCGTTGGTCTACGTGTTGATCGGCGTCATGTTTCTGGGTGAGAGACTCCGGGCATTGCAGACTGCAGCTGTCGTTATTGCGGCGATCGGTGTTCTGGTGTTGACGTTCAGTGGTGGTCAGTTTCCCACTATTGCTTTGACGCTGGCGTTTTCATTCAGCGTATATGGTGTCATACGCAAACGCATTGTAATTGGAGCGATGCCCGGCTTATTCGTCGAGACTATTTTGCTCCTGCCAATTGCGATGGCGTGGCTGGGTTGGATGATCTACACGGGCCAGTCTGCATTCGGGTCGGAAGGTTTTGGCATCACGACACTGTTGGTTCTCGCAGGCCCTATCACGGTAGTGCCACTTCTGTTCTTCGCGCTTGCGGCGCGTCGTCTGCCGCTGTCTACGATTGGCTTTATGCAATTCCTGGCGCCGACTTTGCAATTTTGTGTGGGTCTGTACTACGGCGAGCAACTAAGTGTCGCGCACATTATCTGTTTCGCTTGTATCTGGGTCGCGGTCATTCTCTTTAGTACTGATGCGTTGCGAGCGGGCAAGAAAAAGCTCCAGCCAGCTTAGCCGACCGGAGCTCGTTGCGGTTGCTACCGCCCTTACTTCTTGGCCTTACGCTCCTGAGCTTCCGCAATGACTTCCTCAGCGACGTTTTTCGGACATGGCGCGTAGTGCGAAAATTCCATTGAGAACTGGCCACGTCCTGACGTTAGCGTCCGCAGGTGGCCGATGTAGCCAAACATGTCTGCGAGCGGCGCATCTGCTTTGACGCGAACCCCGGTTGGACCCGCCTCTTGCGACTTTATCATGCCACGACGGCGATTCAGGTCTCCGATGACGTCGCCAACGTTATCGTCAGGCGTAAACACATCAACCTTCATTATTGGCTCAAGTATCTGCGGTCCAGCTTTGGGTACCGACTGGCGGTACGCAGCCTTGGTCGCAATTTCGAATGCCAGCGCCGAGGAGTCGACGGCGTGGAATGCACCATCAAGCAGCGTGAATTTAACATCGAGCAGTGGATAACCGGCCAGCGTACCCTCAGCCATACTGACACCGAATGCTTTCTCAATAGCGCTCCAGTACTCACGCGGTACATTACCGCCCGTAACCTTCGACTCAAACTCATAACCAGCATTTTGCTCCGCGGGTTCGATCATGTACTCGATCTTGCCGTATTGACCGGAACCACCGGACTGTTTCTTATGTGTGTAGGTGTCTTCGATCTGCTGCGTAATCGTCTCGCGGTAGGCGACCTGGGGTTTGCCCATTTCAACGTCCACGCCGTGCGTGCGCCGAAGAATGTCGACCTTGATGTCGAGGTGCAGTTCACCCATGCCCTTGATAAGGGTCTCACCGGAGTCTTCGTCGGTTGCAACCTGGAACGACGGATCTTCCTGGATCATCTTGTTCAGCGCGACACCCATCTTCTCGGTTCCCGCCTTGTCCTTCGGCGAAATTGCGATCGAAATTACCGGATCCGGAAAGACCATCGGCTCAAGAGTTGCCGGGTTATCGGCATCAGCCAATGTGTGCCCGGTTCGGGTGTTCTTCATGCCAAGCAGGGCGACGATATCGCCAGCCTGGGCTACATCGAGTTCTTCTCGTGAATCGGCGTGCATTTCCACGATGCGGCCGATGCGCTCGGTCTTGCCCGTGAAGGTGTTCAGCACGTTGTCGCCTTTCTTGAGCGTGCCCGAATAGATCCGCGTGAACGTCAGCGCGCCATAGCGGTCGTCCATAATTTTGAACGCGAGCGCACGCAGAGGCTTTGCCGGATCAACGATGGCGAAGCCGCCTGTCTCGTGGCCCTCCAGGTCGATTTCGGGCTGTGGTTTGACTTCCGTGGGGTTCGGCAGATAGTCAACAACTGCATTAAGAACATTTTGTATCCCTTTGTTTTTAAACGCAGATCCACAGTAGGTTGGAAAGAAATCGAGGGCGATTGTCCCTTTACGAATGCATCGCTTGAGATCGTCAATTGACGGCTCGTTACCGTCCAGATACTGCTCAAGCAGATCGTCGTCCTGCTCCACCGCAGTCTCGATGAGCTTCTCGCGCCATTCGGCGGTGAGTTCTTTCATATCCTCGGGCACATCGATGATCTCATAAGCCGCGGGATCTTCGGAGGAGCTCCAGACCCAGGCCTTCTCGGTCAGGAGGTCGACAACACCGGTGAAATCGTCTTCGATACCAATAGGCAGGACCATAACCAGTGGGTTCGCCGCCAGGATTTCCTCGATCTGCTTAACCACGCGATAGAAGTCGGCGCCAATGCGATCGAGCTTATTGACGAAAATAATGCGCGCGACCTCGGAGTCGTTGGCATAGCGCCAGTTTGTCTCTGACTGCGGTTCTACTCCGCCCGAGGCACAAAACACGCCGACGCCGCCGTCAAGCACTTTGAGGGAGCGGTACACCTCGATAGTGAAGTCAACGTGCCCCGGCGTATCGATGATGTTCATGCGGTGGTTATCCCAGTGGCAACTTGTCGCGGCGGACTGAATCGTGATGCCGCGTTCCTGCTCCTGATCCATAAAGTCAGTGGTCGCTTCACCGTCGTGTACTTCACCGGTTTTGTGGATTTTGCCGGTGAGCTTGAGAATGCGTTCGGTCGTTGTCGTCTTGCCCGCATCTACGTGGGCAAAAATGCCGATGTTGCGGTACGTACTCAGGTCTTTCATGTCAGTAACTCTGTCTCGTCTATATTGGCAATCACTTGTTTCGTGTATCAGCTGCCCGTGCTCTTACGGTCTCGCAGGAGCATTCCGGTTTTCGATACAAGTGGATGCACATGTCAGTGCCGATCCATATGGGACACCCGGAGACGCGTTTTGCATCGCAAACCGGGTTGGACGGGCTTTCGGGCGCGGATAATAGCAGCGCAAAGCCCTGTAAACCAGCGATATTGGACGAATTATCGGCGCAGAAGCGCCCACCAGCGTGCGATATTCAGCAGACTCATCAGGGACGCCGATACATAGGTGAGCGCCGCAGCCCGGAGGATGCGCCGCGCATGCGGCCGGTCGACGGTTTTCAGGATGCCGTACTTGTCGAGCATGGGCAGCGCGCGGGAAAAACTGGCGTCAAATTCGGTCGGCAAAGTCGCAAAATGGACCAGTGTTGACGTGCCCAGGGTCAGGAAGCCGGCCCCAAACATCAGGATGCCGAGGCTCGGTGCGCGAGTTAGAGCGCCTATGAATGGCGAAACCAGCAGCACACCGGCTCCTACACGCTCGAGACCACGGGTTGCGCGTACAAGTTTTCCGCGGATTCTGAGGGGCGCGTAGCCCTCATGGTCCTGAATAGCGTGCCCAACCTCATGCGCCGCCACGGTAATGGCGGTTAGCGAGTGTCCGTCGAACTTGTCCTCTGTAAGTCTGACTGCCTTTGCCTCCGGGTCGTAGTGATCGCCGTCGGCTGTCTTTTCAACGGTCACCTCGGAAAGTCCGTTTTTGTTCAGCAGATGCCGAGCCAGTTGTGCTCCGCTACCCTTATATCTGTCAGCCGGGTGGGCGTAGCGCTCAAGCACACGCCGGACCCAGATACCGGGGCCGAATACGACGATTGCTACGATGAGGGCGATAATAATCAGGTGCATATTGGCATCCTATCGTGCCTGACTCGGGTTCTGCTATTGTCGGCCTTCAACAGGACACAAGGATTTACGCAGTGACTACAGATCAGCTCTTGCTCTTCGGACTGCTGTTTTTCGTTTTTGTATTTCTGATCTGGGGTCGGTGGCGATACGACCTTGTCGCTTTTGTCGCGCTGCTGGCTGCGCTCCTGATGGGGCTCGTGCCCACAGAGCTGGCGTTCTCCGGTTTTGGCCATCCGGCCACTATTATCATCGCACTCGTCCTGGTCGTGAGTCGCGGCTTGTCCAATTCGGGTGTTATCGAGTTGCTCGCGCGCTACGTCGTCGATTCAAGCCGACGCCTGGCGGCGCACATCAGCGTCATGTCCGGGCTGGCTGCCGGACTGTCTGCGCTCATGAATAATGTTGCAGCCCTGGCATTGTTAATGCCACTGGACCTGCAGGCAGCGAAAAAAAGCGGGCGCAGCCCGTCGTTATCGTTAATGCCGTTGTCTTTCGCATCGATTCTCGGCGGCATGATTACGCTCATTGGCACGCCACCGAATATTGTCATCGCTGAGTTTCGGGGTCAGGCGCTCGGAGAGCCCTACAAAATGTTCGACTTCGCACCCGTCGGCCTGGCTTGCGCCGTCGTCGGTGTGGCTTATGTTGCGCTGATTGGTTGGCGATTGTTGCCGAAGGATCGGCAGTCCGCGGATGCGGGTAAGGACTTGTTCGATCTGGAAGATTACATCGCCGAAGTCAGGGTGCCGGAAGGGTCTGACATCATCGGCAAACGCGTTCGGGACCTCGATGATGTGGCGAGCAAAATAGACATCGAAATCGTCGGCTTGATCCGTCGTGGGCGACGGTTGCCCGGGTTGGCACGCATAGCCGAGATACGGGCAGGTGACTTGCTGGTTGTCGAGGCAAGCCCGGACAGCCTTGAGGAGGCGCTGGGCACACTAAAGCTCGATTATGTCGGTAAAGGGGAGGGGCTGCTTGAAGGCGATGACCTGCTGCTTACAGAAGTTGTGGTACAGGAATCGTCACGCCTTGCAGGACGGTCAGCGGTATCCCTCAAGCTTCTCTACCGCTATCGCGTTGCGCTGGTTGGCGTTTCTCGGCAAGGCAAACGCTTTCGGGAAAAAGTCCGCTACCTGACATTGCGGCCAGGCGATGTACTGTTATTGCTCGGGCCGGATGAGCGACTTGCCGATGTCACCGGACGGCTGGGATTACTGCCGCTGGCTGATCGTGGTCAGCGTGTGATTCAACGCGACAAAGTATGGTTCGCCGTCGCGCTTTTCGTTGCAGCCATCGCTGCAGCGAGTTTTGGCGTTATCTACTTGCCGGTAGCGCTGGGTTGTGTCGCCGCAGCATACGTTTTCTTCAATATCGTACCAATACGCGAGGTCTACACCTCGATTGAATGGCCGGTAATCGTGCTGCTCGGATCCATGATTCCAATTGGTTCGGCACTACAGGCGACCGGCGGCACCGCATTGATCGCGGACGGCATTGTTGATATATCGGTCGGGTTTTCTCCGGCAATCGTCCTGTTGCTTTTAGTGGTCGTTACCATGACCTTGTCGGATGTTATGAACAACACAGCAACTGCAGTGATCGCCGCGCCTATCGCAGTAGAAATTGCCAATCGGCTTAGCGTCAGCCCCGACCCATTCCTGATGGGTGTGGCGGTAGCGGCGTCGTGCGCGTTTTTGACGCCGATCGGGCACAAGAACAACACGCTGATTATGGGGCCGGGTGGTTATCGCTTCGGGGATTACTGGCGAATGGGATTGCCGCTGGAAATCCTGATCGTTGCCATTTCAGTGCCGACAATCCTGTTCGTATGGCCGCTGTAGAGTTTTTTATGTCAACAAACTGTCGCAAATTCCCTGCAAATTGCGTCAATAACTGACACAGATTGCGCGCTACAGATTTTCATGAGTGTTCGACGAAGGATTGTAAGTCGTTGAAAAATAGACAGAAAAGTTGTTTCTCGAAGGATGGTTCACACTTGGCACGAGCTTTGCAAACTTCCTCATTATAACCCCTGCGGTCGATTCATCTGATGACCGGCAATGACGGAGGAGAACATGGCACAAGCGATAGTTCAGGACTGGACCGAGAGCAGCGTATTGCTCAAGTACGATGAGCATCGTGACGTGAAATACCGGGTATACCGGGAAGGAGAGGCACTGTTCCAGGAAATCAGGGGAACAGATGATGCATTCATTCACACGCTCGAGATTCCCGACGGAATGAAGCTCGAAAAGAGCAGCTACGAGGTGTTACTGCGTTATGTGCTGCTGGACGTTATCGCGGCCTGAGCGGCAAACGCTTCAACTTCAGACCATACGCGCAACAGATTCTCGCCGAGAATCTTGCGAATGTCGGATTCCGAATAACCTCTTTGCAGCAAACCCTCAATGAGGTTCGGGTAACTTGATACATCTTTGAGACCGATCGGTAACGTGTCGCCAACACCGTCGAAGTCGGACCCGATTCCAACATGGTCGATGCTGGTCAACGCAACGACGTGATCAATGTGATCGAGAACATCCGCTGTGGTAGCGAACGGGAACGGACCGTATTTTTTTTCAAACCCCGGATCAACCGCCGCCTTTGTCTCGGCACGACCGGCATCCGGATACTCTGCCTCGTAGACGTCTCTTAGATCGCTCAATACTGAGGCGTATAGCCGAGCCTCAGAGGTTACAAACGAGGAGCCAAAATTGATTTGGATGACTCCGCCGTTTCTTGCGAGTCGCTTGATCATGTCGTCGGTCATATTGCGCTCGAATCCCGGCGTGAAATGTCGTGCCGAGGAATGCGATGCGATTGCAGGAGCGGCGGCGATATCCATTGCTTGCCAGAACGCCTCATCTGAGACGTGGCTGATATCCACCATGATGCCCAGTCGATTCATCTCCCGGATGACTTTCACACCGAATTCGCTGAGCCCGTTCCACTGGTGATTCTCGTCATAGGAAGAGTCGGAGATGTGGTTGGAGCGACTGTGAGTCAATGTGATATAGCGAATGCCACGATCATAAAAGTGCTTGATATTGGCGAGATCGTCTTCTATCGGGGATCCGTTTTCCATACCCATAGGTAGCGAGACAAGCCCTGCCTGGAAGTGTTTTCGAATGTCTTCGGGCGAGGTGGCAATCGCAAATTTGTCCGGTGATGTCCTCGCGGTAGCGTCCACCAGGTCGATCAATTGCTCGGCAACCTCGCGCGAGCGACCCACGGCCTCCAGTTCGGGATCCGTGTAAATGGACATGAAGGCGCAATTGAGCCCACCAGCGCGCGCACGCGGATAGTCGAAATCTCGCCCTTCAATAGCTATGGAGACATCGCCACCTTCTTCCAGGAGATGCATTGGCACATCAATATGGGTGTCCACAATGATGCTCAAGTCGGCTATACGATGCGCCTCCTCTGCAAGGTCGGGTGTCTCATTCGTTGGCGCATTGGCGGACTGATTGCAAGCCGATAGCAGGAATGTGCTGGCGGCAAGGGCGACGACGCTGTTGGTCATGGGCATTATTGAATTAATGGTGGCTCGCGCGGTCGAACATTGTAACAATGGGGCATGGGCCGGCGTCCAGATAATAATTTCGTTGGCTCAATGACAGGAGTAATGCAATGAGCAATGACAACCCGACAATTGATCAGATTGACGTTGGTGACGACGACAACGGCAAACCGATGGAAGATAACCTGAAATCCCGAGCCACCTGGTTGCGGCTGATGTTCATGCTTATTTTTTGTGTCGTGACGAGTCTCGCGCTACTGGTTGGCAGTTTCGTTGTAGCGCTTGGGTTCCTGTGGGTGCTATTTACCGGGCAGGTCAATCCGGAGTTGCGTGCGACGGGACAAAGCTTCGCAACGTACATTTACCAAATAGCTCGCTACCTGACGTTCAATTCGGATACCAAGCCGTTTCCGTTTGGTGAAAAATGGCCGTCGGCCGACCTTGACGAGTAGGGCGGAGAGTTTTTAGACCGAGAGTTCCCGCTGGCCTGGTTGCCAGTGGGTCAGGTTTACCCTGGCGCCGCCCACGCCCAGCGCCCGCACCCACCTGGCGGCGGCGTCAAGCGTGACCCAGGTCTTGACCTTTCCCTTTAGGGTTTCGGCGGTAATCGAGCCGTTTGGCGTCCTTGCTTCGACATGGAAGCGTGCTCCGCTGGCGATAATGTCGATATTTTTGATGGCACCTGCGGCCACCATTGCCCGTAACATTCGTTCATCCATGCTTATTCCCTGGGAAAAGGTCGGCTTGTTCCGGAATTGTGATGCCGCTCTGGTCACAATGACGGCGGATCAGGACTTCGACCATATTTGCGACGCTGCGGTGCTCACGCGATGCCGCTTCACGCACCGCTTCCTTGATGGAAGGGTCGATGCGCAGGTTCAGCGTCGAGATTTTGGTCTTTGCCATGCGTTACATAGTAACGGAAAAGAGTTGTATATGTAACGCATTTTGCGTGTTCGTCCCAGTCATTTCTTGACTTTCCTTGAAATTGATATCAAAATGATATCAAATTGATAGACAGAGGGAGAGCACCGTGAATCGCGAACAAGTAAGACAAGTGCCGTCGGGCTACCTAATGCTGGTTGTGTTGGCAGTGGCTCAATTCAGCCTTGCATACGTTGGCTTAAAGACGATTATGGCCGGAAACGTATCTGCCATGATCGTTGTCGGTTTGGCGTCACTCATCGTTGTGATCTGCTGGGTTGGGTTCTTCATGGTGCACCCGAATGAAGCGAAGGTCCTGCAGCTTTTCGGCAAGTATGTTGGTACAGCGCATGATCAGGGTTTGAAGTGGGCCAATCCGTTCTTCGCAAAGACAGCCGTATCTACCCGGATCCGGAATTTCGAGAGCGGCAAGCTGAAAGTCAACGATTCACGCGGCAGCCCGATCGAAATCGCGGCCGTCGTGGTTTGGAAAGTATTTGATACTGCCGAAGCGTTGTTCGAGGTCGATGATTACGAGGAGTTCGTGCAGATTCAGAGCGAGTCGGCGCTGCGCAATCTATCGACGACCTATCCCTATGAGCCGCACGAGGGGGAAGGGACTGCACTCCGCAGCCATCCCGCAGAAATCGCGCAGGCTTTGAGAGAAGAAATACAGGATCGACTGGAGCAGGCTGGCGTGACAGTTATTGAAGCTCGCATCAGTCATCTGGCATATGCGCCCGAAATAGCGAACGCGATGCTCAGGCGCCAGCAGGCATCCGCTATCATCGCTGCAAGGACACAGATCGTGGCAGGTGCCGTGGGGATGGTTGAGATGGCGCTGGATCAATTGAAGGAGAAAAGCGTGGTCGAGCTCGACGAAGAACGCAAAGCGGCGATGGTCAGCAATCTGCTGGTCGTGCTCTGCGGCGAGGAAACGACCAAGCCGGTCGTCAATACCGGCTCGTTATACACCTAGTCTCTGCGCTGACAGGAATTAACCAATGGCGGCACGCAAGGCATTTGCGCTGCGGATGGATGAGAAGACACTCGCAGCGGTGCAGCGCTGGGCGAATGACGATCTGCGTAGCCTCAATGCGCAGATCGAATTCGTGCTGCGCGAAGCTCTGCGCAAAGCCGGGCGTTTGCCAAAGCAAACGCCAGGCGCCCAGGATTAACGGTTAGAAGCAGCTGCAATGCTAAGATCCCGATTATGCAAAGCGCTCTGCCCTTCATACTAATCCTGCTGGCCCTTTTTACAGCCGGATGTATCGCATACATTGCCTGGGAGTTGTCGTCAGGCAAGCAAGATTCGAAACCCCGCAACTCACGGGGCCACGACAATAACTCTGACTAGCGCGCTAACCGCGATCCCTTCGCAAGCGGCTCGAAGAGGATTTCTTGCCGCTATGCGAGTTTCCCTTGGAACTGCTTTGCGGCTTGCTAGGCCTGGATTGCGACTCCGACCGCTGTGGTTGCGACGACCGTCTTGACTGCACTTCGCGCGGTGGCGATTGACGAACATTTGACTGTCGCATCGGTGCTCTTGTCACGCGCGGCTGCATTGACTGTACTCTCGCCACTTGCGTTTGCCGGGGCGTGCTTTGCCTAAACTGCGGCTGCCGGGGCTCAGA
>Ga0224512_10002838_pt1 | contig 15588 bp, 14 predicted proteins | sample SF_May12_sed_USG_4_FD_169103 | JGI IMG/M metagenome (GOLD analysis project Ga0224512, IMG submission 169103) | Sediment microbial communities from San Francisco Bay, California, United States - SF_May12_sed_USGS_13 | ecosystem: Environmental > Aquatic > Marine > Sediment | place: USA...
CAGGGTAGGCCGGAACAGCTGCGAGGTTTGAGCATGGGCGCTTCGATCAAGATACGCGCGCACGAGATCGACGGTCAGGTGACGGTCAAGAGCGTCATCAATCATCCGATGGAAACCGGTGAGCGAAAAATCAGGAAAACCGGCAGGAAGATACCCCCGCATTACATCAGGGAAATCATCGTCAGCCGCAACCGTCGTATCGTCATGGAAGCCTTCTGGGGTAAATCGATCTCGAGAAATCCGTACCTGTCGTTTCAGATTGCGGGTCGCAAGGGCGACGCCATCACCATTTCCTGGCTCGACAACCGCGGCAACTCCGACACCGCCACCACCCAGGTCCGCTAGGTTCTCCCGATGTCATCTCTGTTGCGGGGACACAATACTTAATTCTCCGAATTAAGTATTGTGTCCCCGTAATTATGAAATACTCCGCTGCGGAGCGGTTTTCTTGTTAGAATCCGCGGACTTTTTGTGACGGTAATCGACGAGTGTTTATCAATTTCCAGGCGCTAGGCTGTCGGCTCAACGAGGCCGAGCTCGAAACCTGGGCCGGTCAATTCATGCAGCACGGGCACCAGGTGACCAACGATGCCGGCGAAGCCGACGTCGTGGTTTTCAATTCCTGCGCGGTTACCGCCCGGGCCGATCGAAAATCGCGGCAGCAGATCGGCCGCCTGCAGCGCGCCAATCCCGATGCTCGCCTGGTGGTCACCGGCTGTCATGCCAGCCTGCAGCCGGACGCGGTGAAAAACTACCTCGGTGTCGACCTGGTGATCGATAACCAGTCCAAGGAACAGCTGGTCGAGCGGACCCTGCGGCTGATTGGCGATGAAGCGGGAGCGGGCGCTAGCGTCGAGCCGAACTTCGACGACGCGCTCAATGCCCTGCTGCTGCGCGGCCGTCACCGCGGTTTCATCAAGATTCAGGACGGCTGTCGCTACCGCTGCACCTACTGTATCGTTACCCTGGCAAGGGGGGACGAGCGCAGCCGCGGCGAAGCCGAAATCCTGGCCGAGATCAGGCGCCTGCACCGACAGGGCGTGCAGGAAATCGCGTTGACCGGGGTGCATGTCGGGGGGTATGGCAGCGATATCGATTCTAGCCTCTACCGGCTGCTGAGCGAGATTCTCGAATACAGCGACATCCCCAGGATCCGGCTTGCGTCGGTGGAACCCTGGGATCTGCCCGACCATTTCTTCGGTCTTTTCAACGATCCGAGATTGATGCCGCATATGCACCTGCCGATCCAGAGCGGCTGCGATTCGGTGCTGCGGCGCATGGCGCGGCGTTGCAAGACCGGCGAGTTTGCGCGCCTCGTCGAAAAGGCCCGCAGCGCGGTACCCCTGTTCAATATCACCACCGACCTGATCGCCGGTTTCCCGGGCGAAAGCGAACAGGAATGGCGGCAGACGATGAAATTTATCGAACGGGTCGGCTTCGGGCATATACATATTTTTCCATTCTCCGCGCGCGCCGGCACCAAGGCGGCACGCCTGCCCGGGCAGGTCGACGGCGCCACCAAAAAGGCGCGCAGTCGCGAAATGCACGAACTGGCGGCGCAACTCAAGCGCCGCGAACTGCGCCGGCACCTGGGTGACCGGGCGCAGGTCCTGTGGGAGCGACAGTCCGGCGGCGACGGAACGCAATGGACCGGGTACACCCCGCATTACCACAAGATCGTTTCCCATGATCCGGGGCTTCGTGCATCCAGCATCAGCACGGTGACCATCGACGCCGTTTCCGCCGATGGGTCCATGCTCGTCAATCAGGCGCTTCAAGCCCAGGTAACGCTTGCCGACCTCGCACGCCATGCCGCGCGAGGTTAGATCGTCGAACTGCCTCATCCTGCAGCAGCAGGATGACGAGCGGGAACTGAAGCGCGAATATTTCGACGTCGCTTACTGGCAGGGGCGACCCGGATACAGCGCCATCGGCGGCGGCAGGGGCGGCAGCGTTCGCATCGAACTGGACGGCAACAGCGCGGTGTTGCGCCAGTATCATCGCGGCGGTCTGATCGGCAAGATGCTAACCAACCAGTACCTGTGGATGGGCAGGAAAATGACGCGGCCCTGGCGCGAATGGAGTATCCTCGAGCGCGCCCTCGGTGCCGGTTTACCGGTACCGCAACCGATCTCCGCCTGCGTTTGCCGCTCGGGTCTGTGTTACCGCGCGGCGATAATTATCAGCTACCTCGAGGATACCGAGACGTTGACGCAGCGCCTCGAGCGCGATGGGCTGGAAGCGGCAGGCTGGCATCGGCTCGGCTTGCTGCTGAAGCGGATGCACGCAGAAGGCATACGCCATGTCGACCTCAACTCCGACAACATACTGATCGACTCGCGCAACCGGTTTTCGCTGATCGACTTCGACAAGGCGCGAATCATGAAGCAGGTCGATGACTGGCAATGGCGCCCGCTTTACCGCCTGCAGCGGTCGATCGAAAAGAGAAACCGCAGGCGCAGGCTGAATTTCACGGAGGACGACTGGCAGGCACTGATGGACGGCTACCAATCCTGAAGCCGGCACGTTTTTGCCTGACCCCGTTATTGGCAGCCGGTACCATTTACGGCGAGTTCGGCTGCTGCCGCAGGTAAGGCTCGATAGCCGCCAGGTATTGCTGAACGATATCCGGCTGTTGCGCGAGCCGCGAGCGGGCCTCGCGTCCGAGCGCCTCGACGCGAGCGGGATGCGCGCGCAGCTCGGCGATGGCGCGCCAGCAGTCGACCATGTCTGCAACCTGTAAAACCCCGCTACCGGGGCCGAGCAGCTCGATATCCTCGGCAATATTGGCGTCGGACGGGCCGGTTATGATGGCGCGCCCGAGGCTCGCCGCTTCGATCAGGTTATGCCCGCCGGTGCTATCGAAAGATCCACCCATCACGACGATGCTGGCGTGTGCCAGCAGCGGTTTGAGCTCGCCCAGCGTGTCGGCCAGGTAGACCTCGGTGCCCGGATCGAGCGGTTGCGCCTTGCTGCGTACCGAGCAGCGCAGGCCCAGGCGCTCGATCTGGGTTCGAATCGACGCGCCGCGATCAGGATGCCGCGGCGCGATCACCAGCAGGATGCCCTCGAGTTCGGCGGGGCGGGTCTCCAGGAACTGTTGCTCCTCGCCGGCGTGGCTGGAGGCGAGGAGCAGGTAATCGCGTTCGATCAGGCGCTCGTACTGCTGCGCCGCCTCGATCAGCGATTTGAGATTACCGATGATCCTGATCCGCTGCGCGCTCGCGCCGAGGCTTAGCAGCGCGTCCCGATCGCGCTCGCTACGGGTTAGAATTAGATCGAAGTAGCCCAGCGTGGACGCCAGCAGGCGGCGAATATAATTACCGGCGTCCAGCGACTTGCGCGACAGCCTGGCGTTGACCAGCAGCAGCTTTATGCCGCGCTTGCGCGCCTGGAATAGCAGTTCCGGCCATAGCTCGGTTTCCATCACCAGCCCGAGCTTTATCGAATGCCGGAAGAAAAATCGAGCGCATTGCCACCCGTTTTCTGGCGGAATAACACCGCTCGATACGCTGTCGCCGAGGTCGCGACGGATGGCCTGGTAGCCGCTCGCGGTAAAACTGGTGAACAGCACTTTTTCCCCCCGTTCGAGCAGCGCACGCACCAGCGGCGTTACCGCCCGAACCTCGCCCACCGACGACGCGTGCACCCAGACCTGGTTTGCGGCGGCGCTGTGAAAGCCAAACAGCCGCATCGACAGGTAGTTCGACAGCCGATAGGTCAGGCCATGTTTCACCCCGTGCACGATCCAGAACAGGTATAGCGGCAGCTGCAGCAGTCGATATCCGGTTCCCGGCGATTCCGGACGGTATTGCGCGCTCATGGGTAAAAGGGTGGATCACCCGGGGGGCGGGTCTTGAAGCGCTGGTGGATCCACATGTAGTTTTCCGGGAATAAGCGAACGTATTTCTCGATCGAAAGATTGATCGCGGTGGCGTCCTCGAGATCGTCGCCGCTCGGAAAGTCCTGCAGCGGGGCATCGATTCTTAGAATATACCCGGAGCCATCGGGTTTGCGTTCCGGGTAATACGGCAACATTGCGGCGCCTGACGACTGCGCCAGCCGCGAGCTCGCGGTGATGGTCGCGGTTGCGATACCCATGAAGGGGGCGAACACGTTGCGTTCGCGCCTGAAATCCTGATCGGGTGCGTACCAGGTCGGGATTTTCTGCCTGAGGCCCTGGATCAACTGGCGCGTGTTCTTGCGCGACACCGTGTTGACGAAGTAGCTGCTGCGTTTGGTAAACAGGTAGCTGTCGAACAGTTCGTTGCGTTGGGTGCGGTACATGACCTGCACCGGGTAAAACAGCGCCAGCAGCCGGGCGCCGATTTCCAGGCTGGTAAAGTGACCAGTCAGCAGGATCGCGCCGCGGCCGCTATCCAGCACCGCGTCGAGATGTTCGCGGCCCTCGATCTCGACGATCGACTCGAGCTTTGCCGCCGGCCACCACCAGCATAGCGCCATCTCGATTATCGATATCCCGATATTCCGGTAGCAGGCCAGCTTGATACGATTCCTTTCGTCGAGCGACTTGTCGGGGAAGCAGCGCGCCAGGTTGGTATCGACGATACGCTGGCGCGATCCGGTGATCAGGTAAATAATGCGGCCGAGGGAGTGGCCGACCGCCAGTGCGGCACGCAGCGGCAGCAGCGCCGCCAGCCGCAGCAGCCCGATGATGCACCACATGGGCCAGAATCTTGGGGAGTAGTAATCGCTCGCTTTGAATAGTACGGAGCTTTGTTTGCCCATCGATTACTGAGGGATCAACCAGCGGTTGATCGCGAACAAATCGTCTTCCTGCAGAATTCCGGCCGCCTGTTTCAGCCTCAGGTTGTTGAGCAGGAAATCGTAGCGCGAGCTCGCGTAGTCGCGCTGCGCGCGGTAGGTTTCGCGCAGCGATACCAGCACGTCTACCGAGGTGCGCGTACCGACCTCGAAACCGGCCTGGGTCGCTTCGAGCGCGATATTGCTCGAATCGAACGCCTGCTTGAGCGCGGCGACCTGGCTGATGCCGGATACCACGTCCAGGTAGGCGATACGCGACTGCTGCGACGCCAGCCGGTTCTGCAGCAACAGCGTGTTTTGCGCGGACAGGTATTGCGATTCGGACTGGGCCTGTTCGGCGCTGATGCGCCCGCCGGTGTAAAGGGGTATTTCCAGCTCGATGCCGACCGTCAGATCGTCCTGCTCCGAGTCCCCGAGCGGGTCGTCGTCGACGTCCCGGTCGGCATAGGTTGCAAACAGATCGACCGTGGGGTAGCCGCTACGCGATTTCTTGTCGCGCTCGAACCTCGCTGCATTGAGATCCTGTTGCGCGGCGATCAGGTCGCGGTTGTTCTTGAACGCCAGTTCGACCCAGGAAGCGGCATTCGCCGGATCAGGCAACGACAGGGTAAGCTTTTCACCGAGGCGCGCGAGATTTCTGATCGAGGTTTCGCCGGTGATAACAACCAGCGCCTGGTAGGCGTTTTCGAGTATGTTTTCCGCGAGGATCGCCTGCGCCTCGGCGCTGTCGAAACGCGCCTGGGCCTCATGCACGTCGGTAATCGCGATCAGCCCCACCTCGAAGCGTTTCTGCGCCTGTTCGAGCTGGCGCGCGATCGCGGTGCGCTCGGCGTAAGCGAAATCGACGTTGTCGTGGGCCGCGAGAATCGCGAAATAGGTTTCCGCGACGCGCAGCACCAATGCCTGGCGTGTGGCTTCGAGGCGCGCCAGCGCGGCCGCACTGCTGGCCTCGGCGGCGTCGATATTGGCGCCGGTCTCGGTGTCGTACAGCGACTGCGTAACGCTCAGACTGTAGCCTATGGTGTCGTTTTCGTTGTCTCCGGTAACCGAGTTGTCGGATTCGCTGTTGCTAGCATTGGCGTTGAAAAACACCTGCGGCTTGCGAGCGGAGCGGGCCAGCGGCAGCGCCTGGATTGCCGCGAGATAATTGGCCTCGGCAATCTGCAGTTCGGCGTCCCGTTCCAGCGCGAGGCCGTAGATGGTGACCAGGTCATTTGCCAGCAGTGGCTGTCCGCAGCCGAGCAGCATTAGCAGCAGGATTTTCAGGGATAGCTTTTGCATTGGGGAATTCATCTGTTGAGGTGTGCGCGAATTATAAAGAATCTGCCTTGCGATTAATACACAGGCATATCGGGGTCAACCTCGCGCGCCCAGGCGTCGACCCCGCCGTCCAGGTTTATCAGGACGCTGGCTTGCTGCTGCATGAAGCGGATCACATGTGCGCTGCGGATACCGTGATGACATATCACGACGATTTCGTCCGCATCCCGGAAACGATCCAGGCTACCCGGTATCTGCGCCATCGGCACGTTGATGCTGCCGTCGATGTGGCAGATCTCGAACTCCCAGGGTTCGCGCACGTCGAGCAACAGCGGGGTGGCGTTATCGAGGTGCGCCGCCAGTTGCGGTGCGCTCATGTTGCGCATCGGCAGCGGGTCTAGCCGTCGAGCCGCGGCAGATCGGTTTCGAACAGCGACTGCTCGGTCCATTCCGACGGGCCGACGCGGGTAATCAGCATGGCTTCCATAACGGGGGACTCACCCACGATTGCAAACAATCGGCCGCCAACCGCCAGCGCCTGTTTCAGGTTTTCGGGGATCGCGGCGAGCGAGCCGTTGACCGCGATCACGTCGTAGGCCTCGGCCCGGTCGAGTTGCTCGAGCGCGGCCTGTTCGAAGTCGACGTTAGCGGCCTCGTAACCGGCGAGATTGCCGCTGGCGAAATCGATCAGCTCCTGGCGCCTGCCGATGCTGGTCACGCGGCCGGCCAGTCGCGCCAGGCAGGCGGTAATATAGCCGCTGCCGCAGCCGATCTCGAGTACCTGGTCCCGCGGGTCGATCAACAGCGCCTGCAGCATGCGGCCCTCGACGGTAGGCGGCAACATGCGCGCACCCTGGCCGAGCGGAATCTGGCAATCCGCGTAGGCCAGCCCCCTGTAGGTTTCCGGGACGAAATCGGCGCGGTCGACCTCGCCGAGTACGGTAAGAACCTGGTGGTCGAGCACCTCCCAGGGTCGTATCTGCTGCTCGATCATGTTGAACCTGGCAATTTCTGCGGGAGTCATGGCGGTGTAGTTACCTGTTTATAGAATGCGCAAAGTATACTGCAACAAGCCGGCGGTAATCACCAGTCGCTGCTCGCATAATTATGGGTTATTTCCTCGTCCGGCCGGATATCGCGCAGCGCGACGACGCTGAGGTCATCGTAATAGCAAGCGTTCGGCCGGTTGGAATGATTGATATATTTAAGGTCACAGATTACCTCGATCCCCTGGGTCTGGCTGATCCACAGCACGTGGCAGCCGTCTTCCCTGCAGGGCCGGCCCTGCAGCCAGCCAATTATCGTGCCGCCCGATATCAGTGAACTTGCGAACAAACCCTTGCCTTGGATGCCGCTTTGTGCGACATAGGTATTTTCAATCATAAGGAAGTTTGAATTTAACCTGCTTGAGAGTATTATTTTGCAACTTATGGTGGAATACAACATTAAAAACATATTCCGCAGACGGGGGGTCGCCGCGTAGATCCGCTCGATATATCAATGGCTGCATTTCGAATGGCAGGTAGCAGCCGGGGGAGGAAGTTCAAATAATGAGAAACACTTTTGTTACAGGCGCCCTCGTGCTATGCCTGTCGCCAGGGTCTGCATGGGCTTCCGGCTTCGCATTGATCGAGACCAACGCGGCAGGGCAGGGCAACGCCTATGCCGGCGCCGCCGCGTATACCAACGATGCCTCGACGATCTTTTTCAACCCGGCAGGACTGACCTTCCTGCAGGACGACCATATCGTGCTGGCCTCCCACCTGATCATGCCGAAGTCCGATTTCACCAATAAGGGCTCGACCGCGGCGGCGATTCTGGGCGGCGGCCCGCTGACGGGGCCCGACGACGATGGCGGCTTCAACGCCTTCGTGCCCAATTTTTACTGGGTAAAGACGATCGACGAAAGCATGAAAATCGGGCTCGGCGTCAATACGCCGTTCGGCCTCGCCACCAAGTATGACGATAACTGGGTGGGCCGCTACCACGCGGTCGAATCGGACCTGAAGACGATAAACTTCAATCCGAGTATTGGCTACCGGATCAATGACAAGCTCTCGGTCGGTGGCGGCGTCAACCTGATTCTGGCAGACGTCATCCTGAGCAGCGCCATCGATTTCGGTGCGATTTGTGTTGCATCGCTTGGCCCGGCCGCTTGCGCGGGCCTCGGCGCCCTGCCGCAGCAGGCAGACGGATTCGCGGACCTCGAGGGCGATAATTTCGATGACATCGGCCTGGGATTTAACTTTGGATTTATCTATCAACTCTCGGATCGAACCCGGCTCGGGATTGCCTATCGCTCCGAGATCGATGTCGAGGTGGACGGTGAGGCCGATTTCAGGGTTCCCGCGAGCACTTCCTTTGTTCTGTCCAGCAACCTGTTTGTCGATACGGGGCTTAGCGCGGATGTCACCCTGCCGGCCAGTCTCTCGTTCAGCGTTTCGCATCGGAAAGAAAAGATCACCTATCTGGCGGATATCACCTTTACCGGGTGGAGTTCATTCGACGAACTGCGCATCGTCTACGATAATCCAGTCCAGCCCGACTCGGTGACGACCGAATCCTGGGAGGATTCCTTTCGTTATTCCTTCGGCATCGATTACCAGTATTCGGACCGCATCATATTGCGCACCGGCCTCGCCCACGACAATAGCCCGGTGCCCAGCGCCGAACGCCGCACCGCCCGTTTACCCGGCGATCACCGAACCTGGATTTCGTTCGGCATGGGCTACCAGTACAGCAAGGAACTGTCGTTCGATGTCGGCTATTCGCACCTGTTCATCAAGGGCGCCGAAATCGACAACGAATTCGAAAGCAGTGTGCCGACGCTGGCCGCAACCCTGACAGGGGAATACGACGCGACGGTCGATATATTCAGCGCCCAGCTCAACTGGCGATATTAAGAGGGGAATGACGTGAGAAACCTATACCTTGTTGCCGCGCTGTGCTCCATTTTTATCCTGTCGGCGTGCAGCTCCGAACCGTCGGATAACCTGCAGAAATCGATCGTCGAGTCGACCGCGATCAGCAATTTCGACCCGGCAAACAGCGTCATCCCTTTCCCGAACGATTTGTTGTTTTCGGGCACTACCGACGGCACCCTGAACATTCCAGTTGTAAATGCGGCCGATCTTTCTGATCCTCAGGTCGCGCTGAATGGCGTCGATGGATTCTCTACTATTGCGCCCTTCACGACCGGCTTTACCGGTCCGATACTCGGTAGTTCGGTGAATGGCAATACCGTGCGGGTTTATCCGGTCACCCTGATATCCACGCCCGGAGGTCCGATTAGTGGTTTTTCTCCCCGGCTGACCTATGGCGTGGATTATGTCGCATCGGTTTCCTCGGTCGATTCGTCTGGTTCCACATTGACGATCCAGCCGCTAAGGCCCCTGAATCCGAAGTCCAGTTACTATGTTGTCGTGACCAATGGTCTAAAAAGTTCAGACGGTAATCAGATGGGCGTGTCAGGCGCCTATACCTTCGCCAAACTGACCACCCCGCTGCAGGTTGGGGGTGTCAGCCAGTTTCCGGCACTCACCGACGCCCAGGCGGTTGCGCTCGATCCGCTGCGCGCGCTGGTCAACTTCAATGAAGGCGCGGTGGAAACCTTCGATGCCGGAGTCGATGCCGATGACATCATCCTGAGTTGGTCGTTCACCACCCAGTCGATCACCGATGTCTTGAACCAGGTTCGCTTTCTGGCCCGGTCATCGGTGCCACCGACGAGCCTGGCAGCGGCACCGACCGGACTTGTGGATTCACCGCTCGGACTGGCCGACATCTACGTTGGGACCATCTCGGTCCCTTACTACCTGGCGGCGGCGGCCTCGGTGAACGATCCATCGCCGCTGGCCTCTTTTTGGCAGGATGGGGCTGGCAACGACCTGACCAGCCTCATTCCGGGTCGATTGACGCCAGCGTCGACCGGCAACCAGAGCATACCGCTGATGGTTTCCGTGCCTAAGGCCGGCCAGCCGTCAACCTATCCGATAGTGATATATCAGCACGGCATTACGACCAACAGGGCAACGATGCTGGCGATTGCTGACGCTTTTGCGTTGGCCGGCTTCGCCGTGGCGGCGATCGATTTGCCCTTGCATGGACTGACCGGCAACGAAACCGATGGATCCCAATTTTACCAGGGCCTGGGTGGTGGTACCGAACGCACTTTCGATCTTGACTTGGTTACGCAGAATCCGACTACGGGAGACATCACGCTCGCGGCACCGGACGGCATTACCGACAGCTCCGGCCGACATTTCGTCAATTTAACCAACCTGCTGAATACCCGCGATAACCTGCGCCAGTCTATATCCGATCTGTTTGCATTGACCTACGCAATAAGGGCCAATTCGCTTACTGCGGGTGCAAACGGCTTCGATGTTAACCGAATCTATTTTGTTGGCCATTCGCTGGGTGCAATCGTGGGCACGCCGTTTGCCGCGCTTGAGCCTGATGTCAGGGATGCGGTTTTTGTATTTGGCGGTGGCGGCATACCGAAGATACTGGATGGCTCGGCGTCTTTTTCGCCGTCAATCGTCGCCGGACTCGCGGCCGCCGGCGTTTCGAAGGGGACTGCCGACTACGAATCCTTCCTGGGCGCCGCCCAGGCGTTGGTCGACTCGGCTGACCCGGTTAATCACGCGTCCTCGCTGGCAGCCAAGGGTGCCGGCATATTGTTTTTTGAAATGGTCGGGGGCAATAGTTCTCCTTCGGACCTGGTGGTGCCAAATAGGGTGCCCGATGGCAACGATTCGTCGAATACCGTAGCAGCGCCGCTCGCGGGGACCGAGCCGTTGCTCGGTTTACTGGGGCTTTCGCAGGTCAATACCAGTCAGGGGCCAGGTGTCGATCTTCGCCACAGCGTGAAATTTGTGGTTGGCAACCATGGTTCATTGTTAAGTGCCGCGGCAGACCCGTTCAACAGCGCCGCTACCAATGCCGCGGTCAGAGCGGAGATCCAGTCTATTGCCGCGGCATTTGTTGCAAACGACGGTGCCGTCGTGTCGATCAGCGACAATACGTTGCTGCAATCACCTTGAGCCCAGATGATTTAAACCGTCAGGATATCGGCAGCCCTACGCGGTCATGCTGCCGGTCTGCTTTATTACACTCCTTCTTGGCTGGTTCTCGCAACAGCCTGCGGATGGCAGGATTTAGTGCCAGGTCGGATATTTAAACTATACTCCTCGTGAATTTCACGAAACCGGGTCTGGCCGTGGGTCTGGCCGATTCGAACCAGGCGAACAACAATAATCCCAGCTATACAGCCATGTCAGAAATCGAACAACGTCTCAAGGAAGTTACCGAGCTGGTTTCGCTGCCCGAGGTCTACCTCAAGCTGCGGCGCCTGATGGACGATCCGCATTCGGACATTTACGATTTTGCCGAGGTCGTCAGCCTCGATCCGAACCTGTCGACGCGCGTGCTGAAGGTCGTCAACAGCGCTTTTTTCGGTTTCCCGGAACCGGTGGAAAGCATCTCGCGCGCGGTCAACATGATCGGCATCGCCCAGCTGCACAACATGGTGCTGGGTATCTCGGCGATTTCGAGCCTGAAACTGCCCAACGACATCATGCCGCTGGATACCTTCTGGCGCGCCAGCCTGTTCTCCGGAGTACTGGCGCGGCTGCTGGGCGAGCAGATGAAGCTGGCGAAGAGCGAGCACCTGTTCATCGCCGGTCTGCTGCACGAAATCGGCCACCTGGTGCTGTACTCCAAGTTCCCGCTGCAGGCGATCGCGGCGCAGAAGATCGCCGCCGACCAGGGCAAGCAGATACACGAGGCCGAAATGGAGATTCTCGGCTGCCACTACGGCGATATCGGCGCGATGCTGATGGCCAACTGGAACCTGCCCGACAAGCTGCAAATCCTGACCCGCAACCAGCCGATGCCGGCCAATACGAGCGAATTCCAGGTCGAAACCACGCTGATGCACCTGGCCCACGCCTGCGCCCGGAGCGGTGCTACAGAAAAGGACGAGATTGCCGATACACCGTTTGATGCGGAGGTTCAGGCGCTGACCGGGCTTTCGCAGGAAGAACTTGAAAACTCGCTGGGTGAAGCCAGGTCGATAAGCGCAGACATGGAGAGGATCATCCTGGCTTAATCCCGAACAGGATAGCTTGCAATGAAAGCTGCACGTGAATTCGTCGGCGACATGGCGGAACAGATTTCAATGCCCGACGTCTACGTCGCGATTCGAGATCTGCTGATGAACTCCGGTACCACGATCGACGACTTCGTCGCAGTGATCGAGCGTGACTCGATGCTCGCGGTGCGGATCATGCGCATGGCGCAGAGCCAGTACTTCGGGTTTCCCCGCGGTTGCGAAAGCCTGTACCAGGCGATCAGCCTGATCGGCCTGATGCAGCTGCACGACCTGATGCTGGGCACGCTGTGCATGCGCACCTTCTCGGCGATACCCGAAGAGGTCCTCAACCTCAGGGCGTTCTGGAAATATAACGTGCAATGCGGAATTGCCGCCCGAACGGTCGGCCAGCACAGCAAGGCGCAAACCCATCACGTTTTCTTTACCCTCGGCCTGCTGCACGAAATCGGGCACGCCGCGCTATTTCTGAATTCGCCCGAGGCTTCGCTGCTGGCGCTCGAGGATAGCCAGATCCGCCAGCGCGATATCGCCGAGGCCGAACGGGAATACCTGGGTTTCGATTACCGCCAGGTGGGATCCGAGCTGATGCAGCTCTGGCATCTGCCCCCGGTCTACCAGCAGGTGGCGGAGTTTCACCTGGAGCCACGCAAGGCAAGCGCAGAATACCGTGTCGCGGTCGACGTGGTAAACCTGGCGCATCAATTCTGCCAGGATCCGCGCGTCGGCGAACACCGCGACCTGATCACGCGCAGTATCGAACAGGTACCCGGGTTTTCGCGCCTGCCGCAAAACATCGACGAAATTATCGTCGATGAAATCGAAACCCATACCGACGCGGTGCTGGGCCTGTTGTGGCCGCGCGTCGCGCAGGATTTGACATTGCCGCGGGAGATGCGTCCGGATGCATAACCGCTTCTCGGAAAAATGGCTGGCAACCGTATGCAGCCTGCTGCCCGGCGTGTATTCGGCGGTGTTCCTGGTGCCCGGCCAGGGTAATGATCAGCTGCATCTGCTGGCGCGCTGGCCCGACGATCTGTCACAGCACCAGGATTTCTTCGCGGTGGCGAAGTATGCGCTTAAAAAGCGGGGTGAAGTCTGCCTGCCCAGAGCACACGTGATCAACGAGCAGGCGCTCGATTACTTCGCCAAGCCGGTTTACATCCGCTCCCGGTTGGCCGGCGTGATCGCGATCAAGATGAAACATTTGCCGGCTTCCAAGCACCTCGGTGTATTCCTGTCGATCAAGCACAGCATTCGCTGGCTCGGCCTCGCCAGCGTCGATAAGCCGGAAAGCGACCCGTTCTATACCAGCGTCGTCGGCCTGCTGGCAAGCTGCTTCGAACAAAACAGTTACCAGCAGGGGCTGATGCGCATGGTGGCGGAGCTCACCAGCCAGTTCAATTGCGAGCGCGTGGCCTTCGCCGAAATGCAGGGACATCACTGCGACCTGGTCGCGCTGTCCAATAGCGCCGAGTTCGACCAGCGCTCGAACCTGGTGCGCAAGATTGCCGACGCGATGGACGAGGCGGTCGAGCAGGACGGCATGATCCTGTTCCCGGACAAGGAGAGCAAGGTCATCCAGCGCGCGCACCAGGAACTGGCGCGCAAGTTCGGGTCCGGCTCGATCGCGACCATACCCCTGGTCACCGAGGGCAGGGTATTCGGTGCGATCACCTTGATGTGCAGCGAGGAATCGCCGCTCGATGACAGAACCCTCGACCTGTGCCAGCAGACCCTGTCGTTGCTGACCCCCTTTCTTGCGCTCAAGCGCGACCAGGAAAGCAGTATTTTTACCAAGCTCGGCGAGAGTCTTAAGCGTGGCCTGCAGGGACTCTTCGGCGTCAGGCATCTGCAGGGCAAGCTGCTGGCGCTCACCACCGCCGCGATGGTGACCTTCGCGAGCCTGGCAGAGGGCGAGTTCCGCGTGACCGCCAACGCGGTACTCGAGGGCGAAGTCCAGCGCGTGGTGGCGGCGCCGATTTCGGGTTACCTCTTGTCTTCGTCGGTGCGCGCCGGCGACATTATCGAGAAGGGGCAGGAAGTCGCCATGCTGAACGACGCGGAACTGAAGCTGGAGATGACCAGGCTCAATGGCCGGTTGCAGAAGGCGCGGCGTGAGTACCGCGAGGCCCAGTCGGCGCGCGACCTGGTGAACGTGCGCGTGATCAAGGAACAGATCAACCAGATCGATGCCGAGATCGAGCTGGTGCAGCAACAGCTGCAAAGCATCCGCCTGACGGCGCCGTTCGACGGGGTCGTCATCGAGGGCGATCTGAGCCAGATGCTGGGTTCCCCGGTAGAGCGCGGCGATACGCTGTTCAAGATTGCGCCGCTCGAGGGATACCGCATCATCCTGAAGGTCGACGAAGGCCTGATAGCGCATATCGAAAAGGGCCAGGCCGGGCTGCTGACGCTATCCAGCCTGTCGAAGCAACAGTTTCCGTTGCTGGTCGAGCAGATAACCTCGGTCGCGAAGGCCGAGGATGGCGCCAATATTTTCCGCGTCGAAGCGTCGATGCCGAACGCGCCGGCACTGCTGCGCCCCGGCATGGAGGGTATTGGCAAGATCTACGCCGGCAAGGAGCGCCTGATCTGGATCTGGACGCACGAGATACTCGACTGGTTGCGACTCTGGATCTGGTCGTGGTGGCCGTAGGGATGGGCTGAAATGAGCGATGGCCTGAACAGTCCGCACTGGTACCGGGTCGCGAATCTGCGTCCGAAACTGCACCAGCAGGTGCAGGTGCACCGCCATGATTATCGGGGCCTGATCTGGTACCTGCTGGAGAATACGACCACCGGCCGCAGCCACCGTTTCAACCCGGCGGCCTACCAGTTTATCGGCCTGATGGACGGCGAACTCAGCGTGCAGGAAATTTACCAGCGCGTCGGCGCAAAGCTCGACGAGTATACACCCGGGCAGGACGAGATCATCGACCTGATGGGCAAGCTTTACCAGGCCGACCTGCTCAAGAGCGGCGCCTCCGCCGATACCGAGGAATTGTTCGAGCGCCAGTCGCAGCAAAAATCAAAACGCCTCAAACAGCGTTTCGCCAACCCGGTTGCGCTGCGCTTTGCGCTGTGGGATCCGGAAGACTTTCTCAACCGCCATTTTCCCAGGGTCGGCTGGGTATTCAGCAAGTGGGCAGCGCTCGCCTGGTGCGTGCTGATGGGATACACGATTATGCAGGCGGTTCAGCACTGGCCGCAGATCGAATATCACTTCGGCATCAACGCGCTGTCGCCCTACAACCTGCTGCTGATGTTCCTGCTGTACCCGCCGCTCAAGTTCGTGCACGAACTCGGGCACGCCTTCAGCGCCAAGCTCGAGGGTGGCGAAGTGCACGAAATGGGGGTCAATTTCCTGCTGTTCATGCCGGTGCCCTACGTCAACGTGTCGACCGCGACGCACTTTCGCAACCCCTGCA
>Ga0224512_10002839_pt1 | contig 15584 bp, 2 predicted proteins | sample SF_May12_sed_USG_4_FD_169103 | JGI IMG/M metagenome (GOLD analysis project Ga0224512, IMG submission 169103) | Sediment microbial communities from San Francisco Bay, California, United States - SF_May12_sed_USGS_13 | ecosystem: Environmental > Aquatic > Marine > Sediment | place: USA: California...
GCGTTACATGGGACCGGGTCGAAATCAAGGCCAGGCTGAATATCCCGACCGGCACCGACGGCGACGATAACCTTGCAGCCGAATTTCTCGATCAGCCGGCCACTCTGGACGGCGGCCTTGGCAACGACACGCTGACCGGCGGGCGCGCCGGCGACACCTACATCTTCGGCCTCAACTACGGCACCGACACGATCATCGAGAGAGCCGACGGCTTTGCGGGCGCGATCGACAAGGTGGTGTTTGACGAGACCATAGCGCCCGATTCGCTGTCGGTCACGCGCGCAGGCACCGACCTGATCCTGACCCTGCTGGATGCCGGCGACACGCTGCGGATCAGCGACGGTCTCGGCAGCCGCCAGGTCGAGGAATTCCACTTCCAGGACGCTGCCGGCACAATCACGACGATCTGGACGCTCGCCGACATCCAGGCGAAGCTGATCGAAGGCACCGACGGGGCCGACATCCTGATCGGTTACGACAGCGCCGACATTCTCGACGGCGGGCTGGGCTCGGACCGGCTCGAGGGCGGCCTCGGCGACGATGTCTACTATTTCGACCTCGGCTTCGGGCAGGATTCGGTCGAAGATACCGGCGGCCAGGACGCCATCGTGTTCGACGACTATCAGGCCGAGACGCAGTTCGGCGGCAAGATCGATCCGGACATCGTGAATGTGGGCAGGGACGGCAACAACCTCGTCTTCACCATCGACGGCTATGACGACAACCTCGTCATCCTGGGCGGCCTTGGCGCAGTCGCCAACCGGATCGAGGAATACCGGTTCGCCGACGGCCGCGTCTGGACGTATGACGATATCCGCGAGCGCCTGCTGTTCGACCAGGTCACCGACCGCGACGACGTGGTCACGGGCTATGCCGACCGGGCCGACGAGCTGACCGGAAGCCTGTTGCCCGGGTCAACCGGCACCGACGCGGAATCCGGACCGGCCGACGTTTACACCTTCAACAAGGGCAGCGGCTCGTACATCGTCGACGACAACGGCAACGGGCCGGGCGACCGGCTGGAGATCACCGGATACGCCTCTAGCGACGCGATGGTTCAGCGCCTGCAGAAGCAGGGCAGCGACGTGCGTATCTCCTTTGCCGGCACGACCGACGAAATCACCATCATCGGCGGCCTTGAGGAGGCCGGCGCCGACACGATCGAGCAGATCGTCTTCGACGACGGCGTCGTCTGGACGCCCGCCGACCTGCGCGCGCGGGTCTTAACCGATGCCGACCTGCTGTCCGGGCTGGGCGGCGGCGACCTCTACACCTTCAACAAGGGCGACGGCTCCGACATCATCGCCGACGGGGACGTCGCCTCCGGGACCGGCGACCGCCTGGAGGTCGTCGGCTACGCCTCGACCGAGGCGATCGTCCGGCGCGTGCATGGGCAACGCGACGACGTGCGGATCTCCTTCGCCGGCACGGCCGACGAGATCACCATCATCGGCGGCCTTAAGGAGGCCAGCGCCGGCGCCATCGAGGCGATCGTCTTCGACGACGATGTCACGTGGACCGCTGCCGAGTTGCGTGCGCGGGTGTTGGCCGACGCGGCCAGCGCCGGCAACGACGCATTCTACGGCTTCGACCTGAACGACGTCATGGAAGGCGGCCTCGGCGAGGACGTCTATTACGGCGGCAACGGCTCGGACACATATATCTTCAATCGCGGCGACGGCTTCGACCTGATCGACGACAGCGGCTCGGACGGCACGGACCGGCTGGAAATCCGCGGCTATACGCCGGAGGAAGTAATCGTTGGACGCTACGTACCCGGGAGCAGCGACGCCGTCATACGCTTCGCCGGCACCGACGACCGGATCGTCATCCGAAACGGCCTCACCGATGCGGCGGACGCGATCGAACAGATCGTCTTCGACGACGGCACGGCATGGGATTACACGAACCTGCGCGCCCGCCTGACGGCGCCGGTGAACTCAGCCGGCAACGATTCGATCACCGGCTTTGCCGGGAACGACACACTGGTCGGCGGCTTGGGCAACGACTGGCTGAGCGGCGGCGGCGGTTCGGATACCTATGAGTTCAAGCGCGGCGATGGCCAGGACGTCATTAACGACAATGGCGCCGGTAACGACGCTCTCAACGTTATTGGATATCTTCCTGGCGACGTTACGTTGTCCAGGGAACGGTTTGAGGCTGATACGCTGATACTTGGCTTCGCCGGCACGAGCGACCGAATAGAGATCGTTAACACCCTCGATTTCGACCCGGTCGGTCAGATCGAAACGATATTATTCGACAACGGCGATCAATGGGACATGAACGAGGCCCGAAGGCGTGTCGTGGCGGATGCGAAGACGGATGGCAACGATCGTATCGATGGCTTCGACGGTTTCGCCGACATCCTGGTTGGCGGCCTGGGCAATGACTCCCTGGTCGGGCGTGGGGGCGACGATATCTATCAGTTCGCGCGCGGCGACGGGAAAGACTTTATCAATGACGACGGCGACGGGTCCGACACCCTGCAGATAACCGGATATAATAAGACCGACGTTATATTTTCTCGGGACGGATTTAATAATAACACTATTTATCTGACCTTTACCGGCACCGAAGATCGCGTCGGTATATACAATACGCTTGCCGGCGCCACGGCGACGCATATCGAAAACTATATCCTTGACGACGGGGCATGGACCGCGGCCGAAGTGGCTGCGCTTGTACCGGCGGCCGTGCCGTTTGTTCCCATATGGGGTACTTCCGGCGGAGATGTTCTTACAAGCACTTCTGCAAATGAAATTCTGTATGGAGGGAAGGGGAACGACACTTATATTTACGCGCGCGGCGGCGGCCAGGATCAGATAAATGACGATCCCACCGGGGTGTCGTTTTCTGGTGACGATACACTCGAAATTCATGGCTATACATTGGAAGAAATATCCGTTCGTCCCAGCGGAAGGGAAATGTATTTCTACTTTGCGGGAACCAACGACGCGATAAAAATGGTCAACAATGGGTTGAGCCAGGGCTACGACAGGATCGAGACCATCAAAGTCATAAATGATGGTGTATTGCTTGCGACCTGGGCGTATTCGGACCTGCTTCCTGCAGTGCTTTCATCAGCCGCGACTTCCGGCGACGACAATATAACAGGCTTTAGCGGCGACGACATTCTTACAGGCGGCGCGGGCAGCGATTATCTCGTTGGCGGCACGGGAGACGACACTTATCGCTATTACCGCGGTGACGGCAACGACCGGATAGAAGACGCAAATTCATTGAACATCTCTGGCTCGGATACCGTAGAGATATACGGTTACGCCTCCAGTGAGGTCGTATTTGCGCGTGATGGGGGAAACCTGGTTCTTTCCTTTTCTTCGGAACCGGGCGACCGACTCACGATCGTCAACGAGTTCTATAGCTCGGGCCTCGCTAATTACGACGTAATCGAAACCCTCCACATCGTGCAGGACGGTGTTCTCTTGTCTCCCGCCCAGATGCTCGCCCGGGCGATACTGGATGCGGGAACCGCCGGCGACGATAATATATACGGTTTAGGTTCCTCGATTGACATACTGGCCGGCGGCCTCGGCGAGGATTATCTGTCCGGTGGCGACGGCGGCGATACATACAAGTTCTCGGCCGGCGACGGCCAGGACACCATCGACGACAACGGTAACGTCGGCACCGACCGGCTGGAAATCACGGGCTATACCTTTGCGCAGGCGACCGTCCGTCGGCTGGAGCCCAACGGCCCCGATCTGGTGATCGAATTCGCCGGCACCGGCGACCGCATCACCATCCTGAACACGCTCACCGACAGCCCCGCCGATACAATCGAGGAGTTCGTCTTCGTCGATGAGGCCCGCACGCTCGCCCTCGCCGACCTGCTGCCCCAGCTCGCCTCGGGCGCCGCCACGGACGGCGACGACCTGATCTTCGGCTCGGATGTCAACGACGTGTTGACCGGCCTCGGCGGCGCGGACGTCATGGACGGCGGCCCCGGCGCCGATACGTACATCTATACGCGCGGCGACGGCGACGACCGGATCGAGGATCTCGGCTCCGACGGGGACACCGTCAACATCGTCGGTTATCTGCCGGGCGAGGTTACCGTCCGCCGCAGCCCGCCGAACGGGCTCGACCTGATCCTGACCTTCGCCGACGCAGGCGACCGACTGGTCATCGCGAATTCGCTCCAGGGTGACCTCAACGGCGTCGAGAGTATCGTGTTCGACGACGATCCCATCACGCCGACGGTCTGGAGCATGGCCGATTTGCGCGCCCGCATCGTCGCCGAGTCCGGCGGCGCGGGGGACGAGTTCGTCTGGGGCTTCGACAGCGACGATACCCTCGCCGGCGGCACAGGCGACGACGTGCTGATCGGCGGCCTCGGGTCCGATACCTACGTCTTCACCAAGGGCGACGGGATCGACCGCATCGACGACAATGGCGGCGGCGCCGCCGACCAGCTGGTCGTCCACGGATATGCGCCGGGCGATGTGGCGGTATCGCGCTGGTACAAGGCGGCCGACGACCTGGTTCTGAGCTTCGCCGGCACCGATGACAGAATCACCGTCATGAATACGCTGGAGGGCGACCCGACGGGCGTCATCGAATCGATCGTTTTCGACGACGGAACCAACTGGGATATGGCCCAGGTCGATGTCCTGCTGACCAACAACGCGCCGGTGGCCCGCCGCGACTCCTATTTCACGGCGATCCAGGATTTGCAGACGGTGATCCGCGCGGCGCAGCTTCTGGCCAACGACTACGACCCGGACGGCGACCCGATCTCGGTCGTGGCGGTCAAGAACCCGCTGCATGGCGCCGTCTCGCTCGACGTGAACGGCGACGTACTGTTCACCATCGACGGCAGCTATTCGGGCATTACCAGCTTCGAATACACCATTTCCGACGGCAAGAACGGCCTTGCGGACGCCACCGCCTATGTGCGCGTGGTACCGCCGCCCGTCGCGGTCGACGATAACGTTACGACGCCGGAAGACACGGCGCTTACGTTGACGGCGGCGCAGCTGCTGTCCAACGATCGCGATCACGATCTGCTTATTTTCGATCAGGCGCTGAACGCGACGAACGGGACGGTGGTCATCACCGCCGGCAATATCGTCTTTACCCCGTCGGCCAACTTCAACGGCGCGGCTTCGTTCGACTACACCGCGACAACCGCGTTTGGCGGGCTCACCACGGCGACCGTTCACATCGATGTGACGCCGGTCAACGACGTGCCCGTGGCCGTGGCCGACGGCGGCTACTCGACGCTCGAGGACCAGCCAGTCACGATTGCGGCAAGCGCGCTCCTGCTGAACGACAGCGATGTCGACGGCGACACGCTGACGATCTCGGCGCTGCCCGCCGCGGTCAACGGAACGGCCGCTTTCGACATGAATGGCGACATCGTCTTCACGCCCGACGCCAACTATTTCGGCCCGGCGAGTGTCACCTACGAGGTCTCCGACGGGGCCGGCGGAACGGCCCAGGCAATCGTCGATATCACGGTGACCCCGGTGAACGATGTACCGGGCGCCGCCGACGATTTCGGCCTGGTGACGGCAGAGGATACCGTCCTGCCGATCCTCGCCTCGACATTGCTGGCGAACGATATCGACGTTGACGGCGACGCGCTGTCCATCACGCAGGTGCTCGGCCCCGTGAACGGTGTGGCGGCCTTGCAGCCGGACGGCTCGGTGCTGTTCACGCCGGACGCGAATTTCTACGGAACGGCGTATTTCACGTACGAGATCTCCGACGGTTTCGGCGGGCTCGCGCAGGCGACCGCCTATATCGACATAACGCCGGTCAATGACGTGCCCGTGGCGACCGGCGAAATCGGCGTAAACGCTTTCACGACGGCCGAGGATTCGCCGCTCGCGATCCCCTCCGCCGCCCTGCTGGCCAACGACGACGATGTCGACGGCGACATCCTGAGCATCTCGACCGTTGCGACGCCGGTAAACGGGACCGTGTCGCTCGTCGACGGCGTCGTCACCTTCACGCCCGACCCGGATTTCGCGGGGACGGCGTCCTTCTCGTACGTCGTGTCCGACGGGCAGGGCGGCGTGGCGTCGGCGGTGGCGCAGGTCGAGGTGACGCCGGTCAACGACGCACCGGTCGCCGTTGACGATGTGGCCCAGACCTCACTGGACGTGCCGCTGGTTATCCGGATATCGGATCTGCTGGCAAACGATATCGAGGTGGACCAGGACCCGCTCCAGCTTGTGTCCGTGCAGGGTGCGAGTGCGGGGGTATTGTCAATTTACGATGGCAGGTGGATCGTTCTTGAATTGCCGCAGTCGTACACCGGAACGGCCAGCTTCAACTACACGATCACCGACGGCGTCTTTTCCGATACTGGCTCGGTAATTGCCACAATCGGCAGCACATACGCCTCATCACTGCCTGGAACCTCCCTCGACGATCTCATTATCGGCGGCCCGGTTGCCGAGGAAATCACCGGCTTCGAGGGGAACGATATCCTGATCGGCGCCGGAGGGAACGATACGATCACCGGCGCCGGTGGCGACGACACGCTGGATGGTGGCGTCGGCGACGACACGCTCGATGGCGGCGCGGGCAGCGACACGTATGTGGTCGATCCGGGTGACGGGGCCGATACGATAGTCGATGCGGGCGCATTGGCCGATATCGACCGGCTGCTGTTGCAGGGCGGGATCGCCGCCGGCGACGTCATCCTCATCGAAATCGGCAGTGACCTTCTGATCAAACTGCCGGGCGGCGACAGCATAACGGTTGCGGATCATTTCCTGACCCTCTCACATGGGCTCGACGAGATGGTGTTCCAGGACGGCACGGTCTGGAACCGCGATCTCATCTGGGAGTATTCGAGGAATCATCTGCCCGAGCCGGCCAGCGATCTGCTGATCGCGACAGAGGACGTGCCGCGTGTCATCACGGCGGCAGAGCTTCTGGCCAACGACGTGGACATCGACGGCGATCTGCTTGAGATCGTCTCGGTGCAGGGCGCTGTAAACGGTACGGTCGAACTCAACCTGGACGGCACGATTCTGTTCACGCCGGACGCCGACTATAACGGTGCGGCCTCGTTTACATACAGCGTGACCGACGGGCGTGGCGGCGACGCGACGGCCGCGGTGGCGCTGACCGTGCAGCCGGTCAATGATGCGCCGGTGGCGCTGGCGGATACCGGGTTTGTGACCGATGAGGACACTGCGCTGACCATCGCGGCGGCGGCGCTGCTGGCCAACGATACCGACGTCGATGGCGACGTGCTGCAGATCACCTCGGTTCAGGATGCGGTCGGCGGCATGGTGGCGCTGGACGCGCTCGGGAACCCGGTTTTCACGCCGACCCTGAACTTCAACGGCGCGGCGTCGTTCACCTACACGATCTCGGATGGCGCCGGCGGCGCAGCGACCGCGTCGGTCGGGGTGACGGTGCAGTCGGTCAACGACGCGCCGGTCGCGACCGGCTTCAGCGCGTCGCTCGATGAGAACCTGGCCGCCGGCACGGTTGTCGGTACGGTATCGGCGAGCGACCCCGACCTGGAGACGGAACTCAACACGCTAAGCTATGCGATCGCGGCCGGCAACGCTGCCGGACTCTTCGCGATTGACCCGTCGACCGGCGTGATCGCGACGACCGAGCCGCTCGACTTCGAGGCGGCATCGCTCCACACCCTCACCGTGACGGTCAGCGACAATGGCGTGCCAGCGTTGACGGATTCGGCAACCGTCGCGGTGAGCGTCGTCGATCGCAACGAAGTGCCGACCGGCATCACTCTCTCGAATACGACGGTCGAGGAGAACGCCGAGACCGGCACTGTGGTGGGCGTGCTCCAGGCCGTTGATCAGGATGCGGGCGACACGGCGGTGTTCACCCTGGTGGATGACGCCGGCGGGCGCTTCCGGCTCGTCGGCAATGAAATCCAGGTCGCCGATGGCCTGCTTCTCGACTTCGAGATGCCACCACCGCCCAACCACGACGTGACGGTCCGGGTAACCGATTCGGGCGGCCTCAGCTTCGAGAAGACGCTCACCATTGCGCTCACCGATCTCAACGAGATCGCGACGCTGGGCAACGATACAATTTACGGGACACCCGGCAATGACGTGATCGACGGCCTCGCCGGCGACGATACGATCTACGCGCGCAGCGGCGACGACGTCGTGATTGGAGGAGCCGGCAACGACAGCCTATTCGGGGCGGGCGGGGCAGACACCCTTGACGGCGGCGATGGCGATGATCTGCTGGCAGGATCGGCCGGAAACGATGCGCTCGTCGGCAACAAGGGCGTCGACACGCTGATCGGCGGCCTGGGCAACGACGACTTGCGGGGCGGTCAGCACAGCGATACCTATAATTACGACCTGGGGGATGGTGACGACTACATTTTCGAAAAAGCGCTGAATACGTTCCTGAACCGGCATCTCGGCGACAAACTTGTCCTGGGGCCGGGCATCGCGGTGGCAGATGTGCTGGTCGAACGATTCTCGTCGGACTGGGAAGACGTCAAGCTGACCTTCAGCGGGACAACGGGATCGCTGTTCCTCGATGAGAATTTCGGCGGTGAGTTGCTCGGCATCGAGGAGATCCATTTTGCGGACGGAACGGTGTGGAGCATGCAGGATCTGGTCGATGTCGGGCTGGCGCAGGCGGCAACCGCCGGTAATGACTATCTGCTTGGCGGCAGGGGCAACGATACGATCAACGGTTATGACGGCGCGGATTCGCTGCGCGGTATGAACGGTTACGACACCCTGATCGGCGGCGCCGGCAATGACAACATGCAAGGCGGCTATCACGCCGACACCTACGTCTATGATCTTGGTGACGGCGATGACGTGATCTACGACTACTCGACCACGGCGGCCGGCTGGGATCTTGGTGACAAGCTGGTTTTGGGGGCCGGCATTACGACGGCGAATATCCTGATCACGCGTTACGCCGCGGACTGGGACGACGTCATGCTGACATTCGACGGTTTGGCGGGCTCCATCTTCCTCGACGAAGACCTCGCGCTTAACGGATATGGGCTTGAGGAGATTCACTTCGCCGACGGCACGATATGGAGTCGGCAGGATCTGGTGGATGCCGGGCTGGCGCAGGCGGCGACGGCCGGCAACGACTATCTGGTCGGCGGCAAAAGCAACGATACGATCAACGGCTACGAAGGCGCCGATGTGCTGCGCGGCTGGCGCGGTTCGGACACCCTGATCGGCGGCACCGGCAACGACGATATGCAGGGCGGCTGGCACGCCGATACCTATGTCTACAATCTGGGTGACGGCGACGACGTGATCTACGACTACTCGACCACCGCGTCCAACTGGCATCTCGGCGACAAGCTGGAATTCGGCGCCGGAATCGCGCCCATTGATGTAATGCTCACGAATACCGCCAGCGATGTCACCATGACATTCTCCGGATTGGCCGGCTCGATCCTGCTGGACGAACATCTGCGCAGTGGCGGCTATGGACTCGAGGAGTTCACCTTCGCCGACGGCACGGTGTGGAGCGCGGCGGAACTCGCCAGCCATTTGAAGATCGGAACTGCGGGCGACGATATTCTCACCGGTACCCAGTGGGGCGATTTCCTGGACGGCGGTTCCGGTAACGACCGGCTTGCCGGGCTGGCAGGGCCCGACACCCTGGTCGGCGGGACTGGCGTCGATACCGCCGATTACAGCGGTTCCGATCTCGCTGTCACTGTCTCCCTGCTGACTCTGGACGGAACCGGTTTCGGCGGACATGCCGAGGGCGACGTGCTGTCAGGTATCGAAAACATAGTTGGATCGATTTACGCCGACGTCCTGACCGGCGATACCGGGGACAATCTGTTCGACGGCGGCGCCGGTAACGACGTCCTCGACGGCGGCGACGGCAGCGATACGGTGACCTATGCGGGCGCGTTGCAGAGCGTCGTCGTCATGCTCGACTCCGGGGCGGCCTACACGAGCGAGTTTGGCAACGATACGCTGGTGGGTATCGAGAACGCCATCGGCGGCGCCGGAGGCGATTCTCTCTTCGGCAATCTCGCTGCCAACATTCTCGCCGGCGGCGGTGGCGCCGACGCGATATTCGGCTATGCCGGTGACGATACGCTCGACGGCGGCGACGGCGCCGACTCGCTGTTTGGCGATGCCGGCAACGATACGCTTAACGGCGGTGCCGGCGCCGATGCGTTGAACGGCGGTGACGGAAACGATTTCCTCGATGGCGGCGACGGCGATGACTCGGTTGTTGGCGGGACGGGAGACGACGTCCTGATGGGTGGCGCCGGCATCGACACCATGAGCAGCGGCGCCGGCAATGACACCCTCATGGGCGGAGCCGGCGATGACACGCTGATCGGTGAATCGGGCATCGACACTCTCGACGGCGGCGCCGGTAACGACACGTTGATCGGCGGGCTCGATACAGACATGTTCATCTTCCGGGACGGCGACGGCCAGGATTCGGTCCTCGACTTCACGGCCGGTGAACGGATTGATGTCAGCGCGTACGGCTTTACCGCAATCGCCGACCTCACCTTCAGCGAGGTGGGCAAAGGAAAATCGGCCGGTACGCTGGTCCAGTTCGATGCCGACGACAGCGTCGTCCTGATCGGAGTCGACCCGGCGAGCCTGCAACAGGACGACTTCATCTTCGCCTGATTCCGCGGTCGCGGCGCGGGCGCGGCGGGTGTGACATGCGGTCTCAACCGCCGGCGCTGTTTCCGCTATCCGCGTCCGGCATCGTGCCGTATGATCCTGTCAGATATAAGAAATTATAACCAAATAACTGACATAGGGCAGGGCAGACATGGCGGCCAAGGACTCAAGGGCGGAGGTACGCGAGGCGCTGGCCGCCTCGCGCGCCGCGTTCACCATGACCGGCGTGTTCAGCTTCTTCATCAATCTGCTGATGCTGACCGCGCCGCTCTACATGCTGCAGATCTATGACCGGGTGCTGACCAGCCGCAGCGAGTCCACGCTGGTTGCGCTCACGGTGCTCGCCGGCGCCTTGCTGCTGGTGATGGGCCTGCTGGAGCTGATACGCTCGCGGGTGCTGGTCAGGATCGGCACGAAGCTCGACGCCGGGCTCGGCTCCCGTGTCTTCATGGCCTCGTTCCAGCGCAGCCTGCGCGGCTTCCGCGGACAGCGCAGCCAGTCGCTGCGCGACCTCGACAATATGCGTCAGTTCCTCTCGGGGCCCGGCCCCTTTGCGTTGTTCGACGCCCCCTGGGTGCCGCTTTACCTGGCGGTGGTGTTCCTGTTCCATCCGGTGCTCGGTCTTATCGCGCTTGCCGGTGCTGCGGTGCTGTTCGTCATGGCGCTGCTCAACGAGATCCTGACCCGCCGCCCACTGACCCAGGCGAATGCGGAAATTGCCGGCGCCTACGGTTTTGCGGAGGCGTCCCTGCGAAACGCCGAAGTCATAGAATCCATGGGTATGCTCGACGGGATTCGCCGGCGCTGGGCCGGATCGCACCGGAAGGGACTGGCGTTGCAGTGCCGGGCGAGCGACCGGGCGGGGACGCTGACCGCTGTTTCCAAGGCCACCCGGATGTTCCTGCAGGTCGCGATTTTGGGCGCGGGTGCCGCCCTGGCGATCCAGCAGATCATCACCCCCGGAGTGATGATCGCGGCGTCGATCATCATGGGGCGTGCGCTTGCGCCCGTGGAGCAGGCGATCGGCCAGTGGCGGCAGTTCGTGGCGGCGCGCGGGTCCTACCGGCGGCTCGACGAGCTGCTGCGCGAGAACCCGGTCTCGCCCGACACGTTGAAGCTGCCCAGACCGCAGGGGCACCTCGCGGTCGAGCAGGCCGTCGCGGTCCCGCCGGGCGCAAGGAAACCGGTGTTGCGGGGCGTGTCGCTGAAGCTGGCGCCCGGAGAAGCGTTGGGAGTCATAGGGCCCAGCGCGTCGGGCAAGTCGACGCTTGCCCGCCTGCTCGTCGGCGTCTGGTCTCCCTATGCCGGAACCGTGCGCCTCGACGGCGCCGAATTGCATGGCTGGGACCCTGAGGATCTGGGTCCGTACATCGGGTATCTGCCGCAGGATGTCGAGTTATTTTCGGGCACCGTGGCCGAAAACATCGCGCGCTTCGCCGAAGAGCCGAATTCGGAAATGGTGGTGCAGGCGGCTCAGCGCGCAGGGGTCCATGAGATGATCCTGCTTCTGCCGGACGGCTACGATACCCAGATCGGGGAAAACGGCAGCGTGCTCTCGGGCGGCCAGCGCCAGCGGATCGGGCTGGCCCGGGCGGTGTACGGAACTCCGGCGCTCGTTGTGCTCGATGAGCCGAACTCCAACCTCGACGCCGCCGGCGATCAGGCGCTGGCCCAGGCCATCCTCGATCTGAAGTCGAACCAGGTGACGGTGGTGGTCATGGCGCACCGGCCGAGCGCGATCTCGGCCGTCGACAAGCTGCTGATGTTGCGGGACGGGGTGGTCGAGGCGTTCGGACCCAAGGAGGAAGTCATCGCGAAGGTCACCAAGGGAGGCGGGCCGAATATCGCGGCAATCCGGACGTCAGGTTGAAGCTCGCCAGGAGGGACAGGTTGTCATGTCTGATAGCGTGAAGTCGCCGACATCGAATGCGGTTCCGTACATCATGCTCGGCTCGATCATCGTTCTGGTCATGTTCGGCGGGATTGGAACCTGGGCGGCAATCACGCCCCTGAGCGGCGCCATAATCGCGCCGGGCGTGGTCACGGTCTATTCCAAGCGAAAGACGGTCCAGCATCTGGAGGGCGGCATCGTCAGCGAAATTCTTGTGCGGGACGGCGACCACGTCCAGCAAGGCCAATTGCTTGTTCGCCTCGACGATACACAGGTGACGGCCAGTCTGAGAATACTCGACGGGCAACTCAACATCTTACGCGCGCGCGCGGCGCGGCTGAAAGCCGAGCGGGACGGCGACAGTGAGATCCGGTTTCCCGCGAGACTCTCCGACCGGCGCACCGATTCGGAGGTCGCCGATGTCATCCGCGGCGAATCCGAACTTTTCAGGGCGCGGCGCGGCGCGCTGCAGGGTGAGGTCGATATCCTGACCGAACGGGTATCGCAACTGGAGAACGAGATCGCGGGACTGACCGCCCAGCGGAGATCGAAAGTACGACAAATCCAACTGATCCGGGACGAACTTGTCACCCTTCGCGAACTGTACGAGAAGGGCTATGCGTCCAAGACGCGGCTGCTTACCCTCGAGCGATCCGCCGAAGCGTTGAAGGGCGAGCGCGGCGAGCTGGTCGCGCAGATCGCGCGGGCGAAAAGCACCATCGGCGAGACCAAACTCCAGATTATCCAGATCGAGAAGGAATTCCGCCAGACGGTGATCGAGGAGCTGCACCAGGACCAGTCGGATGTTTTCGATCTCGAAGAAAGGCGTGTCGCCGTGGCCGACGAGGCAAAGAGGATAGAAATCAGGGCGCCCCAGAACGGAATCGTGGTTGGCCTGGATGTCCATACGCTGGGCGGCATAGTCAGCCCCGGCCAGCCCATACTGGACATCGTGCCGGAAGAAGACGAACTGGTGATCGAGGCGCAGATCGCACCGCATGATATCGACAAGGTGCGGCCGGGACTGGTTTCCACCGTCCGGTTTTCCGCTTTCAACCTGCGCAGCACGCCCGAGATCACGGGCAAAGTGTTCGTTGCTTCGGCCGACCGCCTGTTCGACAACGCGAACGGCCAGCACTACTACCTGGCGGGCGTGCGGATCGAGAAAGACGAACTCTTGAAGATTAAGGACTTGAAGCTGGTTCCCGGCATGCCGGCGGAGGTCTTCGTGGAGACCGGCGAGCGCACGGCCTTGAGCTATCTGGCAAAGCCCCTGACGGACGCCCTTACCCGCACATTCAGGGAGGAGTGAGATATCGGCGAGGCCTTGCGGCAGACATAACGCTCTTCCGCGTATCGTCGGGCACCTGGCAGATCCATACGTTTGGCGAAGTTTATATACTTGCGGCCCCCGCAAATCGATGTTAAATTTCAATAAATGCGATATAAATTTAGGGAAATTTCTATGAATGGTAGTAATGCGTAAGAAAATTACGCCGCTTTCGAAATATCTCTGAATAATAAAGACCTGCGGATCAAAGTTAACCGTGAGCTGGTAAGAACAGGGTTTCTGGGGGGCAGAATATTCGGTTTGGACGAGGTAGACACTGGGACGTTGCCGGCGAATTTTGAGTGTCCGGCAACCAGATTGTGACCGCTATCAACTGGACCTCGCTGCCGTTTTTCTCGACTTGAGTTGACAACTGTCTCCACGGATCCACGACCTGCCGCTTCTGGCAGGGCTGGGGGTACACATGGCGTTTCCGTTCAAGCAGATGCAGCCTGGCGGCGCACGCGCGCGCCGGGCGTCGCGTGATTCATGGACCGACCTGTTGCAGCGTCTTCCGGCGCGGCGACCATCCGCCGGCAGCCTGACGAGGGCGCGTGCGGGGAACCCGCAGGCGGGGCGGCCGGTGCTGTTCGAGCAGCTCGAGCCGCGTTTCCTTCTGTCGGCGGATCTGCTACCGTGGGCGGTCGACATGGCGACCGACGGCAGCGACCTGACGCTGCGGCTCGACAGCGCGTTCAACATGCTGCAGATCGTCGACAACAGCGGCCTTTCGGGGCCGCAAATTGTTGAGGAGCGCGGCCTCGACCAGGTGACCAGCGTGCGCATCGCGGGCACCGGCCTCGACGATCGGCTGGTTCTCGATTTCGCGACGCCGTTCACGCTGGCCGCGGGGATCAGCTTCGCCGGCGACCTCGGTGTGGACGAGCTGGAGATCCGGAACGGGCTGTTCGACAAGGCGGCGTATCGGGCCAAGGGTCTGGGCTTTGGCGTGGTCGAGCAGCTGCTGGGGCTTGCCGCCCAGACCATTGCGCACAACGACGTCGAGGCGCTGGACGATCTCTCCGGGGCAGGCGATCGCGAGGTCTGGAACGAGACCGGCGCGAGCGGGACAATCCGTCTGTCCGACGACGGCGCGGCCGGCGACGGGGTGATGCGGGTCGACGACGATGGCGGTACGGCGCTGCGCTTCGCCAGCCCGACCGGCACGCTGGGCATCCAGGCGAGCGATCTCGGCGACACCATCGTGCTGTCCGGCGCCGACCTGGCGCCGGGGGCGTCGGTATCGGTCACCGGCGGGCTTGGCACGGACACGCTGGTGGGCGGCGATGACGTGGGCAACACCTGGAACGTGAGCGGCGCGGACAGCGGCGCCGTCGACGGCACGACGTTCACCGGCATCGAGAACCTGACCGGCGGTATCGGCGACGATACGTTCGTGATGGCCGGCGGCTCGGTCTCCGGCACGGTCGCGGGCGGGACCGGTGCCGACACGCTGGACTACAGTGCCGATGTGGCCGGCGTTACGGTCGACCTTGGCGCCGGGACGGCGACCGGGGCCGGCAGCGCGGCCGGCATCGAGAACGTGACCGGCGGCGCCGGCGCCGACGTGCTGACCGGCGACGGCGGCGCCAACGTGCTCATCGGCGGTGCCGGCGACGACGTGCTCGCCGGCGGTGGCGGGGCCGACAGCTTCGACGGCGGCGCCGGCGCGGACACGCTGGTGGCCGGCGACGGCACCAACAGCTGGGTGATCACCGGGCTGAACGCGGGCACGCTGAACGCGGGG
>Ga0224512_10002840_pt1 | contig 15583 bp, 14 predicted proteins | sample SF_May12_sed_USG_4_FD_169103 | JGI IMG/M metagenome (GOLD analysis project Ga0224512, IMG submission 169103) | Sediment microbial communities from San Francisco Bay, California, United States - SF_May12_sed_USGS_13 | ecosystem: Environmental > Aquatic > Marine > Sediment | place: USA...
TCTCGACACTGGCAGGGCCCGAGGTGCTGTCAGGCATGGCTGCGTTGAGACTCGTCTCGGATGCAGATTCTGCCGTGATCAGTCCGCGTCCGCCCAGCCTTCGGCACGCAGATATTCCTCGAGCGTCATGAGCCACGGATAGCGTGTCCGTAGTGCATCGACGTCGATGGGGTCGCTGTTGTCGAGGTACCAACCCTCGCGCGCAACCGCTGTCGGCGTGGCGGTGGCCGTGAACTCGTCCCAGGGGATTTGGTAGTACTCGACCGGATGGCCCAGCACGCGCCCCATCGAAGCTGCAACTTCGCCGTAGCTGAGCTTCTGCCCCGCAATGGCCTCAGCGCGGCCGAGCCATTCCTCGGGATGGTCGAACGCCTCGGCCGCGAGACGGCCGATGTCTTGTGGCGCGATGAATACCCGTTCGAGTGTTGCCGGCAGCGGCCCGCTGATCCGGCCGTTCTCGGCATCCTCGCGCCATGGTATGAACGTCGCCATGAAACTCGCCGGGCGAACGATTGTGAACGGAATGTCGAGCGAGCGAATGTAGTTCTCGAGCAGCAGCTTGCTTTCGAATTGCGGCACGCCCGTGTTGAGCGTCGCTTTGGCGACAGACGTATAGATGAAATGCTGTACGCCCGCCCGCTTGGCGGCATCGGCGAACGCCCTGCCTTGACGGATTTCGCCATCGACGCCGACGCCGCGATACTGTTGCACCGAGAATGCGCCATAGGCACCTGCCAAAGCGCGGTCGAGTGACTCCGGATCGTCGAAATCGCCCTGCACCATCTCGATGCCAAGCGCCGTCATGGCGCGCGCTCGTTCACTATTCGGGTCACGCGTCAGGCCTTTGACACGATAGCCACGCGCATTGAGCTCGCGGGCGACAGCGCCGCCCTGTACTCCGGTCGCACCGGCTACGAGAATCGTGCGGGTACTGCGATCGAAATCTTGAGCTGATGCGACAAACGGCATGGATACGAGTGCGGTGAAGAGCAATCCGACGAATCGAACAAGAGGCGCTTTCATTGTAGCTTTTGGTCCTTGCCCGTCCTAGCGTTTGTCGGTGCGCGTCGACTTGCCATTGTCGTTGCTTCGCTCTAGCGCCGTGCGTGCCGTTGCCTTCGACCAACGCACGAAATGCCAGAGCTGATCGGTCAGCCTGGGTGAGTTGGACTGTTCGAAGGGATGATCGCGAATCTCCTCGAGCGCTTTGCGATAACGCTCAAGGTCCTGTCCGAGCCGCTCGATCTCGTCCGCTGCCTCCTTGGTGACAGCCAGATCGGTGCGTTCGCTCTGGTTCTCTCGGCGCAGTTTTGCGATTAGCTCGTTGCTCATGATCAGCGGGTCGGTTCGGGCCAGCGGCTTAGTCTAGCGGATTCGCGGCGACTGCCGTGACAGGCGCAAACGACTATCCCGTGGGGCCCCCGGTTTGTCAACATAGTTGCACGTCGCTACTATCTGCGCATGGGTCTGGCCGACAAGCAATGCGTTCCTTGCCGTGGTGGTGTTCCGCCAATGCCTCGCGAAGACGCCGAGCAGCTGCTTAGCGAGCTCGACCAGGGCTGGGCACTCAATGATGCCGAGCACCTCCAGCACGACTTCGCGTTCGGCAATTTCGTCATCGCGCTGGATTTCGCTAACCGCGTCGGCGCGATCGCCGAGGAAGAAAACCACCATCCCGATCTGCATGTCGCCTGGGGACGTTGCACGGTGGAGATCTGGACGCACAAGATCAGCGGATTGACCGAGAGCGATTTCGTATTCGCGGCCAAGGTCGACCGCGCGCGTCAGGCTTTCGAGGCCGAGATCGCCTAACTCATCACGGCCAGATACAGCCTGGCACGAATACGCTGCCGTCGAGGATCTTGCGTGCCGTCCTGACGATTCCCGCTGACTCCACCGTCGGTTGCCCGGGAGACCCCGCGATGGCGAGCGTGACGTCTAACGAGCCCGACGGGTGCTCGATGCCTACGACGCCGTCCCTCGCAGCGTCGCGGTCGGCTAGGGGCGCGGCAATTGTGCCGTCGAGCATCGCAGAGGTACCGACGCAAATGCCACCCGTGACGGCGTGGGCCGCGTGTAGACGCAGCGGTGTCAGATAACGCGACGAGATCACGCCGCCCGATCGTGGCCGCGCGAGCAGCGCGACCTTCGGCACCACGAGCTCGGCAACGTCGCCGAGCCCCATTCGCCGGCCCGCCTCCCGGCGGGCGCTTTCGATACGCGCGAGCAATGCCTCGTCGCTCATGATCTCGTTCGTCTCGTAGCCTGTCAGGCCGAGCTCCGTGGCCGAGAACAGGATCATCGGCATCGCGACATCGATGCAGGTCACGCTCAGGCCGTCGATGTCTTCGCGTGAGGCACCGGTCGGAAAGAGCGCACCGGTTTTCGAGCCGACAATACTCGAGAAGTTGAGAAGAATCGGCGCGGCGCTGCCGGGTACGCCGTCGATCGTCTGCGCGCCTTCGTATTCGACGCGACCGTCGGGCGTTTGCACAATCGCTTCGATGCGGCTCTGTGTGTTGACGTTGTAGATGCGTATGCGCGTCTCGCCGGGCGAGGGCTCGACTAGTCCGCGCTCGATGGCGAACGGGCCGACCCCAGAGAGCATGTTGCCGCAGGATGGTGCCGTGTCGACGAAAGCCTTGTCGATCGAGACCTGCGCAAACAAGTAGTCGACGTCGGCGTCTGCCTGCGATGACTTGCTTACGATAGCGACTTTGCTCGTCAACGTAGCCGCGCCGCCAATACCGTCGATCTGGCGCGCGTCCGGTGAGCCCATTGCTGCGAGCAGCACGCGGTCGCGTGTCGCAACGTCATCTGGCAAATCGTCGCTCAGAAAATACGGCCCACGCGACGTGCCGCCGCGCATGTAAAGACAAGGAATCGCACGTTGCGTCATGGTTTCATCCGAAGGGCCAGGGGAGCTCGAAGACGGCCTGTAGTAACCCGCTCGGCAGCTCAACGAGCAGGACGCGCGACAGCAGGCCAAGCACCGCAACCGCGGCCGCTGTGAGTCCGAGCGTCTTCGGCCACGCCGTTTTTGCCTTGACGCGCAAGAATGCGATGAAGAATAAGAGCGTCGCGAGCACGAAGCCGAGCACGGCAGTGGCGGCTGTGAGCACAGCGAACCACGCGATGTTCGGCCAGAGGCGGTTGCCGAGCGGGGCATCCGCAGGGGCGTTGGCCTCGAGGTCGAAGTTGACCGGGTCATCTGCGGGTCCAAGGCCGATCTTGGCCGTGAGATAGGCCGCCACACTCAGCGTGACGATGGCGACGCCCATCGGGAACATGCTGCCGAGCGGCGAGAGTTGCTGGCTGCTCCAGATTGCGTAAAGCGCTACCGCCGAGATACCGGCCAGGAACAAGATTTGCGGGCGACGGTCATGTGCTCGTCCGGCGTCGACATCGGTCGCGGGCTCCGTGTCAGTGTACCCGCCGCGCGCGCCGAGCCAGACGGAGACGATCGCAACGAGAAGAATAATGATGACACCGGGGCGCAGCAGCATCTGCCATCCGTAGAACTGCACGGCGAGATTCAGATAGCCCTCTGCTTGCGGTGCGAGGACGAAGCCGATCAAGAAAGCTGGCCGGGACCAGCCGAAGCGTTTCAGCAAGATACCGATGAGACCGATGCCGAATAGCACGACGAGGTCCATGAGGCTGCGCGTCGCTTGAAACGCCGCGAAGCTGATGACCATCATCATGAATGGCGCGAGCAGATTGAACGGGATCGTCGTCAGTCGCGCAATTGGCTTTGCGAGCAGGATGCAGCTTCCGGCGCCCAAGACATTCGCAAGCGCGAGCGACCAGATGATCGTGTAGGTCATATCGAGCTCGCTCGATACCATCGCGGGGCCTGCTTCGATACCGAGCAGCACGAGTCCACCGAGAAAGACAGCCATCGCGCCGGAGCCCGGGATGCCGAACAGCAGCGTTGGCACGAGCCCACCGCCCTCCTTGGCGTTGTTCGCAGATTCCGGCGCAAGCACGCCGCGGATGTCGCCCTTGCCGAAGCGGGATTTGTCCTTGGCCGTCTGCACGACGTGGCCGTAGGCGATCCAGTCGACGACAGTGCCGCCGAGCCCGGGGATCGCGCCGATCAGCGTGCCGAGGCTCGCGCAGCGCAGGCAGAGCGCCCAATGTTGCACGACGTCGCGAAAGCCGTCGATCCAACGCCCCGTGAGCTTGCCGCCGTGTGCGATCGGCCGATCCTTGCGCAGGAGGTCGACGATTTCGGGGAATGCGAACAGACCGATGCCGACGATCACGAGCGGCAGCCCGTCGTAGAGATAGTCGATGCCGAACGTGAGGCGAAACTCACCCGTTGCCGGTGCGCCGCCGATCGATCCTGCGACAAGCCCGATTGCACAGGCGGCGACCCCTTTGACGAGGTTGCGGCCCGACAGCACGCCGACCATCGATAGACCAAACAGTGCGAGCATGAACAACTCTGCGGAGCCGAACGTCAGGATCAGCGGACGCGCGATCTGCACGAAGAAACTCAGAATGACGGCACCGACGAGTCCGCCAAAGAGGCTCGCGCAGAACGCGGCCGCGAGCGCCCGCGCGGCATGGCCCTGCTGGGATAGCGGAAATCCGTCGAGCACAGTGGCCTGGCTCGCGCTCGAGCCCGGGATGCCCATTAAAATCGACGTGAACGTATCCGAGGTCGGAATGACAGCGACGAGGCCGACGAGTGTCGCGAGCGCGGAGATCGTGTCCATCCCGTAGAGGAACGGCATGACCATTGACAGGCCGACGATACCGCCGAGTCCCGGAAACGCGCCGACCATGAGGCCGAGCGCGACGCCCAGCCCGAGATACGCGAGGTGATCGATCGTTGCGAGATTGGCCAGCGCCTGTAGTAGGGCGTCGGCCATCGTCAGGTTTCGAGATTGACCCGGAACCTCTGCCTGAGCCAATCCCTGACCCACGTGCGCGCACTGAGTGGCACGTCCGTTGCGAGCTCGTACATCGTCTGCGCGGCCGCTCCCGTGACCTGGTCATAGGTGCCGAGTGCTGCGGGCTTGCGCTCGATGTAATCGGGGTCCTGCTTCATCGTCTCGACGGCATCCTGGTAAGCCATGACGATGTCGTCAGGCGTTTCGCGTGGCACGACGAGTAACTTCTGCGCCGGAAAGCCGGCCGTGAAGAACGCAAACCAGCTCTCCCAGCCGATACCGCTCGGCGGTCTACCGTGCACGAGCTCGTAGGCTTCACCGAAATGCGGTAAATCCGGAAACGTCGGATCGCGTATGAGTCGCCCGGTTGCATCGAGCGCACCCCAGGAGAACAACGGCACGGCGGCACCTTGCTCGATGAGCGGGGCGACGTTTCGCAGGTATGCCGTCGAGGTCTGATAGTCGATCTGGGTTTCACGGCGTTCGAACGCGAGCCGGCCGGCGCCGCGTCCGCTCATGCCGAAGATCGGTCGCACGTTCAGGCCCAGCAGCTCGAAACCGAGCACAGGCACGAGATCGAGCGAGGTCGGGCCCTGGCTGCCGTAGAGCAGCTCGTGGTCGACGATATTCGCGATCTGGGAGCTGTCGCTGATGCCAAGCGCCGAGGATACGTAAGCGACGCCGCCCGTGCCGTAGGCCATGAGCACGCGCCAGTCCTGATAATTGTAGTCGACGCGTGGATCGTCCATGAGAAACGGAAACTGCGTCGACGCCGACGTGCCGAGAATCGACAGCCCATCCGGCCGTGCGCGCGCTGCAAAACGATTCGAGCCGGCGATCGAGTTGCCGCCCGGTACGTTGCGTACGACGACGGTCGGTTGCCCCGGAAGATAACGCGACAGGAACGGCGCGTTGAAACGGCCCCAGGTATCGGAACCGCCGCCTTCCTTGAACGGGATGACGAACTCGATGATTTGGCCGGAGAAGTCCGCAGCCTGGGCGCTTCGCGAGCGGAGCGCGGCTGTCGCGAGTCCCGCGCATGTCGAAGCCAAAAAGCGGCGCCGGGTGAGCATGGCTACATTCTAGCCGCTGCGGTCGCGGAGCGGCTACAGGGGCACTAGGCCGAACGGGTCCGCCGCTCGATGGGAGCGTGCGCGAACGCAGCGGCTAATTCACGCGCGGCGGACAATCATCGCGGCAAATGTTGCTGCGACTAACACGGCCACGAGCGTTGGGCCAAAGGGCTGATCGAGCAATAGCGCGGACGCAAAGGCAGCTATATACGTGGCGATACCCACACCGACGCTGACGACCTGACAGCGGCGCCAGCTCGGCGCTAGCCGAAATGCGATCATCGGTGGCACGAAGGCCATCGCAAATGCACCCAGCAGACCGAGCGTGCCAGCGCCGACGGCCAGGCCGAGTGCGACCATCGCATCGAAGCCCAGATGCCACCGCCAGGCCGGCAGCCGGTTCGCGCGCTCGTATCTCGGGGCGAGGCGCGCGCGAATCAATGGATGCGTGATCAGCGGCAACGTCAGTCCGGCGAGGGCTGCAACTGTCGCGGCTGCAGCGAGGTGGACCGTCCCGGCGAAATACAGTTGCCCCTCGATGAGCTCATACCCGACGACGTTGCCGAGCGGTGAGTTGGCGGCTACGAGCATCGTCGTGCACCAGCCGAGGAGCACCATGAGCGCATAAATCGTATTGCCGTGGTAGCGGCCGAATGCCTTGACGGCAGCGCCGCCTAGCGCGCCGAGGGGCGCGCCGAGGACACTGGGTATGCCAAACGCAAGGCCGATGAGTCCCGTTGCACCGGCGAGGTAAGCGAGGCCGAGTGCCGCGAGCCACTCGTCGCGAAGCCGTAACAAGTTGCCGAGCAGCGGCAGCGTGGCGCTCAGTATGAGTCCCACGAAAAAGGGTGTGCGAAACAGCGGGTCGAACAAGATGTCGAGGCTCACGTGTCGAGCTCCAGCACGCGGTCACAGAGACCCTCGAGAAATTCCGGGTTGTGGCTCACGAGGAGGATGCTGCGCTCGCCGCGCTCGCGCGCGAGAACGTCGCGCAATACGTGGGCGCTTTCCTCGTCGAGGTTGTTGGTGGGCTCATCGAGCAGGACGAGCTCGGCCGTGCCGCCGAGCGCCATCCAGCAAGTCAGGAGCTGGAACTGTCCGCCACTCAGGGAATCGACACGTCTATGGAGCCAGTCAGCCAGACGCGGGGGCGGCTTGTGCCGGGTCGCGTCCGTGAAACGCAGGTACTCCCAGCCGGTAAAGGGCATCTCGGGCATCCGCAGATGTTCCTGCTCCATCCAGGCGACTGTGAGCCCCTCGCGGCGTATGACCCGGCCCCCAAAGATGTTGGCGTTGTCCGCAATGGCTTTCAGCAGTGTCGACTTGCCGGAGCCGTTCGGGCCGCTGAGTCCTACGATTTGGCCACGATCAATGCGGAAGGAGATGGGTCCGACGATTGACGAGGTGTACCCGGTCTCGAGCGCGTCGACTTCCAGCAGCGTTTCGGTCATCGAGCGCCGGCCGCGATCGCGTCGACCCAGCGATCGATATGCGCGATATAGGTCACGCCGTTGGCATTGAGCGGTGGCTCTAGGGGCAGGCGCGCCGTTGGCCAGTCCAGTTGGTTAGCCAACGATTCGGCCGCCTGTGCCGGTTGAAAAGTCGTGTAGAGCACGACGCCAGCCTGTCCGGTCAGACCGTTGATGAGTGCCCGCACCTGCGCAGCCGTCGGCGGCACGCCGGGCACGGGCTCGAGAAAACCGAACAGCGGCACGTCGAAGCGATAAAGCAGGTAATTGACATCCTGGTGAAACAGGACAACGCCCGGTGCGTCTCGCAGGCGGGCCTCCCAGTCAGGCAGCTTGCGCTCGATCGCCGCCGCGAACGCCGCGGCATGGCCGCGATAGTCCGCGGCGTGGTGTGGATCGATCTGCGCGAGACGCTCGGCCAGCGCCGTGGCGATCGTCGCCATGCGGACAGGGTCCATATACATATGCGGGTTTCCGAGCGGATGTACGTCGCCGAGGGCGCGGTCGGCAACTCCGCCTACGTCGACAAGCTCGACCTGTGCGGCGAACTCGAAATAGCCGGGACGCCCCGGAAGGATCCCGGGATTCGCGGACTGGCGAACCGCGACGGGGAGCCAGCCGAGCTCGAGGTCTGCACCGATAGCAACGAGCAGGTCGGCGCCGCGCAGCGCGCGCATCATGCTCGGGCGCGCCTGCAGGAAATGCAGATCGCGGTCCGGGGGAGCCAGGATCTCGATCGTTGCATGCTCATGAGCGATCTCTCGCACGAGCATGCCGCCGGTCGAGCTCGTCGCGACGACATCGATAGCGGTGGCTGTGCGTGCGGCGAGCACCGACAAGAGAATCGCGAGCTTTATGGTCGTCGGCCTTGGTGTTCTCGTCAGGTTCATGAGGCCGTTAGAAACGATGTGCGCCGTGCGTGCCCATGCTCAGGAGCCACTGTAGCCAGATCGTCTCGAATTCTTCTCGTGCGCCGTCGGTCGTCAGTATGTCGCTACGCGAATACTGCAAGCGCAGACGTGAGAACTCGGTCGGCGTCCACGTCAGCACGCCCGTCCAGCGATCCGAGACGCCGAAACTCTCTCGGATGTCGCCGGTGATCTCGTTCGTGCGCCCCAGGGTGTCGTAGCGCAAACCAAACTGCCAGCGTGGCGCGAGGCCGTATATTCCTTGGATGTACATGCCATCGGTCGTTAATTCGCGTGCGTTACCGATTTCGGTGGGGTCGCCTGCGCGGACCAGAAGATCTTTCGTCGATCGCAGGTATTCGGCTTGGAGGTTGAAGTCCCGGTAGCCGTATGCGCTCGCGTTGTCGTATTTGTAAACGACATCGATACCCCAAAGTGCCGCATCGCCTTCGAGACCTGTCTCGAACAGTGGCTCCTCGTGAATCTCCTGATGCTGTCGGCCGCGAATATACGAGGCGCCAATCCGCAGAGCGTGATCGTAGCCGAGCTCTGGCGATAGTTTTGCAAACAACGAGTAAAGGCGCGGCCCGTCTTTCTGATCGCTCAGACCCAGCGCTTGTCGCTCGTCATCCTCGCTAACGAACGCGCTGAGCCGGTCTTGATCGCCCTGTAGAAGCTCGGCACCGAAGACTGTGTAGATGGGCAGATCGGGAAGCCAAGTTAGCTGCAGTCCGGTATCTTGCAGGCCGTGACCGCCGAGCAGGTTCTGGTAGGCCAGGTTCTGGTCGACGAAGTCCCAAACATGTGGATGCTGGTTGTTCAGATAGCCGATATCGCTCAAGAACTTGCCGGCCTTGAGCCGCAGACCGGCTGGCAAGCTGCGGGTCGCAAACCAGGCCTCTTCGATCTCGATCTCGCCGCCCGATTCGAGTGCCAGATAGACGGCGGCGTCGAAGTAGGGATCGACCGCCGCGGTGAAGGCGACCTCCGTTTCGCGCAGATTGAAGCCATTTGATATATCAGCCCCGTGCACATGATCGTGCTCGGTCTCACCGTGAGCACCGAGCGAGGGCTGGGCGGCTTCGTTGACAAGAATGTTGCCGTTTCCGCTGCCGTCGTCACGATAATAGCCGCCGTCGAGAATCACGGAGATCTGCGGATTGAAAGCATTGCCGACGGTCACGCTCCCGCCCTGCGGTGTGGCGGCAGTCCTTTGTGCCGCAACTGAGCGCGTCGGCTGAGTTTCAGCGGACGTGGCTGCACGTTCTGCTGCCTCCAGGCGCTGCTCGAGCTCGGCGATGCGTTGCTCGTAGTCAGTTCTGAGCGCTTCGATCAGAGTGCGCAGCTCGGCGATCTCATCGTTGTTCTGAGCGACCGCGGATGCTGCGGTCCCGAGGGCAACGATTGTCATCAGCACCATACTGATGCGCCGGCAGCCACGCCGAAGTCGATAGTTTCGATTCACAACTGGTACCCCCGTTCGGCGGCAGTACGTGACCTATTCCGACCGATCGCGCGCTGCAGCCGTTCCCGCCAGCTTACCGAAAACGGAGCCCGACATGAGGCCCGTACCGCCCGGGTAGTTGTGGTAAAAAATGCCGCCGACGAGCTCGCCGGCGGCATAGAGGCCGGGGATGGCTTTGAGATCCGTGTCGATAACTCGCGCGTCGGTGTCGACACGCAGCCCGCCGAACGTGAACGTGATACCGCACGTCACGGCGTAAGCCTCGAACGGCGGCGTGTCGAGGGTGTTGGCCCAGTTCGACTTATCGACCGCCAAGCCCTGCGTGTTGCGGCCGTCCTTGACGTTGGGATCGAACGAAACATTCTGTTGCACGGCAGCGTTGTAGGCCTCGATTTCATTGATGCAGGCTTGTGTATCGACGCCCTCGAGCTTCGCGGCAAGCTCCTCGATCGTATTTGCTGTTTCCTTGGTTATTTGACGGATGCGGTACTCGTCGCGAAGCAGGTGCGTAACCTTTGCATCGAAGATCTGCCAGGCGAAATAGCCCGGCTGTTTCATGATCTCAGCGCCGTATTTCGCATAGGTGTAGTTGCGAAAATCCGCACCTTCGTCGACGAAGCGTCTGCCGTCGGCGTTGACCATGATGCCGAATGGGTAGGAGTGCTTCTGGAACTGATCACCCACGGCGAGATCGCCGAATTCGGGCGCGTTTTGATCCCAGCCGACTGCGTGACAGCCCGACCAGTTGCCGTAAGGGGCTGCACCGATGTCGAGCGCCATGCGGATACCGTCGCCCGTGTTGAAACGCGTTCCGCGGACTTTGGCGATTTCCCAGCCGGGCCCTAGGTAGCGCGTGCGCCATTCGGGGTTGGCTTCGAAGCCGCCGGCCGCGAGCACGACGGCCTTGGCCGGAACCGTCTCGGGCGGGCCTCCTGCGCGACGCACGACGACACCTGTGACGTTGCATCCGTCGGTCGTGAGCCCGGTGACCCGGGCCTCGTATTCGATCGTAATGCCGCGGCGCGTGCAGCCCTGCGTCAGGCTGTCGACGAGACCCGGCCCACCGCCGATCGACTCGACCGTGAGCCCACCCCAGAACTTGAACTTGCCCTCGATCTTGAAAGCTTGGCGGCCATAGATCGGGATGAAGCGCACGCCTTTCTCGCGCATCCAGAGCATCGTTTCCTTCGAGCGCCGCACGAGCAACTCGACGAGGTCGGCGTCGCAGCGAAATTGCGTGACGCGATACATGTCGTCGAAGAATTGATCTTCGTCGTACGTGCCGAAATCCGTCATCGCGATGTCGTCGTCGCCCAAGTCGGGCATGAGGTCCTTGAGATCCTCGACGCCGTCATAGGCGAAGCGAAATGCGCCGGCCGTGAAGCGGCTGTTGCCGCCGCTCTCGTCCTCGGGTGCGCGCTCGAGCACGAGCACGTTCGCGCCGTTTTCCTCCGCCGCAAGTGCAGCGCAGAGCGCGGCGTTGCCGCCGCCTACTACGATGACGTCGAAGTTCTGCATTTTCTCGATGGCCCCTCTGCGGTCGCTCCGGCGATTCGCCGGCGGCCAATTGTCGCCGGTAGAGGGTCATGCTGGCCAGTGGATGCCGACATTCGACGTGCCGGGGTGTTTTGACACTTCGAGATGTGGCCGATAACCTTCGACAGGACTATTTGCCTACTCACGAGGTGGCCGGCGCGATGTCGGCCCTGACTTCATGGTCTCAGTCCCTGTCGAGAGCCGGCTCCAAGCGGCTGGATCGTTGATCCACTGCTACCAGCGGTTACGCGAGCTCAGCCTCGAATTTACCGCTCCGCTCGCCATCGAGGACCAGGTCGTACAGACGATCCCCGAGGTCAGCCCGACGAAGTGGCATCTCGGCCACACGACGTGGTTCTTCGAGACGTTCTGTCTGGCGTCGCGAGAACAGCGCCACGAGCCGTACGATGAGCGGTATCAGTTCCTGTTCAATTCCTACTACCAGACGGTCGGTGCCATGCACGGGCGCCCGCAGCGTGGTCTGCTGAGCCGCCCGACGGTAGCCGAGATTCGAGCTTATCGTGAGCACGTTGACGATCGCATGATGGAGTTGCTCACCGTACACGAAGACGACGAAGAGCTCGCGTTCCTCGTGACACTCGGGCTGCATCACGAACAGCAGCATCAGGAGCTCATGCTGACGGATATCAAGCACGTGTTCTACAGCAATCCACTCTATCCAGTCTACCGATCGAATCCGTCGTCCGGGTCGACCGTCTCGCAACCGCTGACGTTCGAGTCCATCGTAGGAGGGCGTCGCGAGATCGGCGCATCGACGACTGGTTTTGTTTTTGACAACGAGACGCCGCGCCATGCGATATGGCTCGAGGATTTTTCGCTTGCGAATCGACTCGTCACGAACGCCGAATTCGCGGAGTTCATCCGAGATGGCGGCTACGGCGATCCCGCTTTGTGGCTCTCTGACGGCTGGTCGGCGATTCAATCGTATGGCTGGACCGGTCCGCTTTATTGGTCGGAGGATGGCGAACGCGAGTTCACGCTCGCGGGCTGGCAGCCGATCGATCCAGCGGCACCCGTGTGTCACGTCAGTTTCTATGAAGCCGACGCCTTCGCCAGATGGGCCGGCCGTCGCCTGCCCACCGAGGCGGAATGGGAGATTGCGGCCGATCCGTGTTTTGTCAGCGGTAATTTTCTCGACTCTGGCCGACTCCATCCTGCCCCGGCCGAGTCGGGAGCTTCTCGAAGCCAGCTGTTCGGCGATGTCTGGGAGTGGACGACCTCAGCCTATGCGCCTTATCCTGGATTCAAGCCGCTCGCGGGGTCGCTTGGCGAGTACAATGGCAAGTTCATGTGCAATCAGATGGTCGTTCGCGGCGGTTCTTGCGTGAGCCAGCGTGATCATCTGCGCTCCACTTATCGCAGTTTCTTCTATCCGCACGATCGCTGGCAGTTCCTCGGCTTTCGGCTCGCAGCGGACGCTTAGAAGGCGGTTCGCTCGATGACCCAGGCCCGCGCTGCGCTCGTCAGAGCGAACGAGATCGCGCCATCGCTCGAGGATGACGCTGAAGATGTCGTGGCAGGCCTCACGGTGCCGCAAAAGCGGATCGCGCCGAAGTATTTCTACGACGAAGCTGGATCTCAGTTGTTCGACGAGATTTGCGAGCTGCCCGAGTACTATCTCACGCGAACCGAGCGCTCCATCATGGAGCGAAATCTCGATGAAATGGCTGCGCTGATCGGACCTCGTGCGGCCGTCATCGAGTTCGGCAGCGGCTCGAGTAGAAAGATTCGCCAGCTGCTCGATAATTTGGACGGGCCCGTCGCATACGTTCCTGTTGATATCTCCGAAGCGTATCTGACAGATATGGCGACAGCGCTGGCAAGGGACTACCCGGATCTGCAGATCCTTCCCGTATTCGCCGACTTTACGCGGCCATTCGACCTGCCGTCCTACACCGTATCGCCTTCGCGAAATCTCGTTTTCTTTCCTGGATCTACGATCGGTAACTTCGAACGTGCGCAAGCGCAATCTCTCCTCGAGGTTATGCGTCACGAAGCAGGACCGGGCGGGGGGCTGCTGATCGGTGTCGATCTCAAGAAAGATCCGGCCATAGTTCGTGCGGCCTACAACGACAGCGCCGGCGTGACGGCGGCGTTCAATCTGAACGTGCTACGGCGCTTGAACGCCGAGCTCGACGCAGAGTTCGATCTCGACGGCTTTGGGCATGAAGCTGTGTACGACGCGCTCGAGGGAAGAATCGAAATGCGGCTCATCAGTCTGAGGAAACAACGTGTCAGCATCGCCGGACACGGAGTCGATTTTCTCGCCGACGAGCACATCGTCACCGAGTACTCGCACAAATACTCCCAGGACGAGTTCGCCCAGCTAGCAACAGCGGCGGGTCTAGAGCCGGTCCGCGCCTGGCGCGATGAGCGGGCGCTCTTCAGCGTCCAATACCTGACCGTCCCGAGCTGACCTATCGGCCTGCGTCGCGCTGTGACAATCGGCGCAGTCGTCCGGTCTACGGTGCAGGGAGTGTCCGGGCGCAGCAAAAGCGCTGGCTTCGATAACGAATAAGATCAGGGAGCCTAGCTAGTGGATGCGCCTAAATTTCCAAATTTGAGACTCGAGGATTGGCGTGCAACTCGCGATGCGTTGGCCGACTATGCGCGCGTGCTGGGGTATTTTCGCCGCGAGCTCATGCCGCCGCAGAAGCATTGGTGGCACATCACGCTCAGCGTGTCCGCGAGGGGGCTGACGACGACAACGATGCCGAGCGGGTCCGGTGCCGTCGAGCTGACGCTCGACCCGTCTCAACATCGCGTCGAGGTCGTTTTCAGCGACGGGCGCGCCGAGTCGATACCGTTGCGCGGCCAAAGCGCGAGTGATCTGTGCAACGCGATCGGTGGCGTGCTGCAGAATGACGGTATGCAGATCTCGCCCAGCGCCGCGTTTGCCGAAGCCGAATATGCCTACGACCGTGCGGCCGCATCGCGTTATTGGTCCGCGCTCATTGCCGTCGATTTGGCCTTCAAGGAATTCAAGGGCACGCTGCGCGAAGAGACGGGGCCTGTGCACATCTTTCCGCATCACTTCGACGTGAGCCTCAACTGGTTTTCTGGGCGACGCGTGCCCGGCGTCGATCCAGCCGATGCCGAGAATGCCGACGAGCAGATGAATTTCGGTTTTGTTACAGGTGACAGTAGCGTTGCTGAGGCCTATTTCTATGCGACGGCCTATCCGTTGCCGGACGGCCTCACGCACCGTGAGCTTCCCGAGGGGGCTTACTGGCACACGGAAGGTTTTACGGGCGCCGTGATGCCCTATGCGCTTATTGCCGGGACGCGCGACGGGCGTGCACGTTTGTTGGACTTTTTATCAGCCGCGCAACAAGCTGGCGCCGAACGAATGCGCTGAGGTGCGTGGAGAAAGGGGAGCCTAGTGAAGAAAGCCAAGATTGCTGATTGGGACGAGCTCGTCCCTCTCGAGCCTGCCTACGCGCTCGTCGCCAACGTCGATCTCGTGGTGATTCGGTGGGCGGAACAGGATGAGGTTTCGGTGCTCTATGGACGGTGCCTGCACCGCGGTGCTTTGCTGTCCGATGGCCACGTCGCCGGAGACAATCTGATTTGCGGCGTGCACAACTGGGATTACGGCTATCGCACGGGCGTCAGTTCCTATAAGCCGAGCGAACGTCTGCAGCGCTTCGAGGCGTGGATCGAGGACGGCGCGGTCTACGTCGACGCGCACGAGATCGCGGCCTGGGAACGGGACAATCCTCAACCCTATGCGCGCGACGCCTATTTGGGCCTCTATGCGGATCATCACGGTGTGCCCACGGAGCCGCACGTCGGCTACATCCAGGAGCTTGCCAAGAACGGTCTAGATCGGGTCGGTCATCATGGACGCGTCGGTGCAATGGGCGTGCCCAGAGATCAACTGCCGCAGTGGGACGACATTCAGATCGTGACCGCGCAGCTGCACAAGCTGCCGCTGCTGGACGACGCGCCGGTTTCGACCGACGTCGTCATAGGGCCAGGTGCGCGCAAGCCGTTGCATCTCGCGATCCCCTTGTTCGTTTCGGATATGAGCTATGGGGCACTGTCCGAGGAGGCCAAGGTTTCGCTCGCCATGGGTGCGGAACTCGCCGGCACGGGTATCTGCTCTGGTGAGGGCGGCATGCTTCCCGAGGAGCAAGCTGCCAACTCGCGCTATTTCTACGAGCTTGCCTCGGCGCGCTTCGGCTACTCGATGGACAAGGTGCAACGC
>Ga0224512_10002841_pt1 | contig 15580 bp, 10 predicted proteins | sample SF_May12_sed_USG_4_FD_169103 | JGI IMG/M metagenome (GOLD analysis project Ga0224512, IMG submission 169103) | Sediment microbial communities from San Francisco Bay, California, United States - SF_May12_sed_USGS_13 | ecosystem: Environmental > Aquatic > Marine > Sediment | place: USA...
TGTTGGCGGCGGATGCCCCGTGCGCCGAGTTCATGTTGCACTCGTCCGAGCTGATGCCGGGCTGCAGTCCCAGATTCCCGACAGCAAAGAGCATCGACGCACTGTACGCCGACATGGAGAGGCTCTTCGAACACGCACGAGACCGCAGCGACGGGCTCACTTTGGCTCGGTTCGCGCAGCGGTACAGCGCCGGGCGGTCTGCGAAGCCGCGTCCGGAACGGGCCGGATGAATCCCATACACATATCCGTGATCGTGCCAGTGTTCAACGAGGAGGAGAGCGTACCTCTCCTCACCGAGGCGGTCCGCACAAGCCTCGAGGGCTCTGCCGGGACCTGGGAACTGGTGTTCGTCGATGACGGAAGCACCGATCGCACCACGTCCATGGTCCAATTGGAGATCGCGGACGATTCCCGCGTGCGCCTCGTCCAGTTGGCGCGAAACCGCGGACAGACTCCTGCCATGATGGCTGGGTTCCGTGAGGCTCGCGGAGATGTGATCGTCTCGATGGACGGAGATCTCCAGAACGACCCCAAGGACATCCCGGCGCTGGTTGCCAAGTTGGAAGAGGGCTATGATCTCGTCGCCGGATGGCGCATGCGCCGACAGGATAAGCTCCTCACGCGAAAGGTCCCGTCATGGATCGCGAATCGGTTGATTGCCCGAATCACGGGTATTCCGATTCGCGACAATGGATGTTCGCTCAAGGCGTACCGCAAGACGCTTCTGGATCGGGTCACCCTCTACTCCGAGATGCATCGCTTCATCCCCGCCATCGCCGCCTTACACGGCGCGCGCATAGCGCAGATTCCTGTGCGGCACCACCCTCGGCGTTTCGGAAAAAGCAAGTACGGCCTGGGGCGGACCTATCGCGTTCTCGCCGATCTTGTGACGTTGCGCATGCTGAGTCGATTCCGCGAGCGACCCCTTCTCGGATTCGCTTGGACAGCATTCGGTGCACTGGCCGTTGGTGGTGCATTTGGGGCAGCATGGCTCGTTGCGCTGCTCCAATTTCGCGAAGAGAAGGCCAGTGCGCTCGTGTTCCCTGCTGCCGCCATCATCTGGCTGGCAACGGCTGTGTTCTTGCTCATGCTTGGCCTCGTGGCCGAGACCATCGTTCGTCACACGCAGCAGCGGCGTGCCAACGACACACCTCTTACCCGACGCATGCATGGCAATGATCACTCCTAAATCAACGACCGGCACAACTGAGCAGTCCATGTCGGAGACGCTCCCATACCTGTCCGTCGTCGTGCCCGTTGCATCACGTGCCGATGACCTCGCCGACGTCTATTCCGTGTTCTCGAAGGCCGTCGCCGCCGTCGCCCCTGATTACGAGTTCGTCTTTGTATTTGACGGCAGTGCAACGACTCCCGACGAGTCGTTCCTGAAACTGGCCCAACATGATTCGCGGATTCGGGTCTACGAGCTGTCCCACACCTTCGGTGAAACCGGGGCCCTCCGCACCGGCATTGCGGAGAGCCGGGGCGAAATCATCTTGACGCTCCCCGCGTATTTCCAGGTCGTACCCGGGGCGGTTGCACCCCTACTAGCCGCGCTTGTGCCGGACGTGGACATCGTTGTCACGAAGCGGGAACCCCGACACGATCCACGGCTGAATCGTCTGCAAACCCGGGTGTTCCACGCGCTTGTGAGATGGGTAACTGGTACCGAGTTCGGAGACATCGCATGTGGCGTGCGTGCCCTTCGGCGGCCCGCCGCCGAACTTCTACCCCTCTATGGTGACTTGCATCGCTTTCTCCCAGCCTTTGCACGGCAGCAAGGGCTTCACGTGGTCGAGGTTGCGCTTGAGCAACACCCCAAGGACTCGCGAATGAGGGTTTACCGACCGGGGACGTACGTTCGACGCATTTTGGACGTGTTTACGGTGCTCTTTCTCTTGAAGTTCACCGAGAAACCGCTACGGTTTTTTGGATTAGTCGCCCTGTGGTTTCTTGGCGCCGGCGTCGCGATCACGAGCGTGCTGGCCGTGCAGCGACTCGCCGGTGTGGGCATCGCCAACCGTCCACTACTCCTCCTGGGGGTTCTCCTCATTGCCCTCGGGGTGCAGATTGCTGGCCTTGGTCTCATTGGGGAAATCGTGGTTCACTGGCAGGCTGGAGATCGCGGCCTGTACCGGATCAAGCGCCCACACGGGAATGCGCGGTCCACACCTCCGCCTGCCGCCCAGTCAACGACACCCAGAGTGCAATCGCAGCCGCCGCATTGAATACCACGATCATCGCCGGAACGCGCACGAGTGCGAGCCGCCGGGATTGGGGCACTATCAGGCCAAATAGTCCCAGACCGTAGAATGCTGTTTGTGCCAAGAACAACGAGTAGTAGACGGCACCAGGAAGGAATCCCGAGGCGACAAGAATCGCTGTCAAGAAAGCGGGACTCGCGAGACGAAGCAACTTGTGCGAGAGAAACCGGACGAACAGGGGGTTTCTTGCCGGGTTGAGCAATCCCGGCATTAGCCGGACGAGCTGATAGTTTCCCGTCAGTGTGCGGACCTTGCGCCTGAACTCCGTTTTCAGGTTCTTGCTCTCCTCGTCGTAAGCGACGGCCTCGGATACGTAGCCAACCCTCAGACCGTCCATGGCGATGCGCAGCGGCACATAGAGGTCGTCGAGGATGACACCTTCTGGAATCCGGGGAAACGCATTCCGACGGGCTGCATAGATTGCCCCGGTTACACCCACGACAGAGCCCGTGCGGGACTCCGCCATGCGTAGCCAGGATTCCAGCCCCCAGTAGTCTCGAATCCCCGTCGCCGGGCTCCGCGACGGACTCCCAATTTGGAGTCGTCCAGACACCGCTCCTGTCTCAGAATCCATGGCTTTCACGAGCAAGCGGACCGCGTCTGGGGCGAACAACTGGCGCGCGTCTGTGAAGGCCAGCACCTCACCATGCGCGACACCGACTGCTGTGTTCAATGCCGACGCTTTCCCCTGTGCCGGGCAGCGCACCAAACTTACCCGACCGTCTGAATCGGCGCGTTCAACCAGCCGATCCGTCGCATCTGACGATCCGTCTGATGCCACGATTACCTCGAACCGGTCGCGCGGATAGTCTTGCTGCAGCAGGTTGGCGAGGCGGCTCTCGATACGTTGCTCCTCGTTCCGTACGGCGAGAATCATCGACACCGTGGGAAGGGATGCCTCGGGAACTGGACGCGGGACTCGCCTGGGACGGCTTCGTGCTCGCAGAGCGATGACGACGGGATATCCGATGTACGTGTACAGTAGCGCGAACGCGGACAACCAGAAGGCACCAGCAGCGACAGCACTCATCTCGGTGACCCCTTGATCGGCATCCAGATTGCCGACTGTCCCCGACTCCGGATGTTCACGAGGAGATTGCTGGCAACGGCGGTGCTGCCGTAGTTCGATTCACGCACACCTGCAACCACAGCTCGAGGTTAAGGAGAGCCCAAAGCCGCTCCGTATGATTCACTCGCTTCTCCCGATGCTCCCGGAACAGCGAGCGAATCACGCTTGGCTCTACGATGTCCCGAATCGCGGCTGTCGAAGAGAGGATCGTCGACTCGGCGTCCTGACCGTGCCGCCCTCGAAGCCACGCCTCGAGTGGGGTCGGGAATCCTCGCTTCGAGCGGGTCAGGACAGCCTCCGGAATCCGATCGCGCATTGCCATCTTGAGTATACGCTTCGTGGCGAACCCCCGTAACTTCAATCGGCTCGGCAAAGCGGCGGCGAACGCCACGAACTCGTGATCGAGGAAGGGCACGCGGCTCTCAACAGAGGCCGCCATGCTCATCTGATCCTGCTTCATGAGCAACTCTTGCAGATAGGTCAACCAGTCCAGTGCGAGGAGGCGCTCCAATGCACCGAATCCATGAAGGGTCTCCAAGACGCGCCGATGACCGGCCCACGGATCGACCTCGCCGGCCTCGCCAACTGTCTCACGGAAACTCCCGGTGAGGAGTGCATGCTGTGCCACTCGACCAAAGACCCCGAAACTCTCCAGATACAGATCCTCGACCGTCCCGGGACGAGCCAGAAAGGTCCTCCGCAACCTATTTGCCCACTTGCCGGCGGGCAGCCCTTGCAGGCGACGTCTGATCCGTGTACGCACCCATTCTGGCGCGTGCCGGTAGACTCCGGCGGCCTGAAGATTGTACAAGGCCCGTGCGTACTTGGCGTATCCCGCCAGCAGCTCGTCGCTGCCTTCTCCTGTCAACACGACCTTGACTTCACCTGCCGCCAGGCGCGACACAAAGTAGAGTGGAACAGACGACGGAAATGCCATCGGCTCGTCCTCGTGCCAGATCAGTCGCGGCAAGGCCTCGAAGTACTCGGCCGGCGACACCAAGATCTCGTGATGTCGAGCTCCCAGAGCACGCGCCACAGCGCGAGCGTACATCAACTCGTTGGCTTCGCGCTCCGCAAATGCGACAGAGAAACTGTTGATCGGCTCGTCGGCTTCCGCAGCCATCACGGCTGCGATGGCACTGGAGTCCAAACCACCACTCAAGAACACCCCGATCGGCGCATCGCTGATCATGCGCAGCCGCACCGACTCCTCGAACCGATCAGCGAACTCACGCACCAAGCGCTTCGGGCTCCGTCCATCCAATCTGGGCCCGCGCGGAACGTCCCAGTACTTGGTAGCCGTCAAGCGACCGGTTTCCCACATTGCCGTGTGGCCTGGCGGCAGCCGCGAGACTCCTTCGTAGAGCGTCCCGACGCCGGTCGTGTACCGACTGGCCAGGAATTCCACTATGCCTGAAGGGCAGGCCCGCCGCGCGAACATCTCACTCGCCAAGACGGCCTTGATCTCCGAACCGAACACCAGTGAGCCGTCAGCGGTCTCAGCGTAGTAGAGTGGCTTGATACCGAGCCGGTCTCGGGCAAGGAGCAGGCGCCTGTGACGCACGTCCCATAACGCGAAGGCGAACATCCCTCGGAGTGCCTCGACGACGGCGGGACCGCGCTCCTCGTACAGATGGACAATGACCTCAGAGTCGGTGTGCGACCTGAAGGCATGGCCGCGATTCACCAGACCCCGGCGCAATTCACGGTAGTTGTAGATCTCGCCATTGAAGACAAGCCATACGGTTTCATCTTCGTTGGGCATCGGCTGGCGTCCGGCGGGCGAAAGATCAATGATCGAAAGCCGTCTGTGACCCAGGCCGATCCCGGGCTGCGAGAACAGGCCGGCTTCATCTGGACCCCGGTGGATCATCGTGTCCCGCATCGTTCGAAGAACATCCACGTTGACGGGGGTGTTGGGCGCAGCGTACGCGATGCCACAGATACCGCACATCTACCGAACCTCCAGAGCCGCCCTCACAAGTCACTCCGGCGAAGCCGACGAGCGAGCAGATGGACGAGTGCGAGAATGTCCTGGCGATCGTTCCCGGTGAACAGCCTTCCCAGCCAACCGAGCGCTCCATAGACCACCCAAAACAAGAAGCCTGACACGAGAAACTGCAGTACAGGTCCGCGAACCAGTGACAACGTCGGGTAGACAAGCGTCGCCGCAAGCACGCTTGCAGTCAGATATCGCCCGAGCACTCCCCACGGAAGGACGTCTCGTCTCCTCATATGAAGGACACGGCGGAGGCGTGATAGCCCCACGAGCTTCACGCACACCAAACCTATTAAGAAACCCAGTATGGCGCCGCTGAGTCCCAACCGTGGCATCAAGAGCGGCACGGCGACGACGGTCGCGACCAGTCCGGCGACGCTCGCACCGAGTATCACCTTGGTATCACCGCACGCCCGAAGCACGGAGTGATCATTCAACATCGTCAGCCAGATCACGAGCAGTTGGAGTCGGAACACTGGTACCGCGTCAAGGTATGCAGCCGTGAATACACCTTCGATAAACGCAGGCGCCAGCATCCACATGCCGACGACCACCGGAACCATAATGAGACCTTGTTTTGCGATGAGGGTGCGCCACAATCTCTGCATGTCCGCCCATTGTTCCCCGGCGTGGTGCTCCGTCATCCGCACCAGGGTCACGTCAAACAGTGACTTGAAGAACAGCTGCACGGGGGCAATCTGCTGGGTTCCCACAGCATAGACGGCAAAAACGGCGGGCCCTGTCACCGATGCCACGTAGAACGAATGGAAGAGGAGCAACACATTGTGCACGAGAACACTGACCCCAAAGGGTAGTGCGTACCGAGCCTGAACCTCAGCTTGGCCCCAATCTAGACGGAGTGGACGCCTCACTCCATAGGTGATAAGGCTCCACGCGACAAGTGCCGTGGCACGCAAGAAGGCATAGACCACCGCACCGGCGCACACCCAGAACAGGCTGCGCGTCAGGAGCGCCGGGACGAGGAGAGCTATCGCTCGCACCAAGTCGGATCCGGCAAAGACCGCCGCACCTGCCCGAGCCTGCTGCGCGACGACAATGACCTGCTCCAAGAGATGCCCGAGCAACTCGAAGATCACGAACAGGCCCATGAGGCCCGCGAGCAGGACAAGGTCGGGCGAGTCAAATCGGCGCGCCAGTTCATCCCTGAAGGTCCAGAGCCCGGCGGCAGCAACGCCCCCGACCAATAGGAGGAACATGACCGTCTGCAACAGGTAACCGCGCGCGCGTGCCGGCTCACGAGGAATGAAGTAGTACAGGCTTGCACCGGCACCCATCGGCAGAATGCCAATCAGGAAACCGCATATCAGCAGGAACTGTTTGTAGGTCCCGTAGTCCGCCTGCGGAAGTAGGCGGACTATGACGATCGGAACCACAAAGGCAACAGCGAAGCCAGCGAGTCTGCCGCCGAGGAGCCACGCAGATTGGGCCCTCAGCGACCGAGTTCTCCGACTTAGCATATCAGGCTATCACGCGATGTATTCGTGTTACACCGACGGGGGCGAACCCTTGCGCAGCACACAGTCCGCGAACCGTCATGTGAAGTCGAGCCGGCTATGCACTTGAGTCGCCCTGGCTGAGCCAATCGTCGCGATGCCCACGTTGTGCTCCCTCACCGGCTACTCCTCTTTTCGGCCCAGCCCTTGTTGCGTCGGCACCACAGCGCACGGATTGTCGCACCCCTGCGACAACCCTGACGATTCCAACCGAACTCGCGCTTGCGGCTGAGCGCAACCGCAAGCGGGCAGCCAGTGGAATCCAGCCGTGCGCCAGAAACGCCGATTGAGCACTGTTCGTACCAGCTGCGACCCTCGATGCAGGGGAACGATTGTTGAGAGAAGGTGGGTAGTCTGGCACTCGCCGCTGCCAAGAAGACCACCGTGGCGCCCCAAGGGCCCTGGGCACTGCTGAGATCCCCGGAGGTACGAAAACGTCATGGACCGACTGACGACCGAATCCTATTGGAACGCCAAGTACGACGATTCTGAGACCCCCGCAAGGCAACCCAGCCATATCTGGTCCAGTCGCATCAAGAGGCTCCTTGGCCCCCGCGTGGTGTCGAGGATGCACAACTACGCGGACCGGATGCTGTGGGATGTTATCCTGCCCGCACACCTGCCGCCGGGTGCTGGGCGTCGAGCGATCGAAATCGGCAGTGCGCCAGGAATCCAGCTGGTCCGCATGCACCGCCGATTCGGATATGAAGTGTATGGCGTCGAGTACACGGAAGCTGGTGTCGCGGCGAACCGGAGGGTTTTTGCCGAGGCCGGCCTCGACCCCGATCATGTGTTCCATCGCGACTTCTTTTCCGACCAGTTTCACGAGGAGCACCGTGAATCGTTCGACCTTGTGATGTCGCGGGGGTTCATTGAGCACTTTGACGACGTCGCGGACGTTGTCCGGCGGCACTTTGAACTGGCCAAGCCAGGCGGTTGCGTCTTCGTGGTTATTCCGAACCTCCGAGGCGTGAATTATGCCCTGACCTGGCTGTTTCACCGAGAGTTGATTCCAATGCACAATCTTGAGATAATGGATCTGGCCGTGTTTCGTGCCTTGTTTCAGCAGCTGGGGCAAAGCCAGGTATGTCGCTACTATGGGACCTTCTCTTTCTCGGCATTCAACACGAAGCCAGACTCAATGATGCGAAGGGTGCTGAATGGGTGTCAGCGTCTCCAAATGCCCCTCAATTTGTTGTTTGGCATGCTCATGGGGGATCGCGGACTCGAACACAGAAACGTCAGCCCGTATCTGGTGTACCTAGGCATCAAGGAGTAGTGCTTGGGGGAAGGAAGGAGCCGGTCATCTGCCGTCAACCCTCCGAATGTCAGAGGCTAGAAGGCGACTAAGCAGTCCTTGAATCCGCTTTGCTCGCCAACGGTTCCAAATGCGAAGTGCCACTGGCACTCCGGAACGATCGGCGGGGATGTACGATAGGTGCCGGAAAAGACCCCACACCCGCCACTCCGGGCAAATGGTCGTGCCCAGCCCGGCCTGGAAATGGTCTTGGCACGCCTTTACCTTCGGTCGCGATACGGCGGGATGCAGTGCGGTCACCTCGAGCGCCGCCCAGAAGAACCCGCCACACTGGGCTGTGAGACCAAGCGGCATCTCGGAGAAATCGACGACGTACAACGCGTCATCAGAGCCGAGGACGTTGTAGGGCGCGAAGTCGCTGTGGATCTTAGTGAGTTGTACTGGATCTGGAGCCGGAATTGCCTTGAGTCTTGTTACTACTCGATTTGTGAGATGGAGCGAGGCGCCCGCACACCTCGCACCCTGGGCAATTGAGTCAAGTTCACTCGTGAACGTGCGGTGATAACTCTCAAGTCGCTCATCCAGGTCACACTCATGCACGGGCGCGCACGTTTCGAGCTCAGCAAGCCAGCCACCGGCGCGTTCGCACCACGCTTCCGGCCATGTCCCGTGGGACCGGAGCCGGCACGCGTACTCGCCAATCACCGTATCAAGTCGCTGGCCCACGACCCGCTCCATCACAATGGCGGCGTGCTCAGGCAGGTGGTCGAGCGGTCGCGGCACGCGGCACTGCCTTCCGCCGAGACACTCGTGAAGGGCCAGCAGATTGGCGTACTCGGTCGCCGCAGCGTTTCGCGCATTGGTCCCGCGGTGCACCTTGACAACGAATCCGGGTGTAATGCAGCCATCGACGCTGAATGGAATCACGAACGAATGGCGGGCTTGGACGACGCCCTCCTCTATCCAGTCGGCCGTGGGGGCCCCAAGCGACCGAGCGTAGTTGACGATTCGCGATCGAACCACGGTTCGGAGTGCCACCCCGTGTTCATCCTCAGCAGCGCGAGGCGCTACCTCCCCGGTTGTCATGCCGGCCTCTGCGCCACCACAAACAGGCAAGGCGCAAGCCACCGTTGAAGACCGAATGAGGCAATAAGCCTCATCCAGCGCCTCCCCCTGCGTCCACCACTTGCCACAACTTCGAAATCGTCCACGGGGGGCCGGCGTATGCGGCGAAGCGCATCGAGCATACCTGCGCGGTCGTCCCCGCGCACGACCTCACGCGGAAACTGGTAGTCGAACAGCGGCAGGTACACCACCGGGTCCGCGAACCCAGCCTCTCGGAGCATACGTCGCAAAGCCCGCTCCCCATAGAGCCGTTCGTGCACCCGTTGACCATAGACCCATCTCGGAAGAGACCACGCCAGCCGGTTGGGCAACAGGAGCGCCAGCGGGAGGTGAAGGTGTGGCGATCTCAACAGAAACTTCGGAAACCACCGATTCTCGATTCCCAGGAAGACCCGGCCTCCGGGCGAGAGCACCCGTAGGACTTCTTCGAGCGTCATTCGCTGCGCGACTTGCGGGTCTTGCTCGGGCAGCGCGAAACCCATCCACTCGAGTAGGCCACTCATCAGGACGACGTCGAAGCTGCCAGTCGCAAAGGGCAACTGGAGGGCGTTGCCCTGGGCGAACCCGACTGCCGGGCCATCCGACTCAAGTCCCCGTGCGGCCGATCTGACATTTTCGCGACGGTTGTCGATCCCTACGGCACTGCCCGACCGATCGGCTAGCACCCGCGTGATCCCTCCCTCAGCGCAGCCGAGATCGAGGACGCGCTTGCCAGCGAGACCGTCTGCCGCGGCCTCAAGAAAGGCGGCAAGGCGCTCACCGCGCGCCTGCCCCTCGTGCCACAGGCGGCGCCGAATCTCCACGACGTCCGCAAGATCCTCTTTGGCCACGCCATTCTGACCTGCCCGCATACTGACTCCCATCATCTGTTGCACAGCCGCAACGATCGGTGCCTTCTTTCTTGGCGGCTCCTGGCCTTCAGACTGCGACCCGGCCTCAACAGTAGCAAGAGTGCACAGGCCCGCTTCTTGAGTCCAGAGCGATGAGCAACGACAGCCAGTTTCCACCTCAGACCGGAGCCACAGACTCGTGCAGATCGCAGTATTTGGACTTGGTTATGTCGGCACTGTCTGTGCCACCTGTTTTGCCGACCTCGGGCACACCGTGGTCGGTGTAGACGTATCCCGGGAGAAGGTGGACCTCCTCAATTCCGGGAGGAGCCCGATCATCGAGCCCCAAGTGGCTGACTTGGCTCAGCGCGCAGTGGCGGAACGACGGCTCCGGGCAACCCTCGATCCGCAAGATGCCATCCACGAGGCCGACCTCAGTTTCATATGCGTGGGGACGCCGAGCCTCCCAGGTGGTGGGCAGGATCGGCAATACATCCGCCGCGTGGCGGAGGATATTGGACGGAGCCTTGCCGGCAGGACACGCTACTGCGGCATCGTGATTCGCAGCACCGTCATTCCCGGCACCGTTGAAGAAGTAGTCGCCCCAGCTGTCAGGAAGTTCGCCAAGGGTGCTCCATTCGGCGTGGCCAGCAACCCGGAGTTCCTGCGCGAAGGCACGGCAGTCGACGACTTCCTGCATCCGCCCTACACATTGATTGGCGCCTCGGATCCGAGGCTGGTTGAGATGCTTCGGACCCTCTACGCAGCAATCGATGCTCCGATCGAGGTTGCGGATGTCAGAGTAGCCGAGATGCTCAAGTTCGTGAATAACTCCTTTCATGCCCTCAAAGTCGTCTTCGCCAATGAGGTCGGGACAGTCTGCAAGGCCCTTGACGTTGACAGCCACACTCTCATGGAGCTGTTCGTTCGGGATCGTAAGCTCAACATCTCAGAGAAATACCTTCGTCCTGGTTTCGCATTTGGCGGATCTTGTCTGCCCAAAGACGTACGCGCACTCGACCAACTCGCCCGCTCGCGCGATCTCGAACTCCCCGTCGTCGGAGCAATAATGCGCAGTAACGAGCTCCACGTTCGTCGGGCAGTCCGCATGGTGGAGGAGGCGGAAGGTAGTCCCGTGGGTGTGCTGGGGATTGCGTTCAAACCCGGAACGGACGACTTGCGGGAAAGTCCGGTGGTAGAACTAGCTGAGACGCTAATCGGGCGCGGCTACGACGTCCGGATATACGACCCTTCCGTGAACTTGGCTCTACTGACAGGTTCTAACAAGAGATTCATGGAGGAACAGATCCCCCATCTGGCCAAGCTGCTGACGGAAAGCGCGGAAGAGCTGGTAGCGCAGTGCAACACTGTCGTACTTGGGTACGACGATCCTAGGTTCGTTCAAGCGCTCGATGGCAGGGCGCCGGGCTGCCGGATCATCGATCTGGCCGGTGTTTCTGCCGGTGCATTCTCTGGATCATACTCAGGTATCGCATGGTAGCGAGATAGACTCGGCGCACCACGGCCTGCATGCCCGTGGTGCGCCGTTTTCCTCGTGGTGGCTCGTCTGTTACCGGGCCGGGACGCGAGCCAGAAACGCATCGAGGCGTCCGCCGTCCACCCCCATCGTCGAGCCCCACATCACCAGCTTGCCGTCGGGGCTCACGGTCGCATGCGGTTGGGCGAAGTAGTTTGTTTTAGCCCCTACGGTGTAATGATGCGCTAAGAGCCGTACCGGCATGGACGGATCGATGCTCACGAACCCGACGGCGTCGCGCAGGGCGGCGCTCCCGCCGAAGTTACTCGTCACATACCATTGTGATGAGCCACCGTTCCCGTTGTTGAACACCCACTGCCCAGCCCGATGGCCCGAGCTGTCGAACGCGTCGTCTTCGCTGTGGTGAAAGATGACCTGATCCGCCACCGGATCGTAGGCATACTCCCATCTCCCCTGCGTCCCTAAACTCGCATGGGGATTCTCTGTCACCATACGCCCGCGGAGTCCAGCAATGTGGGTGTTGTATAGCTCGTTGCTGCACGCCGCTGGCCATGCGGAGACGTTCGGCGCTGGCTGTACCTCCTGACCGTCACTTGTTCGCATCAACCGGATGATATTAAGGTTGGCGTCCGAGTAACAACCGGCCGTCACTTCTGTTTTGATGACGTAAACATATCCCCCATCGCGGTCAAGATGTGGTTCATCCAAGCTATTGAACACCCAGGTGTGAAGGGTGTTCGTGCCGGGACCGTAGGCGAACACCGTTGGCGTCGAGCGTGACCGCATCGCAAACCACTCGTCATTGACCGAAACTTGCAGCCACCCGGACTGCTCCGGGATGGTCTTCGGAAACCCCCCACCGGTTAACTCCGACATTGCGTCGGTATCGAACTTCCGCAACACATTCCGTGACGGCATCCCCAACCCATAGCCCACCCGTGGGGTAGCCGGGTTCAACGACCAGGCCCACATGAGATCGACGTTCTCCATGACCGACAACTGCCGCCAGTTGTGCAATGTCATGTCGGGATACTTGACATCCACGAAGTAGTGCGTTGACGGTGACACATCCACCATCACGTAAAGCGTGTAGAAGATCCCTCCCGCACTGTCCCACGGCTGGCTGATCAACGGGCCGCCCTCTGAATAATCCGGGACACCACGACCATTGCCGGCGATCGGCGTGTTCGCGTCGGTCAGCTTCACCACCAACACGCCCGTCGCGGGGTCCGTGTACGTCTGGCCTGCCGCCAACGTGCGCCCACCATACGCCCCCAAATCCTCCACCTGCCCACTCGCCACCGGCAACAACGTCGGATCGGCCGACCCGGATACCGGGAGGTTACCGTTTCCAGCCAGTGACTCTCCACACCCGACTGTGAGGAAACAGACGAACACCGCAGGTGTGAAAGACACGAACATGGAGACGAACGCGCCGAAACAGAGACGCAACTCAGTCGGCCGAGAGCAGGACTGTAGAACCGACATTCCGTGACTCCTCGTCATTGGTATGCTCAAGAGGGAGAGGCGACTCTCAATGACTTTCCGCTCGTTGAGGCACTCGTAACGCAACCTGCCGTTGCCGCCCTCCACGAACGCATTCTCGATCGGTTTGCTCCGGCAGACTACATCCAGCACGACACCCTGCAGCAGGCGCGGCCGTGGGTCTTTGGGCAACCGATCCGTGGCGTCACAGGCTACTTCACTAGTAACTGGGCTGGCAGTGGTCATGCAATGGTGACAGCCATAGGATTCTTGTCGGCGAATCCGTCGGACCGTCCGCGGATACTCGCCCATCACTACTCGGTGGACATCGTGGCCTTCGCTCACCATCCCCAGGCGACGGTAAGTCTCGGCGGCCAGCTGGACGTCTCGGGTTGCAACCTGAACCTCGGCGGGCGTGTTGACCCCTCGTCGCTCGGGGTCCCCCCCGGTAACCCAAAGCCCGGAAGCTACTTGTACCACTCACCCTCGGGGGTCGACAGCGACGCACCCCGCCTCGTCGAGGCACGCCGGAAGGGCCTTGATCCCGGGCCGTAGGGCCGGGACTAGCGCCCTCCGGTATCCGCGATTACCTATTTGGAGCTTCTGTGAGATGCGATGAGCGGGCCGCCCTTCCCAGTCTCGTGTCCATGAGGCTGTGCTGAAGTTACAGGCAAACCAGAAGAGCCTCACAAGGTCCAGTTCTCTCGCGAGCGCACTGCCAGCGGAGTTCTTTCCACGTGCGGTCAAGCGATCCGCGAATGCGTTGCCACGGGCAAATCGTGACTCCGTCTTCTGTGACAAATCACACTTGTGACTAGCGGCACAGTGCACGTCGGTACCGACACGTAGTATCCCAATGGCGGGGGAGGACCCTGTCAGATGGCACGAATTGAACGCTGTCCTGGATCTTCGGGACAGGCGCTGCTCAGAGCAAAGCCGCCGAAAGGCGGTGACGCAGAGCCACGGGGCTGCCGCAGGCCAGAGACCTGCCACGCTCGCCGGGCCGCCAGCGACCTCTCTGACTCGCCGGTGGTCCGGCGCTCTTGTGGAGGTCTCATGCCCTACAAGCACAAACTCTCCAGGCGTTTGGCTCTCAACGGTCGCGATGGACGTGCGGCTGCCGACGTCTCCCCCCCGTGTGGATCTCCGTCACGATGCACCTCCCGGCTCGGGTTCCTCCGAGTGAGAGTCCTGGTGGGCGTGCTGGCATTGGTGGGTTGCACCGACGCGCAGCTAACAGGTCCGGATGGGTCGATCGTTGAGCTGGGCGTGTGGCCCAAGGAGCCGACGGTCCATGTTAGAGACTCGATTGAGTTCGTTGCACTGGGCTTGACAGCCGCCGGTGACACTGTCCTCGTCGAGGTGAACTGGTCCGTGACCGATGGCGAAGTGAAAGGAAATGGGAAAGGGAGGGGGCTCTACAAACCGCGCGCCTCGGGAAGGTACAAGATAACGGCCACCGCCGACACGCTGGCCGACAGCACGACGGTCACAGTCACGGAAACGCAGGTCGCCTCCGTTGAGGTGGTTCCGGCGAGTGCGGGGATCGATGCAGGCAGCACGGTGCAACTGGTTGCCACGCTGAAGGACTCCGCGGGGAACGAGCTGACAGGCAGGACCGTGAATTGGTCGAGCACGGATACAGACGTGGCACGGGTGAATGGTACGGGGCTCGTCACGGGCCAAGGAGCAGGGTCTGCGACCATCACGGCGACGTGCGAAGGGCAGAGTGGGACGTCGACGGCGTCAGTGACTGCTACACAGGCGCAGGTGGCGTCAGTGGAAGTTACCCCGGCGTCAGCGTCAGTCTTGGTGGGCGGCTCGGTGCAATTGAGGGCGACGGTGAAAGACGCGTCCGGCAACGAGCTGACTGGGCGGGCGGTGAGCTGGGCGACGAGCCAGGCGACCGTGGCGTCGGTGAACTCGAATGGGATGGTGAGCGGCGTCGCCGCGGGGTCGGCGACAATCACGGCGACCTCCGAGGGGCAAAGCGGCACTGCCACGGTCAATGTCACGGCTGCGCCGCCGCCGCCGCCGAGTGGGTCGGCCGATCCGACGTTGTTACCGGTGGCGAGTGGGCAGGTGGAGGACCTGGGGGCGTATGGTGGGCGCACATTGGCGGCGGGCCAGACCTACACGGACCCCGCAACGGGAGTGTTGGTGGTGAAGCTGACCGATGCGAACACGCCGATCAACGGCAATGGTCGTGGTATTCCGGATTATTCGGATGGCGGCCCGTTTATCAGCCAGGCATGGTCGAGTGGCGGCGAAACCTTCTACACGGCCTATGTCATGGTGGACAAGAGCCCATCGACGCACTACTTCGTGGATGTCAAGTATCCCGACATGACATTGCACAACTGGCGGCAGTTGTCGGTCATGGAGAACATCGATCTCATGTGGGCCTGGTCGTTGAACCCGGCTACCCCACGGGTGGGCTATGGGTTGGGGATGCCGTCACGGAATGTGTTGCGGAAGTTCGATACCGACGCAATGTCGGAGTTGACCGGTGGGGGGTTTCCGAAGACCGTCCCGGAG
>Ga0224512_10002842_pt1 | contig 15580 bp, 17 predicted proteins | sample SF_May12_sed_USG_4_FD_169103 | JGI IMG/M metagenome (GOLD analysis project Ga0224512, IMG submission 169103) | Sediment microbial communities from San Francisco Bay, California, United States - SF_May12_sed_USGS_13 | ecosystem: Environmental > Aquatic > Marine > Sediment | place: USA...
GATCTCGACCGGGTGGAACAGCATCGGCAGGCAGGACGACGCGCAAAGCGCATCGACACTGATCGACGGGCGCGTGAAGATGCGCATCGAAGCTGTGCCGATATCGGTCGCGTTGACGAAGAGCTTGGGCGCATCGGCTGCGTTGAGCCGCTCGAAGTCGATACTCGACGCGATCACCGAACGCAGCGGATCCATGGTTTTGGCATCGAAAGAGTAAGGGATCATCAGACGGTGCATCACGTCGTGGAAGACGTTGAGGCTGGAGAGGTTGAGCCGGCGCTCGCGCAGTTGCTTGCGGATCGAAAACCAGGGCCGCCGCCGCGCCTCGCAGGCCCTTGCGATATCGTGCCAGAACTTCTCGAGCCGGTCCTGCGCGGCCGCGGGGCCGCCTTCGGCCATCCCGTCGGCGAAAAGCGCGGCATTGATGGCGCCCGACGAGGTGCCGCTGATGCCTTCGACCTCGATCCGCCCATCCATCAGCAGCCGATCGAGTACGCCCCAGACAAAGCCGCCCAGTGCCCCGCCGCCTTGCAGCGCCAGGGTTATTCGCCGCGCATTCTTGCGGCCCAGCCAGGTTGGTTTCTTGGGCACGAGCATGTCCGCCTGCAACCGTTCTCGCCCGAGGGCAAAAGTGGACCGCGGATCCCCGGGACGGGATCTGCCGCCTGAGCGACTTTACCGATCAGATATAGGTACGAAGTTAACGCTCCGCCCGCTCCCCAGCCTGCGGCCTAGTGTCCGGGCGATCTCCGGCGCGGCCGATATGGGCGTCGATCGCCGCCGCGACCTCGTCCGCGTGGCTGACCGGCGACATGTGCCCCGCCCCGGCGATGACCAGGGAGCGGGTGTCGGGCGCCGCGTCCGCGATCAGATCGCAGACCCCGCATTCCGCAGCCGCAGCGTGCTCACAGCGAATCAGCAACGTTTCCGCGCCGAGGCGGGCAATCTCCTGCAACGTGGTCGGATTGCTGTCCTGGGCCTGATAGACGCCGATCTGCGTCGGCGTCCGCGCCATCAGCGATCGTTGTGCCCGCTCGGACAGCGCCTCCCAGGCGCCAACACGGCCATGATAGTGATCGATGAAGGTGCGCCATGCGCCCTCGTAGTCCTCTTCCGCCGCGGCGGCAAGAAAGCGATCCCGCACGCCCGCATAGCCCGCGTAGAGATCGGTCCGCCCCGCGGCCGATAGCATCGGATAACCGGGTGGCTCGATGAGGGTCAGTGTGTCGACAGCGTCCCGGTCGCGCGCCGCAATGCGCAGCGCCACGCCGCCGCCGAAAGAATGGCCGACAATGTGCGCGCGCCCGCCGAACCGCTCGATCAGTGCCTGCACCAGCTCGGCCTCGGCATCGAACGTCAGCGGCCCCGGCCCGGGCCATTCGGACGTCCAACCGCAATTGTACAAATCGGGAGCCAGGAGATGATGGCGAGCCGCTAGGCGCGCAGCTACTTCCTGCCATTGTGAGGCGCTGTTGGACCCGCTGTGGATCAGGACGACCGGCCGCCCGCGATGCCCGGCCTCCCACTCCAGCCCGGCCTGCCATTCTAGATAGTGCGCTGCGACACCCTGCGCTGCAAAGCTCGGCACGATCCGCTATTGCGCCGTCCAGCCGCCGTCGACGGGGATCGACGCCCCGGTGATCTGGGCGGCGGCATCGCTGCATAGGAAGACCACCAGACCCGCTAGCTGCTCCACCGTGACGAATTGCTGGGAGGGCTGCTTTTCTTTCAACAGGTCGCGGCCGCCCTCCTCGCGATCGACACCGAGCGCCTGGGCGCGCGCTTCGATTTGCGGCCTGATCAGGTCGGTCAGCGTCCAGCCCGGACAGACGGCGTTGCAGGTAATGCCGCTGCCGGCGGTTTCCAGCGCCACCACCTTGGTCATGCCGACGAGGCCGTGCTTGGAGGCGACATAGGCCGACTTCTGCACCGAGCCGACGAGGCCCTGGACCGAAGCGGTGTTGATGATCCGGCCCCAGCCCTTTGCCCGCATATGCGGCACCGCGTGGCGCATGGTGTGAAAACCCGAAGAAAGGTTGACCGCGATGATGGCGTCCCAGCTTTCGACCGGAAAGTCCTCGATCGGTGCGGTGTGCTGGACGCCCGCGTTGTTAACCAGGATATCGACCGACCCGAAGGTCGACACCGTCTCCGCGATGAGGTCAGCTATCTCGGCTGGCCTGGTCATGTCGGCGCCGTTATAGGCGGCTTTGATATCGTGCTCGGCCTCAAGGCCCGCGCACGCCGTCTCGATTTCTCCGGCGTCGCCCAGACCGTTGAGCATGATATTGGCGCCCTGACCCGCAAGCGCGGTGGCGATTGCAAAGCCGATACCGCTGGTCGAACCGGTGACCAGCGCAGTCTTCCCTTTGAGCACGGGCATTCTCCAAATATGGATGTGACGATCGGACAGGCCGATCATTCGGCCCGTGTCATACACGCCTCGTCGCGGCGCACGCCACCCCCATGCAATGAATTTTCAGATACGCAATTCTTGAGATCGGTGGCGCAGCCCGAAACCGCGCCGGGCGTCTGCCTCAGGCGTCCTCGCGCGGCAGCCAGGGAATGCGGCCGAACTCGACGCCTTCATCCTTGAGCGACTCGGCCTCTTCGCTGGAGGCTTCGCCATAGATGTTGCGCTTTTCGGTTTCGCCGTAGTGGATCTTGCGCGCTTCCTCGGCAAATGACGGGCCGACATAGTCGCAGTTGCTTTCGACATGCGCGCGAAGCTCGCCCATCGCCTCGCGCAAGCGCCCGGCAAGCTCGGCCTTCTCGCTGATGTCGGTCTTGGCGTCGCCATCCGACGATCCGTCGGTCTGGCCTGTCTCCCTGCCATTGGAGCTCTTGCCCTTGCCGACGCCCTTGCCCAGACGCGGTGCCATCGGCGCCTTGGCGATTTTGGTATCGCCGCAAGCCGGACACACCACCTCGCCGGCCGCGCTCTGGCTGTCAAAGGTGGCACTGTCCTTGAACCACGCCTCGAAGACGTGGTCACCGCCGCATCTGAGGTTGAACACGATCATGGCTTCGTCCGGTCCCGCGCCGCTCCTTGATCCGCCCCCTGGGGGGCAACGGTCTATAATACAAGCGTTATGCGTCCCGAGTACAATATATGTTCACGACCATATGTTCGCCACCCAGGTTCAAGCAGACCGCCGTAGCCGGCGTTAACCATCCGGTCCAAACCCATGTCTGATGCCAACCAGGCCGGCAGCACGCTGGCGCCGTCCGATTGGATCACCCGCTTCGCGGGGCTGGTGCGACCCGGCGGGAGCGTGCTCGATCTCGCGGCCGGCAGCGGACGCCACACGCGTTACTTCCTGGGTTTGGGCCATCCCGTCGTCGCCATCGATCGCGACGTATCACGGCTTGCCGAATTGGACACCGGCACGGGCGGGTCGGAAATCACCGCGGAGGTGGTCGAGGCAGATCTCGAGGGCGGTGCGCCATGGCCGCTCGCCGAGCGCCGCTTCGACGCCGTCGTCGTCACGAACTATCTCTATCGCCCGCTTTTCAGCCACCTTCGTAATGCACTCGCGCCAGACGGAGTGCTCCTCTACGAGACCTTCGCTGTCGGCAATGAAGCCTATGGCCGGCCCCGCAATCCCGATCACTTGCTGCGGCCGGGCGAATTGCTGGAGATGGCGCGCGGCGCGCTCACGGTCATCGCTTACGAATGCGGGATGGTTCGGCGCAGCGCCGGGCCCGCGGTCGTCCAGCGGATTTGCGCACGCAGAGACAACGGTGATCCGGCGCCGCTCTAGCGCGCAGTAGTCACCCGAATGTGACTGGTTGCGCCCCCAACTTAACTCTAAGGTTAAGTGCACGACAAAAGGGGGACCGTCATGACAACCGATCTTTTCTATCTCACCCTGCTCGCAGGACTGGGGCTGGTTTTGTGGATTCCATACGTAGTCGCGCTTGTGCTGAACCACGGTTTTATGTCGGCGGGAGATTACCGTGAAATACCGGACAAGGAGCTGCCAGCCTGGGGCCGCCGCGCAAATCGCACCCACATCAACTTCGTCGAGAACTTCGCGCCTTTCGCCGCGCTGGTCATCGTCGCTCACCTGACCAAGACGGCGAACGAAACGACGGCGCTGATGGCAATGCTGTTCTTCTGGATCCGCGTTGCACATGCATTGGTGTTTTATCTGGGTCTGCCATTTGTGCGCACGCTGCTGTACACGGCAGGGGTGGTCGTATGTGTCGTACTGTTCCTGCAGATCGTGATCTGAGCTGCCGCAGCGCGTTGTGGCGGTGGCCGCCGCAATTGCATCAAGATTCTGTGCAACAGGAATTCCGCGGCGTACACGTTGCCACGATGAAACGGGCGGCATATATCGCCCTTATTCGGGGCCCCAGAAAAAACGCTTTCAAGGAGGTAGAGCCATGGCCGTACAGATCGGCAGCGAGGCGCCTGATTTCACCGCTGATACCACCGAAGGGGAAATCAGCTTCCACGACTGGATCGGCGACAGCTGGTGCATTCTGTTCTCGCATCCCAAGGACTTCACACCGGTGTGCACGACCGAGCTCGGCTACGTCGCCAAGATCAAGCCCGAGCTCGACAAGCGCAATGTCAAGGTGATCGGCCTCAGCGTCGACAGCGTCGAGGACCACAAGGCGTGGGCCAAGGACATCGAGGAAACCCAAGGCGTGGCACCGAACTATCCGATGATCGGCGATGCCAATCTCAAGGTCGCCAAGCTGTATGACATGCTGCCGGCCGACACCTCAGGCGGGGCCGAAGGCCGCACGGCCGCGGATAACGCCACCGTGCGCAATGTCTACGTCGTCGGCCCCGACAAACAGATCAAGCTGATGATCACCTATCCGATGTCGACCGGGCGGAATTTCGACGAGGTGCTGCGGGTGATCGATTCGCTCCAGCTCACGGCGAAGCACAAGGTCGCCACCCCGGTCAACTGGAAGCACGGCGATGAGGTCATCATCGTACCGGCCGTCAGCGACGAGGCGGCCAAGGAGGCCTTCCCCGACGGCTGGCGCGCCGAAAAACCCTATCTGCGCTACGTGCCGGAGCCGAAGGGCTGAGCCGACGCGTCACATAGACGGCAACACGAAAGCGGCCCTTTCCGATCCCTCGGAAGGGGCCGTTTTCTTGAAATACCAGCTCAGCGTCGACGCAGGCTCAGAATATAGGCTGTGAGATCGTCGATCTCGCGCCGGGTCAGGATGAAATCGGGCATGCGGCCATGCGGCCGGGCGAGAAACGATTTGATCTGGCTTTCACTGCGCTTGAGCCCATTGGCGATGGTCGCGAAGGGCGGCGCGCCGTCGGTGCCAGTGCGGCCCACCCGGCGACCAACGCCGGTGGCAATCACATGACATTCGGCGCAGGCCGTCCTGGCCCGGGCGAAACCGGCCTCGACATCGCCGGCCCGAAGCGTCGACGCGGCGACGGCCGCGCCGAGGACAATGGCAACGATCATGAGAGCCTTGCGCACCTGCTCCCTCCATGAGCTGGACGCTCGATGAGCGCGTGATGGATGCTGGTCGTACTGTGCGTGCGGTCCGTTGTAGCCACATTGACGTGGGTCAAGACCCGCGCTTGGTTCCACGTTTGGGCGGTTCCAGGCGGGCCGGATCGCCGGCCGCGATCTCCCGGGTGCCGAGCGCATCGGCAAGGCGACCTGTGGCGCTGCCGGGCGCTAGCGGTTGGGGCTGCGCCGCGGCGGGCGCCCAGGCGGTCAGATAAATCACCTCGAAGCTGGCCGTGATCCGACCATCGCTGCCGCCAAACCGCTCCTGGTAAAGCTCGGCCGCGCGCAGCAGCGTCGCGCGCCGGCTAAAGCGGGCGCTGCGCTCGGCAACCGCATTGGTCTCGGCCATCGCCCGCAAATCGGCCATCAAGTCGAACGCGCTGTCATAACTCACGGTGATGCGGTCGCGGTCGACCACCGGGAGAGCAAACCCTGCACGCTGAAGCAGCGCGCCGGCGTCACGTACATCGGCGAACGGCGAGACCCGCGGGCTCGCCCCGCCCTCGATCTCAAGCTCGGCGGCCATCAGCGCCTCGCGTAGCTCGGCCAAGGTGCCGCCGCCGAGGAATGAAGCAAGCAGCAACCCGTCCGGCTTGAGCGCGCGGCGGATCTGGATCAGCGTCCCCGGGACATCGTTCACCCAATGCAGCGCAAGATTGCTGACGACCAGACCGAAGACGCCGGGTGCGAAGGGCAATGCCTCCTCATCTGCCGCGACGCCGTGCACGACTTGCCGTCCGGTGGAGGAAAGAGCAGCACAAGCAGGCGAGAGGTCAGCCGCAAGCAGTGTCTCTATTCCGGCGCGCCCGGCCAGCAATCCGGTCAGCGCGCCGCGATGACAGCCGAGTTCAAGCACGCGGGCGAAGTCCCGCCTCACCTCGTCGAGACGCTCGACCAGCCGTTCGGCGACTTCGCGATGCAGGAAGTCGGGGTTGTCGCCAGCAAACGCGCGAGCCGCCGCGCGGTCGCGATGCCGGCGCACGGTGCGACGGTCAAAAACATACAGACTGTCCGGCGCAGGCTCGCTCATTGGTTTGACATGGCGCGCCGCCGGCAGACCGGCTAGAGAAAGCTCGTGCCGCCGTCGACCATGATGGTCTGGCCGGTGACGAAGCGGCTGGCATCAGAGGCGAGATAAAGCACGGTGCCGGCAAGATCGCCGGTTTCCAGGCTGCGCTTCAGCGCTTGCGCCTCGCGGATCACCTCAACGGCGCGTTCCTTCTTGTCGCCGAAGAATTCGTCCGTGCCCTCGGTCAGCACGCCACTCGGCGCCACCGCATTGACCCGGATCCAGCTGCGCCCGAGCTCGCGCGCGAGACCCCTGGTCAGCCCGATCACCGCGCCCTTGGAGGTCGTGTAGTGGAGCGCGAAGGGCAGGCCGTAGACCGCCGCGAGCGATGAGATATTGATGATCGAGCCGCCGCCCGCCTCCTTCATCGCCGGCACCGCGGCTTTACAAGCGTTCCAGATGCCTTTGACGTTGACGGTCATGCAGGCATCCCACTCGCCCTCGTCGAGCTTGTCGAACGGCCCGCCTTTGAGGCCGCCGTAAAGCGCCGCGTTGTTCACGAGCACATTGATGCCGCCGAAGGCCTCGACCGCCGCGCCCGCCATGGCGGCAGTGCTGTCCGCGTCGCTCACATCGACGCTGCAGGCCTCGATAAGGCCCGGCCCCTTTCCGCCCTTGACGGTATCGGCGCAATCGGCACGGTCGGCCGCGAGCACATTCGCGCCGGCGGCGGCGAACTGCCAGGCATACTCCTGGCCGAGCCCACGCGCAGCCCCGGTGACGATGACGGATTTACCTTCAAGATCGGGATGGTCGGACTTGTGCTCGGACTTGTGCTCGGACTTGTGCTCGGTCATGGGTTTCACAGCCTCTCGGTGATGGTCCGCCTCGCGCGCGCGGCAACACAAGCATGGCGAATTGACTTGGTCCATGCAACGCCGTCACTCTTGGTCTGTCATGGACGGACCCGCAACAGCGCTCGCCCTCATCCGCCGGGCCGGCGGCATGGCGCTCGACGCGCTGCTGCCGCCGCGCTGCCTGTCCTGCGGCGTGGTGGTCGAGCGCCAAGGCGCCATCTGTCCCGGCTGCTGGCGCGAGCTGGCCTTCCTCACCGATCCACAATGCGCCTGCTGCGGCTTTCCGTTCGAGTTCGAGCTCGCCGGCGAGGCGGTTTGCGGCGCCTGCACCCGCCAGACGCCCGCCTTCGACCGCGCCCGCGCCGTCCTCACCTACGATGACATCAGCCGCTCGCTGGTGCTGGGCCTGAAGCACGGCGATAAGACACACATGGCCCCCGCATTCGGCGCACTGATGGCGCGGGCCGGCGCGGCGCTCACCCGCGAGGCCGACGCACTGGTGCCGGTGCCGCTGCATCGCTGGCGGCTTTGGCGACGGCGCTACAATCAGTCGGCGCTCCTCGCCCAGGCGATCGCCAAGGAGAGTGGCCTGACCGTATTGCCCGACACGCTGATCCGACGCAAGCCGACCGCCTCGCTCGGCCATATGAGCCCGTCGGCGCGCCGCCGTACTCTACGCGGCGCCTTCGCGGTCGCGAAAGCGAAGCGCGCCGACGTCGAAGGCAAGCGGCTGATGCTGATCGACGATGTGCTGACCACCGGCGCCACGGCCGAGGCCTGCGCCCGCACGCTGAAGCGCACCGGTGCCGCCAGCGTCGACGTGCTGGTCTTCACCCGTGTCGTGCGCAGCGGACATGTTTGGGAGGGCATGTGAAAGCTGGATGATATTTGCCGTGCCACCGGCCCACACCTCCTGGTGATCGCCCGCCGAATCGCACAATCACGGGCGGTCGGGAGAGCGAATGGGCTGCCGCCGCGGCATCCAAAATGATTAGACGCCCGCGCGTCCCTTGGGCTATGTCAAAGGCGGGGTCGCGGCGGGAAAGGACGAAAATGTCCGTCTTGCCGTTGAGTGCTTGCGCATGTGAACGCGAAAACACGCGTAAGCGAACACACGGGACAGAGCCATTAAGGCCGGGAGCCGGGTGCCATGAATGCGAGCGGCGAGCACACACTTAAGACCATTGGAATGCTGGAAACCTTGCCGGCCGAGCAAATCACCAAGCTCGAAGGCATCGCCAACTGGCGCAACTACTCAAGCCACGAACAGATCATCGACCGCGACAGCGACAGCCGCGACGTCTATTTCGTGACACGCGGGCGCGTGCGCGTGGTCAACTTCTCCTATTCGGGGCGCGAGGTGTCCTATGACGAGATCGTCGAGGGCGGGGTCTTCGGCGAGCTTGCCGCGATCGACGAGGCGCCGCGCTCGGCCAATGTGATCGCGCTCAAGGACACCACCGTCGCTTCAGTGAGCCCGGCGCAGTTCCAGCAATTGCTGGCGGACAATCCGCCATTTGCATTGTCAATCATGCGCCGACTGGTCCAGATCGTGCGCGGTTCGACCGACCGCATCATGGATCTCTCGACGCTGGGCGCCTACAACCGCGTCTATGCGGAGATCCTGCGCCTTGCCCGCGAAGCCGAAGAGGATGAAGACGGCAAGGCGCTGATCAAGCCGGCGCCGGTGCATTCCAACGTCGCCAGCCGCTCGGGCACCACGCGCGAGACCGTCGCGCGGGCGCTCTCCGATCTCTCCCGCAAGGACATCGTCAAGCGAGACGGCGACAATCTCGCCATCCTCGACATGTGGGAGCTCGAGGAGATCGTCGAAGGCCACGGCGACGTCTGAGGTTTTTCTTACCGCAGATTTTTTGGCTGTTAGCGCGCCCCTAATCGACTGAATTCTTTGACTTCTGGGGTCCGGTTTTGCCGGGCCCGTTTTTATTTCACGCCCTGTGACAGCCGTCACAGCGCATTCGCATGCCCGCGCATATGGTCCTCCTCATCGACGGCGTCGCCGTCGTGCGGAGCAAGAACGGAGGAGGACCTCGAGACGCGATCATCCAAGCCGCACCCCCCATGCGGCCGACCTCCCTCCCCTGGATCGCGGATCGGGTCCTCTTTTCCGGCTTCCTCCTCGAGGCTCGTCATTTGAGCCTTCTCTCCAGACCCCAAACTTGGGCCGGCTCACGCCGGCCCTCTTTTTTTGCCCATTCGCCGCCGATTTTCCGCGATGGGCGAAATAGCTCAGATCATAAGTATCTGAAATAACACGAAAAACATACCAGCGCCACCTATCGGCAACTTTTTTTCACCCCCTGTGACAGCCGTCACAGCCCTTTCCAGCGGTCTCACATAAGCTCCTCCTCATCGACGGCATGGCCGTCGTGCGGAGTTAGAACGGAGGAGGACTTCAAGACGCGATCATTCAAGCCGTATCCCCCATGCGGCCGACCTCCCTCCCCTGGATCGCGGATAGGGTCCTTTTTCCGGCTTCCTCCCTCGAGGCTCGTCATTTGAGCCTTCTCTCCAGACCCCAAACTTGGGCCGGCTCACGCCGGCCCTCTTTTTTTGTCCGGTCACCCTCCGGGGAGCCCCATGGAAAATCCACCCCCGCCGACCTATAAATATGGAGGGGAGATGCGACACCCCTCAAACGGCTACGGAGCCCCGGAATGCCCGAAGTCACCATCTACACCACCGGCCTTTGCGGCTTCTGCTACCGCGCCAAGGCGCTGCTGAAATCGAAGGGCGTCGCCTTCGAAGAGATCGACGTGACGTTCAATCCCAAAAAACGCGCTGAGATGCGTGCCAAGGCCGGCGGTAGCAATTCGGTGCCGCAGATCTGGATTGGCGAGCGGCATATCGGCGGCTCCGACGAGCTCTACTCGCTCGAGGCCCAGGGCGAGCTCGACGCGCTATTGGGAAACACCGCATAAGGCCGATCGAGGACAATATGAGCCCTGCAAGCTTCACTGCGGCCTGCGTCCAGATAACCGCCGGACGGGAAATCGAACCGAACGTCGCGCGCGGCGTGGAGCTTGTTCGCGAGGCCGCCGGACAAGGCGCCGATTTCATCACCCTGCCCGAAAACGCGACCCTGATCGAGCCCGACACAGCTCTCGCACTTGCCAAGGGCCTGCCCGAAAACGAGCATCCGGCGTTGCCCGCCTTCCGCGACCTGGCGAAGGAAACCGGCACATGGATCCTGCTGGGCTCGCTCTCGATCCGCGACCGGGGCGCCGAGAAACTGTCCAACCGCTCCTTCCTGATCGACGCCGCGGGCAATATCGCCGCGCGCTACAACAAGATCTTCCTCTTCGATGTGAACCTGCGCGAGGACGAGTGGTACCGCGAGAGCGACCGCATCCGGCCCGGCAGCGAGGCGGTGGTGGCGCCCAGCCCGTGGGGCCTCATCGGGCTCACGATCTGTTACGACCTTCGCTTTCCCCAGCTCTATCGGGCGCTCGCCCATGCCGGCGCCGGCATCCTCACCATTCCGTCCGCCTTCACCGTGACGACGGGCCGGGCGCATTGGCACGTGCTGATGCGCGCCCGGGCGATCGAGACGGGCGCCTTCGTCATCGCCGCCGCGCAATGCGGTGAGCACGCGGAAGGGCGCAAGACCTATGGCCACTCGCTGATCGTCGATCCCTGGGGCGAGATCCTCGCCGAGGCCGGCGAGGACGAAGGCGTGATCCTCGCCGAGATCGACATGGCGAAGGTGGCGCAAGCCCGTAAACGCATTCCCAGCCTCGACCACGACCGCGACTTCGATGGCCCTGCCCCCGCCATCGTCGACGGGCTTGTCGCCGACGGCGGTTGATCAGGCCGCTGTCCGCACTATTCCGCGACGTCAGTCCGCGAAATCCGCCTCGATCTGCTGCGCAACCGCGCCTTCGGGATCGAGCGCCCAAACCACACAGCCGCTGCCGTCCTCGGTCGGCGCACCGCACAGCTCGAAGGGTGCGGTGTCATAGAGCGGGCGCATCGCGCGGTATGACAGCGACTTGAGCGGCCGGTCGGTACTGCGCCGAATGAGGTCGAGCAGCAGCGTGGCAATCAGCGGCCCGTGCACCAGCAGTCCCGGGTAGCCCTCGACCTCGGTCGTATACGGCCGGTCGTAGTGGATGCGGTGCGGGTTGAACGTCAGCGCGGAATATTTGAAGAGCAGCACCGGATCGGGCGTGACGGTGCGCGTCCAGGCCGCCTCCATCGGCGCGGGAACCGGCGGCGGCGCGGTTTCGCCCGGCGCCGCCGCGGCGCGGTAGGCGACATCGAGTTCCTCGGCGACCGCCAGACCGGTTTCGCCCGAATAGTCGTACGCCAGCGTAACGAAGGCGATGGGTCCGCTGCGGCCGACCTTTTGAACCGCCGACTTGATCGTGGTCACGCAGCGCACCGCCTCGCCGACGCGCAAGGGCTGACGGATCGTCATGCGGCCACCGGCCCACATGCGGCGTGGCAGCGGGATCGGCGGCAGGATACCGCCGCTCTTGGAGAGCCCATCGGGCGCCGTGTCCTTCGGGCCCACCGCGGCGGCACAGACCATCCACTGCCAGCCGGGCGGCATCGGATCGCCCCCCGCCGCCGGCGGGTCCTCGCGGCCGAGCGTTGAGCCCATGTGATCGAGCATGCGGGCGGTGACGACGTCTTCGGCCGTCTGGGACTTGCCGATCCATTGCTCGAGATTTACGGCTGCGTCCATCTGCACCTCCCTGCCCCTCGCGGCCCCCTGCGCTTAGCCTTTATCTCATGATTTGCGGGACCCGACCATCGGCACGCCGCGGGGCAGCTTGACCAAGGTCAATGCAAACAAACCCGCTGCTCTCTTTGGTGTTCAAGAGGCCACACGTCCCGGCCGGGAAAAGGGAGGCCGCGCTCATGTTCAAGACTATCGTGGCGCCAATCGACGGCTCCGATCACGCTGAGAAAGCGGTTGCGGTGGCAGCCGATCTCGCGGGCAAATACGAAGCCAAGCTGCACATCATCACGGTTATGGCGAGCACCGAGCTGCCGGGTGCGCTGCACCGATTTGCAGAGGCCGAGCACATAACCGGCGGCGAGGCGCAGGTCGCGACCTATATCAACGAACGGTTCATCGCCCGAGCGCGGGAGATCGCCGAGGAGGCAGGCGCCAAGTCAATAGAGACCGCCGTCACGATGGGCAACGCCGCGGACAAGATTCTGGAGTATGCCCAGAAACATGACGCCGATCTGATCGTGCTCGGAAGCCGCGGTCTCTCCAATCTGGCGGGGCTCATGCTCGGCAGCATCTCGCACAAGATCGCCAACGCGGCAGCCTGCACGGTGATCACCGTTCGCTGACGGTATTGCGCCGCTATTCGGCCGGCTCGCCCGCCAATCGGTCGCCGGCCGCTGCGTCTTGCGCGAAGATGTGAAAGCCGCGGCGCTCGAACCACACCTTTGTCGACAGGGTGAAGAAGACGCCGAGATAGGCACTGAACAGGACGTCGCTGAGATAATGCGCGGTCGTCGTAATGCGGGCCAGCGCCACCAGCACGACAAGCCCAACGAACGGCGCCACCAGTCGCGGCCACAGGAAATAGACCGCGGCGGCCACGGCGGCTGCGGTCACCGTGTGACCGGAGGGAAATGACCAGAAATCCGAGCTGAACTCGAAAAAGCGGAAGCTATAGAGATCCTCGTAGAAGAGCAGGCGCGGTCGGGTACGCCCAAAGACAATCTTCAGGAGATTGACCGTGAGCCCGGCGCCGCCAACCGCGATGAGAAAGAAAAGCGCGCGCTGGGATGCGACGCGATACGCCACGGCGCCCTCGCCCGTCACCCGCCGACCGGCCAACCAGAGCGCGATCCCCATGACGCCCGCGGCGGCGAGCCACATGGTCGAGCCGCCGAAGGCGGCGATCGCGTCCGCCAGGCCGACCATCCCGCCGGCATGCGCCTTGAAGGCCAGGGCGAGCGGCCGATCGATCCACAATATCCCGAGCGCGCAGGCCACCAGCGTGGCAATCGATGCAAGCGCGAGCCTGCGCGCGCCCATCGACTCCACGTGTCCCGGCGTGTCTCGGGCAAGCGGCGTGCCGGCAATGGCGAACAGCTCGCGCAGGAAACCCGCGATCTCACTCCCCGCCTTACGCGCAGCCGGCGATGCACCGGCACGGGGGATCGGCCCGTCAAGCTGCAGCGGCCGTACCAGTCGGTAGAGCACCCACGATACGATGAACATCACCACGCCTGAGAAAATCACATCGCTCAGGAAATGACCGCCCTGCATGATACGACCGAGCCCGGCCATGGCGCCGCCGGCCGCAACCGCCGCCAGCGCCAGCCCCCGCCGCCTTGTGGCAAACAGGGCCAGGCCGAAAAAGGCGAATACCAACGACGGGTGGCCGGCCACGAAGGAACAGTTGCGTTCGCACTGCTCGGCGATGGCGAAGGGCGGGGTGAACTGCATCACGCCGCCGAACTCGGTGACCTGGCTCGGCCGCGCCCGGCCCCATTGGTCCTTGAACAGCGTGTTGACGATCAGCCCCGAACCGATGGCGATGCAGGCGAGAAGCACAAGCGCGGGCTTGCGCCGGCGAAGCGCGGCCGCGTTGGTGCGCACAGCGCCGTGCAAAAGCACAACGCATAACAACACGACCACCACCGGCGTCGCCCAGCGGATGCCTTTGTAGAAGACTGTCGCGAAGGCACTGTTCTTGAGGAAGAACCCCCGCGTCTCGTCCCAGAACAGAGCCTGGAACCATAGATCGATTTCGGGGAAAAGACGGAAGAGCACCGCAATGCCAGCCGTCACCAGCACCAAACCGGTGAAGGACAGCGCCGCCGGCCGCGTGCCCCGCACCTCTGTCGTCGGCCGGCTCACCGTGCGCCTCGCGCCGCACGGGCTGCTTTGGGCATCAGTCGGTAGAGCGTCAGGGTCACCCAGTTGCCCTTGGAATAATTGAAGCCGCGTGCCGTGCCGAGTGCCTTCAGCCGCGCCGCATCGCCCGCCAGGGCGGCGCGGAACCGGCGGTCCTTGTCGGCACCGATGAGCGCCAGCACCGAGGCATCGCCGCGCATGGTTTTTGCGATGTCCTCGGGGCCGATCAGTTTGGTCTGGCGGCCCAGGATAAAGACCAGGCTCGGCTCGTGATAGCCGCTCGCCGCGACCGTCGGTCCAGGTGTAGTCTGCCTGGTAGAAGACGCGCTTTTCTGAACCAGCCGTTCGGCCGAACGCGACAGCCACAGCGCCTCGATCCCCGGCAGCACCCATTGCGCGGCCGGACCCATGATGAAGACCGCGCCGACGATGGCGGCGGCAAGCGCCGGAACCACGCGCGCGCGGTGGCATTGGATCAGCACGTAAACCGACAGACCGACCGCAACGGCGAGCGGAACCAGCGCGGCCCATGAAAAGCGGCCGTCGAGGGCAATCGGCATCGCCACCAGACCGCCGCCGATGGCGAGTGCGATGCCGGCGAAGGCGCCAAGCGCAAGGCGGCTGTCCCATTTGTAAAAACGCGGGATACCGCCTTCCGCGACAGCGAAGGCCGCGCGCGCGGCGAGCAGCGCCAGCGCCGGATAGAGCGGCAGCACGTAGTGCGGCAGCTTGGTCGGCACGAGCTCGAAGACGATCCAGGACGGCAGAGCCCAGGCGATGCAAAACGTTACCGGCCATTCCCACCGGTTCTGCCAGGCCCAGACGATGCCATGCCAGACAAAGAGCGCGCCGGGCCACATCGTCGCGGTCAGCAGAAACAGGAAATATCCCGGCGGGAAACCGTGGCTTTCCTGACCGGAGACGAGCTTGGGCAAAAGATCGCTCTTCACCGCATCGCCGACAAAGCTGCCGCCGGTGGCGCTCATGATGGCGATCAGCCACGGCGCGAATATCGCCGCCGCAAGCGGTACGCCGACATGCGGTTTCAATCTTGCGATCAGCCGCGTGCCGCGGCCTGCCCGCCGGTCGACGATCCAGAGCGCGGCAACGGTGAGCAGCGCCACCATCGGCCCGATCGGTCCCTTGACCAGTGCCGAGACCCCAAGCGCCGCCCAGAATACGATCGGCGCGGACCAGCCAGTGTCGCGCTCCGCCCGGGCGGCCGAATAGATCCGCGCTAGTGCGAGCATTGCCGCCAGAATGCAGGCGAGCAGCATCGCATCGGTCTTGGCGAGATGCGCCTCGATGACGAGCAATGTGGAGCTGGCGAGTATGGCGGCGCCGAGGAAGGCGACAC
>Ga0224512_10002843_pt1 | contig 15577 bp, 17 predicted proteins | sample SF_May12_sed_USG_4_FD_169103 | JGI IMG/M metagenome (GOLD analysis project Ga0224512, IMG submission 169103) | Sediment microbial communities from San Francisco Bay, California, United States - SF_May12_sed_USGS_13 | ecosystem: Environmental > Aquatic > Marine > Sediment | place: USA...
CTAGTGACCGAAGCTCTGGCGGTGGTCCCGGCCGACGCGGCGGTCGCTGCCGACTTCCGGCTCGTGCCGCACCTGACTCACCGCCTGACGGTTTACGAGTTCCCTAACCCGGTGGTGACTCGCAACTGGTCGGTGAACGGGATGAATCCGCCGCCGCCGGACGATTTCGACTGGATCATCGTGCGAGCCAACCTTGCCGGCATGGATGAGCTGTTCACTGACGAACTCGACAAGTTGACGTCGACCGGGGAGTTCGTTGCCGTTGTCGAGAACGTCGAGGTCACCGTCTGGCAGCGAGCCAGCTCGCAGTAGACGCCACTCGGTGATGGAATCTGAAAAGCCGCCCCGGAGGGCGGCTTTTCAGATGCTCGAGAAGGGTGACGCCTACTTGTCGTTGGCGCCCTTGATGTCCTCGATCCGGGTGCGGACGTCGGCGATCTTCTGTTCGAGGTCTCTCTGGTACTCCTCGAGAAACTCGACGACCTGCTCGTCGCTCGGGTTGTCGTACATCCAGCGCTGGGCGCGGCTGCCGCGACCCCGGCCGAACGGGCCTCGACCGGCCATGTGGCCAGCCATTTGGCGGTACATCCACATCTTGCGATGCATGCCGCTACCCGGCCAGCAATGTTCGTGAGCGCGTTGCTCGGTGGTCTCGTGGTCTGTTGTTTGTTCAGTCATGGTTACCTTTCGTAACTGTCCAGGAGGGCCGTGAGCCTCTCCTTGGTGAATTGCAGCGTTTCGGCCCACGCCTCCAGGAGCGCCTCTCCGGAGTCGGTTAGCGAGTACGTGCGCTTGGAGCGACCAGGCGCATCGTCATTCCACTCCGAGACCACGATGCCTTCCTCTTCGAGCCGGCGCAGCCCGCGATAGAGATTGCCGTGGTCGATGCGGGGCATTCCGAGGTGCTCCCCGATCAGGTCCGCCAGGTCGTAGCCGTGGGCAGTTCCGTCCCTCAGAGCCAGGAGCAGCGCCGGTTCGATGAGGGGAGTCATCGGCGGCTTAATCAGCCAAGTGCCGTCTTCGGCGCGGCGCCTGCCGCGAACTCGACGTCCTCGATGGGGGTGGGGGCCTTTATGCATGTCAGTAACATATATGTAAAATACACCTATGTCAAGTACATATATAAGAACCCTGACCACATCGGGTTCCGTGTCGTTTCGAGCTGACCGGAGGCCGGCGCGAGGGCTACGGTTTCGGCCATGATTCGATACGGGATATCGAAGCTGACCCCCGAGGGAGTCGAGGACGCCGAGTTCCTCGACTCGCTGCTCGAGCTGGGCCACGATGCCGTCGAGCTGCCATTCGTGCACGGCTTCCCGTGGAAGGAAAAGCGGTGCGCCCAGTTCGGCCTTCTGGCTGCCGATCGTGCCATGGCGGTGTCGGTGCATGCCCCGTACTTCGCGGTGCTGACATCGGACGATCCGGAGAGCCGGCCGAAGACGCTTTCCGCGGTGGAGCACACGATGAAGCTCGGGCGTGAGCTGGGGGCGCACACTGTTGTGGCCCACACCGGATACGGTCGCGGCCGCGATGCCGAGGAGCTCCACGAACTTGTCAACGATGGCTTGGCAACGATCGAGGACAAGGTGCGTCATCTCGGAGTTGCGCTGGGGCTCGAAACGTCCGGGACCGAGCGGGCGTTCGGCTCCCTCGGCGACATCGCCATCATCGCCGCCAATTTCGCTTTTGTGCGGCCGGTCATCGACTGGGCTCATGTCCACGCCATCAGCGGCGGCGGCCTGACCACCCCCGAGTCGTTCACGAGCGTGATCGCCTTTCTGCGCGACCAGTTCCCCGGATGGGCCATTGACCCGCTGCACACCCAGTTCACCGACAACGAGTTCGGGCCCAAGGGCGAGATTCGCCATGTTCCGTACGGTGCCGGAACGCTCCGGGTGGAACCGTTGGTGCAGGCGGCGGTCGCCGCCGGGCTGAAGATGATCATGATCTCGGAAGCCAAGGAGGATTCCAGTCACGCCGCCATCCTCGACGAGCTGCGCCGGTCGGAGCAGACGGCGCGGCCCGTACCCCGCGGCACCGGACGGTCGCTCGCGTCGGGGAGAATCGACCCTCCCGACCCGGTCACGGTGGAGCAAGACGGTGACGGGTTCTTCACAACCGGGTTCGACCGGCAGGTGCGGCTGTCCAATGTCGACAAGGTGTTCTGGCCCGACGACGGATACACCAAGGGCGACCTCATCCAGTACTACGCCTCAATTGCACCGGTCCTGTTGCCCCATCTCGCCGGACGGGCGCTTTCGCTGTCGCGCTATCCAGACGGAATCTCCGGCAACTCCTTCTACGAGAAGCAGTGTCCGTCTCACGCACCCGAATGGATCGTGCGGGCGCCGATCCATTCGGGTCACCGCGGTGAGGTGATCGAGTTCTGTACGGCTCCGGACGTCGAGTCGCTGATGTGGATTGCCAACATGGCCGCCATCGAAACCCATCCCTGGCTGTCGCGAGTGCAGCACCCCGAAAATCCCGACTACGCCTTGTTTGACTTGGACCCGCAGGAAGGGTCGTCGTGGGAGCAGGTGGTCTATGTGGCCGGACTGATCAACGTGCTGTTGGAGCGGCTGGGCGTTGCCGGTTACCCGAAGACGTCCGGGTCGCGTGGAATGCACATCCTGGTGCCACTCGAACCGGTCTACGACTACGCCAGGGTGCGGCGCTTCGTCGAAACTGTCGGTCGGATGGTCGCCACCGCTGATCCCGATGCGGCCACTCTGGAATGGGACATTCCGCGGCGCGGCCCCCGGGTGTTCATTGACCACAACCAGAACGTCGGGGGCAAGACCACAGCCTCCGTGTACTCGGTGCGCCCCAAGCCAGGAGCCCCAGTGTCGACTCCGCTGCTGTGGAGCGAGGTGGGTGAGGTGGACCCGGCGACCCTCACGATCGCCACCGTCTGGGAACGGCTGCGCAAACACGGCGATCTCTTCGCCCCCGTCCTAAGCGGAGGCCAACGCCTCGAAGGCGCCGAAGCGGCACTGGGAATCTGAGGTTTCGAGCCAAGCCTGCTTGGGTCGAAACCCCGAATCCCTTGGTGTGATTGGTTAACGGCGTTATTGGGGGGTAGTCAGGATTCGCGGTTTCTGATAAATTCTGGCGTATCCGACGTCACGTCGGGTAGCAGGGTTGGCGCCGGCTTCACAGGGGTGGGGTTGGCGACGATCTTTGGGGGGCGTCTCCGTCATCGGCTCCGCGATGGCGAGACCCGATTCGCATCTCCACGGTTTGGGGGAGTGGGATGCGATGAACGACTGGCTAGCTGCCGGGGTCCGGTCCTACTGCGACCGGCATCCCGGCAGTGGCCCAGTCGCTCCAGGATCCCGGGTACAGCGCCGCTGGTGGCAGGCCGGCCAACTCCATCGCCAGAATCGTGTGGCATGCCGTGACCCCGCTGCCGCAGTAGCTCACCACCTCCGAGCCGACGCCGACGCCGGCATACGAGAAGGCCGCCGCCAGCTCGGTCGGCGACTTGAACCGCTCGTCTTCGCCGAGGTTGTCGCTCATCGGAGTGCTGCGGGCTGATGGAATGTGCCCGGCGACCGGATCGACCGGCTCTTCTTCTCCGCGATAACGTTCGCCGTCACGAGCATCCAGTGCCACCACCTCTCCTAATCGAGCTGCCAGCTGATCCCGATCGATCTGGGGCATATGGCCGACAGTCGCTGCATAGGTGCATGAGGGGGGAGAGACGGCGGCGCCGTCCATCAGCTCCACCGGCCAGGCGGCGAGCCCGCCGTCGAGGACCGCCACCCTGTCGTGGCCGAGGTCTCGCAACATCCACCACAGTCTCGAGGCTATCGCACCGCCCCGATCGTCGTACGCCACCACCGCGGTTCCCGGCTCGATACCCATGCGGCCCAGCGTGAGCATGAAGTCGTCCGGGTCTGGCAGGGGATGGCGACCGGGCCCGGTAGCGGCGCTGAGGTCGGTGTCGAGGTCCATGTACACCGCTCCGCGTATGTGTGAATCCCGATAGGCCTGCGGCCCCTGATCCGGTTCGTCCAGATACCAGCGGGTGTCCACCACTCGCAATCCGTCGTGGTCGAGGTGGGCCGCTAGCCAGCCAGACGAAACCAACGGTCCGAATGCCACGATCAGGGATGTCTGACGTGGACTTGGGCGGCCACGGTCCCCATATCCTCGGCGTTGCCTCCGGGAACGCGGCCTCGGGGAACGAGGCCACGGGGAGCGGCCGCTGCCTCCCACGGGCGGGCGATGACGTGCCACGCCAGCACGCCGGCCACGGTCGCCAGCGACAGGGGGGCGTCGATCGTGACCGTGTTGTAGGAGATCAAGGAACCCTTGATCTCGGTCATGGGCGATCCGCCAATGCCAATGGTCCAGCGGCGGGGGATCGGATGGCTCGTCAATTCGTAGGCGAATCCGGTTCCGGTGATGTCCCAGCGCCGGCCCCACCATGAGCGGCGGGTAATCCGGCCGACTTCAACTCCGTCGCTGTCAATCGCTTTGACGACGGCAAAACCGTCCGGCTCGATGGTCCACTCCGTGCCGTCGGCCAGCCGGACGACGGACACGTGGAGTCTCGGGAAGCGGCGCATCCTTGCCACCTCGTTGCCGTTGTCGAGGAGCCGCCACTCGTTGGAGAACCAGGCACTCACCAGGTGGGCTTCGCCGCGGATGATGGGTTGGGGTTTGGGTCGGACCATAGGTTCAGGTTACGCCGTTGGCGCCGCCTACTCCACCGCGATTTGCTGCCGTCCCTCAGAAGCGGGCGCGGCAGCCGGCTCGCCGAGCAGCGCCTGGAAGGCCCCGGCGAGTACCTGCATCGTTTCGTAGACGGAATCGCGCGACCGCTCTGGGTCGAGGTCGGACATCAGCTCCACTCCAACAAACAGTGCCGACACGGTGAACGCAATGTCGTCCATGTCGAACATGCCGCCGAACGGGGTTGTTGCGATGAGGCGATCGAGCGTCTCGCGGACAAAAGCGATCCATGGCTCGAAGGTGGTCATCAGGTGGCGGGCCCGCACCTCGTCGTTGGCGGCGCCCGCCATCAGCTGGGTGAGCAGCGTCATGTTCCCTTGCTCGCGGTCCTCACGGTGGAGATTTCCGGCGACGGCAGCCAGGTCTGCCAGGGTTGCAACCCCCTCGAGTCGGGAGCGGTACATCTCGATGCGAGCGTTCGAGGTGTACTCCATCGTGGCGTGCAGCAGCTCCTCGATGCTGCCGAAGTGATAGAAGATCAGCGCCTGATTGAAGTCACCGCGCCGGCCGATCGCCCGGGCGCTCGTGCCGGCGATGCCCTCCTCTTTGATCGTGGCGATGGTTGCCTCGATGATGCGGGTTTTGGTGTCCTGGCTCATAATCGTTCCGAGGATACGGGGCGGGCGGCGCAGTCGGCGCAATACGGCTCCCCCAGTATGGCCCCGATGGCCCGGCGATGAGTGGAGACCCGCTTGAAGATCGCAGCAGCCAGCCGGCTCATCCCCGGTCGAGACAGCCGGATGGCCCAGGGGCGCCATTTGCGGAGCGCCCACATCGCCATGATGTAGGCCTCCGGACTGCCCCACCAGACGCGCCCATCATCACCGACCACGACGAGGTCTTCCCCGAGCACGGGAATGTCGCCGAACCGCGCCCTTGCCGCCGGGCTACCGGCGGCAAGGATCTCGACTGGAATGTGCGCTTTTTCGGCCGCCAGCCAGTGGGCGGACCGGCGGCACAGCCCGCATGTCTCGTCGTAGAGGACGGTGATTCCAGCGAGGCTCATTCCTCAGCCTTCCTGAATACCGGTTGTCATACTGCGGTGGATCACCGGAGGCTCGGCAATGTCGATCTCGCGCCGCTGCCGGATCTTCCAGAACACGTACATGTTGACGAAGTGGATCACGCCGAGGCTCGCCAGCAGGATGCCCAACTTCCTGATGAGCAGCTCGCTGGCCTCGATGTTCGTCGTCGGCCGATCGCCACCCGGGAGAAGCAGCAGCGCATAGCCAAGGTTCAGCATGTAGAAGCCGATGACGAGGAGTCGATTGACCGCCCGGGCCATACCCGGCTTGTCCGTGAAGACGTCCTCGAGGAACACGGCGCCGTTCTCCGTAAGCGTCCGGGCCAGCCAGATGACCAGGCCGATCGCGATGGTTCCATAGATCGCGTAGATCAAGATGAGCGTGTTATCCATTGGCTACCTCCATAGGCATCATGTCGATCGGATCAGCACTCGATCGAGCTTGTTGGTTTTGTGGGATCTGGGGCGGCGGGGCCGTGGTCCAGGCCCCCAGTGCTCCCTCTCCCGAGCCCCCTTCAGGGTTACTTGGGCCGGGAGAGGGAGCGGTAGGGACCGGGTCTTCGAACGAAGGCGTCGGAGGGGGGATCGTGGCGGGATCGATGGGAGCGGTGGCTGCGAGCTGCGGAACGACGCCGGCACCCATGGCCGCAAGGAGCGCCGCCGGCAGTAGTGAGGTCTCGTACGTCGGGATGAGGTCCCACACGGACAAGGTCTGAAGAACGTAGGCGCCGACGCCGAGCCCGACACCAGCGGTGGCCCACAGGAAGGCCCCTCGCTTGAGCACCTGGGTCAAGGTGTCGGCCGGCGAGTAGTGGTCGACGATGTTGAGCTTGATGGCGCTCAGCGCTCCGGTCGTCGCCCCAGCCCCGATTCCGGTGATGATGGAGATGCTCAACACATCATCGAAGCGAGCGTTCGGAGCGAACGCGTTGAGATACACCATGGCGTAGCCGGCGCCGATCATGGCGCCAACCCATCCGCCGGTGATGGTCCAGCTCCCGAGGCCTTGGGCTCCCGGACGAACGTCACTGGGACGCACCTCATATCGGCGGTGGCGGCGCCGCCGCCCGGCGAACGCCACGTCGAGGAGTGTCAGCAACGCGGCGGGGATGAGGCCCAGCGAGAGCACGACAAATGCGGCCCACATCGCAGCCGTCAACATGATCACCGGGCTGCCACCAACGAGGGAAACGACGGCACCGACGCCGCCGCCGAGCAGAGCCGCCCACAGGGTCATTCGGCGCAGCAAGTAGAAGGGCCACAATGAGGGATGACCGTTGACTCCTGCCCGATTCCTGCTTGTCCTGAACATGTCTCCGGCTCCTTGAGCATTCGCTTTGAGCGATCGGTTTAAGCATATGCTCAAATATGTGGAGCTGTCAAGACTCAATTCCCTCGCCGGCGGCCGCGGATTAGGGTCGGCGCATGCAGTCCGGCGCTATGCAATCCACCGCCATGCAGTTGCACCTCATCGACGGAACCTATGAGCTGTATCGCGCTTTCTATGGCGCTCCCAAACGTCGGTCTCCGGCTGGATTGGAAGTGGGCGGCACGTATGGCATCACGGCGGCGACGCTTGGCATGCTCGACGAGTCCGGCGTGACCCACGTGGCGGCCGCCTTTGACAGCATCATCGAGTCATGGCGAAACGAACGGTATGAGGCCTACAAGACCGGCGCCGGAATCGACCCCGAGCTATGGGCCCAGTTTCCGCTGGCCGAACGGGCCATGGAAGCCATCGGGGTGACGGTCTGGCCGATGTACGAGTTCGAGACCGACGATGCGCTGGCGACCGCGGTGGAGTTGTGGGCAGATCAGGTCGACAAGATCGTGGTTCATACGCCTGATAAGGACATGGCGCAGTTGTACGGGCACCCCCGGGTGGTCGGCTACAACCGGCGCGAGCGCGCCTTCATCGATGCGCCAGATGTGGTCGCGAAGTTTGGCGTTCCGCCGGAGTCGATCCCCGACTATCTGGCCTTGGTCGGAGATAGCGCCGACGGCTACCCGGGACTATCCGGCTGGGGAGCCAAGTCCTCGTCAACAGTCCTGGCCAAGTTTCTTCACATCGAATCGATACCGCTCGATCACGAACAATGGGGGCTCACAGTGCGGGGCGCCGCCAAGCTGGCGACGACGCTGCGTGACAATATGGCCGACGCCGTGCTCTTCAAGGAGCTGGCCACCCTGCGCCGCGACGTGCCTCTCGTAGAATCTCTCGGGGACTTGGAGTGGCGAGGCGTGCCCCGACGGAAATTCACCGACTTCTGCAGCGAATTCGGGTTCACCCAGCTCATGGCACGCCCCAGTCGTTGGGACGAGATGGGCTAGCCACCTTGGCCGGGGAAGGCCAAGCCACGCTGGCATATTTCCACTGCCGCTTCGAATTCGGGGTCCGAGAACTGCGCCAGCACGCTCAGCGGATAGGGCGCTCCGGTGTCGAGGCCGGACGGATCCGGAAAGTCGGCGAAGCCGTTGTCGCGCATACATTGCGAGAACTCAACGAGCTGATCGTCGATCTGGGCCAGCAGTTCGGGGTCGAGATCGACGTCAAACGCTCCCGCCTGTTGAAGGATCGACTCACACTTGCCGAGGGCGTCCTCGAACTGGGCTGATTCAATGTCGATGCGTTCCAACAGCGCCGGGTCGAGCAACGGAGAACCGGCAGCATCGACGCCGATGTCAGGGAGGTCGATTCCCTCGTCACGCATACACTGGCTGAACTCGAGCAGGGCAACCTCGGGGTCCAGCCGTGACGGGGCCGTGGTCGCTGTGGCCGCTCCTGAAGTGTCCAGAGTCGGGATGCCGTCGGCCGGCTCGGTGTCCCCGCCGCAGGCGGCCAACAGGAGCATTAGCCCGGCCAGGATCGTGAATGTCTGTTTCATCGGTTCTGACCGTAGCGCGGCGGATGGACTATGCCACCGAGCCGGGCGAGCCCTCGGAGTAGCGGACGGCGTTGAATCCGCACATGCCGTGAACCCCGGCTCCTGGGGGTGTTGAGGCCGAGCACAAGTAGATTCCCTCGCCGATCTCGTAAGGATTTCGAGAGGCGCTCGGACGCATCAGAAGCTGGGGCAATGTCATGGCTCCACCCCCAATGTCGCCGCCGACATAGTTCGGGTTGTAGGCCGCCAGCGACACCGCGTTCTGGACGTGGCGGCCGATGATCCGCGCTCCGAAGCCGGGAGCGAATCGTTCCACCTGGCTCTCGATCTGGCTCGTGGCATCACCCCCGTAGCTGCTGGGCACGTGGCAATAGCCCCAGGCGATGTGGCGATCCGCCGGGGCGCGTGTCGGGTCGACGAGCGACGGCTGGGCGACGATCACGAACGGCTTCTGGGGCGCTTCGCCGGCGACGGCCCGCGCCTCGCTGGCCGCGATCTCCCCGTAGGAACCGCCCACGTGGACGGTCCCGGCCCGGCCCGACACGGGGTCGTCCCACGGGATGGGGCCATCGAGGATCCAGTCGACCTTGTGAACGCCCGGCCCGTGGCGCCACCTCGTCAGGCGGCGCGCCGTCGCCGATCTGATCCGGGGGCCGGCAATGGCGACGGCCGCTCCCGGGGCGGTGTCGAGGTAGACGGCCCGCGACGGCGGTAGGTCTTCAATCGAGTCGACCCACCGTCCTGTTTCGATTGAGCCACCAAGCTCCTCCAAATAGCTTGCCAGTGCGGTGACGATTGCCTGGGAGCCCCCTCTGGCGATCGGCCAGCCGGTTGCGTGGGCGGCCGCCGCCAGCAATAGCGCAACCCCACCAGTGGCGGCTGTATCCAGACGGGCGATCGAATGGGCGCCCAGGCCCGCAATTAGGGCTTGGGCCGCCGCGCCATCAAAGCGCGCCGCGATCGATGCCGCCGATCGGATGGCCACCCACCCGAAGCGAGCCATGGTCACCGGGTGCCGCCACGCGGATTGCAGCGGGCTGAGCGCACTGTTGAGAACCTGATCCCAGCCGGCGACGGTCGGCCTCATCAGCTTGCTATAGGCGTCGCCATCGGCGCCCAGCATCTCAACCGTTGCGGCCAAGGATTGAGCGAGCCCCACGGCGTTGCCGTCTCCCAACGGGTGGCTGACCTGGATGTCTGGCAGCAACCACTCGAGGCCGAAGCGTCCGAGGGGCAGCTGCCGGAAGTGAGGCGAGGCCGCACCGAGCGGGTGCACCGCAGAACAGACGTCATGCCAGTGACCCGGCTCGATAAGCTCCGCGGTCCTGGCGCCGCCGCCGATCGTTGCGTTGCCTTCGATGACCGTCACTGAGTGTCCCCGGCGGGCCAACTCAACGGCGGCGGCGAGCCCGTTGGGCCCGGATCCGACGACGATCGCGTCAAGCATCGGGCATTGTCTCACGGAGTGAGATCGCCACGTGAGTGCGTAGACTTGCATTGAATCGACGAGGGATGTGCGGTGGCGATTGAAGTCAACGGGTTGGTCAAGACATATGGCGAGACCCGGGCGGTCGACGGCGTCGACCTGCACGTCGCCGAAGGCGAGGTTTTCGCGCTGCTCGGTCCCAATGGCGCCGGCAAGTCGACGACCGTTGAGATTCTCGAAGGCCATCGCACTTTGACCGCGGGTACGGTGCGAGTCCTCGGCATGGATCCAGAAACCGGGGGGCGGGCCTACCGCGAGCGGATTGGAATCGTCCTCCAGGAGTCGGCCATCGAGAAGGAACTCTCGGTGCGCGAGGCGATCGATATCTACGGTGCGCTCTATCCGCGGCGGCGTCACACCGGAGAGCTGATCGAGATCGTCGGCCTGGAGGATAAGGCTGACTCGCGCATCAAGACGCTGTCGGGCGGGCAGAAGCGACGCCTGGAGTTGGCGCTCGGAATCGTCGGTGACCCCGAGTTGATCTTTCTCGACGAGCCGACAACCGGCTTCGATCCATCGGCGCGGCGCCAGGCCTGGACCGTCATCGACAACCTGCGCAGCCTTGGCAAAACGATCCTGCTGACAACCCACTACATGGACGAAGCTCAGGCTCTGTCCGACCGGGTAGCCGTCATTCGCAGCGGCGAGATCGTCGCCGAGGGCACCCCGGACACGATCGGGGGGCGCGACGACGCGGCAACGACGATTGGGTTCAGCCTTCCCTCCGGCACCGCGCCACCCGGCATGGGAGAGGTCCCGCAAGAGAGTGGGCGATTTGTCCTCGCAGTTCCCGAGGCCACCAAAGTGCTCCACCGGTTGACCTCCTGGGCGATCGACCAGGGGATCGAACTGGGATCGCTCACGGTCGAGCGGCCGTCCCTCGAAGACATCTACCTAGAACTCGCCGCGGAGGACACCGATGGGTGAGCACAACTCCAGTCTTTCGCTGGTGTGGCAGCAGGTCCGCTACCAGAACAAGATCTTCTGGCGCACTCCGGTGGCGGCGTTCTTCACCATCGTGTTCCCGTTGATGTTCCTTCTGGTGTTCGTGACCCTGTTCGGCAACGACCTGATTGGCGATGTCGGAGTGACGACGGCCCAGTTCTACGCTCCCGCACTGGCTGTGTTCGGAGCGGTATCTGCCACTTACACCAACCTGGCTATCGGAACCGCCATCTCACGTGACGAAGGGATCTTGAAGCGGATTCGGGGCACCCCGGTGCCGCCGTGGATCTACATGGCAGGCAGGGTCGGTAGTGCGGTTTGGGTGGCGTTCATTGCTGTGGTGCTGATGATGGGCGTCGGAGTCATCTTCTTCGGAGTGGAGCTCTACACCGCAGCCCTGCCGGCGGCGTTTGTTACGTTTGTCATCGGTGTCGCCTGTTTCGCTGCGCTCGGTCTGCTGCTGGCTGCCGTGGCTCCCAGCGGCGACGCCGCTCCGGCGATCGCCAACGCCACGTTGCTTCCGCTGGCTTTCATCTCCGACATCTTCATCGTGCCCTCGGACGCGAGCCCAGGATGGATCGCAACACTGGCGAGCATCTTCCCGCTCAAACACTTCGCGGTGGCCTTTGCCGACGCCTTCAGTCCGATCGAGGTGGCCAGCCGCGACGGCTGGCTCGACCACTTCCATTGGAAGGAATTCGGCGTTATGGGGCTGTGGCTCGTGGGCGGCGCCATCCTGGCGATCCGCTTCTTCAGCTGGGAGCCCCGCGGCGGCGAGCGCAAGCGGTCGGCCCGCCGTCGCGCCAAGACGGCGGCGCAGTCCTAAGCCTCGGTTCCGACTCCGAGGAGCCGTTCGCGGTTGATGGCCTTGGCTCCCGACATAACACCCCAGATGGCGAGTATCCAGGCGCCCGATCCCACGATCAGGGCTGCCAGGGTGGGGTCGAGCACGAACCCGCTCGATGCGACGTACGAGGCCATGATGATCGGCAATGAGATCAGGCTGGCGGCCTGCTGGGCCGCCGCCGTGGATTGCACCCGGGCCGAGAGGCGCACGATGATCGAGAGGGCGACGAGCAAGAACGGCGGCACTACCCACAGGATGAGCAGCCACCAACCGGTCGTTGGAAAGAACCAGTGGCCCACGAGCGGGCCGGCTCGCAGATTCACGATGAACGAGTACAGCGTGAAGCCGACCAGAGTGGCGGCATAGCCGGGGATGGCGCTGGCGAGCAGCTTGCCGGCATAGATCTCCTTGATCTGGAGTGGGGAATGGGCCAGGAATTCGCCGATGCCGCGTTCCCGCTCACCCACGATGGCTTGCGCTCCAACGGCAGACGAAATCGTGAGTGGCACGACGATGGCGACTGGAGCCAAGAGAAATACAGCGAGCGAGTAGGCGGCCCGCGCCTGGGGTGTCTCACCCTGAACAACGTCTGAGGCGGCCCCCGGCAACGACGTCAGCACCTCACCGATCTGCTGGACGATTTGAAGGCTTTGCGGCCGGGTAACCACTCCGAGCAGCACCCACGGGATAAAGACGAAGAAGATGCCGCCAAGGATCACCATTGGGACCCAGTAGTCCTTGCTAATGAATAGGCGATGCAGGTCGATCCGAGCGACCGTCCATACCTTGCTCCACCTCATTTGGTCACCTGGGGAGGCGGGATTTCGCCGAGCTGGCGTTGCATTTCGAAATAGAGATGCTCGAGCGTCGCCGCCATCGGCTCGATGCGGGTGAGGCGTACGCCGTCGGTGACGAGCGATGCCACCATGTCGGGAAGGATTTCAAGCGATTCGATCGTCACGTGGAGAGCGCCGTTCCAGCTCGTGCTGACTACGCCTTCACGGGTGTCGAGATCCTTGAGTCGATCGCGGTTCTCGGCGTCGATGATGACCACTGGGTCCTTCATGTAGCGGGCGGCCAGTTCGAGCGGATGGCCGGCGGCCCGGGCGTTGCCGGCTCCCATCAGGATCACCTGGTCGGCGATGCCTTCCGCCTCGTGGAGCAGGTGCGTTGCCATGATCACGGTGCGGCCGCTTCCGGCCAGCTCCCGGATCAGGTCGAGGACGGCGCGGGCGGATTCCGGGTCGAGACCCGCGGTCGGTTCGTCCAGCAGGAGGATGTCGGGGTCATGGAGAACTGCCCGTGCCAGTGCCAGCCGGGTGCGCATTCCGGTGGAGTAGCCGGCGACCTTCAAGTGCAGGGCGTGATCGATGCCGAAGCGAGCCGCTGCCTCGTCGATCGCCTCCGGTGGGGCGTCCCAAATCATGGCGCTGTATTCGAGGTTGTTGCGACCGGTCAGCCGGTCATAGAGCGCGGGTTTGGGGGGCACAACGCCGCAGCGCTGGCGGATGGCGTCGCCGTCTGCGATGGGATCGAGGCCGTGGACCTGAATGGTCCCGGCGTCGGCGCGTAGCGAACCTGTGATCAGGCGCACAGTTGTGGTCTTGCCCGCGCCGTTTGGCCCCAGCAGGACGGCAACGCTCCCGTTGGGAACGTCGATTGTCAGGTCGGAGACGGCGCGGATCTTTCCAAAGCTCCGGCTCACGCCGCGTAGGTGGATCCCCTCGGTCATCTTTGGGGTCATCGGCCCTGAAACTACATGAGTTGAGTGCCTTACGTGGCGCCGCGTCTGCAGCCGGCGAGTCGTGGCACAATCGCCTCATGTGTGGTCGATTTGTGCAGTCACAGGCAGCCGAGAAGTACGCCGAGTTCCTCGGGGTGCACGAGATCAAGATCGATCCGTTGCCGCCCTCATACAACGTGGCCCCGACCGACAGCGTCTATGCCGTTGCCGAACACGAGGGGCACCGGATGTTGGGGTCGTTCCGCTGGGGGCTCCTGCCGTTTTGGGCCAAGGACAAGAGGGTCGGTGCCCGCAATATCAACGCCCGCTCCGAGACGGCCGCCTCTAAGCCAACCTTCAAGGAGTCGCTGGCGAAACGGCGCTGCCTGATCCCGGCCGACGGCTTCTATGAGTGGCAGGTGAAGGAGAAGGGCAAGCTGCCGCACTACATCTTCAACCGCGACGGCACGCCCCTCGTTTTCGCCGGCCTGTGGTCCTCGTGGAAGGATCCGGACTCGGGAGACCGGCTCAGGACGTGCACGATCCTCACTGGCAGCCCCAACGATCTGGTGGCCCCGATCCACGACAGAATGCCGGTTGCGCTGAGTGAAGAGGCGTGGGGGCCGTGGCTTGATCGGGAGCTGGCCGACCCGGTGGAAGCCGTGAAGTTGCTGACCACCTACCCCGCGGAACGGCTCTCCCTGCATCCGGTGTCGACGCTGGTCAACAAGGTGGCCAACAACACTCCCGAGCTCATCGAGGTGTTGGCAACGCCCGCCGTCGACCAGCCCTGAAACGAAAGAGGGAGCCCTCCCGGGCTCCCTCTTTCGCGTTGGTGCAGCGAGTGGACCCCCATCCCGGCGGTCGGGTGGCCACCCACGATCCGATTGCCGGCAAACGCCACTCCGGCGGCGACGTACCGTCCAAGCGAGTATTCCGAATCCGGCGGTCACCTCGATGACCTGGACCACGACGCCACCGTCCGTCAGAGGAAGCAGCAGGTCGATCACCCGTTGTGCCAATTGATCCAGCGGCCATGGTGATGAACTTCGGCCAGCTCCTGCGTGGACCGGTTGGGGCCATGAGTGGTCAGGTCAAGAATTGTGCCCCGGCCCTTCGTCAGCTGTTCAGCGCCGATGCGGTAGATCGGCCGGGCCTGGGCGAGCTCGTCGAGAAATTCGAAGAGCCGCTCCCGATCGGCGCGGGCAAACTGGTTGAGTACGAAGGAGTGCTGGACGACGACCGCCGCAGCGGCAGGGGCTGCCGCCACCAGTTCGGGCACTTTGTCGAAGGCGTCGCCGGCGACAACAGTCGGCGGGAAATCTTCGGCGATCGCGATCGCCGCAGCCAGGCGGCGGTGGCGATCTACCTGGTCGGGCCACACCAGGGAGCGCAGCCAGCGGGCCTGGTCGGCATCCGTGATGTCGATAGCGTTGATGTCGATTCCGGCTCGCCACGCGATGGAGGGAATCGACCGTGCCGTAGCCGGGACCTTGTCGCCCGTGTCGGATGTGAGGTGAACCCTCGAGTCCGGGCCAAGCTCGATCGTCTCGCTCTTGGACACGTAGCGATACCCGTAGCGATCGACGTTCTGGTTGAGCCCGGCGCTCGTCCCCACCTCGATCAATGCGATTGGGAGCCCTGTCATCTCCGTGACCAGGTTGTATGCCGGCAGTAGGAAGGCGCAGCGAGCGACCTCGTTGGTCTGCACCAGCCGAGTTGCCAGAAGGTCGTTGATCTCGGCGCGGTGGTCCATCACGAACTGCGCGAAGTCGAGGAGCAGGTCACCTGCGCTCCGAGCCCCGCCGAGAGACGGGTACCAGGCGGCCAGCGGCTGGTCAGGATCGCCGATGAGTAGGTATTGCACGGCCGCCAGCAGCATGTTCATCTCGATCTGGCCTGGTGGCACTGCCTCGAGCACCTCGAG
>Ga0224512_10002844_pt1 | contig 15576 bp, 10 predicted proteins | sample SF_May12_sed_USG_4_FD_169103 | JGI IMG/M metagenome (GOLD analysis project Ga0224512, IMG submission 169103) | Sediment microbial communities from San Francisco Bay, California, United States - SF_May12_sed_USGS_13 | ecosystem: Environmental > Aquatic > Marine > Sediment | place: USA...
TGGGACACATGAGCCTGGTCGGACCCCGTCCCGAACGCCCCGCAATCGTCGATGAGTATTTGCCCTGGCAGCACCAGCGCCATCAAGTCAAGCCGGGTGCCACCGGGCTGTGGCAGGTGAAGGCCCGAGGTGACGGCCGCCACATGCACGAGCATGTCGAGGTCGACCTCGCATACATTGAAGGGCTGTCGTTCCTCTACGACCTTCGGATCCTGGCAACAACCGTCGGAGCCGTGCTGCGCCGACCCGAAAGGCCCTCCGTCATACCCGGGATCGTTGACACCCTCGCCCTCCCCAAACGGTCGTGGCGTGAGATGGGTTACCTCAGCTTCAAGCGGCTGAGTGACCTGATCGTGGCAACGGTCTTGCTCGTCCTCCTCAGCCCGGTCATGCTTGCCGTAGCGGTCGCCATCAAGATCGATTCGCCGGGTCGGGTGCTCTTCCGTCAGGTGAGGGTGGGTCATCAGGGCCGCCTATTCCGGGTCATCAAATACCGAAGCATGGAGCAAGACATATCCGAGGAACTCCATCGGACTCACTACGCTGAACTGGCCGCACAGAATGCCGCGGTCATCAGAATCCCGGACGATCCGCGCATCACCCGGGTCGGCAAAGTCTTGCGAGGCTGGTCCATCGACGAGCTACCCAACTTGTGGAACGTCCTCAAAGGCGAGATGAGCCTGGTCGGACCGCGCCCGCTGGTCCCGTACGAGCTCGACCTGTACTCACAAGCGCACCTTCGCCGGCTGGACGCCAAGCCCGGCATCACCGGCATGGCGCAGGTGCGAGGCCGCACTGATATCTCGATGGAGGACCGAGTTCGCCTGGATCTGGAATACGTGGATCGCCGCTCCACATGGTTTGACATCAAGGTGGTCTCCCGAACGGTTGTCGCGGTGTTCACGACCCGAGGCGCCTGATCTGCCAAGCTTCGACATCGAGCCTCGAGGGCCCGGACCACTAGCCGCAGGAATCCATGAGACGCCGTCAAGATGAACCGGGAACTGTTCTCGTTCTCAGCCAGGTGTACCCCCCCGATCCCGCCGCCGTGGGCCAGTACATGGCCGATGCCAGCATTCGGCTGGCGGCAAAAGGAACCGCGGTCCGAGTGCTGGCCGCCAACCGGGGATATGAGGACCCGTCCACGCGCTACGCGGCTCGGGAGCGAACAGCCGGCGTACAGGTAAGACGGTTGCCGCTCTCCTCTTCAGGCAAGACGAATCTCGCCGGGCGGCTGACGGGACAGTTGTCTTTCGTCGTGCAATGCGTAGTCAGGGGACTTCTGACCCGTGACCTCACCGCCGTCTTGTGCACAACCTCGCCGCCCTTCGCGACTGCTGCCGGCCTGTTCATCGGCTGGGTGCGGCGAGTTCCCGTTCATTACTGGCTCATGGACATCAACCCCGACCAAGCCTTGGCCACCGGCCAGCTTCGCAAGACATCCCTGCTGGTGAAGGGCCTCGACTGGCTGAATCGCCAGGCGCTGCGGCGGGCGGCAACCATTATCTCACTCGACCGCTACATGGAGGACCGGATGCGATCCAAGGTGGATGATCCACAAGCGGCAATGGCGATCGTCCCCCCGTGGCCGCTTGACTCCCGTGTTCGGCCGGTCGATCACACCGACAATTCCTTCAGGGAACGACACGGCATATCCGGCAAGCGGGTAGTCATGTACAGCGGCAACCACAGTCCGGTCCATCCGCTCAACACCCTGCTCGCAGCCGCTTCGAGGCTCGAGCATCGGGAAGACCTGGTGTTCGCGTTCGTCGGGGGCGGGCTCGAAAAACGCCGCGTCGACGACGCCATCGCCGCCGGAGCTCGCAACCTCCTGTCGCTCCCCTACCAACCGCTGGAAGAGATCGCGACCTCCCTCGCCGCCGCCGACATCCACGTGGTCGTGCTCGGCAACCAGATGCGCGGAATCGTTCACCCCAGCAAGGTCTATAACGCCATGCTGGTCGGCCGGCCCCTGCTGTATGTCGGGCCCCGGCCATCGCACGTCACCGATCTAATGGATCGTCACGATATCGGATGGGAGGTCGCCCACGGCGACGTCGCACAAGCAGTCGAAGCACTCACCGCGATCGCGGATGCCGACACCGCCACGTTGCAGAAGCTTGGACAACGAGCGCGGGAGGCGGTTCTCGGCGAGTTCGATCCCACCCTGCTCTCGGACCGGCTGTGTAGCCTCATCATCGGCGACTGAAACCATCGGCCTGAGATCATCACGCCGGACCGAGCCAACTCTCAATGGGTGGTAGCACCTTCGCGCCGAGATCAGCTGCCCGGCGCGTAAAACTCCCGGATCGACGAGGCCACATGGACGACCTGCTCGTCGGTCAGCTCGGGGAACATCGGGAGTGACAGGATCTCATCCTGGAACCGGGCGGCGACGGGGAAGTCGGCTTCGGTCGGCGCCAGATACTCGTACGCGTCGAGAAACGGCAATGCGGTCGGATAGTGGATCCCGGTCGAGATGCCCCGGTCGGCGAGGAAGGCCTGCAGCGCCTCCCGCTGGGGAACCCTGACGCAGTAGATGTGAAACACGTGGGTGGCGCCGGGGCGGATGCCGGGGGTGACGACTTCCTCGACGTCGGCCAGCAGTTCGGTGTAGCGGGCGCCCCAGTGTGCTCGTCGCTGGTTCCACTCCTGGATGTGGGGCAGCTTGGCGGAGAGAATGGCGGCTTGAATGCCGTCCAGCCGGCTGTTGATGCCCTCCTGAATGTGCTGGTGCTTGTCCTCCGGGTTGGAGCCATGGTTGGCAAACGAGCGCACGGCTGCCGCCAGCGCATCGTCATTCGTCACAATGCAACCGGCGTCACCGTAGGCACCCAGATTCTTGCCCGGATAGAAGCTGAAGGTGGCGGCGTTTCCGAACGTCCCGACCCGTTCTCCGGCCAATGTTGAGAAATGCGCCTGTGCGCAGTCTTCGAGGACGGCGAGGCCATGATTGTCGGCGATTGCCATGACCGTGTCGATGGCGGCCGGCTGGCCGTAGAGGTGCACGGGGATGATTGCTCTGGTCCGATCCGTGATCTTGGCTTCCAGCCGGGCGGTGTCGAGGTTGTAGTAGTCCTCCTCGATGTCGACGAACACGGGGGTGGCGCCGGCGAGTGTGATCACCTCGGAGCTCGAGATCCAGCTGTTTGCCGCGGTGATGACCTCATCGCCGGGACCGATCCCGAGCATCTTCAGCACGATGAACAGGGCGTCGGTCCCGTTCGCGACCCCGATGCAATGCTTGATGCCGTACTGCTCCGCGTACGACGCTTCGAACTCCTGCACGAACCGTCCGCGTACGAACGCGTTCTCCGCGATCACGGCTGCGATTGCCTGGTCGATGTCTTCCTTGATGCTTTCGTATTGCGCGGTCAAGTCCAGAAATGGGACTCTCATTCGCCTGCTCCTTCTGCCGGAATCTCACGCAAGAGCCGGGCCGGGTTCCCCACGTAGAAGCCCGGGACCTCGATGTCCTTCGTGACAACCGACCCTGCACCGATCACTGTGCCCGGGGCAATGTGAACCGGCAGGATCGTCGCATTGGTGCCGATGGCAACGTTGTCCCCGACAACCGTATGCCGGTATTTCTGGCGGTCGCCGCGGGCGGGACCACCGGCCGAGAACGGATCGTTGATGAACATCACTCCATGGGAGATGAAGCAGTCTCTGCCGATGTCGACGAGCTCGCACACGAACGCATGGGATTGCACTTTGGTGCGTGCTCCGATTCGGACGTTGTTCTGGATCTCAACGAACGGACCGATGAAGCAACCATCGCCGATTTCGCATCCATACAGATTGGCCGGTTCTACCACCGTTACCCCGCGACCGAACACCACATCGCGGATGCCGATCCGGCGGAGTTCGATGTCAGGCGTCACTGGGGTCATAGATGGAATGATTCGACGCCCGTTCGAGGATATTGAGGACATTTTCGGCGTGCTCGGGACCGGTGAGGCAATCATCCCCGTCGAGAATGCAGTCGAGCCAATGGTCGATTTCGACCCTGAGGGGTTCTCGGAATGCGATCTTCGGGAATTGCACGTCTCCGGACCGGAGGAGAAAGCCACGAGCGGATTCGTCGTAGTCCATCGTCTGGCCGAGCTCGGCCTTGGGGTCGATGCCCTTGTCATAGACGGCGATCTTGTACTCGGCGGTATCGTCGTAAACCGCCATCTTCTTCGTGCCCACCACGGTCATGCGCCGAACCTTGTGCGGGTCGAGCCAGCTCAGGTGGAGGTGCGCCATGACTTTCTCGGGGTACTCGATGTGCAGGAACACCACATCGTCGATCCCCGGTTGCACATAGTCCATGCCGGTTCTCGAAACCGTCAGAGCCGCCGGTTCGTCAAGCAAATATTGAATAATGCTGATGTCGTGCGGCCCGAAATTCCACAGCGCATCGACATCGCTGCGGATGCGCCCCAGGTTCAGACGCTGCCCGAAGATGTACCTGACGGCACCGAGCTCGCCCGAGTGGATGAGCGACCGGAGATGCCGCACCGCGTCGTTGTAGAGGAACGTGTGACCGACCATCGCTACCAGGCCGCTGGCGGTGGCCGCTTCTCCGATCGTCCTGACTTCTGCCGAGGAGCGAGCCATCGGCTTCTCTACCAGGATGTGCTTGCCGTGGGAAAGGGCCTGCATGACCAGATCGAAGTGGCTGGCCGCCGGAGTGGCGATCACCACCGCCTGGATCTCCGGGTCCTCGAGGAGCGCCTCGGCGGATTCGGAGACCAGAGCTTCCGGAGCGGCCGCCGCCGCGAACGCCCGACGTTCGGAATCCTTGTCGGCGATGTGCACCAGCTCGCATCGACGACTTGCCCGCAAGGTGCGCAACAGATTTGGCCCCCAGTAGCCGACGCCGATGAGTCCAACCTTCATTGTCATTTCTCGCTCCTCGTCGGGCCGTGGCTGTCGTCAACACACCGGCTCGTGTGCCATGAGGTAACTCGGCGCCGTCGATCATCCTACCGCCCGGCTGGGCCCGCTCATTGACACATAGCTCGTTGTCCAACGAGCTATGTGCGTAGCCCGGGCTTTGTGCTTCCGTTCCCTCGACGGCCCCGGAAGAACCAATCAAGCCGCCGAAGCGCCTTCGTTCTCCCACCATTGAATCGTCCGCCTCAGGCCCTCTTCGAGATCAACCTCCGCCTCGAACCCGAACCGCTCCCGGGCTCGCGAAGTATCAAGCATCCTGCGCGGTTGGCCATCGGGCTTGGCGGTGTCCCACGCGATCTCGCCGGCAAATCCGGTGAGACCTCCAATCATCTCCACCAGGTCACGAATCGTTACCTCCCGAGCCGCACCGATATTCACCGGGTCGGGGTCGTCATACCGGCTGGTGGCGGTGACGATCGCCCGGGCGGCGTCGTCGACATACAGGAACTCGCGACTGGCCGCTCCCGTGCCCCAGACCTCCACGGTATCTGCCCCGGTGTCCCGGGCGGTGATGAATTTGCGGATGAGCGCCGGAATCACGTGGCTGGTCTCCAAGTCGAAGTTGTCGCCCGGACCGTACAGGTTGACCGGGAGCAGGTAGATGCCGTTGAGCCCGTATTGCCGGCGGTAGGCCTCCAGCATGACGAGCAGCGACTTCTTGGCGATGCCATACGGAGCATTGGTCTCTTCGGGGTAGCCCTCCCACAGGTCGTCTTCCTTGAAGGGGACGGGGGTGAACTTCGGGTAGGCACAGACAGTCCCGATGAAGACCAGCTTTTCGATTTCGTGGATGCGGCTCTGCTCAACCACATGCATGCCCATCGCCATGTTGGCGTAGAAGTAGCGGCCCGGGTTCTGGCGGTTGGCTCCGATGCCGCCGACCTCAGCGGCGAGATGAAGCACGATGTCGGGTTCGGAGACGGCGAACAAGGCGGCCGTTGACTCCTGGTCGGTGAGATCGGTTTCCGCCCTTCGGGGGATGATCAGTTCGCCGGCCCCGGCCTTGCGGAGGAGGTCCTGCACCGGTCGGCCGAGAAAGCCACCGCCACCGGTAACGAGGATCCGCTTGCCGGTTAGATCAGTCACTGCGCCCGTCCTCCCACTCGAGGCGTCGATGACCGGCATCCACCAGGGTTCGCTCTTCCTCGGCCAGAGCGAGATCCGACGCCACCATCATCTCGACCAACGCATCGAACGAGACCTTCGGCTCCCAACCGAGGACTCGGCGGGCCTTGCTGGGGTCACCCTGCAAAATGTCAACTTCCGAAGGCCGTAGGTAGCGCGGGTCGGTCTCGACGTACTGCTCCCAATCCAAATCGAGCAGGCCGAACGTCTTCTCCACGAACGCACGCACCGAGTGGCGGTCGCCGGTAGCGATGACATAGTCGTCGGGCTCGTCCTGCCGGAGCATCAGCCACATCGCTTCAACGTAATCGGCCGCATACCCCCAATCTCGCTCCGCATCGAGGTTGCCGAGAAACAGTCTCTTCTGGAGCCCGAGTTTGATGCGAGTGGCGGCCCGGGTGACCTTGCGGGTCACGAATGTCTCCCCCCGCCGCGGAGACTCGTGGTTGAAGAGAATTCCGCTGCAGGCGAATAACCCGTAGGCCTCGCGGTAGTTGACGGTTTGCCAGTGGGAGTAGACCTTGGCGGCGGCGTAGGGGCTGCGGGGATAGAACGGAGTCTCCTCGTTTTGCGGAACTTCCCGCACCTTGCCGTACATCTCCGATGACGACGCTTGATAGAACCGCACCGGATGATCGAGTTGGCGGATCGATTCGAGCAGCCGAAGCGTACCGAGCGCGTCGATATCGACGCTGTAGATGGGGTTCTGGAACGAAACCGCAACGTGCGATTGCGCCGCCAGGTTGTAGACCTCGTCCGGCTGAATCTTTTGCAGCAACCGGCTCAGGCTGTTGCCGTCGCTCAAATCGCCGTAGTGGAGAAACAATCGCGCCGTATCGATGTGCGGATCGATGTACAGGTGATCGATCCGGCCCGTACCGAACGTGGACGCCCTCCGGATCAAGCCATGGACCTCGTAGCCCTTGCCGAGGAGGAACTCGGTGAGATAGGACCCATCCTGCCCGGTGATACCCGTAATCAAGGCTCGTTTCGATGTGTCTCCGGCCATGGAAAGTCCTCGCGCGGTTTGTCGGCATCAGCGTAGGGCGTGATGTTCACAGGTTCGACAACCTCGATGGCGCCCGCCGCATTTGCGGTCGAGGCCAAAGCTCAGAGTCCTTGATCACACGACGGCAAGCGGTTCACGGCGCCCCCCGTACATCGAGACAACGATGGTGACATGTGCGATTGATCCATCCTCGCACGAGAACAGCCCAAGAGTCTCAACCGAGAGCGTCGGCTCTGGCCTAGTTCGATCCCACGAAGACAATCACCTGTACCGTATCGGTCACGGTGCCGGAAGCAGTGGTCACCGTGGCCGTGACCATATGGGAAGCGGTGTCTGCCAGATCGGTCGACAACGAGGCGGTGATGCTCGTACCCGTTCCAAGCGGACCTTCGCGATCCGAAGACCAATTCACCGTGAACGGAGCACCGCCGGGCACGTCCACGGCCGCCTCGAGATCGACCTCGGCCACGAAGTCGCCGGCGCCTGAATCAAACGTTGCTTCGAAGGACTGGTTGCCGCTCGGCGGCTTCGTGATCTCCACGGATGAGAACTGCCCGGCCACCGGCAGCCAGTGCTGCGCCCCGAAATCGAACTCGGTGTCGGCGGCCACGGTGCCGTTGACGTTGGAAAGGAAGAACCGGGCGAGCGGGGGACGGAAAATGCCGACCGTCTCATCACCGTCGTCGTCCCAATCGCCCGCCACGATCCGGTCCGATGGGATCCCGTAGAAGAACTCCTCGTCGGCGAACCCTGTAACGAAGTCGTTCCGGAAATACACGAAACCCGACGACTCGCGATAGACCCCGACGGTGGTGATGCCGTCGCCGTCGAAGTCGGCGGTGAAGGGACGGTCACCGGGCACGCCGAAGAAGTACGAGAAGTCGGCCGCAACGGTACCGAGCGTGTTGGAAACGAAGATCTGGCCTTTACGGTTCACTGCCAGTGTGTCGCATCCGTTGCCGTTCCAGTCCCCCACCAGCGGGATGTCGCCCGGAATCCCGTAGAAGAAGGACAGGTCGGCGATGCCGAAGTCGTTCGAGTTCCGGAGGTACACGAACCCGCTGCTGGGCCGGTACATGCCGACGGTGTCAACTCCGTCGCAATCCCAATCACCAAATAGCGGAACGTCACCCGGAATCCCGTAGTAGAAGGTGGTGGCTTCAGCACCGCCGGTACGCAAGTGCCATTGCCCAGTGCCCGGGTCGAATAGGGCGACTCTGTCCTCTGACGCAAGCGCCGGCGTCACCACCGCCAGCACGAACAAAGCCACGAATGTTGCCAGCCACTCTGTATGCCGCATGGGTCGGGACCTCCGAATCTGAACGCGCTCCGTGACCAATAACTCTAGGCTCAACCACAGCGTGCGACGCAAAGTGGTACTCAGCTCGGGCATCGCAGCCCTATCACTCGCCGCCTGGGTGTGGTTCGGTCCTCTCAGCGCGTGGCGCTCCATCGAACGCGTCCCCTTCAATCCGACCGCCGCCCGGGAAACACTCGGTGACATCCGCAGCGGCCAGCCACCCGAGGTGTGGCCGGCTTCCGGCGATACTCGGGGACCCGCCGACGACACGGATGAGGCTGTGCCATTCACGGGCGACGATGGCACCGGCCCAGCACCTCCAATCCCCGAACAGACTTCCGGAGAGCCCCAGCCGGCTCGGGCCCCTGAGCCCCCACCCGCCCCGGCACCGGCGCCGTCGCCGTCGCCGATTGATGCTCAGGCCGACATCGGCCGCACCACCAATCTCGATGTCTTCCTCATCTTGGGAAGCGACGAGAAGCCCACCGACCCCGACATACGGGCCGACGCCATCCTGCTGCTCCTCGTTCCCGAGGACCGCTCTTCCTCCATGCTCATCTCCGTCCCGAGGGCCCTCTACGTCACCAGCCCCTGTACCGGCGAACCGACGGCCATCAACCTCAACTTCGAGGGCTGCGGATCGGTCTCCGGGCTCGACCTGATGGGTGTGGCAGTCGAGGACTACACCGGCCTCACCATCGACCATCTCGTGCTGTTCGACTTCGACGGCTTCGAGACCATCATCGACCGCATCGGCGGGCTCGAGGTGTGCCTCGACCACGACATCAAGACGCGCGCACAGGCGCCGATCTTCCTCGAGGCAGGCTGCTCGACCCTCACCGGGTCCGAGGCTCTCCGATGGGTCCGGGAACGGCAAATGCTCGAGCGGATTGACGACGAGTGGCGGTTGATGGAGGGAGCGGGCGATGCCGGCCGCACCGCCCGTCAGCGGGACATGATCCGCCAGGTGATCAGGCGGGCCGATCGATTCGAGTCACCCGGCGCGTTGCTCGGCCTCGTGGCGGAGCTGTCCGATTCATTCGCCCTCGACGACGGATTCGCCCTTGCCGAGGCGATCGACCTGGCATGGGAGCTCCGGGTGCTGGGCGGGCGGCCCGCATCGGATCTGAGCGTGGCCACTCGAGGAGCGGTCTCTCCGGAAGGCGAGTTCGTGCTCGTTCCCGTGGAGCCGTTCTCGACCTACCTGCAGGGCCTGCCAACCCACTAGTTGGACGGCACCCGCACGATGACCTCGACCGTCGCGGTCCCCCGACTCCCCCCCGATGAGACCGCCCTCACCGTGATGATATGTGAAACGATGTCGCGGCGGTCGTTACTGAGCTCAGCATCGAGGGTTGCGCCGCCGCCGAGCGGGCCGTCGACGTCGGACGCCCATGCGATCTCAACGGATTCGCCGGCGGGAACTACAACGTCGGCTTCCAGCCGGACCGGAGCGGCCAGGCGCCCGTCACCGAGGTCGATGGTTGCTTCCTGCGTGGAGAGCGGTGGAGGAGTCACAATCGTCACCGCCAGCTCGTCGGCGGGGGGAGTCGTCGATGTTTCGGTCGTCGACGCCGTGGTCGACGTCGTCGCGGGCGCCGTCGTCGATGTACTCGTCGTCGGCACGATCGTGGGCTCATCGGAGTTCGAGGAACAGGCCACCGCCAGCAGGCTCACCACGATGCTCACCAGGACTCCGCTGATTGGTTTGATTCCAGTGCTCCCTTGCTCGAAGACAGGCTATTGTACGCTCGGTCGGCAATCGCCGATCAACCCACAGGTGCAGATCCGCTACCGCAGCGATCCGATGCCACCTTCTACCTCCGCCACTCCAACACCCTCGGCACCGCCGACGAGATCATGGAGGCGCCCATCGGCTCTGCGCCGACGGCCGGAGGGTTCCCGTTCGAGGGCCAGAGAGACCCGGTGGCTTCACGAAATCGGACGCGGCTCCTGACGTGTACGGAACCCCGGATGTCCATAAACTGACAACATGATCCGGTCGTTCGTAACCTGGAATCGGCGCCTTGCTCAACGGTTTTCGCGTCGCTTTCCCCAGTTCTGTGCCAGTCCGTCCTATCGCGCGGAACTGCAAGAACGCGTCGAGCTGGCTCTCCGGGAGGGCGCGACGGCCGTGTTGGAGACTGGGGGAATCGACCGACCACTACTCCGGAAAGGAGCGGGGTTTCTGTACGACGGTCTGGATATCGAGGATCGTCCCGCATGCCATGAGATCTACGACCACTTCTGGGTCCAATCTGTCGAGCAACCTATTCCGGCCAGGTACGACCTCATCATGTCGATGACGCTCCTCGAGCATGTCCCAAGCAACCAAGCGAGCAGCCGTGCGATGGCCGACTCGCTTGTGCAGGGAGGGTCGACCCACCATTACATACCCGGGGCCTACCACCCCTACGCGGTCCTGACGCGCTTGGTAGGCCCGAAGCTTCAGAAGCGGTTGATCGGGGTACTGAGACCCCAAGCCGTTCATCTAACTGGCTACCCGGCCTACTTCGATCACTGCACTCCGCGATCGATGGCCCGGCTGTTCCGAGGTGCCGGCCTAGTAGACATCGAGTGCCGGCCGTTCTACCGGGCCAATGATTACTTCGCTTTCTTCTTCCCGCTCTTCCTAATGCTCACTGCTTTCGAGAACCTGTGCCGCCGCCTCGACTGGAGCATCTTTGCCTCAGGATTCGTGATCAGCGCCCGGAAGCCGCTTGAGGTCGGACAGGCTGATCAACACCGCGCGGGCGGGACTGCCTGAGGGCTGCGTCTCCCTGCTCCTCCCACCCAGGAAAAGCGGGCGTTTCTTTCCGACGGCTGCTCACCCACGGGGCGGGTCGGTGACGACCCGCGGAATGAAAAGGGTACCCCCTTTCGGACGCGAAATATTTCCTCTCCAGGTCTGACACTACCGAGAGCGGCTCGCGTAAGGTCGGCTACGGAGAGTAGGGGGCGTAGACGCGCGTCTGGCCCTCAAAGGACCACACGAGGGATAGGACCTATGTTCGCAAGCGCTTTTCGCGTACGTACCCATAGCATCTTCTTGACGGTCGCCATGTTGGCGGCCCTTCTCATTGGACCACCGGCCACCGCGGCCGACCCGGTGCCGGGTGCCGATTTCACCCTGACCATCCTGCACAACAACGACGGTGAGTCCCAGCTCATCAACGCCGGCAGCGATTTGGCCGACTACGGCGGTGTCGCCCGCTTCAAGACGCTGGTCGACGGGCTCCGGGCCGACGCCACCGCCAACGGCAACGGCGTAATCATGTTGTCATCGGGCGACAACTTCCTGGCCGGACCCGAGTTCAACGCCAGCATCGAGAACGGCATCCCCTTCTACGACGCCCTCGGCATCGAGGCCATCGGATACGACGCCATCTCGCTCGGCAACCATGATTTCGACTTCGGGCCCGACGTTCTGGCCGACTTCCTCGCCAGCTACACGACCGCCCCGCAATACCTCAGTGCCAATCTCGACTTCACCGGTGAGCCCGGCCTGCAAGCATTCGTCGACTCCGGCGTCATCGCCCCCAGCACGGTGGTCACCACCGCCGGCGAACAGATCGGCATCATCGGTGCCGTCACCCCCTCTCTCCGCTCCATTTCCAGCCCCCGCAACGTCGTCATCGACTTCGACGTCGCCGGCGCCATCCAGGCCGAGGTCGACACGCTCGAGGCCGCCGGCGTCAACAAGATCGTCGTTATCAGTCATCTGCAGGACATCACCGAAGACATCGCCCTCGCCGCAGAGTTGAGCGGTGTCGACGTGATGATCGCCGGCGGCGGCGACGAACTGCTGGCCAACCCTGGTGATCCGCTGGTTCCCGGCGAGGAAGGCGACGTGTTCGGCGCCTACCCGCTCACCGCCACCGGCGCCGATGGTGCCTCCATCCCGGTGGTCACCACCCCGGGCGAGTACAAGTATCTCGGCCGCCTGACGGTCGGCTTCGACGCCGACGGCGTCGTCACCGGCATCGGCACCGACAACGGCCCCAAGGTGGTCGACGGCACCATCACCCCCGACGCCGGCGTCCTCGCCTCGGTGGTCGACCCCGTGGTCGCCGCCATCGCCACGCTCGACGCCACGGTCATCGGCACCAGCGAGGTCGACCTCGACGGCACCCGCACCGGCGTGCGCAACGCCGAGACCAACGAGGGGAACCTCCTGGCCGATGCGTTGCTGTGGCAGGCCCGCGAGCTGGCCGATGCCTTCGGCGTGAATCCACCCGACGTCGCCCTCCAGAACGGGGGCGGCATCCGCAACAACACCGTCATCCCGGCCGGCGACATCACCGTGCTCGACACGTTTGACGTCGCGCCGTTCCCCAACTTCGTGGCCGTCCTCGAGGACATTCCCCGCGACCAGTTCAAGACCATCCTCGAGAACGCCTATTCCGACCTGCCGGGCGGAGGTCGCTTCGCCCAGGTCGCCGGCTTCGAAGTCACCTATGACATCGGCGCCCCGGCCATGGTCACCGACGACGAGACCGGTGCCGTCACCCAGGTCGGCAGCCGGATCGTCGACGTCGTGCTCGACGACGGCACCGTCATCGTCGACGGCGGCGCCGTGATAGCCGGCGACCCGATAACCATCTCCACCATCGACTTCCTGGCCCGCGGAGGGGATCAATACCCGTACGGCAGCGCCTCGTTCACCACCGTCGGCGTGAGCTACCAGCAGGCCCTGGCCAACTACATCGAGGACGGCCTCGGCGGCACCATCGCCGCCGCCGACTACCCCGAGGGCGGTGAGGGCCGCGTCACCGAGGTGGGCTTCCTGCCGATCGAGGGTCCCTTCACGCCGATCTACGACATTCAGGGCAGCGGCGAAGAGAGCCCCCTCAACGGCGAGGCCGTCGAGGTGACCGGTTACGTCACCGGTGTGTTCCCCGACCTGGGAGGCTTCTACCTGCAGGACGGAACCGGTGACGGCGATGCTGCCACCAGCGACGGTATCTTCGTGGAGGCCGTCGACGGCGTGGTGGCCGGGGACCAGGTCGAGCTGCGGGGCACGGTCGACGAGTTCTTCGGCGAGACCCGAATCGTCGATGTCGACGGCATCGAGGTGGAAGATACGGGCGGCGCCATCGCGGCCGCTGAAGTGTCACTCCCCCTCGCCGCCGGCGCCTCGCTCGAGGCCTTCGAAGGCATGCTCGTCACCTTCCCCAACTATTTGTTCGTATCCGATACGTTCAACCTGCACCGCTTCGGCGAAGCGGTGTTGTCCGAAGGCGGGGTGCTGGTCAATCCGACCGATATCGCGGCGCCGGGCGATCCGGCAATCGCGCTGGCGGCCGCCAACGCGGCTCGCCAGATCGTCATCGACGACGGGTCGGACGACCAGTTCCCGGATGCGGTGCCGTACTTCGGCGCCGACGGCACGTTGCGCCGGGGCGACGCCGCCAGGGGCATCACCGCCAACCTGTCGTTCAGCTTCGGGGCCTACAAGCTCCAGCCGACGGATGACGTGAGCTTCGAGCGGATGAACCCGCGGCCGGCCTCCCCCGACGATGTCGGCGGCAACCTGACCGTGGCTTCGTTCAACGTCCTCAACTTCTTCTCCACCATCGACGACGGTGAAAACGGTGCCCGCGGGGCCGACTCGGCGGCTGAGAAGGCCGCCCAGCTCGACAAGCTGGTGGCGGCCATCGGCGGCCTCGGAGCCGACATCATCGGAATCCAGGAGATCGAGAACAACGGTCCGGTGGCCATCGGTGAGCTCATCGACGGCCTCAACGCCGTGTACGGTGCCGGCACGTGGGCGGCCGCCGCCGACCCCGACTATCCGGGCGGCCTGGAGAACACCAACGCCATCAAGGTGGGGATCATCTTCAAGCCGGCGGCGGTGACGCCGATCGGAGCCACCGAGGTGTCGGAGGACCCGGTGTTCGCCGCCGACCGGCCCCCGATCGCCCACACGTTCATCGCCAACGGCGACACCTTCACGGTGATCAACAACCACTTCAAGTCCAAGAGCTCTTCCGATGCCGCGGGCGCCGACCTCGACCAGGGTGACGGCCAGGGCGCCTACAACGCCCGCCGCACGGCTCAGGCCAGCGCACTGCTCGACTTCACCCTCGAGATGGTGGGAGCCAGCGGCGACGGCGACGTGCTGGTGATCGGCGACTTCAACAGCTACCCGATGGAAGACCCCATCACCACGCTGGAAGGGGCGGGTTTCCTCACCAACCTCGTGAAGGAGAAACTCACCGCCGAGGACAGCTACTCGCTGGTGTTCTTCGGTGCTCAAGGGTTGCTGGATGGTGCGTTTGCCACCAACCCCCTCAACCCCAAGGTGACCGGACTCGACATCTGGCACATCAACGCCGATGAGCCACGGGTGTTGCAGTACAACGACGACGTGGTCGACCCGGCCGAGCGGTCGAGCGACTTCAACCAGCCGGTGTCTCAGCCGGATGCGTATTCGTCATCCGACCATGACCCAATCATCGTTGGCTTGAACCTGGGCACAGCCGAGACGGTGGCGACCGGCCTGCTCGGCCCCCGCCATCTCTCATTCGGGCCAGACGGAACCTTGTATGTCGCCGAGTCCGGTGCCGGAGGCCCCGAACCGTGCCTGACGGGTGGTGACGGCTCCACCGAGTGCTTCGGGCTCTCAGGTGCCGTAACCGCCATTTCGGGCGGCACCCAGACCAGGATCGCCGCCGGCCTTCCGTCGGTGGCAGCCGATGGGTTTGCGGCAACCGGACCCCAAGACGTGGCGGTCGCCGCCGATGGCACGGTCCGCGCCCTCATCGGGCTTGGTCAGGACCCGGCGGTGCGCGAGGAGATTCTCACCCCGGCGGGTGGAGGCGTGTTCGGCCAGCTGGTCGACATCGGCGCCGACGGCTCCGCTACCGCGGTGCTAGATGTGGCGGCCTTCGAGGGCCTGAACAATCCCGATGGTGGCGTCATCGACTCCAACCCGAATGCCATTGTCCACACGGACAGCGGGTATTTGATCGTCGACGCGGGTGCCAACGCGCTGTTGATGTTTGACGGCGTTGCGCTCAGCACGCTGGCCGTGTTCCCCGACCGAATCGTTCCCGCCCCGCCCTTCATCCCGGATACCGAGATCCCGATGCAGGCAGTGCCGACGTCGGTGGCAGTGGGACCGGACGGCTACGCCTATGTTGGCGAGCTGACCGGATTCCCGTTCCCAACGGGCGAAGCGAACGTCTACAAGATC
>Ga0224512_10002845_pt1 | contig 15571 bp, 8 predicted proteins | sample SF_May12_sed_USG_4_FD_169103 | JGI IMG/M metagenome (GOLD analysis project Ga0224512, IMG submission 169103) | Sediment microbial communities from San Francisco Bay, California, United States - SF_May12_sed_USGS_13 | ecosystem: Environmental > Aquatic > Marine > Sediment | place: USA: California...
GACCATCGAGCAGATCTGGCACGTGCGCTATCGGGAAGGCAAAAAGACCGGTGTGTTACGCCCCTATGACCGACTGACCCGGGCGCGTTACGTGGACTGCGTCACGGACGTGGTAACCGCGCTGCGGACCGATGGCCTGCTCACCGAACACGCCGAAAAATACTACATCGACAAAGCCAGATCCGACGAAATCGGCGTCGACTAAAAACTTATATACTTGGGATCGCGATCAAGACCGACACGAACAAGAGATCTACTATGAAAATCAAGCACCAGCTGACAGCACTGAGCCTGACAATCATCGCTGCAATGATGATTCTAAATTCCAGCTTCGCCGAAACACATTTAACTGCGGAACAAAAGGCGATGAGCGCGGAGCAGCGCAACAAGGTTTATGCCCCGTGGGACCCGAAGGATATCAATAAACTGCGCAAGGAAATGGGTCTGATCGGCCCCGGAACGACGACACCTTATCCCACTGCAAGATTCCCCGATTACTTGCGGGCGCCGAAATCCGTTGAAGAACTCATGCCTCAGGCCCGATATGCGGTGCAACAGAAAGGGGGCCGTACGCCGCTGGGACTGGCGGAACCCGGAGACATCGTGCTTATCCCGATTCCCTATACCGCCGATCAGCTCGTACAAGAAGCGATACGCCAGGCATTCGCGGCGCGAAGAGTCGAAGCGCGGCTGCTTTATGAGCATGAACTTGCCGGAATCGCCAAAGAAGATCTGATCGTGATTGACGAGATTGAGAATGTATTCCGCGCGGGTGATGGCCAACAGGAGCTCAACTATTTAAACACAACCGGTCGAATTGCCGATTGGGGTGCGGCGGTTGCCTGGACTCGAGAGCAGGACCCTGTGCTCGCAGACGCTACCTGGCCCGAGTTCGAATACCCGACACCGGAACTCGAAGAGTTGGCGAAGAATTACCGGCCGATGGTCGAAGCCGCCGTTATTCAGTACCTCGACGATCATCCGGAAATCACCAAGATTTTCTGGAGAACCGGTGGCAGACCTTTTGTCATGCAGGCCCTGAAACGCTACGACAGCAAGTTTGTCGGCAATTACACCTATCTCAATAATTTCGACATCATGAGTAAAGTGCCCGCGTACCCTTCCGATGTGTGGCGCTTGATCGAGGGCAAGATGATAGAGCCCATGGCGTACACCGATCGGGTCGAAGTAACCGATCCAGAGGGCAGCGCCTTCTACTTCGAACTCACGGAGGAAGAAGCCAGAATCTGGAGCCAGGGTTCCTATCTGCAGGGGCACATATTCATGATCCCGTCACAGTCTTCCGGCGTGTTTCCGTTTTCATTTATCGAATACCCGGCAATGCACGATGATTGGCTGCCGACAGTGCAGATGACCACCGCAAACGGGATCGTCGCGTCGAGCAACAGCCATGCATCCAACCATCCGAGGATAGAAATTCACATTAAGAACGGATACGTGCAGGACGTTAAAGGTGGCGGTCTCTACGGCGACGGTTTCCGATTGTGGTTGAACTACCCAGAAATCAATGAAATCACCTGGCCGTTTCAGAAAAACCCGGGGTTCTGGTGGTTATTCGAGGCAGGTACCGGCACGAATCCCAAGTATTTCAAGCACCCAGGAGAAGTGTTGGTCGGAAACAATCTTTCGGAGCGAAACGCCGGCGGGGTCATCCACTGGTCATTCGGATCTGAAGTCAAAATGGGACCGGAAAAGGACAAGGAAAAATCTGCGCGTTCACCGATTTCGGTCGAATTCGGAAAGAAACATCGGCTTCCCATCGGCCACGCCATGCACAACCACAACTTGTTGCCCACGTATCAGGTCCGTCTGCGTGACAGCGGCAACTGGCAGACGCTGATCGAGCACGGGCAAATCCTCGCGAGCAATGATCCCGAAGTTCGTGCCCTGGCCTCGCGTTACGGGGACCCGGATGAGGTGTTGCGGCGCGACTGGATTCCCGAGCTACCCGGTATCACAGTGCCAGGCAATTACGACGAGGACTATTCATCGGATCCCGGCAAGTTCTGGACCAATTGGGCCAACAGCATCTATGACGCGACGAATAAATATTTCGGACATTAATACTACATGATTGATGGGGACGTTCCGTATTTTCCTGCCGACGCAAAAACGGTTAGGAAGAGGCCGCGAAAATGCAGAATGTCCTTGTTAATTCCATCAATCTAGAACGCACCGCTGAATTTTAGTAGCAGTTCCCGGCCATTGTCGCGGGATCGCCGTATGAATCTATCCCGTGCGGTCAGCTCTCGTTCACCGACATAAAGCGTCCGATCTCGTCTCTTGCCTATTTCGAAAATCCTGTTGACCTCGAAACGGACTTTTAGTCCCCACCAACGTGTCGACTCGACGAACGCATTGACTTCGAAGTTTTCGTCGAGAATTTCGAGCTCGTTCACCTTGAAATAGGGCCGCTCCGTACGGGTTTTCATCGTCCAGCCCCATGCGACTCGCGCCGCCTGGACGTCCTGGCGGAAATTCAGGATCAGGGCATACTCGGTCTCATTGCGTAAGTAGGCATATTCGCCAGATGGGCCACCCTCCGACTTGCTGGAAAGCACCCTCGTTCGGCCGGTCACCGGATCTGTCACTTGCGAATCCTGCCAGCGTGCCTTGATGTCCAGCCTCGCACCTGTCAAACCCGACCAGTCCATCGGCACGGTGCCTTCGAACTCCACTCCCCAACGCCGTCCACTGCCGATATTGCCTGGCGCCTCGAATGTGGTCGACAAGGGCAACAAATCTTCAACCTCCGAAATCCAGTGATGGAAGACCGTAACCGTAGTGACACTGAAATCACCAAACCGCCGTTCGTGACTTAATTCAGCAACCCATGTCGTTTCCGGCTGCAGGTTCGGGTTGCCCAATGCGAGATCGTCGTCTTCAAATACGGTGGCACTGATAAAATCATCGAAATTCAACTGCGAGACTTCCCTGGCGATCCGAAATCGCGTCTGCCGGTCTTGGCCGGGAGAATAGGTCAGCAAAGCCTCCGGTTTGATATAAGTAAAGGAACGTTCCAGCTCCGCATCGCCGGTCTGTGTGATTCTGGAAATTTCTGCACCAAGACCATAGGCAAGTTCAAAGCGTCCCAAGCTCCAATTATCCTTGATCAAAACATCCACACGCTCTTCTTCGACCAGCGTATTGGCCCCGGGAACGGGCACATTGATCAATCCGCTCCCGGCATCTTCTGTTTGCACCAGCGAGCCATCCAGTGAATTAAACGCGCCTTCGAGGTTGAATTGCACCGCGTGATCGGAAAACCCGGACCAGTCCAGCTCGAGCCTGGCGATCGCTTCTCTCGCCACTTTGTCAGTTGCGGCCGACCGAAACTCCGTCTGATCACCGGCAGCATCAATTGACCGCTGTGAGTCAATTTCGTCGATATTCTGCAATGAATAAAGAAAGATTGCTTTGCCGGCCAGGTCGCTGCTGAGCTTACGCTCAGCGTCGATTCCCAATTCAAACTCTCGGGTATCCGTACCCGTATTGAAGATTTCGTCCGTTGCGCTTACGCCTGCAAGCTGAGGAACACGAAGAGAAATCAACTCACGATCCGTACTTTGGTCCCGAAATTTCACATTGGATTGAAAAAGGACATCCCCCAGATACGTCGACGTACTCAAAATAACGGAATACTCATGTCCCTCGCTCAGGAAATCGTCAGTCCTTATTTCTGTGAGTTCGTTTTGAGCGTCGAATATTTCATCGGTACCGACGTCACCCCAGGCGATTTGTCTTGCGTCGAATCCGAGGTTATAGTCGATGTCCGCCCAACGGTTCGATAAGGATATGCTCCCCCCCGGAACCATGGGCTTGGGTTCCAGGTTCTTCTCCACATAAGCCTCCCACCTTACCGAGGCTCGCGAAGCTTCCCGCACGAACACATTTGCAACGACCGAATATCCAGCGAGATCCAGTCCCCCATCCTGGCCGCGAACCATTTCAATACGTTCGACGTTAGCCGCCGGGATGCGGCCCAGGATGGCCGAAATACTGTCCTGCTTCGCGCTGGGACGCCGATTATTAATCAGAATATTACCGGCCGCGCTGCCGAATCCGCGTTTATCGTCGCCCTCATCGAGCTGGAATCCGGGCACGTGCTGGACCATATCCAACGCAGTGGTGGGCTGATAGCGCCGAAAGAAATCGGCAGGATAGATAACGCCTTCATCCTGAATATTGTTGGCCGCCGTCGCTTCGGCAGCTGCGATATGCGTCATGGCCCATGAAATCCCGGGCATGCTCAGCATGCTCGCGATGGGAATCAACAATTTCCACGGCTGAATTCGTTTCATGTATTACGTTTTCAGGAGCGAATTTGTCAGTCTAATGTATCAACTACGTGTTAGTGTCTGGTTAAATAATTGTAACAGCAGAAACGTTTTTTGAACGACGGTCGATCAGGCTCAGCATGAAAACTATTTCCGGAATTGACCCACCACGTATCTCTAAGAGATTGCCGATACGCTTCTTCGTGTTTTTGTCCGCAACGTACTTGGTATCTATTACCCATGCGTATTCCCAAGAGCTGGATGTCGCTTATGTGGAGACGCCTGAGGAAGTTGTTGATTTAATGCTGGAGATCGGGGATGTGGGACCTGGTGATTATGTGGTAGATCTGGGCACCGGGGACGGCCGTATCGCGATTGCCGCAGCAAAGCGGGGCGCGGTGGGTCTGGGTGTCGATCTGGATCCCCAACGGGTTCGGGCAGCGAAAGAGAATGCGGAAAAGGCCGGGATTTCGGATAGAGTCATGTTCCTGGAACAGGACCTGTTCGAAACCGATCTAAGCCACGCCTCAGTGGTCACGATGTATCTGAACAGCGCAGTAAATCTCAAGCTGCGGCCCACGCTCCTGGAGCAGCTCGAGCCCGGCACCAGAATCGTGTCGCACAATTTCGACATGGAGGACTGGCTGCCTGACGAACATCAGCAGTTTCTCAGGAATGCCGACGGTAATTTTTATATACATGATGTGTATTACTGGGTAATACCTGCAGATATAAGCGGCGAGTGGCAAGGCAATGCAGGTACCGGTCGCTTTCAGATGACGGCCGCTCAGGATTTTCAGAGTATCGAGGTGGAGGTGACTATCGACGATCGATCTCTGGTGATCGAGGAGGCTTCCCTTAATGGAGACCGGATCAACATCGTCGGACATGATAAGCAAGATGCATCGCAATATGTTTTTAGCGGGGCCGTCTACAAGAATGATGTTAGCGGTATTGTCCAGAAACGTACTGCCGATGCCGAACTGATCCTGCATTGGCGGGCAACTCGCAGTCAGCACTAGGCATACCGGGGGGCATTCTGTATCTTTCTCAGGAAAATCCAGAATGCCCCTATATTAAGAAAGCACCCCGGAAATTCTTCCGGGGTGCCCTCTGAATATTACAACTCTTATTGGAAGTTATATCGGAACTGAATTCCGTATGTCCGAAACATTGATCGAACCGTCGATTCGGTGAGTGCAAAACCATCCGGGGCCAGATCAAACTCCGGGAAGTACTCCGGAAAAGGCTCAGTCAGATTGTGGCCGTAAACAGACACCTTCCACGTATCATCCTGGGGGCCGAAACCGACGGACAAGTTCAAGTCCCCGTGCTTGTCCATGGCAACGATCTTGTCGAATCCGGTATTGATCGTATAGCCATCCGAATAACTTGCCTGTCCGTTGAAGCTCAGCTTGTATTGGCCTCGCACCGGATGCCAGTACGTCGAATTGACGACGAACTGGTAGTCCGGCGAACGTGGTGGCTCCTGCCCGGAACGGTCGATGCAGCAGCCTACAGACTGACTCGGTTCGCCAGTTGCTCGATCAATACACCGCAGTTGGTCGATTTCTTCCTCCGTACAGGTCGCTCCAGGGAATTCCAGCATTTCTCCGTCCAGAAGCGCGGCAGTCAGGTTGATCTGCCAGCGATCGGATGCGAGCAGGCTGCCGCGCATCTCCAAACCGCGGGCCCTTTGCTTGGCCACGTTCGCGGCCCTCTGTACTTCCCGAATTTCATCAAAAGCAGACAACTGCATATCGGTGAATTCTGACCAAAAGGCTACCAGCTCATAGTCACCGCGGCCATCCCAGAAGCCGCCTTTCACACCGATCTCGACGCTATCGACGAATTCGTCTTCAAACTTGAAAGTATCTATGATGTCAGGGCTAAACAGGGTCTTGCCGAAATCGAATCCGCCGGCCTTGAAAGAGTTCGCGTATTTGGCATAGGCCGAGATTTGCTCCGCCGGCCGCCAGCGCAAGACGACTTGCGAATTGAGATCGCTCGTATTGTAAGCTTGTTGGAACGGGTCAAAGCGAAGCAGTATCGGCGCCAGACCGATCGGTACCGCACCCGCATCCAGATTGTCGTCATCGACACATAATCTACTGCCTCCTGCGCCGTCCGAACAGATCCAGCCCCGGGACCGATACGGTGAGATGCCGGCGTTCTTGTCCACTTCGGTGTAGCGTGCACCAATGTCGAGGGAAACAGTGTCCGTCATATTGAACGTCAGAGAAGCAAAGGCACTCTTCCATTCACTGTCCTGGAAGCTGAGGCCTTCCTCGTAGGCACCGTTACGTATGACGGCCCGCACCGATATCTGGTTAATCGTCATATCCTGACGCTGAAAGTACAGGCCCGCCATCCACTCGAGAAAGTTTCCGGTTGGTGAGGTCAGTCTTAACTCGACATTATGCTGATCCACCAACTCCCATTTGTCGGTCTTTCGCAGCGGATACGGACCGTTGTCTGCCGGCTGATTGTCCCTGGCGGTACGGTCATGTCCAATGAACGTGTACCTTGCGGCCAAGTCAATATCGTTGGCGAACTGATAGCCGATATTGAGAGACCCCGCCCAGCTCTCCACGTCCTCAAAGGCACTGTAATCAAGATTGCTGCGCCTCAGATCGAGATCGGCAGGCGGATTTTGCATCAGCGGCACGATATTCACTGTTGGCCGGCCGTTATTGCCGCCACCTCTCCCGGCGATTACGAGACCCGTATCCGCGAAGAGAGGGACGGATGCAAACGGAGGGCCGGTCCCGGTGCCGATATCGGAAAAACTGGTCGGCGCCGGATACGCCAGCTCGATACCGTAGGTAGCCGGGTCCTGCAGCACACACAAGCCGTAATCGCGCAGACAATCCAGTGATCCCTCGGTCAATATGAAACCGGATCCCAGACCTCCCCGCTGCAGATCCAGGTAGTCCAGTTTTGTCAGTACCGTGAGCGCGTCATTCGGATTCCACTGAAGTGTTATGCGCGCGGTGGAAGTCTCCGAGGTTGGGAACTCGCCACCGTGCCAGACGCTCTTCAGGTAGCCGTCGGCGGATTCGTATTTACCGGCCACGCGGATACCCAGCGTGTCGGAAACAGGACCGCCGCCCGCGGCCTCCAAGTTTATAGTGTTATTGCTGCCGTATTTGGCATTTACGAAGCCTTCCCATTCCGGAGTCGGTTTACGCGTAACCAGGCTGATGGCTCCGGCCACGGCGTTTTGCCCGAAGTAAATTGGTTGCGGGCCACGCAGAACTTCGATCCGTTCTATGTCCATGAACGAATTCGTGATCTGCGTTCCACGTCCATAGTGCACGCCATCGACAAACATCGGCACAGACTGTTCGAAACCGAAATTGTCACCCACGGTCCCGACACCACGGATCTTGGTGCTGGGCTGGTCGATGCTGGTCCGGATGTCGAGATTCGGTGTGAAGTTCTGCAGCATCGTCAAGTCTTCATAGCCCTGCTCGAGAATTACCTCTCCTGTCACGACCTCGATTGATATAGGGACATCCCGAAGGGATTGTTCGCGCTGCTGTGCGGTAACAATAATCTCTTCCAGCGCCTCCTGAGCCTGAGCTGATATTGGCGTTGCAAGCGAAACAGCAAATAAAACTGCGCCGACGACAGCACAAGAACCTTGCCTCTTAATAAATTTGAACGCGATCATTGACTCCCCCTCCGATTTGGTTTCGGTTGCAACTGCGACCAGACGGCAGTTCTGCGCCCGGATCAAAATTATACACGAGCGCGTAGCAAGTACCGCATCGTCAACGTCGGAAACGAACCGGGCGCAGAGGCGCCTCTCCGAGCGACAAGACTGTGTTAACGCTCCTGCGAGTTTGCCATCGAGCGGCGGAAATCAGAAGCGAGTAGATTCCGGGATGGAACTGTACCGCTTTGGGGGCAAGCTCACCGGCCAGAAAGCTGCAGCTTCTAGCTGCCGATCCGATGGGCAAGTTTACGCTAACAAACCAGGTTGCCAACGAACGGGGCCATAATACATCAACCCACAAAAAAAACCGGGGTACACCTTTACGGTGTACCCCGGGCCACAACTTAACGCTTAATCAAAGAAGTTATATTTGAACCTCAATGCGATGGACTTCACCTGGTTGGACCGCAGGTTCTCGCCACCCAGCTCTGTGATGGCGGAGGTGAATTCCGGACGGAACGTTGCCCTCGGCTCCAGCAGGTTACGCAGTGCCAGACCGACGCGCCACTTGTCGTTCATATCACCGATGCCGACGTGCAGGTTGAGGTCTGTGTTATCGTCCTGGATGGTGGCCAGATCGAACTCACGAAAGTCCGTGTAATACTCGGTCTGGTACGTCAGGAGCGCACCGAAATCCACCTTGTAGTTCCTGAACGGCACCCAGTAGTCGAGACTGGTGGTAATACCGAAATCGGGCGAAAACGCCGCTGTCTGACCTGCGCGGTCAATAACCGCTGCCAGTACATCGTCACGGTTGGTCGGGTCCCCGCCACCGTCCGGGTCCAGGGTGATTTGACAACCTGTCGCCGCAGCATTTCGGAACTCGTGCTCGGTACAGTTGGCATTCGGAAAGAACGTGAATTTACTGTCCAGGATGCTCAGGTTCACGCCCAGCGTCAGCTGGTCCGTCCACGCGACCTGGCCGTTCAGCTCCAGTCCCTGCGCCCGCTGTTTGCCGATGTTGATCACCTGCGTGCTCTGGTTATCGGCGCCCACCGAGGTCACCGTGGTGGCGATCAGGTCATCGAAGTCCACACGGAACAGGACAGCCTGGTAGCGGCCCCGGCCGTCGAACAAGGTGCCGCTGGCGCCGAGCTCATAGGTCTCGCTGTATTCCGGGTCAATCTGCAATTCTTCGAGTCCTTCGGGAGGAGGATCATTAGACGCCGGCTGTGAACCGCCGAAGCCCAGGTCATATCCGCCTGCCTTGAAGGCAGTGGCATATTTGAAATACGTGGACAGTTCGGGTATAGGCCGGTAACGCACCACGATCTGCGGGTCCCAGTTGTCCCACTCCGTCACGGGGACCACGCCGAATACATCGTCCGGATTGATCTGATCCAGGTTTGACCACTGCTCAAAGTCTCGCCCGACTGTAGTGAAGGGGGTCATACCCACGGCGGCGGTGTAGCTGCCGCGCCAGGTGGAGGGGGTATCCCGTTCCCCGCCACGCGGCACATACCAGAGATTATCGGTATTGACGCTACGGTTCTGCAGGGTATTCGTCAGGAACAGCGCATCAGCCGCGTCGATCCGCCGGGCGTCGGGTTCGATGCCGATGTTGGTAAAGGTGCCGTCGCCATTATCTCTACGACATTGGGTTCCGAGAGAGTCGATATCCTGTACCGGTATACCACCCCAGTCCGTGGTGAAACCTTGGAAGTTCGTTTCGTCGTTACCCGGGCCATCACCCCGGCAGGGCGTCACGTCGAAGATCCAGGCCGAGTTATAACTCCGGAGCGTCGGATCCTTCTTCGCCTTGGAGAAACGAGCCCCGAGATCCAGGGACAGCTTGTCCTGGTAGAAGTTAAATGTCACGTTACCGAAGTAGCTGCTCCAGGTGGCGTCCTGCGTGTTGTCATTCAGGCGGTTGCCGAAGCGGATCTCGGCACGATAGTCGGTGGTCTTGAAATGCAGTTGTTCGTCCTGAATAAAGGCCCCCACCATCCAGTCGATCGTACCGCCGTACTTCGAGACACGCACCTCGGAGCTCTTCTGCTGATAGTCTTCCAGCCGGTTACGGATGTTCTCCACGTAGGGCGTATTGCGGCCAACCGACGCATCCGAATAATAGCTGTCCATGTAGTTATTGGTCCACGCAACCTCGATGCCGTTATCGAACTGGTAGTTGAGTTCCACCTGGAAATTGATCGGCTCCTGGCGTTGCCCGTCCTGGTATCCGTGACTGTTGGCCACACCGGTGCCGTCACCCCTCCATCCCGGAGTGCCGTCCTCACCGAACGTGGTAGGGTTGGCTGTTACGCTGCCTCCTGCCATTGTGTTGAGATAGGCCGCCGCTGCGCCCCGGATATCCATGAATCCCGTGGCAGTATCACGGGTCCGAACACCCACGGGCGGTGCCTCGAAGGACTCGGTCTGAGCGATATACGCGCCGGTCTCACCGCAGTCATCCACACCGAGGATCGGTGTACTCCAGCCGGTACCGCCTTCGTCATAACTAATCCACACGGCAGTCGGGTCCGTCTCGACCGGATCTAACGACGGCGGGTCGTTGCGTTCAAAACGGTTGGGATAATCCCCGGCACGGCGGCAGACCCTGCCGGCCTCCCCCGACCATCGCTGCTGTGCCATCTCCAACTTGCTGTACACGGACAGCTTCTCGGTCGGCCTCCAATCCACGGATAGTCGACCGCCCAGGAAATTACGGTAGCCCGTTGGAAATCCCGTCACGGCGTCCCGCAGATGACCATCGCGTGACTGGTAAAGACCGGCCACACGGAAAGACAGCGTATCCGTGATAGGCCCGCCCACTGCCGCTTCGATTTCGTGGTTACCAAAACGCTTGTATTGGCTCCAGTCACCGGCAATGCCCATCTCGGCGTTGACATAACCTGCCCACTCTTGCGTTGGACGGGCACTGACGATACTCAGGGCACCGCCCGTGGCGTTCAGGCCGAAATGGATAGGCTGCGGGCCCTTCAGGATCTCGACCCGCTGCGTGTCCATAAATGCGATGGCACCCATGGAGGCCTGCCCCAGGTTGACATTATCGAGGAACATCGGCGTTGCCGAGTCGTTGGCCCAGTTCCGGCCGACCGTTCCGAATCCGCGGATGAACGTGTCCGAACCCTGGTCCCCACCTTCGTTCACGAAGACGCCGGGTGCAAACGCAGACAGTTCCTCGAGGTTGTTGAACCCTTCTTTCTGGATCATGTCCACCGAGTAGACATCAATAGCAATCGGCACGTCCTGCAGAGACTGCTCACGACGCTGCGCGGTAACAACGATTTCCTCCAGCGCCTGCGCCTGTACGGTTGTCGAGGTGACAACTAATAACGTCGCTGAGGAAGCGACAAATAACAGTGCTGAAATTACTGCCGCGGAAGCAGTGACTATGGCTTCATGCCAAAACTTCTTATTGACTAACATTTCGCCGTCCCCCTTGGAAAAGAAAAGAGTTTTCTGGAGTTTTTGCTTACGAGAGAATGATTACCTCACATACGCAAAATATTTTGGTTTTTTGTATAAAAAAATTTGCGTTTCAATAACAGCCGTCACTTCAACACAAGAAATCTAACGGTTTGCAGGTGCCTATCGAGACGCAGGCCTTACGAACTGATTACATTCGCAACAAGATCGCGGCACCGGACTAGGCGAAAATCGAATTGTTGTACGTTGGATTTCTGGTAGCGACCTGCTTGTTTTTTTGTCTTATGATTAACTCTATACGCCTATTGACAATCGAATTCAATCGGTCCTCGGCCCCGTACTGATTTTCAATTATTGGCTTTACGAAAAAAAACTTCTTGCTGCGAAACACAAGCAGCTGATTTTGTGAATATTTTCGTATCGGGCCTGTGCCCTTACGGGTCTCAGTTTTAGATGTAACTAATACTCCGCTACTGTGGTTGACATAAAGTTACTCGATCAGGCCAAAACCCGGAATCGATACATTCAGGAACTGACCAGGAAGAAAAACGTTTCGGCGAACGGCGAGTGACGGCGAACGCTGGTGTAGTGGAATTTCAACAGCGTCGCAACAAGAATGTACAACGAACGCCGATACAAAGCGCTACACACGCTGCTTCAAGGCGAGCGAATATCTGTCGAGACCGACATGGGGCTCTGCCTGATGATCAACTGCCGCCGTTCTAATCCGTCTTTTCTGTCAATGCCGCATACAGACCCATGTTGTCTGCATAAGCGTCCATCAGGTCAAACATATAAGCCCCGATGCCGCCAGTGTGCAGTTCGTCGGCGAATGCAGCGGGGCTATCGAGAGAGGTCATGTGCTCGATCAGCTCGATTCCGATCTCGATCGCATAGCTGCCGGCAACCGCACGGCCGGCACGTGGATTCGCCCTGAGCGCGCTGGTGAGCTGCACATGAATGCCATCTTCCCTGAAATGATTCAGCATGTCGTCTACCTCTTCCTTGAGACTGGACAAATCATTCTGAACACGCAGTAATTCAGGGTCGGGCCACTTCGACACCTCACGTCGGGCAAGGACGATATCCGATATCACCTGTTTCGCATGCTGTATGCTCGTTTCGACTGAATTATTCTTGTTATCGATTTTGAAGTCATTCCAGTCCAGCTCCCCATGAGCCGCGACGTCGGCAGCAAACGCGAGACTCAACAGGGATACAAAGAACACCTGTCGGAGCGATTTCGAATCCGTCGAGTTCATTAACTGTAACCGGAAACAATCAATCCTTCTTGTTCGCTAATACCTCACGATCGCGGATTAATCGGCAGCAGCCATTTGCGCATCCGCATGCTGCCAGACGAGCTCGCCGTTGACGAAAGTCATCAAGACCTTGTTATCGTGGATTTCGTCGTCGGGTCCTTCCATGTAGTCCTTGTCCAGCACGATGAAATCCGCGTATTTGCCCGGCTCGAGACTGCCGGTCAATTTGTCCGAGAACATTGAAAATGCGGACCAGATCGTCACCAGTTTCAACGCCACTATCCTGTCCACGGCTTCGTGCGGGCCATACACTTTGCCCGTTTTCTCATCCTTGCGGGTTACGATCGCCTGCAGACCCTCGAATCCGCCAAATTCGACCGCGACATTGACGCCTGCATCGAGAGCAGTCTTGATCGGCGCAATAAATGAATAATCGCCGCCCAGGTACCTCTCCACGAAACCGGGTTCGTCGTTGAACGCCCGGTGCGGATCCACCACCAGCGTGAAATTATATTTCTTCGCGATCTCGTGCATTCTCGGATCGTGTCCCAGCAGCGTCCCGTGTGCAAAGGTATGGCGCATGGAGCGAACGCGTTCCAGAGTGAGATCACGGTTTTTCTCCATCGCCTTTTCGACGTAGCTGGCCGCCAGCGCGACCTGGCCGGGCCCAATCGCATGCATGCCGACAAAACGCCAGCCGGCCTCGAGTGCGCCCACCAGCAAGGCCTCCGTCGTGGCCGAACTCACATCCGAGCAGTTTTCCATCCTGGGGTCCGACAACTGGGCAAAATCGCCCATACACGGGCCGTTGACCGTATCACCGTCACCCTCGGAACCCACGCCGCCAAGCCACAGCCACGGACTGCCGTCTTCCATCTTCGTCCAGGAGTAGCCGCGGTCCCGATAGAAAGCCCTGACATGCTCATCCGTATAGAGCGGTTGACGGTGTTGTTCGTAGTGCCAGCCGAACCGCACCGGCAGCTTGCCATCTTCCCGGAGCAGGAGATGAAACGCCGACACTTCGGCCGATTTGTCCAGCCTCGACTCGAACTGAGTCACGCCTGCCGGCCACAGGTTTCGTTTTGCGTGTTCCTTGAATGCCTGCCCGAGTTCGTAAGGACTGGGCGCGCTACCCATCGCCACCGTCTGGAAATGACTCCACGGTGGTGACGTGGTCATGACCACACGATCGCCGACGTTTTCCACGCCCGGCACACTGGCTATGAGCCCCGAGCGCAGCGTCGGCCAGACCTCCATGATGTGATTGACAGCCGCCTCGTTCAGCAACCGGGCGCGGTGTCCCGCCATCGCAACGCCCGCAATCGAAACGGCAATGACACCGACCAGTAAATACCGTGCAATTTTCTTGATGTTCATTTCAATTTCCTTCGAATTTCATCAAATCCGATTCATCGAATCTTGGTTTATTCGCGTCGTTCAAACTGGAACGTAAAGAGTTCCTCGATGATCGGATCGCCGTTCTCCGCCATCGTAACGCGATACCAGATTCCGGGATCCTTATCGCTGATGTGAATTCCGCCACCACTCATAAGCACGGCCGGATTCTGGGGAATGATTTCGGTCAGATCGTCGGTACCGATACGGACGTCGGATTCTGCAGGGGCGCTCATCATGAAGGACACCGAACCCAGGTCAGGAAAAGCATCACCGTCAGGAAAAAGCTCGATGCCCAACCAGTCGCTGGGGCGCACCTGTATTCGCTGATTGAGCATACCAACCGCCCGGGCAATCTTCGCCATGGTCTCATCCGGCGTGGGTGCGACGATCAGGTTTATGTAGAAGCCCTCCAGTGCGCCGGGAAGATCAAACATTTCACGGGCTATATCCTCCATGGATCCCTGCGGGTGATGATGATTGTTGACAAAGCCGGGCAGAATCGTCTTGCCCTTGATATCGATGACCTCCGTGTCCGGACCCCTCAGTGCGAGGACCTCTCTGTTCGATCCCAGCGTCAATATCTTGCCGTCTCGAACGGCCATGGCCTGGGCAATCGTGCCGGGTTCGCTGTTGTACGCTGCGTCATCAACCGTGATGATCTTGGCGTTGTGGACGATCAGATCGGGATACTCGACCAGAATTGCGGGAACAGTTCCCTGCGCTATCGCGGTTTGAGAAAAAACAACCACCGATAGCAATGTGGCTACCAGCATCGGCGCTATCAAAAATCTATGTCTCACAGGATCGTCCTCCTTGTTGCAATTTGGACTTTAAGCGAATTCAGAATTTATTCGGGAAAACCAGTCGGTTGTAATTCTTGTCAACAAGTTAATCTGGTGGATGGATGCTTCGCTTTCGTATCCGGCAGGCTTTCGCTCATCTGACGGCTAGAGCCACGCAGTCAATGTTCAGCATACTCTCGGCTCAGATATGGCGTCAAACCTGCCGGCGCTCGTTTTCCCGCCCGCTCACGGGTTCAGGTATGCTGCGATCAAAGAAGAACCGCCCCCGGTAAGTATTACGGTATTCGCGGCCCGGCGAGGCCGTGCCAAAAGCTATCAGAAGCAACTATCGAGAACCGAGAAAAGGTGTCAACGGAAACAGATCGCACTCGGATACTGTCATCCGAGCTGCGGCGTCATTCGGCCGTCGGCACGTCGGTCGTTGACAAACACCGGCGTTCAGCCTGCAAGCTCGATCCGTGTCGCTGAACTGCAGCGGCACCACGATACGGCTGTTGCCTTCGCGAAACCTGGATCCGGTTCGGAATCGTCGGCCTCACTTGCGATGCCGGCCTGCGACCGGATGATAGCCGTGCAAAAGTAGCGAGTCGCGCCGGACTAAGTCAGAATGGTGCTGTAGTCCTTTTGATTGCATGCACATGTTGTGGGAGGGAAGCAGATGAAGTTCACTATATTCCGGGCCGTGATAATTGGTTCGTT
>Ga0224512_10002846_pt1 | contig 15571 bp, 12 predicted proteins | sample SF_May12_sed_USG_4_FD_169103 | JGI IMG/M metagenome (GOLD analysis project Ga0224512, IMG submission 169103) | Sediment microbial communities from San Francisco Bay, California, United States - SF_May12_sed_USGS_13 | ecosystem: Environmental > Aquatic > Marine > Sediment | place: USA...
CGACGCGGGTGTTATCCGGCGCGGGCCAGGTACGGATGTTCTCGACCTGCACTTGCCCAGCCAGGCAACTGCAGGTCCACATCAGAGTCAATGCCGCGCCCCATCCCCGCATCATTCTTCAACAACTATCCGCTTTTAACCAACTATCTAAACCATACCGTGAGTTAATTCAAGTATTTGGGACAGATTCTTGAAGTAGTTCACGCAATATGAGGGCTTCCAGCAGGCCCTCACCAACGGCCCCGGGCGCCGTTGCCATCAGCTCCCGGGAGGTTCCGGCGAGCGCAATTTCCAGCCGCAGGTCCGCGGGCGGCAGCGCCCCGTGGGCACGCTCCGGCCATTCGAACAGGCAAACGCCCTGGTCCAGGTATTCGCGCATACCCAGGTATTCGACCTCCTCAGGGCTGGCGAGGCGGTAGAAATCGAAATGGGCCACGCGGCCATGGGCGGTGGCATAAGGCTCCACCAGGGTATAGCTGGGGCTCTTCACCGCCCCGCCAACGCCGAAAGCCCTGAGGACACCCCGGGCAAAGGTGGTCTTTCCGGCACCTAGCGGGCCCTGGAGATCAATCACCACCGCTCTGCCGCAGGAGGCGAGCGCCGACCCGGGATCTCCGGATCCGCGCAGCGTCTCGCCCAGCGCGGCGCCAATGCGTTCCATTTGCTCTGCGGTGGCGACGCGCGCGCCGGCGAATTTGGCCGGGCGATCAGATCCCATTGATCAGCACTCGCAGGTGCGGCATCAGATCCGACGCCAAGGTGCCGCGCTCCAGCCCTCCGGCGGCCAGATCCCCGGCCCGGGCGTGCAGGCAGACACCGGCCCGAGCCGCCGTTTCAGCCTTCAATCCCTGAGCCATGAGCGCCACGATAACCCCCGTGAGGACGTCGCCCATGCCGCCGGTGGCCATGCCCGGATTACCGTCCGCGCACACGTGCGACTGTCCTTTAGGTGCCGCCGTCAACGTGCCGGCGCCTTTGAGCACGCAGACGCATTGATAGCGCTCGACCAGAGACGAAATCGCGGCGAACCGATCTGCCTCCACCTTAGCGGAATCAGACAGAAGCAGGCGCCCGGCTTCGCCCGGATGCGGCGTGATGACGCTGTCGGGGGGCAGGGCGGCGTGTTTCTTCTCAGCCAATAGGTTGAGCCCGTCGGCGTCCAGCACCAGAGGTTTTCCGGCATCTAGCGCGGCCTCCAGCATGCGCTTGGCCCAACCGGTTTTTCCGAGTCCTGGACCGACAGCCAGCACGCTGGCGCGCTCGATGAGCGGTTTCAGCTCCGATTTCGTTTCTGCGCCGTGACCCATGATTTCGGGCCGGCCTGCGTTGATGACCTGGGCGTGGGCGGCGCGGGAAGCCACGCTGATCAGCCCTGCGCCGCACCGAAGCGCGGCTTCGCCGGCAAGGCGCGCCGCGCCGAGATAACCGCTGTCTCCGCCAATGACGAGCACGTGACCAAAACGTCCCTTGTGTGCTCCACGTGGCCGCGTTCCCAGCACGCCGCGAAACTGCTCCAGCCGATCCAGCCAGGCGTCCGGCGGACGCCGCTGGTAAAGCGATTCGGGAACCCTCAGATCGTCGAAATGGACTCGGCCGCATCTTTCCGGCCCGTCGGCGGTAAAGGCGCCCTGCTTCAAGCCGATGAAGCTCACCGTATCATCGGCACGGACCGCTTCGCCCATGACACGGCCGGTGTCGGCGTTGAGGCCGGAAGGAACGTCCAGCGCCAATATCGGCGCTGCGGCCGCGTTCAAGCAGGCGATAGCCGCGGCCCACGTTCCTTCCACGGTCCGATCGAGGCCGGTGCCGAAAATGGCGTCGACAACCACCGCGACGCCGTGAAGACTTTGGGCATCAAACGGCGCCGGCTGCACCCCGCTGTCCGTCAGCGCGAGCCGAGCGTCACGCGCGTCGCCGCGCAGCCGCGCAGGATCACCAAGCTCCGCGACGCGAACATTCATCTCCTGTTCCTTGGCCAAACGCGCCACCACGTAGCCGTCCCCCGCGTTATTGCCCGCGCCGCATACCACCACGATAGTTTTCGCTCCGGGCCAGACGCGAACGAGAACGTCCAACGCGGCACGCCCGGCGCGGGCCATCAGAGTCGCGCCGGAGATCTTGAGCTCTTCTATCGCAATGCGATCGAGCTCGCGCACCGAAGCCGCGCGATAGAGCCCCTCAGGCAAGCGTGATCTGCTCATATCGATGGCTCGCCGCGCGGAAAGTGCTTGGTAAGCGCCGGCCGTCCTTTTCCTTCTTGCGCTTGACGCATAGGGCCAAAAATCTTGAAAAGTCTCAACGATTTACATTGAAGAAGTGTTCGCGGTAGTAGCGTAACTCGTCAATGGAATCACGAATATCCTGCAGTGCCTGATGGGTGCTCTTTTTCTTCAGGCCCTGCGCAATTTGTGGCGCCCAGCGATTGCACAACTCCTTAACGCTGCTGACGTCCAGATTACGATAATGAAAGTAACGCTCCAGCTCTGGCATCCAGCGATAGAGAAAACGGCGGTCCTGACAAACGCTGTTCCCGCACATGGGCGAATTGCCGGGCTCCACGTGCCGCCGTAGAAAGGCGATCGTTTTGGCCGAGGCGGCGGACTCGTCGTATTCGCTTTCTCGCACCCGATCGATGAGTCCCGAATTCGTGTGGGTATCCAGGTTCCAGCTGTCCATGGCTTCGAGTACCACGTCAGGCTGTCTTATGGCAATCACAGGACCCTCCGCCACAATCGCCAGCGACGCATTGGTGACGATGGTGGCGAGTTCGATGACTCGATCCTGGTCCGGGTCCAATCCGGTCATCTCCAGGTCGATCCAAATCAGGTTGTTGTTGTCGACGGCCATCCGGCTGATGACTTAATTAACTCGCGTTCAATGATGCGTAAAGTAAACAGAACTTCTAAAAGTTTAGCAGAGTCACTGAGTGTACTCCGTGCGCATCAGGGCTACGGACTTTAATTGGTACAGACTGGTGCCGTCAGGCGATACGAGCGGGCGGGATTGAACGACTGCCCCCGCAAAGGGCACACTGAGGGGCCAAGGAAAAAACAAATGGAGCAAATACCTTGAACGATCTGACCGCGAAACACTGCAAGCCCTGCGAGGGCGGACTTTCTCCAATGAGCAAGGTCGAAGCGCAGCGGCTTCTCGAGCAAGTTCCTTCCTGGACGCTCTCAGACGACGGGAAATCGGTACATCGGGAGCTCAAGTTCAAAAATTTCCACCGGACCATGGAGTTCGTCAACGCGCTGGCCTGGATCGCGCATCAAGAGGACCATCACCCCGATCTGGAGGTGGGCTACAACCGATGCGCGGTACGTTACAGCACCCATGCCATAGGCGGGCTTTCCGAAAACGATTTCATCTGCGCGGCGAAGATCGACGCCTTGCTGGGTTAGCTTGCCCGAGGCTTAAACCCGACTCCTCGAAGATTCTTGGCGATCGGTCTTAGGCCGCAGGCGGTAGGCGAAAGAATGACGCCGTGGTTGAATGAAAAATTCCTTACTTGTTTACGACCTGCGGTATCCGGCCTGCCGCCTATCAATCGAGCTCGGTACGGCCGCGGAAGGCGTGCGCCAGGGTGGTGCTGTCAACGAATTCCAGCTCTCCACCCAAGGGAATTCCGTAAGCCAGCCGGGTCGCTTTGAGCGCCCTCCCTCGCACCATCTCTCCGATATAGTGGGCCGTGGCCTGCCCTTCCACGGTGGAGCTTGTAGCCAACACCACTTCACGTACTTCGCCTTCGGCAAGCCGCCGCTCCAAACTTTCCAGCCCAATCTGCTCGGGGCCGATTCCGTCCAGGGGCGACAGGTGTCCCATGAGAACGAAGAAAAGACCCCGGTAACCGGTGCCTTTGTCGATAGCAATCATGTCCGCCGGGGATTCGACGATGCAGAGCGTACCCGGATCCCTGGAACGATCCCTGCAAACGCCGCAGATCTCAGCGTCGGTAAGCGTACGGCATCGAACACAGTTTCCAACCCGCTCGACGGCTTCGCCGATTGTCAGGGAAAGCCGCCTGCCGCCTTCCCGGTCACGCTGCAGCAAATGGTAGGCCATGCGCTGGGCGGATTTCGGACCGACACCGGGCAGGCAGCGCAGCGCCTGAATCAGCTCTTCTATGACGCTGGCGCGAGCGGGGTGGGCGCGTTCCTCGCGCACCTCGTGAGTCGCCGATGGTTTGAGACGGCTTTCGGCCATGGTTAAAACGGCAGTTTCATTCCCGGAGGCAAGCCCATCCCCGCCGTTAAACCTGAGAACTTGTCCCGGGTCACGGATTCCACTTTCTGCACAGCGTCGTTAACCGCCGCGGCCACCAGGTCCTCGAGCATGTCCCGGTCATCGCCAATGAGCGACGGGTCAATGCTGACCCGGCGCACGTCATGGCGGCCCGTCATGACGATTTTTACCAATCCACCGCCGGACTCACCGGTCACTTCCATGCCGGCAATTTCTTCTTGCGCCTTCTTGAGATTCTCCTGCATCTCCTGGGCCTGTCGCATGAGGTTTCCCAGCCCGCCTTTCATAATTTCAACTCCTGTAGGTCTCCGTTTTGGCTGAATAGCCGTTTCCAAATCGGAATCGAATGGTAACGCGTTCAAAACGATACGGGGCAGCGGGCGATCACTTCGACCTCACTTTCCCGCGCAAGCCCGTATTATTCACGCGGGCGCGAAACAAGGGCGCTAAGATACCCGTAGCTGCAAGGCGCAGGACCAAAAAAGTGCGATGCCGTATCCGTAGGTAGGTCGAGCGCCGTTTACTAGCGCAACGCCGCAGATGCGAGCTAGCCACCGGCATCGGACCCCTTGGATCCCGGTACCGGCTGCACCAGCTCGGGATCCACCTTGGCGCCAAAGGTTTTGCAAAGGTCCTGAACGAAGGCGTCACTCTGAATGGCTTTCACAGCCTTGGCGCGCCGGTTTTCCTCAGCGCGTTTGCGGACGGTGGCGGGCGTATCGTTATCTGGGGTGTCGACTTCTATCACCACCGCCGGCTGCCCTCGCAACACGCCGTGCAGCGCGGACTTGAGCTTGTCCTGTACCCCTGGCCTGAGCAGCTGCGCGTGCTCAGGAGCAAGCGCCAATCGCACCTGCTCGGGCGTCGCCTGGCGGAGCGCACAGTTCACCGCGAGCTCCCGTGCGAGTCCGTTGAGCTCCAGTGACTCCACCAGTGCAGTCCAGTCCGCGGTAGAGACGGAAGCCGGGTCCAGCGCGCCTTCCGGCTCGGTCTTGACCGGGGCCGCGCGCCGCACCGCGCCGCGGGTGCGGGCTCCGCTTTCCGCAACCAGTTTTTCCGTCGAGGATTCGGGCACGGCGCCGCCGGCCGCGGCAGCCGCCGGCTGGAACGCCAGCATACGCAGCAACGCCATTTCGAACCCGCCTCGGGGATCCGGCGCCAGAGGCAAATCCCGGCGCCCGATCAATCCAATCTGATAGAAAAGCTGAACGTCCTCCGGCGACATTCGATTCGCCAGCGCCGTGACGGCTTCGGCCTCTGGCCGGCCGTCCAGGGCACCCGGGACGACCTGCACCAGCGCCGCTTTTTGCAGGAATGACAACACCGCGCTCAAGGCTTCGGCGAAATCGGTCGCCTCGCTGGCAAGCGCGTCCACTGCCGCCATTACCGCTTTGGCGTCACCATCTGCAAGTGCTTCCAGCAGGCCCTGAACCTGCCCGGAATCGAACGCACCCAGCATGGCGCGTACCTCGAAAGCCTGAAGCCTGCCGCCGCCGAAAGCGATTGCCTGGTCGAGCAGGCTGAGCGCGTCTCGCATGCTGCCGTCCGCCGCCGCGGAAATCAGGAGAACGCCCTCCTCCTCCGCTTCGACGCCCTCGTCTTTCAGGATCGCCCCGAGATAACCCGCGATCTGTTCCAGCGGCAGGCGTTTTAGGTTGAACTGAAGGCAGCGCGACAGCACCGTGATGGGAAGCTTCTGCGGATCCGTCGTCGCCAGCAAGAACTTGACGTGAGGCGGAGGTTCTTCGAGGGTCTTGAGAAGCGCATTGAAGCTCTTGTCCGAAAACATGTGCACCTCATCGATGAGATACACCTTGTACCGGCCGCGGGTGGGCGCGAACTGCACGTTGTCCATCAGCTCCCGGGTCTCGTCCACCTTGGAGCGCGAGGCCGCGTCGACTTCCAGCAGATCCACGAATCGGCCCTCGTCGATTTCCGTGCAGCTCGAACAGCTTCCGCACGGCGTCGACGTCACGCCTTTTTCGCAGTTCAGACACTTCGCCAGGATTCGCGCCACGGTGGTCTTGCCGACGCCCCGCGTGCCGGTGAACAAGAACGCGTGGTGCATCCTGTCCGCGTCCAGCGCGTTCTTGAGCGCACGCACGACATGGTCCTGCCCGACCATCTCGGCAAAATTTTTCGGTCGCCATTTGCGCGCCAAAACCTGGTAGCTCATTTGATATCGATTTCCCTTTAGACGATTGGCCGCTCACGTCGCCGACGGAGCGCCGCGGGCGAATAGAGCGGGGAATTATACGCAGGCCGGCGCCTGGCTTCAGGCGCAATTTCGAAGCCCCGTCCGGCGCGGCCCGACGGCCGTCACGAGCCGCGGCGGCGAGCAGGACTAGGGGATTTAATAAGAGTTCGGCGGCCTCTGGACTACTCAGGCGCCCCGGGGCTGCATCGGCCTGCCGGCACGAAATGGTGGGGGCGGGATTAGGTCAGATGCCTACGTATCTCGAACATCGCATGTCGAATGTGGGAGAGATCGTAGACGGTAGTTCGTAGTCAGAATATGGCGAAAGAGTCCAATTCATTCCTCCGCCCCATCTACCATCTACCACCTACCGAATTCACTCTACGCGTCACTTCTTGTCACAATCGCCAATCCGCCGTGTCATCCAGAGACAAGGTTTCAATACCGATGGCGGCCTCCACTTCCTCTTGCTCCGGGGCGATGAAATCTCCGTGGACAAAGTCGATGCCCGCGGAGATCACGCCGTGCAATGCGTGTGCATCACTGATGCCTCGTGCGATCGTCAGCAGATTCTTCCTAAAGGCAAATTCAAGCAGCTTGCGGCTTTCCATCGACGTTTTATTTCTGCCAATCAGCGACGCGGTGCAGTCATCCGACAACACGATAAGGTCAAAGCTGAACTGCGCCAGACACACCTTGCACATGGCCGGGTCTCCCACGTCCCTGAGGACAAAACGGATTCCATGCCGGTTACTGAGGCTCCTGCAAATCGGAATCACCTGTTTTGTCTGCCGCATCAAAACGTCCGGAGAGATGGACAGCAGTATTTCTCTCAGTCGCCGGTCCTTGCCGTAACTCGAGACCAGTGTATCTATCCACGATACTAGCTCATCGTCAGTGGAGGAAGGCTCGCTAGCGTTAATCAAGAAAGATAGCGTTCGGTCCGGCGATATTTTTTGCGAGAAAATTCGTTGGACGCACTCACTGATACTCCAGCGGTCGATGGCTCTCGCGAGGATTTTGTCGGAATTGGAGTCGAACACACTATTGACTGGAACAGGTTCCCCATTGGGTGATACGAAATGTGGATCGATTTCAAAAAAATCATTCAGATTAACGACTACACTTCTTTCTGATACTGGAGAGATCGCGCCAAACATGGCCTGGATACGGTTATCCTTTACCGCCTTGTCAACGTCGAACTTCCCATTAAGAGGCTTAACAGTATTTGCGATGACGTTCGCCATCTCGGAGCTGACCAGTTCGAAGTTGTCTCCTTCAATTTTTGCAGCCTTTTCGGCTGCCGCCTCCGCCTGTCCGAACAAACCGTACACACCAAGCGATCGGCTGTGAATTTCGGTTGCACCAATGCTTACGGTGATCGGAATTTCCTTATCATCCACCACCGGCGGCGAGCTTTTTACCCGTTTGCAGAATTTCTCTAACGCGCTCTCAAGTTCCTTTTTGCCTCTATACCCTCCAATGAGGATTCCGATTGATGCATCGCTGAAACGGGTAGCCCGTGGACGATAGGCGCTGAATCGAAAGAGTTCCAGCCCGATATTTGCCAAGTGACGGGTGACGTCTTCCATGGCCAGCACGCCAAGAGACTTTCGAAATCCGTCAAAGTCATCGAGTCGAATCAGGGCCAGCGCCCGGCTCTCGCTCCTCTCTGCCTCGTCGAAAGCCAAATCCAGCTGACCGTAGAAGAACGACTTGCTGAATTTAGCCGAATTCAGCGTAAGAGAACTCTCCGCGCTGGACTCCCGGTAACGAACATTGAGCGCATCGGCAATACTCTCAGCAAGTTTGTGCACGCTAAGGTCCTGGCGTCTAAGGAAATCATGCGCGCCGTGCCTTAATGCTTTTACGGCTACTTCTTCATCGTCCGCAGAGGTCACGAGTATAGTCGCCGGGAATCGGTTGCTTTCGTGCTTAAAAGAACGCAGCCAATCCAAACCGTTCTCGTCAGGCCCAAGGCAGTAGTCGAGAATGAGGACGTCGAACCGGGCCCAGTTGAAATCGGAGTCCGGCCGCCCGGAAGTCGTCGGATCATAGGGGTGGATTTCGGCGTGCGGAAACGCTTCTGAAAGAAAGCGCATGACCTTCTTTCGGAAATCCGCCTCAGGCTCAATGACCAGCACCTTCATTGGAACTTAATTCGCAGCGAATAGATGGCTGGGCCTGGTTAATCCTGCCCAGCCCAAATTCCGTACCCAAACACCTTCGATTCCTGCCAAAGGATAGTCCAAAGACTCATCAATATAAGGCAAGCGGACTTTAATCTGTATATTGTTGCGCACGTCGTTCCCTGGGTTAACCGCGGAACGGTCCAGTATGCTCCAACATTCCGGCCGTCGACGTTGGTGCTACTCGCTGAGCTCTACGGACTCGATACCGGAGACGCTTTCAATCTCTTCCTGCTCCGGGGCGACGAAGTCGCCCTGCACCAAATCAACTCCGGCGGAGATCACCGTGTGCAGTGCGTTCCCGTCTTCGATCCCAGCGGCGAGAATCAGCGCATCTCCCTTTATTTTGACGATCTTTTTCAGCGCTTCGTCCCGAGGACCGTTCTTGATCAGCTTCTGAACCAGATCCTTGGTCAACACCACCAGGTCGAAAGGGAAGTTGGAGAAACAGACTTTACAGAGCGCTGGATCTTCCACGCCATTCAGTGCAAACCTGAAGCCGTGCTGCGTTTTCAGATGCACCATCAACGCGACCACTGGCTTGGTATTGCGCATCAGCACGTCCGGCGACACGGAGAGAACCAGTTCTCCGAAGGTTTTTTTGGTGCCGTAATATCTGATCAGCTCTCCCACCCAGCGGGCCAGATTGACGTCGTTGTATGACGGCTCGCCGAGGCCGATGAGAAAGCCGGGCAGCTGATCGGACGGTATGTCGCCGGCCAGGAGCCGGCCGACGCATTCGCGAACCCTCCACCGATCGGCAATCCGGTAAATAACGTCATCGGCAAGTTCGCCAAGAATCGGATCTGCGGGAAGACTCTCTCCCGTTAGGGAAATGAAGCGCGAGCTGACCTCGAAGAACTTATCGAATCCAAGCACTGTGCTCGCCTCCGAGACCGCGGTGATCGGGCGAAACATGGCCTGGATCCGGTTTTCCCGCATGGCCGATTTGGCGTCGAAGACGTCGGCCCGCTTCACCGCACCTGGTTTTAGCTTTGTGGTCGCACCGCTGTTGGCGATAACGAAGGAGTTTCCATCGTTCGCGCTAGCCTCGCTCGCGGCTTTCTCCGCCTGCGCCAGCAGTCCGTGAACGCCGGGTTCACGCGACAGGATGCGCGCGACGCCGATGCTGACGGTGATGGGAACCGGCGATCCGTTAACAACAGGCGGCGACCCGCTGATGCGCTCGCACATTGTCCCGATCAAACCTTCGAGACCTTTCTTGCCCTCATAACCGCCGACGAGAAATGCAATTGACGAGTCGGTAAAGCGCGTCGCCCGGGGAGAATACCGGCCAATCCTGAAAAGCTCCGTGCCCACATTGGCGAGGAAACGCGCAAGTTCGTCCGTGGCCAGCACGCCCAGGGATTCGTTCAAGGATTCGTAACCGTCGACCTTTATCAGAACCACCGCCCGGTTCTCGCCCTTCTCCGCCTCATCAAAAGCGAGATCGAACTGGCCGTAAAAGTATGATTTGCTGAATCTCGAGGCGTTAATCGTGAGCGAGTGGCTGATGGTCTCCTCTTCGGCGCGAACGTTGAACGCGTCGGCAATGCTTTCCGCCAGCCGCGTGGCGTTGAGATTCTGCTTCTTCAGGTAATCGTGGGCGCCGAATCGCAGAGCGCGCACCGCCACCTCTTCGCTGCCGGCGGCGGTAAGGAGAATCGTGGCGGGAAATTTCTTGTCGTTTTTCTTGAACTCGCGCAGCCAGTCGAGACCGTTCTCGTTTTCCCCCAGGCGATAGTCGAGAATAAGAACGTCGAACTTCGACCAGTCGAATTCTGCTTCCGGGCGGCCTTGGGCTTGCGGGTTGTACAAAACCACGCTGGCATCTGAAAACGCTTTTTTAACAAAGCGCTCCAGCAGGTTTCGATAGTCAGGGTCGTCCTCGATGACGAGAACGCGCCTGGGAACTTGTTTCGTCAACTTACCCGCCCGGCAGGTTCAAGAATATCGTTCTAATGGCACGTATACCCGGGCCATACCGCCCTGGGCGCGCCATTAATCGATATTAGCCTAAATTGAACGAATGTCTCGATATCCGGCTGAATTCTCGAAAGATTGTCATTCCCTGGGGCGCATTTCCGCGCCATATTCCAGGGCCGCGTCAATGAGCCACTCCCACGCCGCCAGGCCGAAGCTGCGAAACACGTAGACGTCGAAGGTGTGATCGCCGACGCAGTGAAGCTGAACGCTGAGATGTCCGAGAAGACTCGCTGCGCAGTCGTTCACCTGGAAAACCTCCAGGTCAAGAGGACAGCCTTTCAGCAGCACTTCCCTCGCCTTTGGGCCCGCAATCCGGATCACCGTGCGCGCATGACTCAGATCGGTAACCGTGGCGCCGCTCTCTTCCAGCGCCCCGCGCAGACTCGGTACAAAGTCTTTTGCCGGTGTAGACGAGGCGACGGCAAGCCACTGCCCGGGCCCGGTCCAGAGCAAAGTGACCCCTTTGCCGGTGCACGCCCGGCGAGGTTCAGGCGAGCGCTCCAAGCCCAGGAAGTTCAAGGCCGCCCCGAGTCGTTGTTCGTCTGGCGCTCCGTTGATCTGGGCGAGGGCCGTAGGCCATTGCTCCTCGAGCACAGCGCCGGGCAGTCCTCCCGTCCCCGCCGTGCGCAGGCTGCTCTTGGGGTGGTCGCTCAAGGCGGTTCTTTCGACGACTTCAGCCACGGGCGCGATCCCCTTGTGGATCGATGAACACAGGATGCGTCACCTTCACCGGCACATGCATGTTGGTCAGCGGCGAAGATGCATAAAGCAGATCTTCCCGGCGATTTTCGGGATCATCCAGCAGCGCCAGCGCGATCTCTTTTTCGATATTAGGGCTGTAGCAGGTGGAGGTGACGTGGCCCAGCATCTGCACAGGCTTGTCCGCGTTCGGGTTCCATACCAGCTGGGCGCCGCGAGGAATATGCCTGCCGTCCTGGGAGACCAGGCCGACGATGCGGCGGCGCGCCGACTTTTCCAGCGCAGGACGTTGCAGCGAGCGCCGGCCGATGAAGTCGCCTTGCTTGCGCTGCATGGCGTCAAACCCAAAATCCGAAGGCACGGTGCGCCCGTCTAGCTCGGCGGCAACCACGTGACCTTTTTCAATCCGCAGAATGCTCATGGCTTCTGTTCCGTAGGGCGTCACCCCGAAATCCCTGCCTGCGTCGAGCAGTCGTTTCCACACGTGCACGGCGAAGTTCGACGGAGTGTGCACTTCGTAGGCCAGCTCTCCGGAAAAGGTCATGCGAAAGACGCGCACCGGCGCGTCCGCCACGCTGGTTTCCAGATAGCCCATAAAGGGCAGGGCTTGATTACTCAGATCGGCGCCGTCGCAGGCCAGCGCCAGCAGCTCGCGGCTTCTCGGCCCCGCCACCGCGGCTCCCGCCCACTGGTCGGAAACGGAAGTGAGATGCACGTGCAGTTCCGGCCACACCGTCTGCGCGTAATATTCCAGATGCGCCATGACCGGCCCGGCGTTCGCCGTAGTCGTGGTCATGTAATAGTGATTCTCTCCTACCCGGGTTGTGGTGCCATCGTCGAAGACGAAGCCGTCCTCCCGCAGCATGATGCCATACCGGCAGCGGCCGACTTTCAAATTCTTCCAGCGATTGATGTAAACGCGCTCGAGAAACTCGGCGGTGTCACGCCCCTGGATGTCAATTTTTCCCAGCGTCGAAACATCCACGATGCCGACCCCGGTGCGCACAGCCCGAGCCTCCCGGTATATCGCCTGCATCATCGATTCACCGCTGTGGGCGTAGTATTGGGGCCTGAGCCATAAGCCTGCGGTGACGAATTTTGCGCCCGCACGCGCGTGCCAGACGTGCATAGGCGTGCGCCTGACCGGGGCGAAGTCATGACCCACCTCTCGCCCGCCCAGCGCGCCCAGCGTCACGGGCGAAAACGGCGGCCGGAAAGTGGTGGTGCCGACCGCAGGAATATCGCTGCCGACAATAGACGCAAGGATCGCCAGGCCATTGACGTTGCTGGTGCGACCCTGATCGGTGCCCATGCCCAGGGTGGTGTAGCGTTTCAGATGTTCCACCGATCGGTAGCCTTCGCGCACTGCCAAAGCGACGTCTTCCGCGGTGACGTCATTTTGCAGATCGACAAAGCGCTTGCCCCGCTGGCCCTGCGGCAGGGGCACCGCCCACAGCGGCAGTATTGGCGCGGCCCCGCTGAACTCTGCCTTGGCCTCGGGCGCCCGAAACCGGGCGGGGCTCAGTCCACAGGCTTCAGCCGCGGCGCGGCCCGCTTCGACCCCGTCGGAGAGCGCTTCCTGCAGCCCAAAGCACCCTCTCGCCGCGCCCACGGACCGTTCCGCTTGCCTGGAGACTTCCGGCACGAAGCATGCGTTGGCTTCGTCGAAGCGAAGCTTGCCCTGAGACTGGGAAAACAGGTGCACGGTCGGATTCCAGCCGCCTGAAACGCATACCAGATCACAATCGATGCGCTCCGGTGCACCGGTAACGACGGAGCTCTCCCGGGTGTACTTCATGACCGTAACGCCGCTGACGGCGTGACGGCCTTCTGCCCGAGTAATCACGTAGCCTTCCAGCATGCGTACACCCAATGCCTGGATCCGCCGCTTCACCGCATCGCTGGGACCGCCGGCGCGCGGGTCAACCACCGCCTCCACCGTGCCGCCCGCTTCGACGAACGCGGCAACGGTGGCGTAAGCGTCATCGTTGTTGGTAAACACCACCGCGCGCTCACCGCAGCGCACACCGTATCGAACGGCGTAAGTTCGCACGGCCGATGCCAGCATCACGCCCGGGAGATCGTTCTGGGCAAACACCAGCGGGCGCTCAGTGGCGCCGGTCGCGAGCACCACCCGGCGTGCGCGCACCCACCAGATCCGCTGGCGCGGGACAAACCGTTCCGGCTTCCCTTCGTGGTCCGTGATCCGCTGGGCCACCGCGATCAGGTTTCCATCGTAATATCCGAAAGCGGTGGCGCGATTGAGGACTCGAGTCTTTGACGCCGCGTTCAGCTCAGCTTCCACGCCTTTCACCCATTCCGATCCGAATTCATCGTCAATGGGGCACGGATCGCGCAGCAGGCTGCCGCCCAGGCGGAAATCCGACTCCACCATGATCACCCGTGCGCCGCCGCGAACGGCGGCGAGCGCTGCCGCGAGTCCCGATGGTCCGGCGCCGACAACGAGCACATCGCAGTGGGCGTAGCGTTTCTCGTAGCGATCCGGATCGGGGAGCTCGGCTGCCTTTCCCAACCCCACGGCCTTGCGAATGAAGCGCTCGTAGAACAGCCAGGCGCTGGCCGGCCACATGAAAGTCTTGTAGTAAAAACCTGCCGGCAGAAAACGCGATGCCAGATTGTTGATGGCGCCCGTGTCGAATTCGAGAGATGGCCAGTGATTTTGGCTCGCAGCCTCCAGACCGTGGAAGAGTTCCACCGAGGTCGCCTTGAGATTGGGCTCGGCGCGGTCTCCCCGGCGTACCCGCACCAGCGCGTTGGGCTCCTCCACGCCGTCAGCGAAAATGCCCCGTCGACGGTGATACTTGAAGCTGCGGCCGACGAGCTTGATACCGTTTGCAAGCAGCGCGGACGCCAGCGTATCGCCGGTGAGTCCGGTGAACTTTCGACCGTCGAAAGAAAAGCTTAAGGGGCGTTCGCGATCCACGAACCCGCCTGTGCCGGTTCTGTACGGCTGCCGGCTCATTCGGTTCCGCCCCCCAGGTTCGAATCCGGCGTGCTCGAAGCTGAAATTTCGTGGGTCAGTGTGTCGCGCCGCACTTTGATCCAGCGGCGGCAGCCGACCGAGTGGTGCCACCACTCTGTATGAGGGCCCCGCGGATTATCGCGCAGGTAGACGAAATCCAGCCACTCCTTCACCTCGACGGCGTCGGGATCCGCCGGCCGCGTCCGCGTGGCGTCGCCACCGTAGGTGAATTCAATCTGCGCCCTGGGACCGCAGTGGGGACAATCAATGAGTAGCATTATGGTTTCTGTTTTCTTTCAGGTATTTGGATTTGAATTACGCCGGTATAAGTAACATGTGACATGTGACATGTGACATGTCCATGATTTAGACGTATTCCTTACCTGTTACCTGTTACCTGTTACCTGTTACGTGTTACGCACGGCGCACGAGCGCTGTGCCTAGTGTGCCCCCGGCGTCGCTCCAGCGCCCTTCTCGTCCAGCAGCCAACCGCTGTGGAATCGATCCAGATTGAAGGCCGCATTGAGCTCGTGCGGTTCGTCCTTCGCCAGGGTGTAGGCGAACACCCAGCCAGAGCCGGGGGTCGCCTTGAATCCCCCGTAGCACCAGCCGCCGTCCATGTAGAGTCCTTCCACCGGCAGCTTGCCGATAATGGGACTGCCGTCCATGGTCATGTCCATGATCCCGCCCCAGGTGCGCATGAGTCGGGTGCGGCTCAGGAAAGGAAACAGGCTAACGGCCGCCTGAATCACGTGCTCGATGAGCGGCAGGTTGCCGCGCTGGGCGTAAGAGTTGTACGAGTCCAGGTCACCGCCCATGAGTATTTCACCCTTATCCGTCTGGCTGATGTAGAGGTGGGCGGCGCCCGAGGTCACCACCGTGTGAAGCACGGGCTTCAATGGTTCGGTAACCATGGCCTGGAGCACGTGAGATTCTACGGGCAGCGTCACGCCCGCCATGGCCGCCAGCCGACTGCTGTTGCCGGCTACGACAAGGCCGATTTTTTTTGCGCCGATGTAACCCCGCGTGGTTTCCACTCCGGCCACTCGACTACCCTGCTTGCGGATCCCGATGACTTCGCAATTCTGAATGATGTCCACGCCCCGGGCGTCCGCCGCGCGGGCGAATCCCCAGGCAACTGCGTCGTGACGCACCACGCCGCCGCGGGACTGGAGCAGGCCGCCGGTTATTGGGAAACGCGCTTTTCTCGAACAATCCAGCAGCGGCACCCGGCGCTGGATTTCTTCACGCGACAACAGCTCAGAGTCGATACCG
>Ga0224512_10002847_pt1 | contig 15569 bp, 9 predicted proteins | sample SF_May12_sed_USG_4_FD_169103 | JGI IMG/M metagenome (GOLD analysis project Ga0224512, IMG submission 169103) | Sediment microbial communities from San Francisco Bay, California, United States - SF_May12_sed_USGS_13 | ecosystem: Environmental > Aquatic > Marine > Sediment | place: USA: California...
GCAGGAAACCATCGTCGGCAAGACGGCGGAGCGCATCCTGTTCGACCTGCGCCGGGCGATGTATGTGCATCTGCAAAGGCTGTCCATGTCGTTCATGGACAAGACCGAGGTGGGCCGCCTGATGGCGCGCCTGCAAAGCGATGTCGGCGCCCTGCAGGAATTCCTCGACACCACGGTGACGGCCATCGGCGACCTCCTGCTGCTCCTGGGCATCGTCATCGTGCTGGTCTCGCTGAACTGGCAGCTCGGCCTCCTGACCCTTTCGGTGGTGTTGGCGCTATTGGTCGTGCGCATGATCTGGCTGCCGATGGCGAAGCGCGCCTTCATGCGGGCGCGCCAGACCAGTTCCATCGTCAACGGCGCGCTGGCCGAGAACATCAACGGCGTCCGCACGGTGCAGGAGATGCTGCGCGAAGGGATCAATTTCGAGCGCTTCGAGGTCAAGGCGCGCGACAACCTGCATTCCCATCTGCGCGCGGCTAAGTTCTCCCAGGTCATGATCCCCATCGTCGATACCCTCACCGGGACCGCCTTCGCCATCGTCGTGATCGTCGGCGGCAACATGGTGCTGGGCGGCAGCCTCGAGGTCGGCACCATGGTCGGCTTCATTCTCTATGTGCAGCGCTTCTTCGATCCGATCCGCTCGCTCACCATCCAGTACAGCGTCATGCAGCGGGCCATGGCCTCGGGCCAGCGCATCTTCGAGGTGATGGACGTGCCGGTGGACATCAAGGACAAGCCGGGCGCCCTGGCGCTGGATGAGATCGACGGCACGGTGGAGCTGAAGAACGTGACCTTCGGCTATATCGAGGACCAGCCCATCCTCCACGACATCAGCTTCCGGGTCGATCCCGGCGAAACCGTCGCCCTGGTCGGGCCGACCGGATCGGGCAAGACCTCCATCACCTCATTGATCCACCGCTTCTACGACGTCTGGGAGGGCGAGGTGCGGATCAGCGGCCATGACGTGCGCGACCTCACGCAAGCGACCTTGGGCCGCCATGTCGGCATGGTCCTGCAGGAGCCCTTCCTGTTCACCGGCACTATCCATGAAAACATAAAATACTGTACTGAGGGTGCGTCCCGGGACGACGTGATTGCCGCGGCCAAGGCGGTCGATGCCCATGACTTCATCATGCGCCTGCCCTTGGGCTACGACACCATGCTGGAACAGCGGGGCGGCAACCTGTCGGTCGGACAGCGCCAGCTGCTCAGTTTCGCCCGCGCCATCGTGGCCGATACCAAGATCCTGCTGCTGGACGAGGCGACCGCCAGCATCGACAGCTACACCGAACGCCAGATCCAGGTCGCCCTCAAGAGGCTCCTGGCGGGGCGCACGGCGCTGGTCATCGCCCATCGGCTGGCGACCATCCGCGGCGCCGACCGCATCATCGTCCTCAACCAGGGGCGGATCGTGGAAACCGGCAGCCATGGGGAGCTCATGGCGAAGCGCGGGCTCTACCACCGGCTCTATTCGATGAACTACGCCTCCTTCGACGACATCCCGGAAGAACTGATCCAAGAAGCGGCGGCCGACCGTTCCACCACCTAGTCCGATCGCCACATCACACCGTCTGAGCCTGCGGCACTGGAACGGCTATCGCCCGTCCTCACCGCGCGGAAACGGCTCGATTCCCAAGCAATTTGTTTTTTGATGGGTTTTTGACGGTTTTTTGCCGGCCTCTCGCATAGGCCCCTGACGGCTGGGCCCTAGGCTGAAGTTTCCCTGGAAGAGGACCAAGGAAACGTCACAAGGGCTGGACCGATGCAAAGCCATGCAAAATGCCCGGTGCCGCCGGCGCGCCGCCGGCCGCCGCGGAAACGGGTGCTGATCGTCAACGCTTTCCTGGATGAATACCGGCGCACCAGAGGAAGTCCGTTCCGGGTACCGCGGGCCATGGGGCCTCCCACCCTGGCCGGCGCCTTCGCACCGGATCTTTGGGATATCCGTCTCTTCAATGAGCAGTACAGCGGCCTGTTGACCGATCTCGATCTGCTGGGATGGCCCGATTTGTTGGTGTTGACCGGTGTGACCACTTCTTTCGATCGCATGAAACAGCTCACGGCCTATGCCCGGACGCTCAACGAAAAGGTCATTGTGGTCGCCGGAGGACCGCCGGTTCGCGCCCTTCCCAATCTGTCGCGCTCGATCTTCGATTATGCCTGTACCGGCGACGTGGAGCAGCTTCAGGACGTGGTGCGCGACGCCTTCGGCCGGGACTACGCGGCCGATGTCATGGAACCGCGCCTGGATCTGCCCTATGGCGGCGGCATGTTCGGCTATGTGGAAGCCAGCCGGGCCTGCAACTTCCGTTGCAGTTTCTGCTCGCTGACCGGTGAGGGCGCGGCGTACCGCAATTATGATCTCGCGATGGTCCGTCGGCAGATCGAAGCGGTGGGCAAAAAGCAGATCTGTTTCATCGACAACAATTTCTATGGCAACGATCGCGACGCGTTCTTGGCCAAGGTGGCGCTTTGCAAGGAGTTTTACGAGGCGGGAAAGATCAAGGGATGGTCCTGCCTGGTCGCCGGAGACTTCTTCGCCCGTCCGGAGAATCTCGAACTCGTTCGTGCGGCCGGATGTAAGGCTCTGTTCAGCGGCATCGAATCCTTCGATCAGGAGACGCTCAAATCCTACAACAAGAAGCAGAACGCCATCGTTCCCCAGATCGAGATGATCACCAACTGCCTCGAGGCCGGCATCGTCTTCACCTACGGGGTGATGCTCGATCCCACCACGCGGCGAATCGCCGACCTTCGAAATGAGATCGAGTTTATCTTGAGCAAGCCGCAGATCACGCTGCCGGCCTACTTCACCTTGGCAATTCCCTTGATCGGCACGCCTTACTTCTACCAGTGCCTGGATAAGGGCGCATTCTTTCCCAATACGCGCCTGCGCAACCTCGACGGCGTGACCTTGACCATGCAGCCACTAGATCCGTTGGACGAGGTCATGGAATTCGTGCGCGGCCTAATCTCGATTCGCGGCTACAGGCACGCGGCGCTGCGCCACAGCATGGCCTTCGCGCGTCGTTATCACGGCGTGTTGGAGCCGATGCAGCTATACGCGTCGTTGCTAGCGGCGGCGCTGATCTGCACAGAGTTTTTTGCTTCCTCCCCGGGACGGCGCCAGACCGGACGACCGAAACAGACCTTCTACGGGCCGACGGAGATCCTCGATCCCTGTTACACCCCGCTGGTCCCCATTGCGGCACGGTATGCCGATCATTTCGCCCCGACTCTGGTCACCGATGAGACCGGGGCACTGCATCCGGGCATCGCCGGGGATCTGGCACAGCCCAGGGATGCCAAGCCCGGGGGTCGACGGCAAGTGGGCCTGGCGGTGGTCTAGTCGTGTAAGCCGACGTCCCGCAATGCCTTGAGATCGCGCCGGGTGTCGTCGGGGTCTTCGTAAGACGGGATGGTCAGCCAGTTCTTGGCCGAGAACCGCGGCGACAGTTGCAGGATTTCATTGGCCACGGCGCGGCCCTGGATCATCGCGCCCATCTGGCTGTAGGCAAGGGCCAGTTCGACCAACGGCATGATCGACTGAGAGCCTGTCCGGTTGCTTGTGGTCAGGATATCAATGGCCGGTGACGGGCGGCCGGCCAGCCGGTGAGTGCGGGCCAGCAGCCAGTTGTACCAGCGGGGCGGATACGGCCTGAGGCGGATCGCCCGTTCGATCAGGTTCCTGGCTTTCCGCGGTTGGCCGGTATAGGTCAGGATCAAGGCGTAAAGGGCGGCGGAATCGGCGTCGTTGTACTCCAGTTCGACCGAGCGTTCGCCCATCTGGCGGGCAATATCGTACTTGCCGCCGAACAGGGCGACGGTGCCGAGCAGGGCATAGGTCCCGGACCGCCGATCATCGAGCGCCAGCGATTTCTGGGCGAGCTCCGCGGATTTCTTGAGGGCCGCCACCCGGTCCTTCACCCAGCCGAAGCGCGCTTCGACCAGATAGGTCCACGACAGGCCCGTCCAGGCACCGGCGTATCTTGGATCGGCGGCAATTGCCGCGAGGTAGTTCTGGCGCGCAAGCTGATTGGTGGCGACGGTGAACTGGCGCAACTGCTTCTGGGCCTTCGTCGCCAGCAGCCATGCCTGGAACACCTGGGTTCCGTGGGCCTGGGAGATCCGTTCTTCCTCGCCCTCTGTCAGGCGCACGCGCAAAGCCGTCACCACACTGAGGGTGATGTCCCGGCGCAGGGAGAAGAAGTCGCTTGTCTTTTTTTCGTAGGTCCCGATCGGGATCGTCTTTTCGCCCTCGAAGGTGTCGATGAGTCCGGCCTGAACCGTGACCGATTCGCCGAATTTCGTGATGCTTCCTTCCAACAGGTAGCGCACACCGAGCTGTTGGGCGATCACCGGCGCGGGAGGCCGGTCCTTGTGATACCGCTCGACCGAACTGCGCGAGATGACCACCATGTTGGAGGTCTGGGACAGGGTCGAGGTGATGACGTCGGAAATGGCCGCGGCATAGGTTTCTGCGGACAGGTCGCCATGGCCGCGAAACGGAAGCACCGCGATCGAGGGGGGTGCGCCCTCGATTTCCGTCTTTATGCCGCTGATCCAGCCGCTGACGATGGGAGGGGCCAGCGCGGGCACGCGCCAGAACACGATGCCCGTTACGATCAGGGCTAGGAGGGCGATAGTCGCGGCACCTGCGAACGCCCATAGGGGAATACGGAGTACCCGCATCAGCGCCGACGGGCCGGCTGGTGTGGGGGGAGCAATATGCCGCGCCGGTTGGTCGTGGGCCGGGGCCCGAGGAGCCGCAGCCTCTCTGCGGGCCGGTGGCGCGGCCGCCCCGGTACCGTCGGACTGGCTGAGTGCCTTGAAGGTCTCTTGTGTTTCGGCCTCGGGCTCAACGCCAAGGTCCTTGTCCAGGTTTTCCGCGAAGCGTTGGTAGGTCTGGAGGGCCGTATTGCGCCGTCCGGATGCGGCATAGAGAGTCATCACACCCCTGAGCGCGGCCTCGTTATAGGGATCGTGACGGAGAATCTCCTGCCCCGCGGAAATGCCGGACTCCATATCTCCCGTTTCCTGGTACCTGGGCATGAGCCGCGACAGGACATCCAGCTGGATCTCGGTCAAACGCGCGCGCTGGCCGCGAATCCAATCGGTGAATTCATCGGAGGCCAGGTCAAGCCCCTCAAGAAGCTCGCCGGTAAAGAGTGCCGCCGCCTTTTCCAGGTCGTCGGTGGCGTTGCTCTTGGCGAGCTCGCAAAAACGCCAAAGATCGACATCAAGGAGCTCGTGATTCAGGCGGATCCAGCCCCTATCGGACAGGATGAGATCGTGCCCACCGTCGCCGAGGGATTTCCTGAGGCTCCACAGGCAGGTGCGGAGATTATCCAAGGAGGTGTCGTCCGTTCTGTCGCCCCAAAGCAGTCCCACTAGGTTGCGCCGGCTTTCCTTGAATTCGGGGGCCAGAGCCAAATAGGCAAGGACAACGCGCTCCCTCCGCCCCGGAAGGTTTACGGACTCGCCGCCGGGGTCGTCGATCTGCATGTCTCCGAACATTCGGAGCGACCAGCGCAAAGCCTGCTCTCGCCGCTCGCTGTCCTCAACACCGGCCATATCGCCACCATCCTCCCCACGCACGAATCCGACGGTAGACAGCGATTCAAAGTCGTCAGTATTTCAAAACGATAGCAGATATTTCCTGGTTTTTTGCCGTCTTCTGTCGATGCTGCACGCGCAGAACACGCGAGCCACCCGGTTCGGGGCTTGGGCCGAGCCTCCGAACCGGCGATTTCAACGGCCTCAGACCGGTTTTGACCCTGGTGGCGAAGAGGTCCCGGTCCGCGCAAGTCCGGCCCGCGCCGCAAAAGGCTTGATCCAATGGGCTTCCGCCACTGATACCGCTTTGGGAAATCGGCGGTGGCCGATCTTGCCCCTCGCCAAGCCGGGGAAGTTGTGGAACCCTTATGGCTATGACCGAGAATGAGGCGACCCAGCACACGGCGGCGGAGCCCGCGTTCCGCACCAAAGACCTGACCAAGGTCTATCCCGGCGACGGGGCCGAGGTCTGGGCCCTGCGCGGCGTCAATATCGAATTCCCGGCGGGCGAACTGATGGTCCTGCTGGGCCCATCGGGTTCGGGCAAGTCGACCTTTCTCAACATCCTGGGTGGGTTGGACCGGCCCACCTCCGGCCAGGTGTTCTTCGAGGGTCGCGAGCTGACCGCCTTCGACGATGGCGCCTTGACCGCCTACCGGCGCGATCACGTGGGCTTCGTGTTCCAGTTCTACAACCTGATCCCCAGCCTGACGGCGCGCGAGAACGTCGAGCTGGTGACCGATATCGCCGCCCATCCGATGCCCGCCGCCGACGCGCTCGCCCTGGTCGGCCTGGCCCAACGCATGGATCACTTTCCGGCCCAGCTTTCCGGCGGCGAGCAGCAGCGCGTCGCCGTCGCCCGGGCGGTCGCCAAATCGCCCGAGGTGCTCTTGTGCGACGAACCCACCGGGGCGCTCGATTCGGAGACCGGAATCGGCGTGCTGGAAACCATCGAAGGGGTCAACCGCGAGCTCGGCACCACCACGGCGATCATCACCCATAACGCCTCCATCGCCGCCATGGCCCACCGGGTGGTGCGCTTCGCCGACGGCAATGTCGTCGGCGTCGAGGTCAATGCCACGCGGGCGCCCGCCGCGAGCATCAAATGGTGACGCCGTGACGCCGCTCAACAAGAAGCTCACCCGCGATCTGTGGCACATGCGGGGCCAGGCGCTGGCCATCGCCGCCGTCATTTCCGGGGGCATCGCCACGTTGGTGATGGCGCTCGGCAGCATCGATTCGCTGTCGGAGACCCGGGCCGCCTATTACGAGCGCTACCGCTTCGCCGATATCTTCGCCGCCGCCAAGCGCGCGCCGCGCCATGCGCTTGCCAGGATCGAGGCCCTGCCCGGCGTCGCCCGTGCCGAGGGGCGCATCGTCCATGACGTCATCATCGACGTGAAGACCGCATCGGAACCGGCGCGCGGCCGCGTGGTTTCGCGCGTGGCGGGCGTGCCAGCCAAGCTCAACGACATTGTAATCCGCCGGGGCCGGGATCTGATCCGCGGCCGGCCCGACGAGGTCCTGATCAACGAAGCCTTCGCCGACGCCCATGGGCTGGAGCTTGGGGCCACCATCCACGGCAACATCAATGCCAAGCGCCGCACCCTCAGAATCGTCGGCGTGGTGCTGTCGCCGGAGTTCATCTACGCCATCGGGCCCGGCGAGCTGGTCCCCGACGATGCGCATTTCGGTATCATCTGGATGGAACGGGAAGCACTGGAGGCGGCCTTCGACCTGAAGGGCGCGTTCAACAGCGTGGTGGCGAAGACCTCGCGCTTCGCGAACGAGGCAATGGTGCTGGCGGGGATCGACCGCATCCTCGACCCCTATGGCGGGACCGGCGCCATCGGCCGCGCCGATCAGGTGTCCGATGCCTTCGTCGAAAGCGAGATCAACCAGATGAAGAACATGGCGGGCATCATCCCGCCGATCTTTCTGGCGGTGGCAGCGTTCCTGCTCAATATCGTCATCTCCCGGGTGATCGAAACCGAGCGCGAGCAGATCGGCCTCCTCAAGGCGTTCGGCTACACCAATGGGGAGGTCGGCTGGCATTACCTCAAGCTGGTGATGGTGATCGCCGCGCTGGGCGTGGCTCTGGGCTGGGCCGGGGGCATCTGGATGGGCCGGGAGATGACGGTGCTCTACGGCAATTTCTTCCGCTTTCCCTTCCTCAATTTCGTGCTGGACCCCGCGACGCTTGCCATCGGCGCGCTGATCGGCATCGCCGCCGCGGTGGCGGGCACCCTCGCCGCCTTGAGCCGGGCGGTGCGCATCGCCCCTGCGGTGGCCATGGTGCCGCCGCCGCCCGCCGCCTATCACGCCAACCTGATCGAACGCCTCGGCCTGGCTCACGCCCTTCCCGCCACGGGGAGGATGATTTTGCGCCACATCGTACGCTGGCCCCTGCGCTCCGCCCTGACCGTGACCGGAATCGCGCTCTCCGGCGCGATCCTGGTCTCGACGCTCTTTTTCATCGACGCGGTCAACGAGATGATAAACACCCATTTCTTCGAGACCGAACGCCAAGATGTGTCCGTCGCGTTCACCGATCAGCGCACCGACGGCATCCGCTTCCGCCTCGACGACCTTCCGGGCGCCATGATGGTCGAGACCTACCGCACCGTGCCGGCCCGGCTCCGCCATGGACGGCGGACCGAACGGGTCGGCATTCAGGGCCTGGACGCGGAGGGCCGGCTCAGCCTGCTGGTGGATCAGGACCGGCGGCCCATCACCCTGCCCCCGGAAGGGATCGTGCTGTCCAACAAGCTCGCCGAACTTCTGGGGGCCCAAGCGGGCGATACCGTCAGGGTGGAGGCGCTGGAGGGCCGGCGCCCGGTGAAAGCCGTCCCCGTCGCCCGCGTGGTACAGCAATATGTCGGCGCCGCCGCCTATATGGAGCGCCGGGCGCTCAACCGCCTGATGGGCGAGGGCAACCTTGTCTCGGGCGCCCATCTCAAGCGCGACGCCGCGAAGGAGCCCAGGTTTTTCGCCCGGCTCAAGGAAACGCCGGCACTGCTGGGCCTGACGGTGCGCGAAACTGCGTTTGAGACCTTCAGGAAGCTGGTCGACCAGAACATCAACACCATGCTGAGCTTCTATATCGGCTTCGCCAGCCTGATCGCCTTCGGGGTGATCTACAACAGCGCGCGCATATCGCTTTCCGAGCGCGGCCGGGAGCTGGCGAGCTTGCGCGTGCTGGGCTTCACCAAGGGCGAGGTCGGCACCATCCTGGCCGGCGAGATGGCGGCGCTGACCCTGCTGGCCCTTCCCATCGGTTGCCTGATCGGTTATGGCCTTGCCAGCTTGTTCGTCACGATGTTCGATACGAAACTCTATCGCATCCCCCTCGTTGTTGCGCCCGCCACATATGGCTACGCTGTCCTGGTGGTACTGGCCGCGGCGGCGTTCTCGTCCTGGGTGGTGCTGCGGCGGGTGGCGCGGCTCGACCTCATCGCCGTGCTCAAGACCAGGGAGTAAACGATGGCCGTGAACGCCAAGAGATGGGCGGTTCCTGTGACAGCAGCGGTGCTGCTTGCGGCGGGCCTTGTTTACGCCTTCTGGCCCCGGCCCGTCACCGTCTCGTTGGCCCAGGCCATGCGGGGCGAGATGCTTGTCACCATCGAGGACGAGGGCGAAACCCGGGTCAAGGAAGCCTATGTCATCTCCGCGCCGCTCACCGGCCGAGTGGCACGGTTCGAGGGCAAGGTGGGGGATTCCGTCATCGCCGGCGAGACCGTGGTCGCGACCATCCAGCCCTCCGATCCGGCCTTCCATGACGTGCGCACGCAATCCGAGCTGGAGGCCGCGGTCAAGGCGGCGGAGGCGGCGCTCGACCTCGCCAAGGCCCAGGTCGCGAGCGCCGAGGCGGCCCGCGATTTCGCCGTGGCCGAGCGCAAGCGCGCGGAAGTGCTGGCCGAGCGCGGTACCATGTCTAAAAGCGCGCGCGACCGGGCCCGCATGGAGGCCCGTACCAAAAGCGCCGCCTTGGCCGAAGCCCGCGCCGCCGTCCGCGTGCGCAACTTCCAGCTGGAAAACGCCCGTGCCGCCCTGCTGGCCCCGGTCGCCGGGACGCCGGGGGCGGCGAGCCCAGCGAACCGCGCGACGGGCGGCCCGCGTTGCTGTTTCGAGGTCAAGGCGCCTGTCAGCGGCACCATCCTGCGCATCTACCGCGAAAGCGAGGCGGTGGTGCAGGCAGGCGCGCCGCTGGTCGAGATCGGCGATCCCAAGGATCTCGAGATCGTCACCGACCTTCTCTCCACCGACGCGGTCTTGGTCTCGCCGGGCGATCCGGTGCTGATCGACGGCTGGGGCGGGGAGAAGAGCCTCAACGGCAAGGTGCGCCGGATCGAGCCGTTCGGCTTCACCAAGACGTCCGCCTTGGGGATCGACGAGCAGCGCGTCAATGTCATCATCGATTTCACCGATCCGCCCGCAGCCTGGCAGCGGCTCGGCCACGGCTACCGCGTGATCGCCCGCATCGTCCGCTGGAAGGGAGAGAATGTGCTCAGGGTGCCGCTGACGGCGCTGTTCCGTTCCGGTACCGACTGGGTGCTGTTCAAGCTAGCCGAGGGTCGCGCGGTCCGCACGACCGTCAAGGTTGGGCATATCAACGCCGAATGGGCGGAGATCCAGGACGGCCTGGCCGAAGGCGATACGGTCCTTTTGCACCCAAGCGCGTCGATCACCGAGGGTACCCGCGTTATCCCCCGGCCGGAGCGTTAAGCGCGGCTGCTCACGCGGCGACGGCGCCGGGCGGGCAGATCCCTTCGAGGCGCACCAGGTCCTCCAGCGACAGCTCCAGGTCGACGGCCGCGGCGTTCTCTTCCAAATGATCCCGGCTCTTGGACGACGGGATCGGGATCACAGCCGCATCCCGGTGCATCAGCCAGGCCAGCGCCAGGGTGGCGACGGCGACGCCCTTTTCCTTCGCCATTGCTTCCAGCTTGGTGACCATGGCGATGTTGTGTTCCATGTTGCCCGGCTTATAGCGCGGATCGGACCGGCGGCGGTCGCCCTCGGGCATCTCCGCGACCCCGTGGAACAGGCCGCCCAGAATGCCCCGGCCGAGCGGCGCAAAGGCCATGAAGGCCATGCCGCGTTCCCGGCAGACGTCGAGAAGCTCCTCCTCCGGCTCGCGCACGAACAGCGAATATTCGTCCTGGATATCGGCGATCGGATGGACCGCCCAGGCGCGGTCGATGATATCGCGGTTGGCCTCCTTGGAGATGCCGATGTGCCGCGTCTTGCCCTCCTTTACCATCTCCGCCATGGCGCCCACGGTCTCCTCGATCGGCACCACCGGATCGACCCTGGAGATGCAGATCACGTCCATGCAATCGATGCCCAGATTCTTGAGCCCGCTTTCGGTCGAATTGCGCACATGCTCCGGGGTGCCGCTGACCACATTGACGCCGTCGGGCCGGATGGAGCCGAGCTTCGAATGGATCACCACCTCGTCGCGCCGGTCTTTGATGGCCTCGCCGATCAGGCGGTGGTTGTGGCCCTCGCCGTAGTTCGATGACGTATCCAGCAGGTTGATGCCGAGATCCAGCGCCTTGTGGATGGTGGCGATGCATTCGGCGTCGTCCTGCTGCCCATAGCAGCCCGACATGCTCATGCAGCCGAGGCCGATGGGCGAAACCATGAGGTCGGTGGGACCGAACTTGATGCGTTCCATGAAGGCGCTCTCCCTGTTCCACGCCGGCGCGCAGTGTTGCGCCGGCGGTTGAATCGCGGCCCAGCCTAACGCCTTCGCCCGCCCCGCGAAAGGCGCAAGGCCGGTCAGCGCTCCGGGGGGCCGGCAAAAAGTCGCGGGGAAACGGTTTCTTTACCCGCGCCCGCGACCCTGGCCCATCGGCGCGGGGGGCGGCGCCGGTGCGATGGAGGGGACATTCATGGGCGCATGGGGCGGCGGCGGGTTCGAAAACGACACGGCACTGGATTTCACCCTCGCCATCGACGGGCTTGCCGACATCGCCACGCCATTGGGGGAACTGCCCGATGACCCCATGGAAGAGGTCGATGCCGACCCGGCATCGCGCATCATCGCCGCCGCCGAATGCCTTGCCGCCATGATGGGCCGCCCGGCGCCGGACCTGCCTGACGACCTTGTGCTGAAGCTCGCAAACCTCGGTGCGCCGCCGCCGGAACTGGTGGAGAAGTACAAGGACGCGGTCTCCCGGGTGCTCAGGCTGTCCGAATTGACCGAGCTCTGGGCGGAAGCCGATCCGGCGCCGTTTAACCTCGCCATCACCTCGCTGATCAACCGGCTCAATCCCGATCTGCCGTTCAACCCGCCGGACAACCCCGACGGCCCGGAGGTGCGCCAGACCTGCGGCTTCTGCAACGCCGACATCGCGGCCGACGAGCTCTACATGATCGAGGTCAGCCACACGACCGACATCATCAACTCGATGCACCAAGGCTTTTGGTGCCATCTGCGCTGCCTGAACGCGTCCCTCCATCCGTCCCACATCGTGCAGAACTGGAAGTTCGACCCCGATCAGCTTTAGGCGCTGTGGTGAGGGCTTGCCACCCTTCAACTCCTAGAGGGAAGTGGGGAGCGATGGCGAGCTTTAAGTTTGGAGGGAGAGAGACAGCTTGAACGACAACTGACAACAGCGAACCTTGGACAATAGCCCAGACATCTCTCATAAAACCTCTCGCCCAACCAAGCTAAATGATCAAGAAATCAAAGAGTCTAATATGCAACCATGGTCAGCAGAAGCGGGTTGCGTCGCCAAGCAGAGGCTGGGTAAAACCAATTTAAGGGTGAAAAAGTTTCATATTCTGAAGGCCGCGCTGTCCCAGGAAATCTGCTGACGTATTTGGTGATTGAGTTGCAGCATATCCGATTGGATACGGTTCCACACAACTGGTCGAATTTGCTGTCGCCTGGTCGGCGACTGACGACCTTGGTGCATGACCCTCAAGAATACTACCATTCCGTTGTCCATTTCTTATTCGACGATGGAGGTATCCTGAAGGCTGCTGCTCACGAGCACTATCTCCACCGCTCGTTCTTTAGTTACACTCTCACATTGGAAATTTCCACGGAAGCGCTTGGAAACCGCATCTCGCTTTCACCTCTATTCGAAATCGAAGAGGTTTATGCGCTTATCCGCGATGAATGGGTTGTTCCCGCTGTGGAACTCGAAGGCAAGACGATTGGGAACAATCCCCATTATCACATTAGCGGCCTGCCCGGTTCGGCACCTGATGGGACTTTGATTTTGGCCACATGTCTGGCTGGTGTGCTTGTGGTCTCGCAGGATGGGCGCCAATTAGCCATCTCCGCGGCAGTTGATGTGCCTCTGAACGTCGACGTCATATCGGACTCAGGCGAGTTGAAAAATATTATTGGCCGGCACGAATGCCGGTTGCTCGGTGCGGGAGCTTGAAGCACCGAACATCAAATTTGGAAATGTTCTGCAGCAAATCACTTCTACTGTTGCGGCTCCCTGGCACCCTGGTGCTGGGGGAGCTAGAATGCGCCATGAACAAAATATGGGCGGCTCGCTGTAAGCGCCAATAACGCCGCCCCGGAGGAAACCGATGACCGACAACCCCTGGAAGCCGGGGCCGCGCCACCGCGAGCCGGCCGAGTTGATGAAGCCGATCGTCGATCCCGCCGGCTGGTACCCCGATGATTTGCGGAAAAGCAATGCCTGGTACTACCGCGTCTCCGATGCGGAGATCGCCGACCTGTTCGAGGCGGTCGCGGCGCTGGAAGCGCGCGGCGCCGACCTCAAGGACGTGACCAGGGACGATTTCCCCCTGCCGGTGTTCGGGCGGGCGGTCGCCGAGGTCCGCGATGAGGTCATCAATGGCCGGGGTTTCGCCTTCTTCAAGGGGATTCCCGTCGCCGGGCGCTCGCGCTACCAGAACGCCGCCGCCTTCTGGGGCATCGGCACCCACATGGGCAGGGCGGTTTCCCAGAACGCCAAGGGGCACCTGCTGGGGCATGTCAAGAACATCGGCGGCGACATCAACAGCCCGACCGGGCGCGGCTACAACTCGCCATCGGAGTTGACCTTCCATGCCGACGGCTGCGACTCGTTGTCGCTGATGTGCCTGACAACCGCCAGGTCCGGCGGGCGCCACCGCATCGCCAGCTCCGTCACCACCTATAACGAGATGCTCGCCCGCCGGCCCGACCTGGCCTCCGAGCTCTCCTTCCGCTTCTATCACACGTTGCGCGGCGAGCTGCCGCCGGGCCAGACCCAGCCTTGGGGCCGCAAGCCGGTGGTCAGCGTCAAGGACGGCTACTTTTCCGCCCGCGGGGCGTCGAGCACCATCAAGCGCGCCCAGGACCTGCCCGGGGTGCCGAAGCTGACCCCGGCCCAGGCCGAGGCGATCGCCATGTATCAGGCGATGTCGGGCGAATGCGCCATCGAGATCGACTTCGAGCCCGGCGATATCTCCTACGTCAACAATCACGTGACCCTGCATGCGCGCTCGGCCTACGAGGATTGGCCCGAACCCGAACGCGCCCGCCACCTGTTCCGTCTGTGGCTCGACATGGGCGGCACTCGGCCCCTCAACGAGGAGGTCGAGGCCGCGACGCGGGGCATCATCTGCGACGGCACGATCCTCAACACCCCGCTGGAAGCAGCTTAGGCCGGCACAGCCCCGAGACGGAGCTCGGGGTGACAACGCGCCGAGACGCGGCTCGGCCGCCATCGTCCTTCAACGCGGCCTCGGCCGCCTTCGTCCTTGAACGCGGTTTCGGCCGCGATACGCCGCCGGGAGCGGCCCGCGCCTCCCAAGGGAAGCGCAGCCGGTCAGGCGCCCTCGTCGGGGACCGGGCCGAGCTCGATCCATCTTCCCTTGCCGTCCGCCTTGGCGCGTTCGAACGCGACATGGGCGACGGCGATATCGGCGACGCCGAGCCCGGCGTTGTTCTTGTGCAGGGTGATCTGATCAATCGCCGTGCGTCCCGGCCGCGAGCCGTTGGCCACCTCGCCCAGCTCGGCGATCTCCTCCATGGTGACGATGCCGGCCTCGATGGGCTGGAACAGGTCGCCCTGTTCGTCCTTGATGATCTGTTCGCGGGAATTGACGGCGATGACGTCGGCCCGGGCGATGACGTCGTCGTCGAGCTCGCGCCTTGGCGCGTCCAGCCAGCCCGCCTTCACCAAGGCGATGTTGGAGCCGACGATGGAAGAGACGTGCTGCCCCGGCTCCAGCCACGCCCCCTTGATCACCGGCACGTTGGTGTTGGTGGCGGCAACCACCACGTCGGCGCCGCGGATCGCGGCTTGGGGGTCGTCCATGGGGCGGATCTCGACGCCGAACTTGGGCCCGTAGGTCTGGGCGAAGCGCAGCCGGCTTGCCTCGGTCCGGGTACACAGCCGCACCTCGCGGATCGGGCGCACCCGGGTCAGGGCGAACAGCTGCGTGACTGCCTGGTCGCCGGCGCCGAACAGGGCGCAGACCTCGGCGTTTTCCCGCGCCATGTGCTTGAAGCCGACGCCCGACGTCGCCCCGGTGCGCAGCGCCGTCTGGGTGGTGTAGCCCAGGCTGCGCTCCGATATGGCGCCGATCAGGATGCCCAGCAGTTGCGAGTTCGACGCATCGTGAAGCAGGCAGATCTGGTGTTCCCGGTCGGCGAACAGCTGCCGGTCGCCGTCCTGGATCAGCCGCTCTGCGTGCTCCACCACGCCGATCACGTTGAGCCCGGGAATGCCGCCCGGGAAGGTGTTGAAGCGGATGCCTTCAGGCGAATGGATGCGCTGGCGCGGCGCGTTGACCACCGGGAAGGTGGCGGCCTCGCCATAGGCCCGTTCTATGGCGTCGATCGCGTCCGCCATGTCGACCGTGCCTTCGAGGTCTTCGGGGTGAAGAAGCAGGTATGCCAAATCGGTTCCTCCCTGGTCGGGTGCTCGGTGCTGAGGGCATTTTGCCTTGGTATCCGGCGCCGGCGGCGAAGGGCAGCAAACCCGTGCTTCCCGTGCCGGGCCGCCATCGGCTAGATTATAGGCCCCCCTTGCGCCCTGTCCCGGCAT
>Ga0224512_10002848_pt1 | contig 15567 bp, 8 predicted proteins | sample SF_May12_sed_USG_4_FD_169103 | JGI IMG/M metagenome (GOLD analysis project Ga0224512, IMG submission 169103) | Sediment microbial communities from San Francisco Bay, California, United States - SF_May12_sed_USGS_13 | ecosystem: Environmental > Aquatic > Marine > Sediment | place: USA: California...
GCCGGCATCGCGCTCGGCAAGGCCGCTCCGGGCCTGGCCCGGTTGCTCGACGGCCTCGCCATCACCGTCGGCGGCGCGCCCGTCGTCTCCATCCCCATCGCTGTCTGCCTCTTCTTCATGATGTACCCGATCATGGTTAAGATCGACTTCGCCGAGGTGCTCGCGGCCGGGCGCAACCTGAAGCCGGTCACCCTCACCCTGGCGGTGAACTGGCTCGTCAAGCCATTCACCATGTACGCGATCAGCGCCTTCTTCCTGGGGACGCTCTTCCTCGCCTTCATCGGCCCCGACGCGATCGACCACGTGAAGATGCCGCTGGGGCTGGACCTTCCCGTAGGGGCCACCCACGGCGAGGGCACGGTCGTGCTGCTCGACGGCGTGAAAGTGCTGCAGGTCCCGCTGTGGCGGAGCTACCTGGCCGGCTGCATCCTGCTCGGGATCGCGCCGTGTACGGCGATGGTGCTGGTGTGGGGCTTCCTCGCGCGGGGCAACGACGGCCACACCCTGATCATGGTGGCCATCAACTCGCTGACGATGCTGTTTCTGTACGGGCCGCTGGGCGGATTCCTGCTGGGTGTCGGCCGTCTTCCGGTGCCGTGGCAGGCGCTGCTCCTCTCCATCGGGATCTACGTGGCGCTGCCGCTGGTGGCCGGCTACCTCTCACGCAAATGGATCGTCGCCGCGAAAGGCGAGGCGTGGTTCAGGGAGAAGTTCCTGCATCTCCTCACCCCGATCACTATCGTGGCCCTTCTTGCGACGCTGGTTCTGCTCTTCTCGTTCAAGGGCGAGGTGATTCTCTCCAATCCGCTCACGATCCTCTGGATTGCCATCCCGCTCTTCATTCAGACGACGCTGATCTTCGCGGTGACCTACGCGCTGGCGCGGGCGCTCAAGCTCACCTATCGCGACGCGGCGCCGTCGGCGATGATCGGCGCTTCGAACCATTTCGAAGTGGCCATCGCCACCGCGGTGATGCTCTTCGGTCTCTCCTCCGGCGCCGCCCTGGCGACCGTCGTGGGCGTGCTCATCGAGGTGCCGGTCATGCTGATGCTGGTCCGGATCTGCCTGCGCACGGCGCGCTGGTTCCCGGACGAGTAGGACCCGCTAGTGCTTGCCCGGAGCCATCTCCACGCCGCGCCGTTCGTACGCGACGTAGGCCTGGATCGCGACCATGTCGGGGTCGTCGAGCTCGAGGGGGGCGCCTTCGAGCGGCTGCTGCAGGCACCAGTTGATCATCTCGCCCAGCACGATCACGCGGCCGATCTGTTGCTGGAACTTCGGGTACGTCTCCGGGTGCGTGTTGGCCGCGTTGGGGTGGCACTGGGCGCAGGCCACGCCGTTGGAGCCCAGATCGGCGCTCACCCAGAGCGCCCGCCCCTTCTGGACGACCGTCATGTATTCGTTTTCCCACCGCTTCAAATCCTCCTCGGTGAACTCGTCGGCCTCGATCACGGTGTCACCGATGATTACCAGGAGGCTGGCCGCCAGCACCAGAATCAACAAGAGTCGCACGGACATCGCTTCTACCTCCTAGTAATGAGTCTGCGGCGGAACCCGCTTGTTGACCGGCTGGAATACCTTGTCTATGGGCTGCTTCTTGTCGGAATCGAATGCGACGGTGCGGTTCTGGTTGTTGTACAGGTTGTACTCCACCGTCACGCGCCCGCTGGAGATGTCGATGAACTGCCAGCCGGTGGCGTCACGCTCGAAGAACGGGTCGGCCCGGTTCATGGGCACGGTCAGCTTGGGCAGGTGGCTCTTGGCTTGCGCGTAGCTCTCGGGATAGGGCCAGGGCCACGCGGTCGCCATCACGGAGTGGAAGCTGATGTGGTCGATCTGGTTGTACTGCACCTGGTGCACGTGCCCGTAGATCACGGTGACGTCGGTGAAGGGCTTGAGCAGCGCTTGCACGTCTTCCGCATCTTCGGTCCAGAAGTTCCACCCCTTGTAGATCTTCTGGATGGGAGAATGCGAGAAGACGACGACCGGCGTGTCCTTGCCGATCTTGGCCAGGTCCTTCTTCAGCCACTCGCGCTGCGTCTCGCCGACCATGAACGGCGAACCGTTGGGGTTGTCCAGTCCCGCCATCTCCAGCATGCGCTGCTGGGCCGACGGCCAGCGCTCGTGCGTCCACTCGTCGTAGGTGAGGACACTGTTCAGCGTGATGAAATGCACACCCTTGTGGTCCCAGCTGTAGTACTGCTTGCCGTATAGCTTCGACCAGTACTCGCCGAGATCCAGATAGTAGTCGTGCTCGCCCATGACGCTGTAGACCTTGTAGCTGAGCTTGTCCAGCATCTCCGCGCCGTGGTCGAGCTCCTCACGTTTGCCGAGCTGGGCGAGGTCGCCGCCGAAGACGACGAAGTCGGGCTTGGGCACGAGCATGTTCGTCTCCGCGACCGCGCGTATCAGCCCGCGGTCCCAGTTGCGGACGAACTTGGCTCCGCCGATATGCTGGATGTGCGCGTCGGAAATGTAGGCGAATGTGAAGTTCTTCTTTCTATCGGCGAACGCCAGCTCGACCATGCTGACGGGCAGGCAGCTCACCGCGGCCAGCGCGCTCGCGCCCTTCAGAAACTCGCGCCGATTCAAATGGAGTGTGCACATGGGGTCGCCTCCTCACTGTTTTTTGGCCTGGTCCGCGAACTGCGGGCTCGTCAGGGCTTCCATGAACGCCACCAGGTCGTCGATCTCGGTGTCGGCCAGATCGAGGGGGCGAATGCCGCCACTCAAGAAGTCGTTCACGGGATCGCCCTCGTTGGTTACACCGCCGTTGTTGTAGTGCACCACGACCTCGCGCAGCGTCTCGATGCTGCCGTCGTGCATGTAGGGCGCGGTCACGGCGATGTTGCGCAGCGTCGGCGTCTTGAAAGAGCCGAGGTCGTCGAAACCGCTGGTGACGACGAAGCGGCCGATCTCCGAGGTGCGCTTGTCGGTAAGCACCTTAATGTCGACCTGCGTCTTTGTGTAGTCGGCCTGGAGGAACTCGCGCGCCAGCTTGGGAACGTCGTCCTGGATCTGGTTGATGCCCACGCCGATGTTGTGGAAGCGGTTGTCCGTGAAGAGCGCCTGCGTCTGCTCGATGAGGTGGCAGGATACGCAGCGCCCCTCGCCGACGAAGAGCTCGTAGCCTCGCTTCTGCGAGACGTCGAGCGCGTCCGCCTCGCCGCCATAGAACCAGCGGTCGAAGGGGGAATCGGCGGCGACCTGCGTCCGCTCGAAAGCGGCGATGGCCCGGGTGACCTCGGTCATGGTCACGCCATCCCCGGTTTTCGCGAACACTTTCTTGAACGCGTCCACGTACTCCGGGTCGCTGCGCACGATGTCCAGGATCGGCTGGTGGCTGGGCAATCCCATCTCCACCGGGTTGAGGAACGGGTGCAGCGACTGGTCTTCGAGGCTGGGGGATCGGCCGTCCCAGAACATGGTGTTGAAGTAGGCGGCATTTACGACCGTGGGCGCATTGCGCGTGCCGGTGAGCTTGTTGATGCCTTCGGAGACGGAGAGCGGACCATCGGTGAACGCCTTCTCGGCGTCGTGACAAGTCGCGCAGCTGACTTCACCGGTAGAACTGAATCGCTTGTCGTTGAACAGCTTCTCGCCCAGCGCGACCTTGTCGCGCGTCATCGGATTGTGCTCCGGGATCGGCACCGGGGGCAATCCGAGGGGAGCGGTGGTCGCGGGAGTCTGCGCGGTGTGGGCAGCCAGAGCGCACAGGCATCCGACGACGAGTATCACCCCGATCATAGCGGGTTTCATGGTTCAACCTCCCTTTGCGTTGCGATGGCGTCGTCCAGTCCCTGGGGAGATTGTGTTACAAGACAAAAGAATCGTCAAGTATGCCAATGCCGCCGCAAGACGGACGCGTAGGATCTGATAACAGTAGCGCCCAAGGGGAGTTACGAAAAAAGAGCCAGCCCGGCATCCGGAGATGCCGGGCTGGTCAACGCAACGCGATGCGGGCAGGGCCGATCAGCGCGGAGCGGTCTTGGACTGCTCGGCGGCGCGCCGAACGGCCGCGGAGAGGCGCTGGAACCACTCCACGTCTTTCTTATCGGGCGTGCGCCACGACACGGGCGACGCCGCGAACGGCGCCACGGGATCCGCCAAGGAGATGTGGATGCCGACGGCGTCCTTTCCGCCCGTGAGATCCACCGCCGTGGGGTTGGGTACACCGCCGTAGAAACCGGCGGGATCGGTGGCGGGGTTATAGCCCGCGACGTCGAAGGGGTCCACGTCCATGTAGGCGCCGATGTAGTAATTACCGGCCGCGAAGCCGGGCGTGTCCATTTCGCTCATTCCGAACTGGACGTTGTACGGCCACCATTCGTCCGTCCCGAAGTCGGGCGGGCCGAGGTTGTTGATGTCGAAACCGTTCACGTCGAAAGCGCCGATGTATACCTGGTAGTCGCCCGTGTACATGGTCCCGTCGTAGGCGAAGGTCCCGGCAACGGCACTCTGATCGAACAGCGGGAAATCGACGTTGTTCACGGCATTGCCGCCGCTGATCACGACGCTGTCTGGGATCATGTCCATCTGTCTGATGTCTAAGCCGTAGGCGCCGATGGCGTCGCCCTTGTCCGGATCGATGTCGCCGTCGCCGTTCGAGTCTTTCGCGCTCACCGGGTAGTACACCCCGTCGGGGAGCGCCGAGATGCTGTAGTTCGAACCTCCGCCCGAATCGACGACGTCGCTGCCCATGACGTCGAAGTCGTCGTTGCCGTTGAAGGGCAGGACGTTCGGCGCGATGACGACCGCTCCCGCGGGGTTGGCGGTCGGGGTGCCCGGGTCTCCGCTGACCCTTCCGGCGAAGGAACCGGTGGCGAAGTTCGGCCCGGTGGAGAAGCGGATGCTCACGGGATTGGCGATCCCGTTGCCGGCCAGGTCGCGCACCTCCCCGGGGAGGATGAACAGGAGGTACTGCGTGTCGTCCTGCAGGGGCAGGTCGGGGTCGAACGTGACCGTCCGGCCGCCGTTCGACCAGACAAGAAGGCCGTCGCCGGGGTTGGGCGTGAGCAAGGGCTGGAACTGGTTCTGATCCATCGCTTCGGAGAAGGTGAACGCGAGATTGGCATCGACGCTGACGTTCGTCTGCCCGTCTGAGGGGCTGGAGGACACCAGCGCGGGCGGCGTCGTATCCGGCGTGGTCCTCGTTCTGAATGACCACTCGACCATGGGCATGACGTTGGCGCTATAGTCGCTCACACCAGTCAACGACACCGTGTAAAGCGTGTTGGTGCTGAGCGGCAGCACGGGTGTGATGACGAACGTGATTTCATCCTCGCTCTCGATATCCCAAAGCACGTCACCCCCACCACCGGTCCACGAGAGCCCATCCAACACGGTGTATCCGACGACGATCTCGGAGAACTGAATGACCACGGACTGCCCCGTCCCCACACCCGTGGCGTCCGGCGCCGGCGAGCGGGAGACGATCTCCGGCGCGGTATTGTCCTGGGCGGACGTCCCCGCGAACGGCGTCGTCAGCGGCGCAGCCATCTGGTTGCCGCTCACGTCCCGGACGCAGCACACGGAGAGGTCGTAGGGCACGTCGGACATGAGGTCGACCATCGAGATCACGGCGGTCTTGCCGTCGGGCTTGAGCGAGACCGAGCTCAGGACGAGCGTGTCGCCGGGTACCGCGCCGAACGCGACAGGTGACGGCGTTCCTTCGACGATGGTGTAGTACGAGGCTCGCTCCGCCGACTCCTTCTGGACGGCCTCGTCGTAATAGACCTCGACGTGGTGGTCGTCGACGGCGACCACGCTGTCGACCCCCGGTGCCGTGGCGTCCGGCGGGCCGCCACCCGTGACCGGGGGAGTCTCGTCGTCTCCGCAGGCCACGAAAGCCAGCGCGACGAGAGCAGCCAGAAACACAACTGATATCCAACACCGATTCATGGGACACCTCCAGTATGCGGTCTTCGCGCGACCGTGACGCGGCCCACGGCCGGCGACCCTAAGGGAATGGCGCCTGCCCGCGGCTCCCGGTGACGCGTCGATCATACTCTCCGGGGGCACGGGACCGTCCAGTCCAAATCACAAAACCGTGCTATGCGCTCCGGGGGATGCCTGCTACCCTGGGCGGCGCCCGAAGCCTCGGAAATGGGAGTCGGGGCTCCACAACGAGAAAGGTGAAAGCGACATGAGCGTGCCGGAGCTGGCATTCCGGTCGGGAGTGGAGGCCGCATACGCGGACGTCATCACTCCAGCGGTCAAGGCGGCGCTATGCGTCCTGGCCGGCCTCGACGACGAACGCCGCGCGGCGATGGAAGCGCGGATCGCGCGCCGAGCGGCGCGGGCGCGCGACGGGCGCCGCATCGCTTTCCTCGATCCGGACGCGGTCGTGCCCGGTACCGGGATCCGCGTGCGTGACGCCCGCGAGGGGTCGTTCGTTGGCGGCGACATCCCGGACGATCTGCGCCGGCAGTGGATACAGGGCACCGGTCCCGGGGCCAAGCCGCGGGCCCCGATCGCCAGCAGCATCCGCAACGTCGCCTACGCACTCCTCTCGGGCGCGGACGGCTGGATGTTCGACGGCGAAGACGCCCTGGGCCAGGTGTCGACGATGGCACTGGACAACCAGCGCAACCTCAAGCTGGCCATCGATCGCGACGCGGTCTTCATGGGCGTGGCCGAGCAGGTAGCCGCGGAGATGAACGCGTGGGCGGAGGGGTTCTTCGGGCGCCGCATCATCGGGGACTGGCGGCGGCAACTCGACTTCACCACCAAGATGTTCCGCGCGCGCGGCCTGCACCTGGACGACCGGCACGTGCGCCGCGCCGACGGCGCCGGCTTCTCGGCGTCGATCGTCGATGCGGTTCTCTACGTGGTCAACAACCACGAGGCGCTCGCGCGCGCGGGCGCGTCCGTGGTGCTCTATCTGCCCAAGATACAGACCGCCGGCGAGGCCGCCGTGTGGAACGACATCCTCTCGGCCCTCGAGGCGCACCTGGGCCTCGGCGAGGGCACGATCAAAGTCTACGTCCTCGTCGAGCAGCTCGAGGCGAGCTTCCAACTCATGGAGATCCGCGCCGCGCTGGGACGTCACTTCGTCGGCTACAACACGGGACGCTGGGACTACATCAATAGTGTCTCCGACGCGATGGCGTGGGACCGTGGCTTCCACAACCCGAACATCGACGCCATCACCATGACCTACGGCTACATGCGCAACTACGAGGACCGCGTGCGCCGAGCCGTCAACACGCCCGACGCGCGGGGGCGCCGCGCGCTGTGGCAGGGCGGCATGGAGCCCAACATTCCCGTGGGCTCGGAGGAAGGGGTGGCCAGCGCCATGCGCAAGGCCGTGGCGGGCGCCGAGCGCGAGCAGCGCGAGGGGGCCAGCGGCAAGTGGGTGGCGCACTGGAAGATGGTGCACATCGTGCGCCCGGTGTGGGAGAAGGCGGGCGCGGACAACCAGCTGGGACGCGACTTCCCCCCGCTCACGTACACGCAGGCGGACGCCGACGGCCTGACGCTCCTGGAGCCGGCGCCGCGCACGATCCGCGGCGCGCGCGATCTGCTGAGCGTCGCGCTGCAATACGGCAACGCATTCGAGCAGGGATTCCAGGCCGCCGCGCTCAAGCCGGCCGATTTCTTCGGCAACGACGACGTCCTCTACCTGATGGAAGACATGGCCACGGGCGAGATCCGCCTGAGCATCCTCTGGGAGTGGCTGCACAAAGGCGCGCCGCTCACCGAGGGCGACGCGGAGACGGGCCTCAAGGCGGGGGACCGCCTCACGCCCGATCACTTCCAGCGGCTCCTCGACGAGGAGTACGAGAAGCTCCAGCGCGCCGGCAACCGCGACGTCCACGACGTGTCCAAGCGGACGACGCTGCCCATCGTTCGCGAGATCGCGGCTGCCTACGTCGCCGACGCGGTCAAGGCGCCGTGGTACATCGATCTGCTCAACATCAACCTCGACAACCACGATCTGGAAGAGGCGAAGAATCGCATCCGCGCCTTCATGGACGCGTTCCGCCGGGACGGCACCAGGATCACCCACAACCTGGATTTCGCCGCGGCGAGTCCGTCGTCGAGAAAGGATGGAAGCAAGGAATGAGCACGTTCCTCCGCCAGGTAGCCGCGGCCAGGGAGTGGTTCGAGAGCCCGCGCTTCGAGGGCGTGGTCCGGCTCTACTCGCCGCGCGAAGTGGCCGAGCAACAGGGCACCATCGCCAGCGACTACACCGTGGCGCGCGAGGCGGCGGAGGCCTTTTGGGCGCGGCTGCGCGAGCTATTCGCCGAGCGCCGCTCGATCACCACGTTCGGACCGTACTCACCGGGCCAGGCCGTGACCATGAAGCGCATCGGCGTCGAAGGCATTTACCTGGGCGGCTGGGCCACCTCCGCCAAGGGCTCCATCTCGGAGGATCCGGGCGCCGACCTGGCCAGCTACCCGCTGAGCCAGGTGCCGGACGAAGCGGCTCCCATCGTGCGCGCGCTGCTCACCGCCGACAAGAACCAGCACTTCGCGCGCGTGCACATGACCGATGAGCAGCGCCGGTCCACGCCCGTTGTCGACTACCGGCCCTTCATCATCGCCGACGCGGACACCGGGCACGGCGGCGACGCTCACGTGCGCAACCTCATCCGCCGCTTCGCCGAGGTGGGCGTGCCCGGCTACCACATCGAGGATCAGAAACCGGGCGTGAAGAAATGCGGCCACCAGGGCGGCAAGGTCCTGGTGCCTCAAGACGAGCAGATCAAGCGGCTCAACGCCGCGCGCTTTCAGCTCGACGTCATGCGGGTGCCCGGCATCATCGTGGCGCGCACCGACGCCGAATCGGCGACGTTCGTCGAGAGCCGCAGCGACGAGCGCGATCAGCCGTTCATACTCGGAGCGACGAACATCGAACTGCCCAGCTACAAGGCCGGCTACCTGGCCATTCTGCGCAAGCTTCACGCGCACGGCGTCTCGGAGGTTCGCGGGCACCTGCTCTTCGCGCTGTCGGAGAGCCAATACGAGGTGGCGGACGCATGGCTCGAGCGCACGGGCCTGTCAGCCGATATCGAGAAGGGTGCCAAAGGGCACGGGGAGGGGGCGAACGTGGGGCTCCTCCTGGACCGCATCGTCAGCCGATATGTGGACGTGTGGCAGGCCCAGGCCGGGCTCAAGACCTTCGGCCAGGCGGTGGCCGACGTGATGGAGTTCCGCATCGGGGAGAGCGAGACTTTCGAGATGAGCGTAGAGGAATGGCGCGCCTTCGCGGGCACCGAGTCCTTCGTTGCCGCGGCCGAGAAGGCCAAGGCGATGGGGATTCGCATCATCTGGGATTGCGAACGGACGCGGACCCCGGAGGGCTACTTCCACGTCCAGAGCGGAATCGATTACGCCGTCGCCAAGTCGCTGGCCGCGGCGCCCTTCGCGGACATTCTGTGGATGGAGACCAAGACGGCGCGCCTCGAGGACGCGCGCCGCTTCGCCGAGGCGGTCCACGCGTGCTACCCGGACAAGATGCTCGCCTACAACCTCTCGCCGTCCTTCAACTGGGACACCACGGGGATGAGCGATGACGAGATGCGCCGCTTCCCGGAAGAGCTGGGCAAGCTCGGCTACGTCTTCAACTTCATCACCTATGGCGGGCACCAGATCGACGGCTTGGCGGCCGAGGAATTCGCGACGGCGTTGCGCCAGGACGGGATGCTCGCCCTGGCGCGCCTGCAACGGAAGTTCCGCCTGCTGGAATCGCCATACCGCACGCCGCAGACGCTGGTGGGCGGGATGCGCCAGGACGGCGCGCTGATGGCGTCATCGGGGCGCACGGCGAGCACCAAGGCGATGGGCAAGGGTTCGACGCAGTTCCAGCACCTGGTGCAGACCGAGGTGCCGAAGAAGCTGCTCGAGGAGTGGCTGGAAATGTGGCGCGCGCACTACGATCTCCCCGCGCCGATGCGCGTGGTTCTGCACCCGCACCGGGCCGGTTCCGAGCTCCTGGAGTTGGGCCTGGTGAGCGACGGCGGGCAGGCGCTGGCCAACGTCGTTTTCACCAACATCCTGGATCGCCGCGGGCAGAGCTTCATCTCCGTGCGCGACCAGAACACCTTCGACCTGGGGCTGCGCAAGAAGCGCCTGATGACGCTCGCCCATCTCTTTCTGATCCACCGCTACAAGGCGGTGTCAGTGCACTTCGTCAGCCCCACCGAGGACAACCAGCACCAGGCGGCCAGGATGAAGCACCACGGACTGTTCTCGGACGTGAAGAGCGAGATCGGCCACATCATCGTGGCGACCGTCGACCGGGAGCGCGTCGCCGCGCTCCTCGACCCCGACCGCGAGGCGCTGCGCAAGCTGATCGACAAGACGCTGCCGCCGTCGGGCGACGGCGGCGGGAGCCCCTCCGACTAGCGCTGGTTTCGGCAGCGGTCCGCCCCCACGCCGGTCCCGGCGTCAATTGATGGCAATTCAGTCCGGGTGGCCGTATGCTCGCTCCGAGATGACCGGGAACGTACGAGACCTGCTCCGTGGTCGTGCGCCACACCTTGGCCTGTTCCTCGCAGCCCTGCTGCTGCGACTGGCCTACCTGTTCGAGATCAGGGGCAACCCCGCGTTCCTCTTTCCGACCGCGGACCCGCTGGCCTACCACGAGCGCGGCCTCGCCATCCTCGGCGGCGACTTTCTCGGCTCGGGGATCTTCTTTCACTCGAGTCCGCTCTATCCTTACTTCCTCGCGCTCGTGTATCTGCTGACCGGGAAGAGCATCCTCGGGGTCTACCTGGCGCAGGCCGTCGTGGGCGCGGCGCTGGCGCCGCTCTTGTGGGTGCTCGCCCGCCGGCTCTTCGACCGCACCGTCGCGTGGACGGTCGGCGTCTTGGCCTGCCTGTACCAGCCCTTCATCTTCTTCACCGGCGAGCTCCTCGAGATCACGTGGGTGCTGACGATGGTCACCGCGGGCCTCCTGATCCTCCACCCGGAAGGCGATCGACCCGCGCGCCCTTCGGGGAAGGCCGTGCTCCTGGCGGGCGCGTGCCTCGGCCTCGCCGCGCTCGGCAAGCCGAACATCCTGGCGACGCTGCCGTTCATCGTCGCCGGCCTGGCGTGGCGCGATCGCCTCCGCCGAGCGGCGGCGCTGCGGATCGGCCTGCTCTTCCTGGTGGGGGCGGGCGCGATGGTCGCGCCGGCCACCGTACGCAACCTCGTCGTGGGACACGACCGGGTCCTGACGACGAGCAACGGGGGGATCAACTTCTACATCGGCAACAACCCGGACGCCCACGGGCTCTTCAACGTCCCCTCGTGGATGGAATCGCACCTAGAGCGCGGCGCGACCGTGGAGGCCGAGCGCGCGGAGGGCAGGCGGCTGCGCCCGAGCGAGGTGTCGCGCTTCTGGTTCGATCGTGGGGTCGCCTGGATCGGGGCCGAGCCCGGCGCCTTCGCGCGCCTCCTGGTCCGGAAGACGGCGCTGTTCTGGAACGGCCTGGAGATCCCGAACCACTTCGACCTGAACTTCTACGAGCGCTACTCGAGGGTGCTGCGCTGGACACCCTCGCGCTTCGGCCTGCTGGCGCCGCTCGCCCTCCTGGGCATCGTGCTTAGCTGGAAGCGGCGGCGCGATCTGGCGGTCGTGCACGCGTTCCTGTGGAGCTACTTCCTCACCCTGCTCGCGTTTTTCGTCACCGCACGCTACCGGCTGCCGGCGACACCGGTGCTCCTGCTCTTCGCGGGCACCGCCGGTGTGGGGATCGTGCGTTTCGCGAGGGCCGGCGTGGCGCGGGGGGCGCTGCCGGGGCGGGAGCGGCGGGTCGCGCTCGCCGCCGCGGCGGTGCTCGTCCTCGCCGCCGTGCTGGTCCACCTGCCGCTCTATCGGCCCGACCGCTTCTTTGCCTACCAGCACGCGTCGATCGCGTCGATCTACAAGCAGCAGAAAAGATGGGCCCTCGCCGCCGAGGAGTACGGAAACGCGATCGAGCTCTCGGGGGGCGGAGGCGTGCTCTTCCACAACAACCTCGGCGTGTGCCTGCGCAACCTCGGGGACGAGCAGGCGGCAGAGGCCGCCATCCGCCGCGCGCTGGCCCTCGACCCCGACTACCCCGCCGCCCTGCACAACCTGGGCAAGATCGTGCTGGCGAGGGCCGACACGACGCAGGCGCTGCAGCTCTACCGCCGCGGCAACGAGGTCGACCCCGCCCACCTGGGGATCTGCACCGACCTGTCCGTGCTCTACGCCCAGCGCGGGGAGCCCGAACTGGCCGCAGCGGTGATCGCGTCCGGCCTGCGCTACCACGAGAACGACCCCGCGCTCCTGTGGAACGCGGCCCTGCTTTTCGGCTTGCACCTGGATCGCCCGGCGGAGGCGCTGCGCCTCCTCGATCGCCTCCAGGCGGTCGACCCCGCCAACGCCCAGGCGCGGCGGCTCCGGGAGATGCTCACCACCGGCCCCGGCGGGTGAGCGGCGCGCTCGAGGCGGCGGCGCAGGCGGCACCCCTGGGCTCGGTTGCATCTGATGGTCGCCCAGTTGGTTACTCCGGCGGGCCGGGTGCGGACCTAGCGGTGGACAGTGCAGCCAAAAAGATGATATTTTCCTTTTAATTTCGCACGGGCGCGGGGCGTTCCGCGGCCGGGCAGCCGGGGCCGCGTCCCGCCCGCATCGGGAGAGGACTCGCACATGCACAAGGGTCTCGACCGCGAAACCATCGCCCTCACACTTTCCGCCATCGCGCAATTCTCCTCCAGCCGGTTGGATGACCGTACGCTCCTCGACCTGGACGCGAGAGACGAGTTTCCGGTCGAACTGATCCGCGAGATGTGCGGGAGGCTGGGCATCCAGCTCCTCTTCATCCCAGAGGAGTACGGCGGCATGGGCGGCGGCGCCTTCGACGTCTACCGCGTGTGCGAGGCGCTGGGGCGCGTCGACCTGGGGGTCGCGACGGGCGTGCTCGCGACCTTCCTGGGCTGCGACCCCATCATCTTCGGCGCGACGGATGCGCAGAAGGCGCACTGGCTGACGCGCATCGCCGAGGAGAACCTGCTCATGGCGTACGCCGCCACCGAGCCGGAGGCGGGGAGCGACCTGGCCGCCCTGCGTACCACGGCCACGCCGGTGGAGGAAGGCGGCCGCGTAGTGGGCTACAAGATCCGCGGCAACAAAATGTGGATCAGCAACGGCGGCTACGCCGACCTCTACACGGTCCTGGCCCGCGCGCCGGGCGGAGCGAGCTGGTTCGTCGTGGAGCGCGGCGCCGAAGGCCTCACGCACGGCAAGCCGGAGGACAAGCACGGCATTCGCGCGAGCAACACCACCGCGCTCGCGCTCGACGACGTCGCCGTCCCCGCCGACCATCTTCTGGGTGGAGTGGAGGGGCAGGGTCTGTTGCAGGCGCAGCTCGTCTTCGGATACACGCGCCTGATGGTGGCGGCCTTCGGATTGGGTGCGGGGTGGGCGGCGCTGGACCGCGCGATCCCGTACTCGACGTCGCGCATCCAGGCCGGCGGGCCGCTCTCAGAGAAGCCGGGCTTCACGCACAAGCTGATCGTGCCGCACGCGGTGCGATTGGAGATCTCGCGCGCGTTCATCGAGGAGACGGCGCAGCGCATCGATGCGGGCGAGGGGACGCTCAACACCGAGGGTGCGATCGCGAAGTACCTCGCCACCGAGGCGGGCAACGCGGCCGCGGACGCGGCCATCCAGGCCCTGGGCGGCTACGGCTACTCGCGCGAGTACATGGTGGAGAAGATCAAGCGCGACGTGCGCATCACCACGATCTACGAGGGGACCTCCGAGATCATGGAGATGACGATCCTGCGCGACCGCTGGCAGTTGCACCTGAAGACGCGCGGCGAGCACTACCGCGAAGAGGGGATCCGCATGGAAGGGCTGCACGCGGAGTACCCGGTGTGCGGCGCGGGAGCGGCGGCGCTGGCGCTGCACGCGCTGGCGGCACTCCTGGAGCGCGCCCGGGTCGAGCGGCTCACGCGCAACCAGCACGTGATGTTCCGCCTGGGCGAGCTGGTGGCGCTGGCGGAGGGCGCGGCGGCGGCGGCGCGACGCGCGGCGCGGGCCGCGCAGGGATCGTCGGTGGAGAAGACGGACAGGCGCCTCGACGCCAAGACGCTCGCCGTCGTCGCGCGGATCGGCGCGCGCGAGGCGGCGCTCAGGGTGGCGTCGGAGGGCGCGCGCTGGGTGGTCGCCTGTCAGGAAGCGCCCGGGAGCGAGGGGGAGGCGGTAGCCCGTACGCTGCGCCTGCCCGAGGCGATCGCCGCGCAAGCGGATCTCATGGCGGACATGAACCAGATGGCGGACGCGCTCTATGGGCGCGGCACGCGATGACCACGACGGGAGCACCCACGATGAAGTCCACGGCACACAGGGCGGTCGCCATCGTCGGGGTGGGCGCGATCTTGCCCGACGCACCCGACGCGCCAACGTTCTGGCACAACCTCAAGTCGGGGCGCTACTGCATCAGCGAGGTTTCCAAGGACCGCTGGGACGCGGCGCTCTACTACGACCCCGATCCCAAGGCCCCGGACAAGAGCTACTCCAAGATCGGCGGGTGGGTACGCGATTGGCAGTGGGATCCGCTCGCGTGGCGCCTGCCCATACCGCCCAAGGTGGGCGAGGTGATGGACCTCGCGCAGAAGTGGGCCATCGTGGCGGCGCGCGAAGCGCTGGCCGACGCCGGCTACCCGGAGAGACCGCTCGACGCCGAGCGCACCGCGGTGATCTTCGGCACCGCCATGGGCGGAGATCAGCACCTCTTCACGGCGCTGCGCATCCTGTTCCCCGAGTACGCGGGCGAGCTCGACCGCGCGCCGAGCTTCGCCACGCTCCCCGGCGACGTCCGCACGCGCATTCGCGAGGAGATGCTGAGCAACGTGCGCGGGCGCTTTCCCGAGATCACCGAGGACACCATGCCCGGGGAGCTGGCCAACATCATCGCCGGTCGCATCGCCGCCATCTTCAATTTCCGCGGACCCAACTACGTGACCGACGCGGCGTGCGCGTCGGCGATGGCGGCGATGAGCGCGTCCATCGAGGGTCTGCAGGAAGGCCACTACGACGCCGTGGTAACGGGCGGCATCGACGCCAACATGAGCGCGCAGACCTACGTGAAGTTCTGCAAGATCGGAGCGCTCTCGGCGACGGGTACACGCCCCTACGCCGAAGGCGCCGACGGCTTCGTGATGGGCGAGGGAGCGGTCGTTTTCGTACTGAAGCGGCTGGAGGACGCGGAGCGGGCGGGGGACCGCATCTACGCGGTGATTCGCGGCGCGGGCGGCTCGAGCGATGGCAAGGGCAAGGGGATCACCGCGCCCAATCCCATCGGGCAACGCCTGGCCGTGCGCCGGGGCTGGGAGACGGCGGGGGTGCGCCCCCGCGCCGGCGACTTGATCGAAGGGCACGGCACTTCGACGCGCGTCGGTGACGTGGCCGAGGTGGAGAGCCTCGTCGCGGCCTTCGCGGACTTCGGACTGCCGGCCGGATCCGTCGCCCTGGGGTCGGTGAAATCGAACATCGGCCACCTCAAGGGCGCGGCCGGCGCGGCCGGGATGCTCAAGGCCGTGTACGCGCTGCACGAGAAGGTCCTGCCGCCCAGCCTCAACTGCGAGCGGCCCAACCCGGAC
>Ga0224512_10002849_pt1 | contig 15562 bp, 11 predicted proteins | sample SF_May12_sed_USG_4_FD_169103 | JGI IMG/M metagenome (GOLD analysis project Ga0224512, IMG submission 169103) | Sediment microbial communities from San Francisco Bay, California, United States - SF_May12_sed_USGS_13 | ecosystem: Environmental > Aquatic > Marine > Sediment | place: USA...
GTTGGTAGACATGCATGCCCGCGTAGCGACGGCAAGACAGCTCCTATACTCGGTGGCCCGGTTGGCAGACACAGGTGAACCCTTCGGCTCCGACGCCGCACTCGCCAAGGTTGTGTGCTCGGACACTGCTATGGCCGTGACCACCGAAGCGGTCCAGATACACGGCGGGTATGGCTACATAGAGGAATACGAAGTCGAGCGTTTGATGCGAGACGCGAAGATCACGCAGATCTACGATGGTACCAATGAGATCAATCGTCTCGTCATAGCTCGAGGCTTAGTCGGAGAGGGCTGACGTGCGACACCGTTCACCACGGCCGCGGCGGAAACGTTGGTCCGCATCGATCCCCTCTGAATCCGAGGTCTCGAGTTTCTCTTGGGCGACGAGAGACGGCTGGACGAGGTTTGTCAAGGCCGAAAGGAGGCACGGAGTCTGATGCATGAAGGTCTCAACTCACTCATTGACCGAGCCGATAGCTGGCTGACACATGCAACAGCTGAGCGGTATCGCTCGATGTGGCGAGAGGTCCCACTACATAGGTCCCTTGTCGCCTCCGCCAGTTCGACACCCAACGCTCTCGCGGCCGTGTCCTACAGCCGCTCGGGAGATCGACGGAGCCTCGACTACCAGCAGTACGATGAACTCTCTCGCCGGATCGCGGCCGGTCTTTCCGCGCGTGGTGTCGAGCTAGAAAGCAACGTCGCGGTGATGTTGCCCAATTGTCACGAATTCGGCGCCACTATCTTCGCAATCAAGCGCCTCGGCGCCATCTATACAGGGATTCCAGTGAGTTACCGGCTCCGGGAGTTGACCTACATAACCAACCATGTCAGGGCCCAGGTCCTGATTGTGGCCGGCCGCCATGGCCGCACATCCCTCCAGGAGCTCACCCAGAGGGTCGTCGAAGACTCGCCGTGGATCCATCACGTGGTGGTCCTCGAACCTGACGGGGAGCTTCCGCAAGACCCGCGCTGGTCGAGTTTTCAGGATTTCGTTTCCATGGATCCAGCATCCGACACGGCCGAGGTGGATCCGACGGCAGTCTGTCATATCGGCTTCACCTCGGGCACAACAGGGGAACCCAAGGGTGTGATGAACACCCACAACTGTCTGGATACGGTGATGAAGGGACTTGTCGATCACCTCACGCCGGAGGCGTTGGGCCTGCCGCCGGTAGCGCTTGTGCCTTCACCGGTAGGTCATCATACCGGCTACCTGTGGGGTGTTCTCTCGACCTCTCACCTGGGGGGCGCGGCCGTCTTTATGGAAAGATGGGATCCAGATCAGGCGCTCGACATAATCAACGCTGAGGCTGTGACGTGGTTCATGGCGGCGCCTACGTTTGTCCAGGATCTGGCGGCGGTTGCTGAGCGACGCGGTGAGCGACCTACATCGCTGTCCCTGATCTGCATCGCCGGCGGGCCGATTCCCCGGGATTTCATCCCGTGGGCCGGTGAGCTGCTGGACTGCTTTATCTGTCCGGCTTGGGGGATGACCGAGTGGGGGATTGGAATATCTGCTGCTCCATCGATGGACGCGGACGTCGTCAAGAGGAGCGACGGGCAACCGGTTCCGCCCTGTGAGATACGGATCGTCAATGAATCCGGCCAGCCTGTCATCGATGAGCTTGGAGAGCTTCAGATGCGGGGCCCAGGACTCTTCGTTGGCTACCACGATCGACCGGAATACACGCGTGAGTCCTTCGACGACGACGGCTGGTTTCGAACAGGTGACCTGGCGCGGCACGAGCCGGGTGGGGCCGTGGTCCTCGAAGGGCGCATCAAGGACGTAATCATCCGCGGAGGCTTGAACCTTCCAGTGCGTGAGCTCGAGGATCTCATTTTTGGTCATGCCGATGTACTGCAGGTAGCGGTGGTAGGCATGCCGGATGACCGTCTCGGTGAGCGCGCCTGTGCCTTTGTGGTGGCGAAGGAGGGTCGGAGTCTGACGCTCGAGGACCTGGTGACCTACCTAGGTTCACAGGGCCTCTCGACTCACTACATGCCAGAACGACTTGAGCTCTTGGCTGAACTACCGCGAACCATGAGCGGGAAGATACGTAAAGTCGAGCTTCGCACCCGCGCCGCGTCGCTCCGTGCGGAGCGGTGAGACTGTCGACGTAACCCTCAGCCACCTCGAGTTCAGTGCGACAACAGGCACGGATATCAGGCCACGCCGAGCAACGGGTCTGGGGGTGGGAGGTCTTGCCTCATCCCGGCGAGCGTTGGGGCCGACCGATGTCGATCCTGGTGTTCGATTCACGATCTCCGTCTTGGTCGCAATTCCTCGAATTGCCAGGGCCTCGACGGGTCCCGTCTCCCCCTTCTGCGGCGCCTTGGTGTCAAGCCGGCCTTGGTAGCTTGACGGTTGACAGCGGTCGGGTCCCTGGGTTAACGTCGGTCTGACAATTCAGCGTCGACCGTCGGGGAGCGCTGAATGTCGAGCACAGGGAAGCGACAGGGGAGGACCCTCTAATGCGCCACCGAAGCTATCGATTTTCTATCGTCCTTTTGTCAGTCGTGTTGGGTATCGCGCTTGTGGGGTGCGCCGACGACGCAGGGACAACCACTACCGCCGGCGACGGGGCGACGACTACGGAGGCCCCAGCCACCACGGAGGCCCCGGCCACGACGGAGGCCCCGGCCACTACTGAGGCCATGGTAGAACTCACCGAGGTGACAATGGCAGTGCCGAATTCGGCCTGCTTCACGTACCTTCCGATGTACGTTGCAATGGAGTATGGCTACTTCGCGGAAGAGGGTCTCGAAATCAATGTCGAGGCTGTTGACGGAAGTTCGGCCGTGATTCAGGCTCTCGTTGCGGGGAATGCCGATTTCGGGATTCCGAGCCCTACCCTCGTGATGGTGTCCAACGAGCGTGGCGAAGAGATGACAACCTTCTATAACGTGAAGCCGGGTGGCAGCTTCGGCCTCATCGTTGAGGCCGATTCCGGTATCGACACTCCCGAAGACCTCACAGGCCAGGTTATCGGCATCTCGACGGCAGACGGGTCAGAGGTGTCTTTCGCCAATGCGATCTTCGAGTCGGTGGGTATGACAGAGGGCGAGGATTTCGAATACCTCGTCGTTGGTGACGGCGGCCCCGCGGTGGCAGGCTTCACTAGAGGTGACATTGTTGCCTACGCCTCCGCCTACTCAGACACGGCGGTCATCACCCAGGCCGGCCTGACAATGAAAGACATCACCCCCGCAGATGTGCGAGCGTACTTCTTCGGGAATGGCTTCACGACGATGAAAGCCACAATGGATGCACATCCTGAGTGGATCACGGCCATGGGTCGGGGTATGGCTCGGGGTTCAGAGCTCACGTGGTCCGATGACGGCACCATCGCGGTTGACGTTTGTGGCATTGTGAGTCCTTCCGAGGTGGAAGATCGCGAATTCGCGCTGGCTCTCGTCGGCGTATACGAGCAACCCTTCGCCCCGCTTGGCAGCGATCCATGGGGCTACTTCGATCCTGCGAGCTGGCAGACGCAGATGGAGGTCGCGGTTGCCACCGGCGCGCTGGAAGGCCCTCTTCCACAACTCGAGGGTGTAGCCTTCACCAACGAATTCAACGACAGCTTCCAACCGTGAGACGATGAACCAACGGAACGCAACCACGACGGCAGCATGGTGAATCCTGATTCTGCTGCGCCTCTCGCTCCCTCAATGAGGGAGCGAGAAGCGCGCGGCGGAGATATCTCCATCGAGGAGTTGAGCCACACTTTTGTTTCTCGTGACTTGAGAGTGCTCGACAGCCTCTCGCTTGAGATAGCCCCTGGCTCCTTCGTTTCCTTCATAGGACCTAGTGGCTGTGGGAAGTCGACTCTGCTGGATATCCTGGGTGGGCTGCTTCGGCCAACCGCGGGTATCGTGAAGCGAAACGGGGAGTTGGTTGAAGGACCAACGGAAGATGTGGGAATGATGTTCCAAACCCCGGCCCTCCTTCCGTGGAGAACCGCGGTCGACAATGTTCTGTTGCCGCTTGAAATCCGAGGCGGCAAGGAGTTGGCCCGCGAGAATCGCCCCCATGCTATGGATCTACTGGAGCTGACTGACCTCGATGAGTTTGCGACTGTGTACCCACACGAGTTGTCAGGCGGAATGGCTCAGCGGGTGGCGATATGCCGAATGCTGATCACTTCACCGCAGATCCTGCTGCTTGACGAGCCTTTTGGCGCTTTGGATGAGCTGACTAGAGATCGCATGGATCTTGAGTTGCAGCGTATTTGCGCGAATCAAGGGGCCACCGCCGTTTTGATAACTCATGCGATTGCGGAAGCTGTTCTACTTTCAGACCAGGTGTATGTCTTGGGACCTCGCCCAGCACGCGTGATGGAGTGTATTGATATTCCGTTTGGCCGCCCGAGGACCCTAGAAACTTCCACGTCAGCGGAATTCAGTGATATGGTTCGTCACATCAGGCGCCTTCTTGATGAGGGCGAGGCCCAAGCGGCCAAAATGCTGGAGTAGGTCAAGAAGGAGCACCGAGATTTGAGCGTTGACGCTAGTGCGAAAGTAGAAGAACCGCAGACTGTTTCGTCCGCCGTCCCGGGTGCCCATCCTCGACTTGCCCAGCGCGTGTGGGCCAGACGGTTGTCAGCATTAGGATGGCCGCTGGCCGTGGCTCTGGGAATCGCTGTCGTGTGGCAAGCGATAGTGAGCCTGGAGCTGGTGAATCCCATCATCTTCCCATCTCCACTGGGCGTAGCGGCCGAGGTGCTGTTCGTTGGAGGTAATCTCGCGACCGCCGGCTACATCCTGCCGGAGTTTTGGACAACGGTACAAGAGGTTCTTGTTGGCTTTGTTCTCGCAGCCAGCGTCGGGTTCTCGCTGGGCACGCTCGTCGGAGTTACGAATATCGGTCGACGCGGCGTGATGCCGATACTGGTTTCGTTGAATACCATGCCGAAGGTGGCGTTCGCTCCGGTCTTCATCGCTTGGTTCGGCTTCGGTAGAACCCCTAAGGTTTTGATGGCGATGATCATCGCCATCTTCCCAGTCATCGTCAATACAGCATCGGGTCTTCTGTCTCCGTCGGCAACCGAGATAAAGCTATTCAGGCAGCTTCGCGCCAGCAGGGTTCAGCTGTTGTGGAAGCTGCAGCTACCTTCTGCTCTGCCATCCATATTTGCCGGATTGCGAACAGCAGCGGTCTTTTCGGTGATCGGAGCAGTCATCGGAGAGTTCATTGGCGGCGGCTCCGGAATGGGAGAACTCATCCGGGTTGGCTCGGATATGCTGCGCATGGATCGAGTGTTTGGATTGATCATTTGGCTGAGCCTCATCGGACTTGGTCTGTATGGCGTAGTCGGTCTCATCGAGCGACGCATCGTGTTCTGGAAACACATTCCAACCCAGTTCGACGGAGTCACGTGAGTCGACGTGATAACCAGCATGGTCATCCACGTTGTGGGCTTTGACCGGTCGACCGGAGTAGATCATAGATCCGTGAGAGCAAAGGCCAAGAGCTACCATCAACCAACCCGATCATGTGCCGACCGTTGATGCTCACGCCCATCTGGTCCCAACCGGGCTTCTTGAACTCTTCAGAGCCGGACAGCACGGAGTCAAATCAATAAGTGTGACCTCGGGCGATGACGACATTGAACGGTGGTATGTCGGCACGGACCCGGAAAATCGGCCTTTGCAGATCCGACCCTTTCCCAAGGCTCTCAGCGACATCGCCGAGCGACTGCAATGGATGGACCACCAAGGTATCGACATTCAGTATGTGAGTATCTGGGGAGGATTACACGGCTACCACCTCGAGCCGACGGAATCTGGACGGTTGTCCCGATTGATCAATGAGAGCCTGCTCGCGGCTGTGGCCGACGAGGAAAGGCTCCGCCCATTAGCGACTATCCCAATTGGTTCGCCGACTCTTGCAGTTGCGGAGATGAAGTGGGCCGCAACTGCCGGCTTCGATGGAGTCGTCTGTGGCGTCCATTCTGGCACCCTCCCGCTCGATGACCAGACGTTCGAAATGCTGTGGGAAGAGGCCGGCAACAGCGGTTTGGTTGTTTACTTGCACCCGGACTATCCGTACTGGAACGAGAGACTAGGGGGGGAACTGATAAGCAACACCGTGGGCAGGGCGATCGATACGGCTACGGCTCTGGCTCGCCTCATCGCATCTGGAGTTTTCCACCGCTGCCCATCTCTCAAAGTGGTGGCGAGCCACGGCGGGGGTGGTCTGCCCTTCCTTTGGGGTCGTCTCCGGCAAGGTATGGGCTTGGCTTCCTCTGAGTATCTGAATCAATCCATGCCACCAGGACTCTATTTTGACACCGTTGTGTTCGACCCCGTGGCGCTCGGCTTTCTCATTGACGCGGTTGGAGCTGATCGTCTTATCCTCGGCTCCGACTATCCGATGGCACTCGGCGACCACAGTGCGGTCGACACAGTCAGAGTCGGTGTAGGTGGCCGTGGGGTCTCGGTTGAAAGGGCGATCCTCGGAGGGAACTCCTCTCGACTGTTTGTGCCTCGGACGTAGATATTGTCAGCCAAAGATGGAGCTAAGCCGATGGCAGAATCGTTGACGGCGCGGACCGGAGCCAACGCGGTCCTTGACGTGTTGGAACAGTGGAGCGTTGGCAGGGTGTTCATGTGCCCGGGAAGCACTGAAGCTGCCTTCATAGACGCAGCGATAGCTTCAGACCAAGTCGAACTGGTCATCACCACACATGAGGCGATTTCGGTCTCGATGGCCGACGGATACGCCCGTCGGACAGGACGGCCTGCGGTGGCCTATCTGCATGCCAATGTGGGCCTCGCTAACGGCATAGCGCATCTATACGCTGCTCGCCGGGGCAGGGTCCCGGTCGTGATTCTGAATGGGATCAAGTCGTCGAGCATCCAAGGACGCCGGGCATTCACCAGCGCTGACTACATGGAGGACTTCGTCCGGCAATACACGAAGTCTGCGTGGCATGTGGCACATGCATCCAGGGTGGCCGAAGACGTCAATCGTGCGCTGCGGGTGGCACAGATGCAGCCGACCGGTCCTACCTGGGTAGGCCTCCCCCAAGATATGCTCGAAGCACCGAACGACTATCCGGTTCCAGACGTCAGTCGCTACCAGATCCAAGGGACGACTCGTGCGGATTCTGATACCTTGCTGAGGGCGTCCCAGGCGTTGAGTTCATCCGTGCGTCCCCTCATTGTTGCCGGCGACGACGTCTCAAGATCGGGCGGCGTAGGGGACCTGATCAGGCTCGCGGAGAGAGTTGGAGCCGGGGTTCTTCTGGAAGAACGCGTCGCTCAGGAGAGAGTGTCTTTTCCTCGATCACACGAGCATTTCGTGGGTGTCTACGCACCGAACCTGGCTGTCGTGCAACAAGCAGATCTCATATTCTTTGCAGGGACGCGATGCTTTGTCGAGTTTCGACATCCTCGAGGTCCTCATGTGCCGGCCGGGCCCGTCATCGTTCATTGCCACTCCGACGCCACAGAGATTGCGAATATCTACCCCGTCGACATCGGCGTGGCAGGGGATGTCGGTCTGAACCTCGCCGAATTGCTGCTTCATTTGCCGGAGGAGAAAGCTGCACGATCGCCGTGGTGGGATACCACGACCACCTCAGGCACTGCAAGGGAGGCCGGTAAAGGGGCGGCACGGACCGAAAGCACCACCAAGGCTGCTCATATGACAGTTCGCGAAGTGATGGAGAGGATCGCAAACGAAGTGGTACCGGGGACGTTGGTCGTCGATGACTCCACAACTTCGCGGACCCCGCTCGTCGAGGCCCTCGGTGGCAAAGGAGTGGTTTCGCTGCATATGTCCTCGGCGGGCTCACTGGGTTGGTCGGTGGGGGCGGCTTTGGGCGTACAGCTGGCTACCGAGCACGAACGCGTGATCGCTGTCATCGGTGATGGGGGTATGCAGTTCGCACTCCCTGGATTGTGGTCTGCCGTCAGATACCAGATCCCGGTGGTGATAATCGTTATCAACAACACCACTTACGCTGCCGTGGCGGCTTCCCTGAGGGAATACGACGGTGGCAATACCCGCGAACTCGAGACCGTGGATCTCCCGGGTGTCGATATCTCCGGCCCCGACTTCGCCCGAATCGCCTCCGGATTCGGGATGGAGGCGTTCAGGGTCACACAGCCTGACGAACTGACGGAGAGGTTGAGGTCGGCACTCCAGTCGAACCAACCGACGCTCTTAGATGTATTGACCGATCCGAACGACCTCGGCATGGGGCTTCCGATAGTTGCATCGACCGCTTGACGAGAGATTATGGCCGCACCTCGGGTTGAGTCCATTTGACCGCGAACGAAAAGACGGAAAGCGGTCTTCGGAGGGGTTCAGCACTCCTGTGGGCGATGTCCTTTGCCACTCCCGTTCCCGGCGACAGCATCACCGAATTGGCAAAGCCTGACTGTCAGCCGGCATACCAAGCGTTACACACCGAATCAACGTTGTCTTGATGATCGCTCAATCGCCCTCGTCGACCATAACTAGGACTCAGGTGGCTGCTACACCGTCATGCGAAGAATGTATAGGCCTCCCCCTGTGCGGTCGGTCACAAAGATGGTTCCATCGCTGGATACAGTAAGGTCGTTCATTTGAATGGCTTCGGATCCCTCCGGAATCGCGGGTAGGTAGTACGCGATTTCTTGCGGGCTGTGAGCATCCGTGACGTCGAATACTCTCAAGCCCGCGTTGAAGTAGGTCATGTGGACGATGTCGCTCGACTGGAAGGTCCCCGAGCGCATTTCGTGGACGTTGTGGGGTCCAGCCCAGCCGGGCCGGTCACAGAAATCGCCCTTGGGGACTGGGAATGTGGCGATGACCAGCGGGGACCTTTCGTCGGTTATGTCGACCATGCGAGCCAGTTTCTGAACCTCATGGCACTTAGCATCCCCCTCGTCGGTGACCACGAGGAGATCTCGGCCCGGTAGAGGCAACGCCGTGTGCGTGCGAGCGCTCACTCCCTCGCCAAATTCGAGGTGGCTCACCAGTGACGGGTTTCTGATGTCAGATATGTCGAGGATTACAAGTCCGCCGTCCCACCAACCAGCGTATGCCCGAGGTCCTCTGACGAGGGAATGGTGGTGCTTCCAGACACGGTGCTCAGGCCAGTGCGGCTTCTCGCCACCTGCAATATGCATGCCCGGCAACCACCACCGAGATACCTCTCTTGGCTGGGACGGGTCCGAGATATCAATGATGGCGAAGAAGTATTCGGAATACCCGTCGTCCGTCCTGCTGATCATCACGAGTGGTTCGCCCTCGATGACCGTCATTCGATGGGTTCCAAGACCCGGCGTGGGGAAGAACCCGACTTCCTCTGGGCTAGCCGGGTTCGAGATGTCGAAGAGGCGTATTCCCGGTGTCCAGGACTCGGCCCGGCCACCGTCTGGACCGCCCCACGGGTTCCGTTCGTTGTTGACGATCATGATCTCGCCGGCGAGTGCAACCTTGTGGCTTCTGGTCCCGGGGGGAGCGTCGATGCGCTTGACGACGCGGGGATCTTCAAGGTCGCGGATATCGACGACAGATGTTCCTGTGCCGTCGGTTCCCATGTGACCAACGTAGGCAAAGCGGTCATCTACGAGTCGGACCGCCATACAGTCACCAAAGCCGCCCAGGTTCGTATGACCGATCAACTCAATGTTCCAAGCGTCTTCTTCTATAGTCACGGCCCTGTCTCCCCTCGTTTCGGGCATCGGATGACCGACAACGATACGGACATGCCAACGCCCTCCGTCCAATGGCTTCCAAACGGACTGCAAGGCGCCCCGGGCGCCCATCGCTTCAGAAGTGGGTAAGGCACCGCATCCTCGCCATCTGTTGGCTCGAGCACATTAAAGCAGCAAAGTCAACCGGACGTACCGGCCACAAGGTTACAGCTTCCAGCCTGTGGCTACGCTTGGAGACCCAATTATGGGAGGCCCGCAGGTGCCCGCCACGGCTGCGCTTTGCGCAGGTCGGCCCAGGCGCCAGCGACCCTCATTCTGTCGTATTAGTCTGTCAAACTGGACCACGAGATTAGCGACAGATGAACCACGAGATAGCCGACGGAAGGTTCCTCGCAGCGCAGCAAGGAGAGGCACTGGATGAAGCCTGATACTCGTGTTGTTTATGTCTCGCATCCAGCCAGCGGGCTGGCCAGGTCCAATTTCCCACTGGTTTGTCACGTAGAAGACGGTGAGATCGTAAGGATCCTGCCTTACCATATCCCTGATCATGTAAGGCTATATGAGATCAAGACTTCCTCACGAGGCTCCTTCGGCCGCTCGCGCAAGGAAGTCCAGATGCCCTTGGCCTACGCGTGGAAGCAGCGCGTGCACTTGAACCGAGTGGAATACCCGCTGTTGCGGGATGATTGGAGCCCCGACGCGCCTAATACTAAAGGCAGAGGCCGCAGTGGTTATTCGCGTATCAGTTGGGATCGGGCGCTGGATATCGTCGTAGGTCAACTAGAGCGCATCAAGCATGAGTATGGATCGATGGAACCCGTACTCGTTCAGGCTGACGGCCATGGACATAGCGGGTATCTGCACACGTTGCATTTCTGGGGCCACCATCTCTTCGACTCGACTCGGGAGTACCTCGGGTGGGGGTGGTGGACTCAGCAAGTTCGGAATCCTGACAGCTGGGAAGGGTACTACTGGGGTGCCAAGCACGTCTGGGGATTCGATGCCACCCTCGGCGAACCCTATCAGGATGCTGTGTGGGATGACATTCTCGAAAACACCGAAATGGTCCTCTTTTCGGGGAATGATCCTGAGGCGACCGGCCTTGGTATGTCCGGATCCATCGCTTTGGAGATGATGACTTGGCTCAAGCGAGCGGGTATCAAGATTGTCGCCATTTCACCTGATCTCAATCATGCGGGAGCGGTGCATGCCGACAAATGGATACCGATCAACCCAAACACAGATGCCGCTCTCTACCTCGCTGTTGCTCATGTGTGGATTGACGAGCGTTCTTTCGACGAGGCTTACGTCAGTACTCACACGGTTGGATTCGAGGAGTTCGAACAGTATGTTGGCGGGGAGGACGACGGGGTCCCTAAGACACCTGAATGGGCGGAGCCAATAACAGGCGTTCCCGCCCATACGATCCGGGCGCTCGCACGAGAGTGGGCAGCCAAGAAGACCACGCTCTCTGTCTATTTCGGCGGACCGAAGGTCAGAGGCACATTCTCGCATCTGGCGGCCCGCATGGAAGCCTATGTCTTGGCCATGCAGGGCATTGGGCGCCCGGGTAGACAGTTCCTGCGAACAGGCGCGCCGTCTCTCTACAAACAATTCCTGGCGCAGGTGCCACGCTATCCGGATGTCGATCAACACGGAATCGCTCTCAACCCCATCATCGAGTATGCGTTTGGAGAAGGTCCGAAATCACCGGTGTTTGTTCCGAGGACTCTCGCGGCGGAAGCGATCCTCGATGCGCCCATCGAGTGGCGCGGGACGACGGCAGCCCTGGCGCCCGCGACGGATCAATTCAGCGAACATAGATTCCCACCCAATGAAGAGCATCCAGGCATCAAGCTCGTATGGAACGAGAATGGGAGTCAGGCAGGCAGCTGGGGTCACGGCTGGAAGTGGCTCGAAGCGCTGCGCAGTTCCACGGTCGAGTTCGTTGTGGGTATCCATCCATGGCTAGAGAACGACATCTTGTATTCAGATCTGATTCTTCCCGCGCAAACCAACTTCGAACATGAAGATCTGATTTCCGTGCAGAGAAGCGATCTGCTTGCCATGTTTTACCAGGACAGAGCTCTGGAACCTGTCGGCGAGTCAAAGACAGACTACGAAATCCACCAGCTGATAGCCGAGAGGCTTGGTGCAGGTGCCGGCTTCCCTCCCGCCGACGATTGGCTCCGGGGAGCTTACGAGGAGACACTCGCTTTCACGAAACTCGGTATCTCATGGGATGAGTTCAAGGAGAGGAAGGAGATTGTCTACGATTGTCCAACGTGGGAGGAATGGATTGATATCAAGAAGGAATACGGTTTTGGTCCCTACGATGGCGGTCTCCATCGATTCTGGACTGAAGGACAGGGACTAGAGACTCCTTCTGGCAAGATCGAGTTCGTTTCGTCTCGGATCGCCGAGCACGACCCTAACAATCGAGAGCGGCCGCCGCTGGCCAGGTGGCTGGAAAACGTCGAGCACAGAGGCAGTTTACGATCTGAGGAGTTTCCCCTCTCCGTTGTCTCAAACCATCCTCGGCTGCGGTTTCATGTCCAGGGGGATGACGTCGACTGGATCAGAGAGCTCGGCAAGGTGACGGCGGCGGATGGTTACCTGTACGAACCATGCTGGATCCATCCAGGAGATGCCGAAGCTCGTGGGATCAAGTCGTCCGATATCATCATGCTCTTCAACGAGCGGGGCGCAGTTCTCTTCGGCGCCGTGGTTACTGAGAGGATCATTCAGGGTTCCGTCTGTGTAGAGCACGGCGCCAAGATGGATCCAGTAGTCATGAATGAGACTGTGGTGGATAGGGGCGGTTGTATCAACCTCATTTCCCCTTCGGTTTCTGAAAAACACGCCGAGGGCGGGCAGGTATCCGTACCAGAAATGAACGTTTCTGCCTTTCTGGTCGAGGTAGAGAAGGTTGACCCAAGCAGCATTGCGGCCGATCCCGGCGAATACGCCGCAATAGTGAGAGGCGATAGACAGTCATGAGTTTGAAGTCGTTCATCGTTGATGTGGAGAAGTGCTCAGGGTGCGGTCTGTGTGTGGTTGCGTGCAAAGACGAACATGTCGGGAGTTCGTACGAACCGTGGACAAAACCGCAGCCGGCCATGGGGCACTTCTGGATGAGTCTCACGTCGCAGGAGACCGGCAAGACGCCGAAGGTGTCGGTGTCGTACATGCCGATCATGTGTCAACACTGCGCAAACGCCCCTTGCATCAAGGTCTGCGCCGAGAATGCCATCAATCGGAGAGATGATGGTCTCGTGTGGATAGATCAGGACCTATGTACGGGATCCGGATTCTGCCAAGAGGCGTGTCCCTATGACGTCATTTACATGAATGCCGAGATTGGCGTTGCACAGAAATGCGCCGGGTGCGCTCACCGAGTCGATGAGGGCCTCCTTCCGCGGTGTGTGGATATTTGCCCGCATGAGGCAATCCTTTTTGGCGATGAGACCGGTGAAGTCATGATCGCCGCCGGCGCGAACGAGGGCCCTCTCGAGGTCTACCATCCTGAGTTCAATGCGGATCCGAGGATCCTCTGGAAGGGATTACCAAGGAGAAGCGTCTCAGGGACGGTTATCGATCGGGATACGAATGATGTGATCCAAGGCGTCGACGTTGCTGTGAGAGACCTCTTCTATGACCAGCTGGTTTCCACCGCAACCGACGCCTTCGGTGACTTTTGGCTTCGGCACCTGGAGAGCGATCGGAAGTATCAGCTTACGGTGCAGAAGGTCGGATATAGAGAACAGGTGAGAGTTCTCAGTACCGATTCGGATCGAGACCTGGGAGAAGTTGTTCTGGTGCGAACAGGTTGATTGTCAAAGGTCCGATCGGGCGCCGTCCGTCACAGAAGACGCCCTGAGGGAGGAGTGCGCAATGGGTGAAGAGGATCAGATCCTGACAGATACGTCCTACAGGGAGAAGTTGACCTCTGGTGGAAATTCAGTGGTACTTCGTCGACGGACGAGTCCAGTGGATGTGTTAGAGGTTCTAGAGGGCGGCGACATGTTCAGAATGCTCTCCATTATGAGCGATCACCTAAGGCCAGAGAACTTCAACAAGGCTGACGGTGCACCGATGACTCTATTCGCAGGCGAATCAGTGCGTGTCGACCTTTCGAAGCGAAGCGTCGAGGACATGGGTTTCTGGCATCGAAGTATGGACTTCAACGAGATCATTCTGTGCATCAAGGGCGCCCTTCACTGGGAGACGGAACTCGGTGAAGCAACCCTCCGGCCGGGGGATCTCATCTGGATACCTCGCGGAATTGCCCATCGGTCCATGTTGTGTGAGGAATCGTCGGAGGAGAACGTATTGATCGAGCTCAAGATAAGAGAGGACCTGGAATATGTCGCTGGGGAAAGTGCCGAAAACGGCTGAGACGCAGCGAGAAGAAGCAGACCTACTTATCGAAGGGATCGATTGGCTGATCACCGTTGACGAAACTCGCCGCGTTGTGCGAAACGCCGGCGTCGCGATTCGCGACGGTCGTTTCATCATGATCGGTGGAGCGGACGAAGTCAGCCATAGGGTTGTAGCCGGAGAACGATTGGATGGGTCCGGGACGGTAGCGACGCCCGGGTTTGTTGACGGTCACCTGCACTCCTCATTTCAGCTGAGCCGTGGACTTGCCGATGAAGTCAATGCCAAGGCATTTCTTTTCGAGCGAATGTATCCCTATGAGGGCGCATTGACCGAAGAAGACGTCTTCGACAGCGCTCGGTTGGCGGCATGGGAACTGCTTCGGCACGGAGTCACCTGTTTCGTTGATCCTGGCAACTACTTTCCCTCCGCGACTGTGCGGGCTTGTCGCGAAGTGGGAATCCGCGTGTTTGCCGCGCAGAGCACCTTCGATCAGGCGACTTCTGTCCTCGGGTTACTTCCGGAGAGCATGATCGACTCCACCGGCAGCGCAGTTGAGCGCACGGAAGGCTTTTTGAAGGAATACGGCGGCCCGATTGAACGCGGCTACTCGGCCAGCACTTCGTTTCGAGGATTGAATAATTCGTCAGACGAGTTGATCGTCAAGCTTCGAACCCTCGCTGGCGAACATGACACGTTTCTTCAGTGTCATGCCTGTTTTAGCTACTCGACACGCGACGCCTCGATCTCCCAGCATGGCATCGGTGAGATCGAACGACTCGACCGTCTCGGCGTGTTGGACCAGAAAATGCTTCTGATCCACGCGGGCTGGATAGGTCCAGGCGAGTTTGCGGCGATCACAGACAAGCATCCATCTCTGGTTGCCGCGCCCAGTTCGAGCTTTCACAGTGGCTACGGCAACTTCGTGGTTGGACTCATGCCTGAGTTTCTTGCTATGGGAGTCAATGTCGCGCTCGGGTCTGATCATGCATCGTCAGGTTCGGTCGACATGTGTCGTGAGATGTACCTGGCGGCGTGCGGGTATAAGGAAGCGCGCATTGATGCTGCCATCATGCCGCCCGAAACGGTATTGGAGATGGCCACTATCAACGGGGCTCGCGCCGTCGGAGCGGCGGCCGACCTCGGGGCTATCGAGGTAGGCAAGCTGGCGGATATCGTACTGTTTGACGCAACAACGCCGGAATGGCTCCCGCTTTTCAATCCGGTAGCCAATCTTGTCTACAGTGCCCCGGGATCGACGGTTCGAAGCGTCCTTGTCGGAGGTGAGCTCGTCGTCGATCGCGGTCGTCTGGTCAAGGTCGATGAGGGAGACATCCGGAATTCTGCTGCAGAGGCCGTCTCGCGGTTCACGGGGCGACTCGATGTCGATGGCTTCATCGCGCTTCGTTGGCCGGTCGTTGGCGGCTAGGGCTTTGGGCATCTGGTAACTTCGACGACATGGACCATCCGCTCCACGGCGTCGTCGAAACCCCTCGGATCGAGGCGCGCCACTCAAGACACCGTCGCT
>Ga0224512_10002850_pt1 | contig 15560 bp, 14 predicted proteins | sample SF_May12_sed_USG_4_FD_169103 | JGI IMG/M metagenome (GOLD analysis project Ga0224512, IMG submission 169103) | Sediment microbial communities from San Francisco Bay, California, United States - SF_May12_sed_USGS_13 | ecosystem: Environmental > Aquatic > Marine > Sediment | place: USA...
CATCCATTCGCCTGCTCCTCGCCCAAGGGCACCCGGCCGTGCTCGGCCAGGCGTCGGATAATGTCCTCGAACTTGGTTCCAAGGGGCGCTGGCTCGCGAGCATCGAACAGCAACTCGCGGAACTTCCGGTTACACAGCACTAGCCGGTCCTGCTCGTCATAAAGGGCGAAGCCTTCGTTGATGCGGTCGATGGCTTCCCGAAGCAGGATCTGCGCTTCCTTGGCTTCGGCCTCGGCGCGCCTCTGCTGGCTCATGTCGCGCACCAGGGCGACGCAAAGACGCTCGTCATTCTGGACCATTTCGCTGATGGCGATCTGCACGGGGTGACAGTACCCGTCCTCGCGCTTGGCGACGAATTCGAAGGGGCCGCCGCGCAGCTCCCTGATGTCTGCGGCATCCTTCCACGCTTCCTTCGGCACCGTGCCGTCAAGCAGGGTGCGGACATCCCTGCCGACCACATCAACCTGGTTGTAGCCGAAGATACGCTCGGCGGCTTGGTCGAAGGACCTGACGACGCCCGCTTCGTCGAAGGTGATAATGCCCTCGAAACTGTGCTCCACGACCTGCCGCATGAAGGCGTCCCGGCGTCGAATCGCCAGGCTCTGCGCGACCAGGTGCAGGTCCTGCTGCTTCAGCCGCGTGATTAGGGCATAGGCATAGGAAAACACGATAATGAAGAGCCAGGGCGTGGTGTCCAGAAGCACCGGCCAAACCGCTTGTAGGGCAGCGGCGGAAAGAGGCATGGCAACCACCAACGCGCCGGTTACGGCCAGACCACGGCACCAGGACCAACGCAGGAAAAATGGGCCCAGAAGGATTGCGATCAAGAGGCCGGCGAGCAGCACCGGGCCGCGGGCGAAGCGTTGCAGGGCACGGTCTCCGATCATGGATTCATAGGCCAGAGCCTGGACGACCACACCGGGAAGCACGCCGAGCACGGGAACCGGAATCTGATCGCCCAGCTCGATCGCCGTCGCCCCGATCAGGACATCTTTTCCGGCAACGAGGTCGGGCGCGAACCTGCCCGCGACGACATCCGCGAAGGAGATCCGGGGTATCTCGGTCGAGCGGATGCTGAAATCGATGTAGAAGCTCGCCGGCGCCTCGGCCGAAGTCCCGGCGAGCGCGGCGAAGAGCGATGGCAATGCCAGTTCGCCCCACGGCAGGTTCGGGAGCACGCGGCGCACGCGGCCATCGGATTCGGCCATGACGTTGACCGATGCCATGGAGGTATGCTGTGCGAAGATCGGCAATGGTGTAGTCAACAGATCGTCGCCTTGGACACCGAGGCTGGCCAGCGACTGCATGAATGCGGGCAGAATGACTGACTCGCCATGGGCCGCCAGGGCGCGCTCCAGGGCCTGATCCTCTTCGGTGACGGAACGGGAGCTGAAGTCGACGTCGAAGGCAACCCGGCGGGCACCGGCCTCGAAGAGCCGCTCGATCGCCTCGGCATGATAGCGGCGCGGCCAGGGCCAGACCGAAAGCTCATGAAGGCTTTCACCGTCGATTTCGACGATGACCAGCTCTTCGGACGGCGCCCGCTCCTGCAGTTGGAACCGCGCTTCGTCCAGCTGGAACTCGAGGAAATCGAGCAGTCCCAAAGCATAGACCGCCCCAACCGCCAGAAAGATGACGAAGTGCGGGATCCAGCGAGATTTCGCGAGACCAAGGGAATGCCGAGGCGGCATTTCGGTCACAGGGCCTTTGCTGCGATTCGGCCGGTTCTACTTCCCGCCATTGCCGCCGCCGCCGCCCGAGCCACCGCCTTTGCCACCTTTATCGCCCTTAGGGCCACCCTTGCCGCCCTTGCCTCCCTTATCGCTCTTGCCGTTTTTGCCGTTCTTGCCGCTCTTGCTGCCGCTCTTTCCCGGTGCATTGCCGCTCTTTCCCGGTGCACTGCTGCTCGTGCCGGTCGTGCTGCCGGTCGTGCCGGTCGTGCTTGCAGCACCCGCTGTCGAGGCCGCCGCCGCCGCCGTCTCGCCCACGCCGACATCGGTGCTGCCGCCGCTCGAGAGATCGGTGACTCCCACCACGCCTTCCGTCACACTCAGGGTTGCCGATTGCGGCGCGACACTGACGCTGAAGGCCGTTCCCTTTACGATGGCGGCGATGTAGGGCGTACGCACTTCAAAGCGTTCTTTCGGATCCTCGGTGCCAAACAATGCGCGACGGACCCGCCCGAGAAGATCGTTCGGCCTGAGCGAAGGAACCGTCCGGCTTTTTACCTTGTAGCGAACCGTTCCGCTGTTCTGGAGGACGGTAACGTTCTGCAGTTCGTCCCCCTGCCCGGGTAAGCTCACGAAGCTGCCCGCGCCGATGGCCATGCGGTCCCGGCCGTTGAACAGTTCCAGCACGCCGTCGTCGCCCGTCTGCACGTCGGCGCCCGGCGCCAACTCAATCCCGTTGTAAGCCACCTGCCAGGCACCGTAAGCCTGGTCGGGGGCCCGGAAACGGTTGGATCCCCTCGACGCGACGATGCGCCAGGGCTTCGCAGGTTCGAAGATCGGGTTCTGCCCGGCACCGGCTTCCCGGACCGCTTCGGCGCGTCCCAAGGACTCCTCGGCCGCCGCCGTGCCGACAAGCAAAACACCGTGCCGCTCTTGGCCTACTGCCGGGCCATTCCAGAACGTCACATCGGCCTCGAGACCGAGTGTGACAATGGCCGACGCCGCAACAACCAAACCGTAGCGGACCAGGGAGCGCAGCGCGCCGCGCCTCGATCCACAGTGCTTGGGATCAGGTGCGTGGAGAACGGGACCGCCGAGCATTGGATCATCTCCGCTGCTGTCTAATTCTGCTTGGTTCTATAGCAGAAATGTAAATAAAAAACAAGTATATATGAACTCGAAATTAATAAAAACAAAAGTAATAAGTTTTATTAAATTTGTAATATAAACTAATACATAGCTTTTTTCGTACATTTAAATGCTTTTTGTGTTTCCTTTGCAGCCGACCCCGTGTGAAGCGCGAGGTTCTGCCGCCAAGCTGGCTTGCGCGCGCTCCGGCGCTGACGCACCATCCGGGCCCCGGTCAGACTCTCACGAAAAGGCGGCTCTTATGCGTTTGCAGCTTTGTACCTGGCAGGAGGTCGAGGCCTACCTCAGGGGCTCTCGGGGCATTATTATTCCGATCGGATCGACCGAGCAGCACGGGCCGACCGGCTTTATCGGCACCGACGCGCTCTGCCCGGAGTTGATTGCCAAGGGCATCGGCGACAGCCTCGGCGTCATGGTGGCGCCCACCATCGCCGTCGGCATGGCCCAGCATCACCTGGGCTTTCCGGGCTCGATGACGCTTCGGCCCTCGACCCTCATGGCGGTCGTCCAGGACACGGTGAATTCCCTCGCCCGCCATGGCTTTACCCGCTTCTTCTTCCTGAACGGCCACGGCGGCAACATCGCGACCGTGACTGCGGCCTTTTCGGAGATCTATGCCGAGAGCAGCCTGGGGACGGCGGGTCACAACCGGCCCAGTCTGAAGTGCCGCCTCGTCAACTGGTGGGACTGCGAGGGGATCAAGAAGATCTCGGCCGAGAAGTTCGCCGAGGCCGAAGGCAGCCATGCCACCGCCTCCGAGGTCTCCCTCACCTACTACGGTTATCCCGAGGATGCCACACGGGTCAGCCAAATCGCGCTCGAGCCGCGCCTGGCCCCGGAAGGACCGATCTACGATGCCGAGGACTACCGCAGGCGCTTTCCCGACGGCCGCATCGGCTCGGACCCCAGCCTTGCGACAGCGGAGATAGGCGAGGAGCTCTACCGCTGGGCGGTCGAGGAGGTCTCGCAGCAATATCAAGCGTTTTTGGATGAAATCTGACTAATTTTCCGGACCGGTGGATGGTTGATGACGGATGCGACAGTGACTACCTGTGCGCAACGGCGGACATGAGCGAACTGCCCTCGTGAAGGCCAACCACCTGCCATTCGCCCTGAGGGGTTCGACAGGCCAATCCGGGATAGGTCTTATGGCTTCCCGACTTGGACAAGACCTGCAAGATCCGCCGACAGCGCATGCCGTTATAATCCAAATATCGATCCGTCGGCCGGATCGTTATCTTCGCCTGTATGGCGGAACTCTCCCAGACCATCGGCTCACCCGCGTCCGCGGACTCAACCGCATGCTCAAGGGCGTTTACCAGACCGTCGCGAACGATGGGCGGCCAGGCTAGGCCGGTCGGCTGCATCGCGATCAGATCGATTTGCCGCGGCGCCGTGGAGGTCTCGTCGAAATCGACCAGGCGCACATAGTGTCTTAGCCGCGGCGCGTAGTACCACAGGCGAGTCTGCTTTGACGAGGAGTCCTCGGCCGTCATTTCGCAGGCGATCTTTATGGTGTCGTAGCTGCCGGCGGCCAGCGAAGTCCGTTCTCTGGCTTGCGCTGCGCAGCGTCAGGTTTCTCTGGCAACGTGGCGATTTTCCGGGCGGCTGCCGTATTGCACGACGCCGTTGGCCGCAAAGCTCTGCTCTCTGCCCAGCATAAGCGGCCAAAGCGTGTCCGGGGCCGCGTGGATCCACCGCTGCCCGCGTTCGGCCTTTGACCCCCAATTCTGCCAAGGCAGGATGAAGTTCTCGGAGGCCTCGAAGGACTCTCCTTGATCCGTCCGCCAGGAAACCACGCCGTTTTCGACGGAAACCACCCTCTCGACACGGCCGTTCGAATAGATGAAGGCGTCCCCCGGCTGGTAGTCCGGCCCCGGCAGGGTGCCCGGCAGCCAGGTGACCGGATGACCGCGTCTGTCTTCGATCGATGTGTTCAGATCGTTCAACAATTCGCCGGTCACCGAGGAGTTCTGCGGCAGGCCCCGGTCGACCTGATAGTGCCGAATGGCGGTGCGTGTTTGGGGGCCGATGACCCCGTCGTAGTGTCCGGGCTTATAGCCCAGCCGGGCCAGGCGAAACTGTGCCTGGCCGATCATCGCGCGTATCGCAGCGTCGCTGGCGGGGACCCTCGTGCCCATTTCGAGACTTGCCGTCCGCGCCTCGGGATCAGGCGCCTCGGCGCATCGCCGAGTTTCGCAGCCGGCTGCAATCAGAAGCGGCACCATAAGCAGGGTCCATAAACCTGCGCGTCTGGCCGTCTTGAAGATCGACGGCCATCGCTTCGAAACCTTCAACACCTCTCAGATCTCCGCATCCACGCTGCTATGGAATTGGCTGGCGCCTTCTATCTTGGTCCAATCTTAAGGCAGAAGGCGTTTAAGGTTCCTTGAAAGTTAACCCTAAGAGGACGCTTTCCCGGGTGGAGCAGCGGGACCGGTCGAACAAATGCCGACCGGAGGATGGCCCGGACTTGCAGAGTCAAAGATCTCGCCCTTGGCGCAGCATCCTTCACGATCAGATGGACCTGGCACCGGTCATATCGCCCGGGCGCCAGCTCGACTTCTCGCGGCGCGGTGCCGCTTCGACGATCCGTGCCTCGGACACGTTTTCCCCGATGTCGGGAATCTGCATCGCGCGGCCCTCTCATCCACCTAGGACTGAAGTTGAAGCAGTTTAAACCGAACTACGGAATAATTAACGAAATCAGGTTTATGACTATTCTCCGAGACCCTGTTGCGACGCGCCGCAGGTACAACTTCGATCGCGACGTCCGGCCATGAATCGTGGTCTCGCCGGCGAAAGCAGTGGGCCGGGGGTCCCTTGACATGGATGAAGACCTGGCTCGGATTATCCGCAAGGCCATGGCTGCGGCCGAAGCGGCGGGCCTGGATCATTCGGGACAGACGGATCACGCCGTCGAGAAGGTATTGGCGCTTAGATCCGACATGACGACCTCCTCGGCATTGAACGCGGTCAACCTGGTCAGAACTTTCCTCGCGGAGACGTGACTGCGCGACACCAAATTTGGCAATCGCGTGCCCCAGGGACGCCGTGCCGGATGGCGTGGCGTCCTGGATTTTTCTCAAATCCCCGGTGCCGCTTTACCCCTTCGTAAGGGCAGAGTTGTAAGAAGGAGGCGGCTTCTATGGAGGGATAGATGCGCGCCGAAAACAGACTCCTGCCCGACTGGTTCAACCGCGTCCGCTCGGGCCAGATCCGCCTGCCCCGATTCCAGCGCTACGAGGTCTGGGGGCCGGGCGAGGTCACCAGCCTGCTCGAATCCGTCCTGCGCGGCCTGCCCGCCGGCGCCACCCTGATCCTGGAAGTCGGCGACGACGAGAAGTTCGCCAGCCGCCAGATGAATGGCGCGCCGGCACCCAGCGAGCGCTGTAATGAGCACCTGCTCGATGGCCAGCAGCGTCTCACCGCCCTCTGGAAGAGCCTCTACGCCCTCTACGACGACCGCACCTACTTCGTCTACTACAAGAACGACGAGGAGCACGAGGGCCGGCAAACGCCCTATATCTACGGCCAGGCCCGTTGGTGGCGCGACGGCGTGCGTCACCCGGTCTGGTGCGACGACCCGCGCGAGGTGCATCAGCGCGGCTATATGCCGGTCAGCCTGCTCGCCCCCGACAGCAGCATCTTCCGCGAGATCCGCAAGTGGTGCGACGTGGCGACCGAGGCCGACCTCGCCGCCAGCCGCGACCTGGAGGACGTGATCCTCAGCCTGCGCGACAATGTCATGCAGTACAATCTGCCTTATCTCTCCCTGCCGGCCGCGACCCCGCCGGATGTGGCGCTCGACGTCTTCATCAAGCTCAACACCACCTCGGTCAAGCTCTCCAGCTTCGACATCGTCGTCGCCAAGTTCGAGGACCAAACCGGCCAGTCCCTGCGCCAGTTGGCCAGCCAGCTCACGAACGAGGTGCCGCAGATCGAGCGCTACCTCGAGCCCGAGGAGATGATCCTCTCGGTCGCCACCATGCGCGAGGACTACGCGCCGACCCAGGCCAACTACCAGCGGCTCGACCTCAAGCGTCTGTCGCGCCAGTGGCCGGACCTTATCGCCGGCGTCAACTGGACGCTCAAGCTGCTCGAGGACGAGGGCATCTTCGATGCCGCGCGCCTGCCGACCATCGCCGTCATGCCGGTCCTGGCGGCGCTCTATGCCGAAATCCCGGCGCCCCTCAAGCCGGACAGCGAGGGCCGCGAGCTGGTGCGCAAGTACCTCTGGCGCGCTTTCCTGACGCGCCGCTACGAGAACTCGGTCGCGAGCCGCTCGCTGCAGGACCTGCGCGGCCTGCGCCGGGTGCTCTCTGGCCATGGCGACGAGTCGGCCGTGCCGATCTTCGACGAGGACCAGTTCCCGCTACCGACCGTCGAGGAACTCATGCTGGCCGGCTGGCCCAAGCGCCGCGATACCTTTGCACGGGGCATCCTGGCGGTTGCCCTCAAGGCGGGCGGCCACGACCTGGTCGACAACGAGCGGGCCACGGCGAACCACGTGCGCCTGAGGGACTACCATCACCTCTTCCCCTTCGCACTGCTGACCGGCGACGGCCAGATGCCCGGCTCCGAGACCTACTGCGCGCTCAACTGCGCGCTGCTGACCTGGGAGACCAACCGCATCCTTTCGGCGAAGGAGCCGCTGTTCTACTTCCGCGACGGCGCCAAGCGCAGCAAGGTCAACCCCCACGCCATCCGCGACCGCTTGGTCACGCACCTGATCCCGGTCGAGGAGCTCTCGGTCGGCGGCTATTCGCAGATCAAGGACAAGGACGACCGCGCCGAGAAGATCCGCGTCGACTACCAGAACTTTCTGCGAGCCCGGGCCAACTTGCTCCTGGACCCGATCCACGCTCTCTGCGAAGGCAAGAACTGGCCGGGCGACCGCCTGCCCGCCAAGGAGGAGGTCGCGGCGGCGGGGTAAGGCTCCGCTCAACCCGAGCCGACTGCATTAAGTCCGCAGGTGCGGATCGACGGCCGCGCGATCAGGCCAGGCCGACCGGCCTCTCCTTGGCCAGCTTGTCGAAGGCCATCAGGGTCGCGGCCAGCTCCGGCAGCTCGGCGAGCGGCACCATGTTGGGGCCGTCGGAGGGTGCCTGTTCCGGGTCCTGGTGAGTTTCCATGAAGATCGCGGCCACGCCGACCGCCGCGGCCGCCCGGGCCAGCACCGGCACGAACTCGCGCTGGCCGCCCGAGGTCGTGCCCCGGCCACCCGGCTGCTGCACCGAATGGGTCGCATCGAAGACCACCGGACAGCCGGTCTCGGCCGCCATGATCGGCAGCGAGCGCAGGTCCGAGACCAGGGTGTTGTAGCCGAAGGAGGCGCCGCGCTCGCAGACCATGACCCGGTCGTTGCCGGAGTCCCTGATCTTCTCGACCACATTCTTCATGTCCCAGGGTGCCAGGAACTGGCCCTTCTTGACGTTGATCGCCCGGCCGGTCTCGGCGGCGGCAACCAGCAGGTCGGTCTGGCGGCAGAGAAAGGCCGGGATCTGCAGCACGTCGACCGCCTCGGCAACCGGCGCGCACTGCTCCGCCGAATGAACATCGGTCAGCACAGGCAGGCCGGTGGTCTCGCGCACCTCGGCCAGGATCGAGAGGCCCTCGGTCATGCCGACGCCGCGGTTGGACTTCAGGCTGGTGCGGTTCGCCTTGTCGAACGAGGATTTATAGATCAGCCCGAGGCCGAGGCCGCCCGCCATCTCGGCGAGCGCCTGGCTGGTCTCCTGGGCATGGGCACGGCTCTCGATCGCGCAGGGCCCGGCGATCAGCACGAAAGGCCGCGCATTGCCGAGCGTCAGGCCGCCGATCTCGATTTCGCTCTGAGACGCCATGGCCGACCCGCTACATCAGCCGCGACTGATCGACCGCCGCCTTGACGAAGGAGGTGAACAGCGGGTGGGGGTCGAAGGGCTTGGACTTCAGTTCCGGGTGGAATTGCACGCCGATGAACCAGGGATGCGAGGGAATCTCGACGATCTCCGGCAGCTCGCCGTCGGGCGACATCCCGGAAAACCTCAGGCCCGCTTCCTCGAGCGCCTTGCGGTAGTTGATGTTGACCTCGTAGCGGTGCCGGTGCCGCTCAGAAAGCTCGCGCGCGCCGTAGATCTCGTAGACCCGGCTGCCCTGCTCGACGACGCAGGGATAGGCGCCGAGCCGCATGGTGCCGCCCAGGTCGCCGTCGGTGCTGCGCCGCTCCACGGCGTTGCCGCGGGTCCACTCGGTCAGCAGGCCGACCACCGGTTCGTCGCAGGGCCCGAACTCGCTCGAGCCGGCCCCTTTGATGCCGGCCAAGTTGCGCGCCGCCTCGATAACCGCCATCTGCATGCCAAAGCAGATGCCGAAATAGGGCACCCTGCGCTCGCGGGCGAAGTGGGCCGCCGCGATCTTACCCTCGGCGCCGCGCTCGCCGAAGCCGCCGGGCACCAGGATGCCGTGGACCCCCTCGAGTTCCTGCGCCGCGCCGTCGGTCTCGAAAATCTCCGAGTCGAGCCAGTTGACCTTGACACTGAGGTTGTTGGCGATGCCGCCGTGGGTCAGGGCTTCGGCAAGCGACTTGTAGGCATCGAGCAGGGTGGTGTACTTGCCGACCACGCCGATGGTGACCTCGCCGTCGGGCTGCCGGATCGCGTCGGTAACCCGGTCCCAGACCGAGAGATCCGGTACCCGGTTCTCCAGGCCGAAGTGGCGGCAGGCCTCGCCGTCGAGGCCCTCCTCGTGATAGGCCCGCGGCACGGCGTAGATCGTATCGACATCGAGCGCCTGGATGACCGCTTCCTCGCGCAGATTGCAGAACAGGGCGATCTTGCGCCGGGCGTCGCGCGGGATCTCGTGCTCGGAACGGCAAACCAGCACGTCCGGCTGGATGCCCAGGCTCTGCAGCTCCTTGACCGAGTGTTGGGTTGGCTTAGTTTTGAGCTCGCCGGCCGAGGCGATGAAGGGCAGCAGGGTCAGGTGGATGAACATGCTGCCGCCCGGGCCGAGCTCGTTGCCCAGTTGGCGGATCGCCTCGAGGAACGGCAAGCCCTCGATGTCGCCCACGGTGCCGCCGATCTCGCAGACCACGAAGTCCTCGTCGGTCACGTCCGCCCGGATGAAGGCCTTGATGGCGTCGGTCACGTGGGGGATGACCTGGACCGTGGCGCCCAGATAATCGCCGCGCCGCTCGCGGGCGATCACTTCGGAGTAGATCTGCCCGGTGGTGACGTTATCGCTCTTGCGCGAGGCGACCCCCGTGTAGCGCTCGTAATGGCCCAGGTCCAGGTCGGTCTCGGCCCCGTCGTCGGTCACGTAGACTTCGCCGTGCTGATATGGGCTCATGGTGCCCGGATCGACGTTGAGGTAGGGGTCGAGCTTGCGCAGCCGCACCTTGAACCCGCGCGCCTGGAGAAGTGCCCCGAGGGCTGCGGAGGTGAGACCTTTGCCGAGAGAGGAGACGACGCCGCCGGTGATAAAAATGAATCGCGCCATGGACCGACACTATTGTCCGAACCGCCGAAGGGAGCAAGCCCCGAGGTCGTGCCTCGCAGCCAAAAAAATCGTGCCCCATGACCTCCGCAACGGGGCGCATAAGCACGTCTGGCCGGAGAGTTATTCGGCCGGGACGCTCGGGACCGTGGGCTCGTCCGTAACCGGTACGCTGGGTACCGTGGTGGGCAGCTCGTCGGCGATCGAGCTGCCCGTCGTGCCTCCCGCCAGAATGCTGAGCCCGATGCTGGTCACCATGAAGGCCGCGGCCAAAACCGCGGTGGTTCTGGTCAGCAGGTTGGCCGTGCCGCGGCCGGTCAGGAAGCCGCTCATGCCGCCGCCACCGCCACCGCCACCACCGATGCCGAGGCCGCCACCCTCGCTGCGCTGCAGCAGCACCACGCCGATCAACGCGAGCGCGATCATCAAGTGCAAGACAATGAGAACGTTAGCCATGGGAGTCCTTATGTCGCTCAGGTGGTTAGCGTTCCTGGCCGCGGCCGCCGGAGCGCCGCTGACCTGCCTGCCATCCCGTGGAGAATCAGACCCGTTACTTAGTGCCTCAGACCGCCGAACGCCAGCCCTAAGGACAGCTGGCAGCGATGGCCCAGAAGTCTTCGGCCTTGAGGCTGGCGCCGCCGACCAGGGCGCCGTCGACGCTGTCCACAGCCAATAGCTCGGCGGCGTTGTTCGGCTTGACCGAGCCGCCGTAGAGGATACGGACCTCGGTCCCGGCCGGTCCCAACAGCTCGTGCAGAAGCCCCCTGATCCGGGCGTGGACCTCGGCCACATCGCCCGCGGTCGCCACCTTGCCCGTGCCGATCGCCCAGACCGGCTCGTAGGCGATCACCACCGCCTCTCCTTCTCCCGCCTCCGGCAGGGAATCCCGCAGCTGGCCTTCGATCACGGCAAGGGCCCGGCCCGCTTCCCGCTCCGCCGCCGTCTCGCCGATACAGACGATCGGCGTCAGGCCGGCGGCCAGCCCGGCAGCGGCCTTTTTCCGCACCAAACCGCTGGATTCGCCGTGGTCGCTGCGCCGCTCGGAGTGGCCCACGACAACGTGGCTGCAGCCCGCGTCCGCCAGCATGGGGGCACTGATGTCCCCCGTGTGGGCGCCCAAAGCTGCCGTATGGCAGTCCTGGCCGCCCAGGGCGATCCCGGTACCGGCAATCGCCTCACCGACCGGAAAGAGCAGCTGCGCAGGCGGGCAGAGCAAAAGGTCGCAGCACGGCGCGCCTTGCCGCGCTCGCGACGCCAGATCCCGCGCCAAGGCCAAGCCATCGGCCTTGAGGCCGTTCATCTTCCAATTGCCCGCGATCAGCTTGCCCGGCATGGCGTTGCGCTCCCGACGTTCGAGGAAGCGGATTACCTAGCATGGCCCCTGCCGGGCTGGCCAGACAGGGGGACCGGTGTTCGGCCTATGCTCCTGGGAAACCTAAATGCGCCGCCGCGTTGCCAGGCCGCGCGCCCTACAGCTTGGTCCGAGGCGAAAGATGCGAGCTCCCGGCCACACCCTGGTTCTATGCAGCCCTCCTGGCGCCGCTGGGCGGCAAAGGCTTTTCTTGTGTGCGCTCCTGCACACCGCTCTCGACAAGCTCGTAGTACGCACGGTTGATCAACGTGCGGCAGGAAACAGTGCGGGTTTCCAGGGGGTCTTTTACATTAACGAGTTGGGCGTGGGGCATGCGCATCGCCGTGTCACATATGCTCTTCACGCGCCAGATCAGATACTTGGAGTTCCAGTTCATGAGTTTTTGCGAGTAGCACTGGCCCTCAAATACGGTCTCTTGTGCGTCCATCTTTAGTCTCTGCTGTCCTCAGTCTCTGCTGTCGCTGCGGGCTTGAGTAAATTGCCCGGCAAACCTGTGCGGTTCACGGTTAACAAAGGCTTGCGGTCCAATTTTTGCCACAGCCTGTTCCGTCTCGGTCCGGAGTCCTGCTGACAGCCGTGGGGCCAATGCAAGAAAACGTGAAATCTACAGTCACAATGAAACCTTCAGGTGTGGCTGTAGTCAGAAAATCACCGTATAGGAAGATAGGAAGAATGCGAAAAACCGCGCATGCTACTTTCTCGTAAGAGTTGATTCTCACAATCTTGACTCTTAATGTCATGGAGCTGAGGGTTGTGGCTGTAATATCGGCGATTGGGTTCGCGTTTCATTAGAGTCGAGGGAGTGACATGCGCCGTATTGTGCTCACCGCCGCATTTTCATTCATCCTGGCCACGCCGGCCTGGGCGGGATTTCAGCAAGGCTGGAGCGCCTACTATCGCGGCGAATACGCCACCGCCCTGCGCGAGCTGCGGCCGGTCGCCGAGCAGGGTCATCCCGCGGCGCAGATCAATCTCGGCATCATGTACGAAGAAGGCCAGGGCGTGGCTCAGGACTACGCCGAGGCGCTGAAATGGTTCCGGCGGGCTGCCCGGCAGGATTATGCGGAAGGGCAGTTCAAGCTCGGCGAGATGTACGCGGCCGGCAAGGGCGTGCCGCAGGATCATGGGCAGGCGATCGAGTGGTACGAGAAGGCGGCCGCGCAGCGCGACACCCAGGCGATGATCGAACTCGGCATCCTGTACAACGAAGGAAAAGGTACGGACCCGGACAAGCTGCAGGCCTTCAAGTGGTACAGGCTCGCCGTCACATACCTGCCGCCCGGCGCCTTTCGCAACGAGGTTATTGGCAAAAAAGATAAGATCGCGGTTGCCATGACGCGGGACCAAGTGCACCAGGCGGAGGCCATGGCTCAGCTTTGGGAGAAGAATACGCAGCAGACCGCAAAGGCGACCGCGGCGCCAGCCTCCGCCCCTGCCCGGGCTTCCGACGCGAGTATACGCGAGGTTCAGGAAGATCTTGCGACTCTTGGCTATGACCCCGGGCCGGCGGACGGCAAGATCGGCCCGCGTACGCGGCGCGCCATCCGCGCCTTCGAAAGCGACTCCGGCCTCTCCGTCACCGGCGAGATCTCGGCCTCCTTGCGCACCGTGCTGCGCGAGGAACGCATGATCAAGACCGAGGGCGCCTCGGGCTCCTGACAGGTCAAACGGCCGCGGACCGGCTGCTGGCTCGCCGACTTCGCCCGTGATCAGCTGCCGCCCACGGGCGACTGAGCCCGACATCATGGCTTGGCTTCATCGGACCTTCACTCGTCCTTCCCGGCCTTGATTGCGGCTTGCCCGGGGCGGACGCGCTTCCTAAGATGCCGCGCCCCGGCCGGGTTCGCAGGAGCCACGGAATACCCAGCCGAGCACCGCCTGCCTGAAGGAAGCGCCAGATGTTGAAAACGATGCGCGGCCCCGTCGCGAAGATTCTGACCGTGGTCCTTTTCGGCCTGCTGATCCTTAGCTTCGCGGTCTGGGGCATCGGCGACATATTCCGTACCGGGAGCCGCGTTTCGACGGTCGCCGAGGTCGGCGGCAGGAAGATCGATCAGACCGAGTTCAGTCGCGACTTGGCCCGCGAGATGAACCGTCTGCGCCAACGCTTCGGCGGTGAATTCGACATCGCCCAGGCTCAGGCGCTCGGCCTGGTCGATCAGGTGCTGCAGCAGCTGGTCACCCGCACGGCCTTCGATCAGCAGGCCGCCGACATGGGCCTTCTGGTCAGCGAAGACCAGATCAAGGAGCGGATCCGCACGGAGCCGGCCTTTCAAAACGACCTGGGCGACTTCGAAAGGGCCCGCTTCTTTCAAATCCTGCGCAGCAACAACCTGACCGAACAGCAGTTCGTGCAAAGCCTGACCCACGACATCACGCGGCAACAAATGGTTGGCGCCGTTACGGACGGGGTCGAGGCGCCGCAAACCCTGGCCGAAGCGCTCTACGCCTATCAACAGGAGCGGCGTATCGGCGAGACGGTCACGGTCACCGTGGACAGCCTGCCGGCCCTGCCCGAGCCCACCGACGAGGACTTGGGGAAGGTTCACGGCGACTACGCGGGCCGCTTCAGGGCACCAGAATATCGCGCCGTCAGCCTGATCTACTTGAAGGCCGACGACTTGGCCGAGGAAGTCAGCGTCTCGGAGGCGCAACTGCGCGAGGAGTTCGAAGCACGGCAGGACGAATTCCGGGTTCCCGAGCTGCGAGTTCTTAGCCAGATCGTGCTGAGCGACGAGGCCCAGGCGCGCGAGGCCCAGGCGAAGATCGAGGCGGGACAAAGCCTCGCCGAGGTCGCCCAGGCCGTCCTGGGGCGCGAGCCAGTCGATCTCGGGAAGATGACCTTAGAAGATCTCGCGTTTCAGCTTCCGGAACTGGCCGAGGCCGCCTTCGCGCTCGAAATGCCGGGGGTCAGCGCCCCGGTCGAGACTCCGCTCGGCTGGCATATCGTCGAGGTCTCCGAGATCGAAGCCGGCCAGGAACCCAGCCTAGACGCGGCCCGCGAAGAGCTCGCCTACGATCTCGCCATGCGTCAGGCCGTGGACAGCCTTGTGTCGATCGCCAACGAGCTAGACGACGAGTTAGGCAGCGGCGCCACCCTGGAGGAAGCAGCGGACGTGCTGAGCCTGGAGATTCGCAGGATCGAGGCCATGGACGCCGGAGGCAAGACGCCGGACGACAGGGTGATCGAGGGCCTGCCGCCAATCGCCGAGTTTGCGCCGGCGGTGTTCCAGACCGAGCCCGGCGACGACAGCCTGCTGAACGAAACGCGGGACGGCAACTATTTCGTGATCCGCGTCGACAGCGTGACCCCGGCCGCCGAACGATCCCTGGACGACGTGCGCGAGGCGGTAACGGTGCTCTGGCAGGACCTGGAGCGGGAGCGCCTGCTGCGCGAGAAGGCCGAGGGCCTGGCCGCGCAGACCCGCGAAGGCAAGACACTGGAAAGCCTCGCCGAGGCCGAGGGTCTTACCTACGGCGCGACGGATCCAATCGCGCGGCAAGAAGCAAGTACATTGAACCCGGCCTTGCGTGAACTCAGCGCCAAGCTGTTCGAGATCGCCGAAGGCGAGGTCACCACCGCAGCCAGTGGCGAAGATTACATCGTCGCCAAGCTGATCAAGATCGAGCCGGTCGATATTTCTTCGAAACCGGACGAAGTCGATGCTTTGCGGGGCGACCTTGCCGAATCCCTGCGCGCCGACCTGCTGTCCGGCTTTGTCGGCTCCCTGCGCGAGGAGCTGGGTGTCACGGTCAATCCGGCTGTTTTGCAAGACGCGCTTACGGCCTTCTGAGCCATGCGACCGGTCCCCGACTTCGAGGCCTTCGAGCCGCCTTACGCGGCGGGCCAGGCCCAGGTCGTCTGGACCACGCTGGTGGCCGATTTGGAG
>Ga0224512_10002851_pt1 | contig 15559 bp, 16 predicted proteins | sample SF_May12_sed_USG_4_FD_169103 | JGI IMG/M metagenome (GOLD analysis project Ga0224512, IMG submission 169103) | Sediment microbial communities from San Francisco Bay, California, United States - SF_May12_sed_USGS_13 | ecosystem: Environmental > Aquatic > Marine > Sediment | place: USA...
CACACGCTCGAAATCGCCGACACGGGCATAAGGAACATTTTGAAGCACTTCGACGTTCTTGACGGCAATCCGGTGTCATTGGAAGACCGCGGCCTTGCGCCGATGCGGGCCATGCACATGCCGGTCGACGAATGCTTCGTGATCGCCGACGGCGACGGCCTCTACGAGACGCTCGTCGATCTGGACGAAGAGGTCGAGACCGGCCGGGCGATCGGGCAGATGCACGATTCCGACCATCCCGAACGCGATCCTGTCGTCTATCGGGCCGGCACGTCGGGGACGCTGATCGGACGCACACACAAGGTGCTGATGTTGGCCGGAGACTTCGTCGCGCTGATCGCTCACGAAGACGACCGTCACGGCCGGTCGGCCGGCGACTAGGCCGCTCGATCGCCCGACGCGCGAAACGACCTCATCCAGTACGAGTATCTGGGGGAACGCATGGCAAACGAGTTGCCGGATCATGCCGAGGTCGTCGTCGTCGGCGGCGGCATCGCCGGCGCCAGCATCGCCTATCATCTGACTAGGCTCGGCATATCGGACGTGACCGTCCTCGAGCGCGGCACCCTGACCTGTGGCACCTCTTGGCACGCCGCCGGCCTGATCATGCAGCTCCGCTCGAGCCACAGCCTGACCGAGCTGGCCCGTTACAACGTCGAGCTCTATTCCGGCCTCGAGGCCGAGACCGGCCAGGCGACCGGCTTCAAGCAGAACGGCACCCTCGCCATCGCCCGGAACAAGGATCGCCTGCACGAGATCAAGCGCTCCGCTACCATCGCCAAGAGCTTCGGCATCGAGGCCTCGATCATCGGGCCCGGCGAGGCCAAGGCGCTCTATCCGGCGATCGACGAGTCGCGGGTGGAAGGCGCGCTCTACATTGCCAAGGACGGCCAGACCAACGCGGTCGATACCGTGATGTCGCTGATCGCCGGCGCCAGGCTGTGCGGCGCGCGGGTCTTCGAGAACGCCCCCGTGACGCGCATGGAGCGGCTGCTGTCGGGGGAGTACCGCCTGGAGGTGCCGGGCGGCGCCATCCACTGCGAGACGCTGGTTCTCAGCTGCGGGCTGTGGACCCGCGAGCTGGCGGCGCAGTTGGGCATTCGCGTGCCGCTCTATGCCTGCGAGCACATGTATGTGGTCACCGAGCCCCTGGCGTTCGTCCAGCCCAGCCTGCCCGTGCTTCGCGACACCGACGGCTATGTCTATATCAAGGAGGAGGCCGGCAAGCTGTTGATCGGAGCGTTCGAGCCGCGGGGCAAGCCGCTTCCGGTCCGGAACCTGCCGGTCGAGCAGCGGTTCATGGAACTGCCGGAAGACTGGGACCACTTCGAGCTGCCGTTCGGCAAGGCGATGGAGATCATCCCCGCCCTGGAACAGGCCGGCATCCAGAAATTCATGAACGGGCCCGAGAGCTTCACGCCGGACGCGCTTTTCGCGCTGGGCGAGGCGCCAGGTTGCCGCAACTGCTTCGTCGCCGCCGGGTTCAACTCGGAAGGCTTCGAGATGGGCGCCGGGGCCGGCCGGGCCCTCGCGGAGTGGATCGTCGAGGGCGAGCCGACGATGGATCTTTCGGACGTCGATATTTCCCGCTACCACCCGTTCCAGGTCAACCGGGCCTATCTGCACGACCGCGCCGGGGAATCGCTCGGCTCGATCTACCAGATGCACTGGCCCGGCAAGCAGCATGAAACCTCCCGGGCGGCGCGCAAGAGCCCACTCCACGACCGCCTCGCCGCGCGCAACGCCTGCTTCGGCGAGACCGCGGGTTGGGAGCGGGCCATGTGGTTCGCCCCGCAAGGCGTGGCGCCGAAGGACGTCTACTCCCACCTTTGGCCGAACTGGTACGACTTCACCGCCGAGGAATGCCGTGCGGCCCGCGAAGGCGTCGTCGTCTTCGACCAGAGTTCGTTCGGCAAGACCCTGGTGCAAGGGCGCGATGCCTGCGCCTTCCTGCAGCGCAGCTGCTCGGGCGACCTCGATGTGCCCCTCGGCAAGCTGGTTTACACGCACATGCTGAACCGCCGCGGCGGGATCGAAGTCGACATCACGGTCGATCGCCTCGCGGAAGACCGCTATATGATCGTCTCCTCGGCGGCGACCCATCCGCGCGACCTGGCCTGGATCGAGCGGCGGCGGGACCGGGACGAGCGGGTAGCGGTCGCCGACGTCACCTCCGCCTATGCGGTCCTCTCCGTACAGGGACCGAAATCCCGCGACTTGCTGGGCCGCGTCAGCGATGCCGAGCTTTCCAACCAGGCCTTCCCGTTTCTGACCTCGCAGGAGATCGACATCGGCTACGCGCGGGTGATCGCCAAGCGAATGACCTTCATCGGCGAGCTCGGATGGGAGCTGCATATCCCCAGCGAATTCGCCCAGGGCGTTTACGACGCTCTGGTCGCGGCCGGCGGCGAATTCGGGCTGCGCCATGCAGGGTATCACGCCCTGGAGCACCTGCGCTGCGAGCGCGCCTATCGCGAGTACGGTCTCGACATCGCGCCGGACGACACGCCTTACGAGGCGGGTCTCGGCTTTACCGTGAAGCTGGACAAGCCGGGCGGCTTCATGGGCCGCGACGCGCTCGCCGCGCAGCACGGGAAGGTGCTCGACAAGCGCCTGGTCATGTTCAAGCTGGCGGACCCGCGGCCGGCGCTATTCCATGACGAGCTCATCCGCCTGGACGGCGAGATCGCCGGCTATATCAGCTCCGGGGCCTACGGTTTCACCCTCGGCCACGCGGTCGGCATGGGCTACCTGCGCCACCCGGACGGGGTTACCCAGGACCTTCTGGAGAATGCCCGGTTCGAGATCGAGATCGCCTGCGAACGCTACCCGGCCGAAGCCTCCTTCAGGCCCTTCTACGACCCGAAAGGGGACCGGGTGAAGGTGTAAAGTGGTGTCCCTAACGGGGGCGTTGTCACATCCATCTACGCAGTGACCGAAAACACCTTCCATCACCAGCGTCACCTCCCCAAACGATCCATGTACAACGAGCTTCGAACCCCATCGTTCGACATTTGGCAAATCGCGAGCATGGCGGCCTGACCTCGGCTCCGAGCCGTCCAAGCTCTGAGCGCTTAGCTTTGCGTGACAATGCCGCCTCGCCAAGGTTCCGCTCATGTTCGCAGCTTTGCATCGGAGCACGGACTCGCGCAAATTCTTGGGCCGTGCTGCAAATAAAAACTTCTTTACTGTTAAAAAAAACAAAAAGGGTACTATGTATTATATCGTCGAGTTTTTCGCCTCTAACAAACTTTATCAAAAAATAAACCATACAAATCATTGTAAATTATTTATGTGAGCACCATCTTATTATGTAAGGCAAATCATTGCTTCTATAGTGAAAGAAATATCATATGGCCGAAAAAAAATTCGGATGGCGCAGGGACAATTTGTCCGCAGCGCCCAATGCACCGAGCAAAGACAGCCCCGACGACAAGTCCAAGCCCGCGCCGGTAGCCGATCAGCCGGCCACACAGCGTGAGAACACGCCAGCCGAAGTCGCGCCCGCGCCCAAATCGTAGCAATCGGGACGGCGGAGGGCTTGGTCTTCCTCCGTCACCCCTCAATTGGACGGAACGTCTGCAAACCAGGTGGCACCCGATGACGACACGCACGAGCAAGAAGACAGTGACCTTCAGGAGGCCCTTTGTCCTAGGCGGATTCGATGAGGTTCTGCCGGCGGGCGCCTACATCGTAGAAACGGATGAGGAGCTTCTGGAAGGCATCTCGTTTCCCGTCTACCGGCGGGTATCGACCCTGATCCACCTGCACGCAAAGCCTGGTCAACCGGGCCGTTCGCAGACGTTGACAATCGATCCAAATGAACTGGACGCGGCTCTGAAGCGCGACCAGGCGCTCGTAGAGATCCCGGTTGGCCGGGATGCCAGTCAAAAGACGTTGAAAGGGACAACGGAATTGCACCGCGAAAAGAGCGACCGTCAAGCCATAGAACGAGGCGAAGACGAGGGGATGATAGTTCATCCAAGGTGAACAACCGGCCCCAGACTCTTCGATTACGGATGTTCCCAAGTCCGAGGCTCAAGCCGCTCCCGCTGATTGAACCGGAAATGCATGGCGTAAATCGACCGAAGCCAGTGCGGTTGCCGCAAAGAAGGACAGCCAGCTCGGCGGATGCAAAAGCGGTAAGCGCGCAAATGGCGCTTTCTCAAATCGATATGAAACGCGCGTTCGCGTCAAAACCGAATTCCGCTCGCGCGCCCCGGTAAATTCTGCCGGCAGCGAACTCGCTGCGGTGCTCGGCGTCCACAAGAAGGAATGACCCATGAGTAGAATGCGACGACCGCGCGCCATTTTCATTCACTCCCTGATTGTCTCGGCGTTCTTGGCAGCTGCCCCCGGCGTTGTGTTCGCCCAGGACGGTTCCGTCGGGACGCCCGAGAATGCACGCGCGAAGAGCTATGGGAGCGGATGGGAGTGTGATCGAGGCTATCGAGAGGCAAACGGGGCCTGCGTAGCTGTCAAGATGCCCGCAAATGCATACGCAACGAATGCGTCCCACAGACGCGGTTGGGAGTGCGTTCGAGGTTATTTGGAGGTCGATGAGACCTGCGCCGCCATCAAGGTGCCTCCGAATGCCTATCTGAACCCCTCCGGCGATAGATGGGAATGCGACCGAGGTTATCGGGAAATCGACGAGGCCTGCGTAGCCGTCAAGGTGCCAGCGAACGGATATTTCCTGGACTCTTCGAATGGATCGGGGTGGAGATGCGATCGCGGGTATCGAGCGGTCGACGAGACCTGCGCTGCGATCAAGGTGCCCGCAAATGCATACGCAACAAATACGTCCTTCGGGCGCGGTTGGGAGTGCGACCGAGGTTATCGGGAGGTCGACGAGGCCTGCATGGCCGTCAAGGTGCCAGCGAACGGATATTTCGTGGACTCTTCATATGGATCGGGCTGGAGATGCGATCGCGGGTATGGAGCGGTCAACGAGGCATGCATAGCTTTGAAGCTGCCGGACAACGCTCACATCGACTATTCCGGCAGCGACTGGGACTGCAACCGACCCTACCGGAAGGAACAGGATAGGTGCGCTCTGCCTTAAGATGATGAGGCCCCCGCGAATCAGGCGGGAACGCGCGCAAGACGACCGCCATACGGATCGGACTCAAAGAGGTTTTCAAATGAACTACACAGACCAATCCGGACATCGAGAGGTTCGGCGAGCGTTGAAGGAACTACGCAGCAGTACAGCCGCAAGCCTGCAGGCATTTAACGATGCCGCTCCCCATGCTTCTTGGCTTAGGCGGAGCGAAATCGAGCGCTTGACAGCCGACCTGATGTGGGCGGCCGAACGGGCACCGCGGAGGCGTCGGCCCACACCCCTTGGGAAGATCCTAAATGCCTTTTCTTGGATCACACGGACAAGAACGGCGGCGCGATTCTCTTGAAGCGGCCTGATTCGAACCGGCAACCGGAAGAAAGGCATGAGACCATGACGGACGACCCGGTCGACCTCGACGCGCACCGCGGCATGGCCGCTCAGAAAGCGACAGACATTCGCCGTCAGCGCCTCCACGAGTTTGAGGCCGACCAAGCGGCCTTGCGACGTCGCCAGGAAGAGCTCGAGAAACTCCTTCTGGCCGCTCCGGCGGAGACCTGGCCGGAGGCCGCGGCCAAGGCGCAGTATCTCATACAGCTATTCGCCGCCACACTGGAGGCTCAGGACCCGCGCCGCAAGGAGCTCATCGCGCATGCGCTCGACGATCTCACCCGACTGTGCGACCGCGCGAAGGAGCCTTCATGACCAATTCCCCGGCGACACATGCGCCAACGGACCAGCCGCTCTGGGATGTCGCCAAGGTTCGCCGGTGCCTCAGGTGCAAAGCCACGTTTCCAAGCAAGTGGTCCGGCGAGCGGATTTGTTCTCGCTGCAAAAGTTCGAACGCGTGGCGGAGCGGTACGCCGCTTAGGTCCTGTCCTTCCAGCAATAGACGTTAGAGGTGCGCCCCAGAACCCAGATCAATTTGCCGAGGACAATCCCAAGTGCGAGGTGTGCCGGACAGCGCTCCATCGGAATGGGTATTAGCTGCCACTTCGCTTCTGAATGCTGCGGCAGGCGGGGGTGACATGGCTTCTTGTGGAGCCTTCTGCCAAGCGGTCGAGCTGCACACGTCATTTGAGGAACCCGAAAATATGAACACATCAGACCTTGGGCTGAAGCACGTCTGCCCGGAGTGTACGACCAAGTACTACGACCTGAGAAAGGAGCCCATCGCCTGTCCGAGATGTGGCGCCAAGCCGCCTGTACCGAAGGTGCCGAAGGCGAGGCAGCCGGCCAGAAAAACTGGCCGCACGACGTTCGGACGATACGCGTAATAGAAGGACTCCGGTGCAACCGATTCGTGACCTCCAGGGCCCTGCACTCCGGCGGTAAGCTGCTGCCAGCGCGACGCCCCAGGCAGTCTAAGGTCCGGCACTTGTCGTTGCCCGGTGCAGATTTGCGTCGAGCAGTCGAATTAGCGCTGGCCGGTCGTGGAGCCGCCGACCAAAGCGACGAAGGCCCAGTGGTATCATTGATAAGGCATGGTCATGAAGGTCGAGTTGTCGCCTCGCCGAGGCAGTTAGGATATCCAGCTATGACACTGAATTTCCCGAACGAGAGCCGGAGCTACGATGCGCGGAGAAACCTTGTCCGCTTTTGGGGCTACGACAGCGCCCTGGAGATTTCGTTTTTCGTGGAGGTGGGCGCTCTCCACAAGCTGAGTCCGCAGACGATGGGCATGGACGTGGGGTATCTGGAGGCCTTCGATACCGCACGGGATCGGATCCATGAAACCGCCCGCAAGGTCTATTCGCGCGCCCACAAAGGCGCCTACCTCCTGGCAGCGGCGGATTTCTGAAAATCCCCGGTCGTTTTCGAGCCCGGCCCAGTTGGCGCCGCGTTTGCACAAGCTAGCCAGGTCGGTGCCTCTTTTGAGCTGCAGGCCGAGCAGGCGGCCGTGCGAAGTCGCCAAGCTTCGGACGGTGCCTTAGGTGCAATGCCAGGTTTCCCAGTGATCGGGCCGGCAAGGGGATCTGGTCTCGTTGCACGAGCTCGAACCCATGGCGGAACGGTGTGCGGCTTAGGTCCTCAACGGCCGCCGATAAAGTTTATCGGGCCGGATCGGCCTTTGTCCCAACCGGGCGTAAGGGAATCGCCTGCATGCCGGTATAATTGTCGTTTCCAAAACATCAATAACACTATCGATGCCAGCAAATTAATTCGAAAAAATGCAGATATTTTATTTTAGGAAAAATTCAGCTTTTATTTTATCTATTTTTCGCTATGCTGAAAAATATTGAAGGGAAAAACAAATTTTCCCTTAGTGGAGGAGGCAAGCATGAATATCCCCGAATGGCTGAAACCTGGACTCCAAGGCGCCGCGGTCGGAGCCGTCGCGCTCGCGATCGTCGGCTTCTCATGGGGCGGATGGGTGACCGGCGGTACGGCCGAGAAAATGGCGGCTGCCCAGGCGAAGCTCGAAGTCGTCGCCGCCTTGGTGCCGATCTGCCTCGAGCAATCCAGACAGGATCCCCAAGCCGTGGCGACGCTCGCCCAGTTGAAGGACACCAGCAGCTATCAGCGCAGCGACATGCTCATGAAAGCCGGCTGGGCCACGATGCCGGGTTCAAGCGATCCCAATCGCTTTGTCGCAAAAGCGTGCATGGAGAAGCTGGCGACCCAGTTCTAGCCGCCTGGCCGGCGTTGTCACGTAAACTTGGCTGGCTGGTAAGTGCGCTTAGCTTTAGCTTGGGTCGATGCGGCAGCTCTCGTTCAAGCGTCATCGATTTGCGCCCGGCATCATCCGCCGTTCGATCTGGCTCTCCGCCAGGTTCACTCTGAGCTTCGGCGATGTCGGGGAGATGTCCGCCGAGCGGGGCTTGCGCGTCTCCTATGGTGCGTAGGGCAGTGCTGCGCACGATCCGCCGCTGGTTCCTGAAGTTTGGAACCGTCATTGCCGCCAACCAGGATCGTGATGGCCTGACCTCGGCTCCGAGCCGTCCAGGCTCTGAGCCGCTGAGCTTTAGGAGACGATGCCCAGCTGCCCCCCCGATCTAAGGGCGGCCAGCGCCTCGGGGGTGTCCACGCCGCTCAGCACGCCGTCGCCGGACACGGCGACCTCGCAAACCGCTTCGGGATATTCGTCGATCAGGGCGCGCGCGCCCACGTCGCCCGAAACGGCCTGCATCTCCGCGAAGAAGCGGCGGGCGAAAAGCACCGGGTTGCCCCGCTTGCCTTGCCACGTGGGCAGGCAGATGGCGTGGCCCTGGGGCGGATCGAACGCGGCAATCAGCCGGTCGATCGCGGCGGCCGGGACACGCGGCATGTCGCCCAGGCAGACCACCACGCCGTCGGCCTGTCCCGGGAGCGCGGCCACGCCCCGGCGCAGCGAGGAACCGAGACCCGCCTCGAAGTCCGGATTATGGACGAAGACGAGCCCCTGTCCGGCCAGCGCGGCCTCGACCGCTTCGCGCTCGTGGCCGGTCACCACGATGACCGGGTCGGCCCCGGAGGCCTGGACCGCCGCCGCCACCCTCGCGATCATCGGCCGGCCGCCGAGGTCGGCGAGCAGCTTGTTCGCCTTGCCCATGCGGGTCGATCGGCCGGCGGCCAGGATCAGCGCCGCGATCCGCGGCGCCGGTCCGACGGTCATGCCGCCGCCTCGGGGCTGACCGGCGGCGGCGCGCCGTGCAGCACCTGCGTCACCTGGGCCAGAATCGAGACGGCGATCTCGGCGGGACTGCGGGCGCCGAGGGCAAGGCCTATAGGGCCGTGGATGCGCGCCAGGTCGGCCTCGCTCAGGCCCCCTTCGCGCAGCCGCTCGAGGCGCCTGGCGTGGGTCCGCCTGCTGCCCAGGGCCCCGACATAGAACGCCTCCGATCCCAGCGCCACCGTGAGCGCCGGATCGTCCAGCTTCGGGTCGTGGGTCAAGGCGACGACCGCCGTGCGCCGGTCCAGGTCGAGGCGCGCGAGGGCCTCGTCCGGCCAATCCTTGGTCACCGTCACGCCGGGAAACCGCTCCTCCGTCGCCCAGGCCCCACGCGGATCGACCACGACGACCTCGTAGCCGGCCAGCTCGGCCATGGGCACCAGCGCCTGGGCGATGTGCACCGCGCCGATGACGATCATGCGCGGCGGCGGGTTGAAGACCTGGACGAAAAGCCCGTCTTCGCCCGGCAGAACGCCGCTGCGGTCCGCGGCCATGGCCCCGGCCGCGGCGGCAAGCCGCTCGCCGTCCAGCTCGAGCTCGCCCTCCGGCCGATCGTCGCCGATCAGGCTCTGGCGCCCGGTCGCCAGATCGGTGACCAGCGCGACAGGGCGCTTCTGCGCAAGCCTCTGCAGCAAGCGGTCGAGCAGAGCGCGCCTCATTCCAGGCGCTCCACCCAGGCGCTCCACGAAAACCTTGACCGTGCCGCCGCAGGCCAGGCCAAGCTCCCAGGCTTGCTCGTCGCTCACGCCGTATTCGAGAAGCTGCGGTTCGCCCGTCCGCATCACCGTCGCGGCTTCCTGGGCCACGGCACCCTCGATACAACCGCCGGAGACCGAGCCCAGCATGTTGTTGCGATCGTCGACCGCGAGCTGGCTGCCGACCGGCCGCGGCGACGAGCCCCAGGTCGCCACCACCGTTGCCAAGGCCACCCGGCGGCGCTCGTCCCGCCACCGCGCCGCCTGGCCGAGCACGTCGATCGGCTGCACTTTGGCACGCATGCTCATGCCCGGACCTCCGCCCTTCGCCGCCATGATACTTCGGCGCGGACTTTGGTCAATCGGCCCCTTCGAAGCTTCAGCGAAGAAGGCCTGAAGCGGCCAACGAGGCCCTCGGCACGATCGGACCGCTTCCGGCCCGGCGGCCGTGATTGCCTAATGGTCGAGGACGATCCGGCAGTCCGCCTCGTCGAAGCGGAACTCGTCGCAGTTGCGGTCGTTCGCGCCCCGGTCGACGACCAGGAAATCCGTCTCCTGCTCGAGCGCCAGCAGCGGGTGGTGCCAGACGCCGCGGCGGTAGTTGACGCCCTGGGCGCCGTTTGTGAGGAAGGCGTGGAGCGCGGCCGGGTCCGGGGCTTCGCCCGGCGGCGCGACGACCACGAGGAACGGCCGCGGTGCGAGCGGCACGAAGGCCTGGCTGGAGAGAGGGTGGCGCTCCATCATCCGGATTTGGAGCGGCTGGGGCCAGGGCCTGGCCCGGATGATGTTGATCAGCGGCCGGCCGCCGGCCTCCAGCACGTCGACCCGCGCGAGGTCGTGGTGGCGCGTGGCGAAGCCGTCGTTGATGGCGAAGGCCTCGCTGCCCTCGACCTCGACCACGTCGCCGAAGGGCGCGAAGGCTTCCCTCGTCAGCGGCGAGACTGCGATCTCGAGACGGGCCATCCGAGGGGTCCTTATCACCGGCGGCTCAGGCGAGGCGTCCGAAGACGCGGAACCGGCTGACGCCGCCGTCGGGGTGGATGTTCAGCCTGACGTGGGACACCGGGCCGAGGTCCTCGAGCGCCGCGCCTTCGAAGACATGGACCCGGTCCATTTCGAGCTTCTGCGGCGGCAGCAGCGTGTCCCAGAACATGGACTGGGTGACCAGGGATTCGTCGGTGCCGCCCTCGACCAGGCCGGCCTGCACCGAGCAGGCGTCGGGGTAGTTGCCCTTGAAGTGCGCGGTATCGACCTCGATCCTGGTGGCGGTTCCGGCGTGCCCCAGGGCGATGATGATCCAGTCGTTGCCCGGCTCCCTGCGCCGCCGGGTTTCCCAGCCGTCGCCCATGTTCAGGCCGCGCCCCGGCGCGAGGATGCGGGGCGGGTCGCCGTAATGGGCGTCGCTGTAGGCGACGACACGGCCGCCGCCGAGCAGGGCCGAGAGCTCGTGGACTTCGTTGCGGTCGCGGCTGGCCCAGTCGCAGTGGGGCCGGCCGAAGACCCGCAGGCGGGCGATCCCGCCGTCCGGGTAGATGTGCAAACGCAGGTGGCTGAACACGCGGTCGCCCTGTCCCTCGACCGCGATGGGATGGTGCGAATTGCCCTGCAGCGGATGGGAGGGGACGATCGCCGACCACTCCGCGTCATCGCCCGGCTCGGACTCGCAGAAACAACCCTCCAGGGCGGCCGCGGGCGGATAGTTGCCGGTGAAATGGCTGGTGTCGACGTCGACCGCCGCGATGGTGCCCGCCGCGGCCAGCCGCACGACGCAGTGGTCGTGGCCGGGACCGCGCCGCCGGCGGGTCTCCCAGCCGTCCATCCACTTGCCGTGATCGTCGAACTTGCCGGGGATGAAGACCGCCGGCTCGGGGCCGAGCATGCGCGCCGCCGGGGCGAAGAAGTCGTCGGTCGCGAAGACCACCTCCGCGCCGGCCCGGGCGTCCGCCAGGTTCAACCAGCGCCGCGCCAGGGCCTCCACGCGCTCGTCGCTTGCCGCGAGAATATGCTGTTCGGCCACCTTCGCTTACCTCCCCAAGTTTCCCGATGGCAGGATGTCCTTCAGCCTGAGCAGCGCGATCCGCTCGATCTGGGCCAATGCGGTCTCGAATTCCGTTTCAGGGTCGTTGTCGAGCCGCGCCTGGAAGGCGGCGAGGATCTCGTCCTTGCCGCGTCCCTTCACCGCCATGATGAAGGGCATGCCGAAGGTCTCCTTGTAGGCCGCGTTGAGCGCCGTGAAACGCTCGTATTCCTGATCGCTCAGCCGGTCGAGGCCAGCCCCGGCCTGCTCCTTGGTGGAGTCCGCGGTGAGCGTGCCGGCCCGCGCCAGGCGGCCGGCGAGATCGGGGTGCGCCTCGATCAGGGCGCGCTTGCGCGCGTCCGGCGCCGCCCGCAGCACGGCACAGAGCGCCCGGTGCAGACCCTCGGCCGTGTCCGCGTCGCCGGGCAGCCCGGCGTCGAAGGCGGCCTCGGGAATCCAGGGCGAGTGCTCGAAGACATGGCCGAAGCGGGCCACGAAGTCCGCGCGCGCCAGCGCCCTCGGATCCGCGCCGCCGGTCATTTCTCCGCTCCGTGGTGCTCGTGCCAGTGGCGGGCGATGTCGATGCGGCGCGCGACCCAGACCTTGTCGTGGCCCGTCACGTAGTCGAGGAAACGGGCCAAGGCCGCCACCCGGCCCGGCCGCCCGACGAGCCGGCAATGGAGCCCGACCGACATCATTTTCGGCGCGCCCTGGCGTCCCTCTTCGTAGAGCAGGTCGAAGCTGTCCTTCAGATAGGCGAAGAACTGGTCGCCCGAGTTGAAGCCCTGGGGCGTGGCGAAGCGCATGTCGTTGGCGTCGAGGGTGTAGGGCACGATGAGGTGCGGCCCCTTCGGTCCCTCGACCCAATAGGGCAGCTCGTCGGCGTAGGAGTCCGAGGAGTAGAGGAAGCCGCCTTCCTCCATGACCAGATCCAGGGTTCGGGTCGAGCACCGCCCGGTGTACCAGCCCAGCGGCCGCTCGCCGGTCACCTCGCCGTGGATGCGGATCGCCTCGAGCAGGTGGGCGCGCTCCTCGTCCTCCGGGAAGTCCTTGTACTCGATCCATTTGAGGCCGTGGCTGGCGATCTCCCAGCCGGCCTGCTTCATGGCCTCGACAACCGCCGGGTTCCGCTCCAGCGCCGTCGCCACGCCGTAGACCGTGACCGGCAAGCCGCGCGCCGTGAACAGGCGCCACAGGCGCCAGAAACCGGCCCGCGCGCCATATTCGTAGATCGACTCCATGTTCATGTTGCGCTGGCCGGGCCAGGGCTGGGCGCCGACGATCTCCGACAGGAAGGCCTCGGAGGCCGGATCGCCGTGGAGGATGCAGTTCTCGCCGCCCTCCTCGTAGTTGATCACGAACTGGACCGCGGCATAGGCGCCGCCCGGCCAGCGGGCGTCGGGCGTGTCGCGGCCATAGCCGACCAGATCGCGCGGATAGCTTTCGGTCATCGTGTCGTCCTAAGCGTCTCGAACGACTATAAGCCCTAGGTGGGCCTGGGGTCTTATCCGATTATATTTGAAACTCCTTCGGCCCAAGAAGGACTTCCGCCCCGGACGGAACTCTGGGCTAGAATGCAAGTCTGCGAGTTCGAGATCCGAAGACCGCCCGCTGTCCGATGACCACGATGCCTCGGACCGAAAAGAAAAAAGGGCGCCGGATCCGGGAGTTGGGAGGCGCAAGCCATGGCCGCGGAAGGGTCCCCAGGGACCGGGAGACTGACCACCCACGTGCTGGACACGGCGGCCGGCCGGCCGGCGGCCGGGGTGCGGATCGAGCTTTACCGGCTTTCCGCCGAGGGTCGCGAGGCGCTTTGCGAGGCCGTCACCAACGACGATGGGCGCTGCGACGCGCCGCTCTTGACGGGCGAGGCCTTCGGGCCCGGACGCTACGAGCTGGTTTTTCATGCCGGCGCCTATTTTGGGGCAAGCGGCGTTGCGCTTCAGGATCCGGCGTTTCTGGACGAGGTCCCGATCCGCTTCGGCGTGGCCAAGGCGGGCGAGCACTATCACGTGCCGCTGCTGATCGCGCCCTATGGCTATTCGACCTACCGCGGCAGCTGAGTCCGGAGACGGACACGGGCGCGAGGAACCGAGATGCGAGAAGAAGTCCGCTTCCTCCTGGGTAACGAGCAACGCGTTCTGCGCTCGCTCGACCCGACCATGACGGTGCTCGACTATCTGCGCCAGACCGAGGGGCTGGTCGGCACCAAGGAGGGCTGCAACGAGGGCGACTGCGGCGCCTGCACCGTCGTCCGGGCCAAGCCGGCGGACGGCGGGCTGCGCTACGAGGCGGTCAACGCCTGCATCCAGTTCGTCGGCACGCTGGACGGCTGCCAGCTGCTCACCGTCGAGCACCTGGCCGGACAAGACGGGACGCTGCACCCGGTCCAGCAGGCCATGGTCGACTGCCATGGCTCGCAGTGCGGCTTCTGCACGCCGGGCTTCGTCATGTCGCTCTTCGCCCTCACCCGCCAAAGCGACAGCGTGCCGGGGGACGAGGCGATCGACGACGCACTCGCCGGTAACCTCTGCCGCTGCACCGGCTACGCGCCCATCGTGCGCGCCGCCAAGCAGATGTACGAGCTGAACCCGCGCCAGGACGGCTTCTCGGCGCGCGAAAAGGAAACGCTCGAGGCGCTTCGCATCCTCGGCGATACCGAGACCGTGTCGGTCGAGGCAGGCGGGCGCCGGTTTCACGCGCCGGCGACGGTCGACGCCCTCGCGGAGCTGGTCGAGGCCAATCCCGGGGCGACCATCGTGGCCGGATCGACCGACGTCGGTCTTTGGGTCACCAAGGAGATGCGCCGCCTCGACAGCGTCATCTACCTCGGCCGCGTCGCCGAGCTGGCGCGCGTCGAGGAGAGCGCGGAGGGGATCGAGATCGGCGCCGGCGCGACCTACAGCGAGGCGGCGGCGGCGCTGGCCCGGCACTATCCCGACATGGGCGAGGTGATCCGGCGCCTCGGGTCGCCGCCGATCAGGAACGCCGGCACGCTCGGCGGCAATGTGGCGAACGGCTCGCCGATCGGCGATTCGCCGCCGCTGCTGATCGCGGCGGGCGCCAGGCTGCAGCTGCGGCGCGGCGCCGAGCGGCGCTCGCTGCCGGTCGAGGACTTCTTCCTCGACTATGGCAAGCAGGACCGAAGCCCAGGCGAGTTCGTCGAGAAGATCGTGGTCCCCTATCCCACGCCGGGCGCGCGGTTCCGCGCCTACAAGATCGCCAAGCGCTTCGATCAGGACATCTCCGCGGTCATGGCGGCCTTCAACCTGCGTCTCGACGACGGCAAGGTCGCCGAGGCCCGGGTCGCGTTCGGCGGCATGGCGGCGACGCCCAAGCGCGCGCCGGCGGTCGAGGCGCGGCTGACCGGCGCGCCCTGGACCGAGGCCACCGTGCGCGGCGCCATGGCGGAGCTGGAGAAGGACTTCACGCCGATCACGGACTGGCGGGCGAGCGCGGCGTACCGGCTTCGGGTGGCGCAGAACCTGCTGTTGCGCCTGTTCCTGGAAACGACCGACCCCGAGGCGGAGACCCGCCTGGCCGGCGACCGGAGCCTCGCCCATGTCTGACGCGATCGAAGGCGCGGTTCGTCAGCCGCGGCGGCACGACAGCGGCCACAAGCACGTCGCCGGCCGGGCCGTTTATATCGACGACTTGCCCGAGCCGGCCGGGCTGCTGCACGTCTATTTCGGCACCAGCGCCGAGGCCCACGCGCGGATCGCCAAGCTGGATCTCGACCCGGTCCGGGCGGCGGAGGGCGTGGTGCTGGTGCTGGCGGCGGCGGACATTCCGGGCGAGAACGACATCAGCCCGACCCATCGCCACGACGAACCGGTCTTTGCGAGCGGCACAGTGGAATACGTCGGCCAGCCGCTCTTCGCGGTGGCGGCCCGCACGCGCGAACAGGCGCGGCGCGCCGCCCGGCTGGCCGCCGTGGACTACGAGCCCCTGGAGCCGGTGCTCTCCATCGAGGCGGCCAAGCAGGCCGGCGTGCTGGTCACCGATCCGCTCATCCTGGCCCGCGGCGACGCGCCGGCCGCCCTGAAGCGCGCGCCGCGCCGCCTTGCGGGCCGCATGTCGGTCGGCGGGCAGGACCATTTCTACCTCGAGGGCCAGATCGCCATGACGATCCC
>Ga0224512_10002852_pt1 | contig 15555 bp, 12 predicted proteins | sample SF_May12_sed_USG_4_FD_169103 | JGI IMG/M metagenome (GOLD analysis project Ga0224512, IMG submission 169103) | Sediment microbial communities from San Francisco Bay, California, United States - SF_May12_sed_USGS_13 | ecosystem: Environmental > Aquatic > Marine > Sediment | place: USA...
GGGGGATCAGCCTACGTTGCCGAGGCGAGGGACCGCACTCAGGTGACTGCGAATGATCGGCTTCGGGTCGGCGAATTCGTCGATGACCCGGCCCGGCAGGGTCACGGTGAAGCACGCGCCACCCAACTTGTCCGAGCGCGAGTACGAGCGGGTGCCGCCGTGCGCGATGGCGATCGCGTCGACGATGGCGAGGCCGATCCCCGAGCCCTGCACATCGGAACTGAGCCTGTGGACTCCTCGCTCGAACCGGTCCCAGATGGCATGCTCGAAACGTTTGGGGACGCCCGGGCCATTGTCGTGAACCTCGAGAACGAGGTCGCCCCCGTTGCGGTCGACCACGACCGACACGCGGCCGTTGCCGTACCGGTTGGCGTTCGACAACAGGTTGACGATCAGTTGCTGCAACCGATCGGGATCGGCCGACACGGTGATCGAGCGCGGCGCCCACACGGAGACGCTCTCGAAGGGTATGTCGGTGCTGTTCACCGCCTGGGTAACAAGGTCGGAGGCATCGAATGTCGAAATGTGCAGGTCCATCGCCGTGGTGTTGGACCGGGCCAGGAGCACCAGATCCGACACGATCCTGGCAAGGTATCGGGCCTGCTCATTGACGACCTCCATGAGTTCGTCTCGTTCAGGTTCCTCGAGGCCGGAGTCCGGCTCCTTGAGGACGTCGAGGAAGCCGACCATGGCCGTCAGTGGAGTACGAAGTTCGTGTGATACCGAAGAGATGAGGAATCGGCGTTCTTTCTCGACGAGCTTGCGGCCGACGGCAATCGCTACACCCTGGCGGGCCAGGATGAGCGCCCCGACGACCAGGGTGCCGTAGAACAGGAGGCTGCCGTTGGACGATTCGAAGGCGTGATCGGGCTGAGCGATCAAAGCTACGACCATTCCGGTAGCGAGGGAATAGGGGCCGATGAGGGGCCACCACGTCTGGGGCCGTTGGCCGAACTCGTGGTCGGGCGGCGAGATGTCTGTCATCGACGACGCGATGAGGTAGCAGGCCGTCGCGGCCATGAACAGGGGGAAGAAGGGTGGGGCGTCCCCGAAGTTCTGGCCGAGCCCGTTCGACAGGTAGCTCAGATCGGCGGATGCCTGACCGATGAATCCGACCGCCACGAAGAAGAGCCGCAGGTCGAATCGGAGCCGGTTACGGCGCAAGAACAGCACCATGATCGCCACGATGCCGGCGATGTCGAGCGAAGGGTAGGTGATCCCGGCAATCTGTCCCCAGAGATCCCCGGAGGCGGCGAGGCGGTAAATGTCGCCCACGAACCACACCCACAAGAGGACCACCAGAGAGACAGCGCCGATCGCTCCGTCCAGCCCCAGGCGGATCCGGAAGAGCGAATCGCCCGCCGCGTTGGGAAGGCTGAACAAGCCCCAAAACGTCCAGCAGTAGGCGGCAAAGAAGACGAGATCAAACGGGCCGAACGTGGGTATCTCAATGAAGAACGAGGCGACGGCGAGTCCCACCACACCTGTGCCGGCCAAAAGGAAGCCGGAGCCGATCCGCCGCCATGCCCTGGCATGGTCGGAGGGGAGTTGCCGGCTGCCGCGAACCATCATGAATCCGGCCGCACCATTGCCCAGGCTGACCGCAGCGATGCCCATGAGTTCCATCAGGTCGGGAGCGACACCGGTGCGCACGCCGGGCAGCGCCAGGATTGCGGCGATCACGAACAGTGCGATGCCAACGATCAGCGGGATGCTCCGACGCCGCCAGGCCAGGCTGAGTTGGGTGTCTGCTGCCATGTGCCAGTACCCGGTCCCGGGGACCGATCTCCTCTCCCAGGAGTTATCGACGGCGAACCAGCCCGACTTGACCCTGCGGGTGAGAAACCTCAGCCGGTGTTGCGTAATCCGGCCGCAACCCCATTGACGGTGAGAAGCAGCGTCCGACGCAGTTCGGGGTCGGGCGTCTCGGCCGATCGCGCCCTGGCCAGCAGGGAAACCTGCAAATAGTTCAGCGGATCCAGATAGCGGTCCCGCACCTGGAGAGTTCGGCGGAGGGTCGGGGTGCTGGCCAGGATCTCGGATTGGCCGGTGACGGCCAGTACCTCGGCCGTCGTTTGCCTGTGCTCTTGCGTGATCACATCGAAGAGTGCCTGATCTTCAGGCGCCACGAGTACGTCGACGTACCGGCGTGCGATCGTCAGATCTGTCTTCGCCAGCGTCATCTCTACGTTCGAAATGAACGTCGAGAAAAACGACCACTGTTCGTACATTTCACGCAGAACGTCCCCCAGGCCGGCTCGGCGCGCCGCTGCCAACCCCGCCCCGACGCCGTACCAGCCCGGAACGATCTGGCGGGTCTGAGTCCATCCGAACACCCACGGGATCGCCCGCAGGTCACCCAGTCCGCCGCCCTCGGACCGGCGAGCCGGTCGCGACCCGATGTTGAGGTCGCCCAGCTCGTTGACAGGGGTCGACGTGAGGAAGTAGTCCACAAGCATGTCGTGGTCCACGAGTTCCCGATAGGAGGCGAACGCCACCTCGGAGACTTCGTTCATGGTTGCGTCCCACCTGGCGAGGACATCCTGAGGCTTGCGCGACACGCGGTGGAGGATCGACGCCTCGAGAACGGCCGCGAGCGTCAGTTCCAGGTTCCGCCTGGCCAGGCCCGGGAGACCGTACTTGTCGGAGATGACCTCGCCCTGTTCGGTCAGTTTGATTGGACCGTCGACGGTCCCGAACGGTTGCGCCAACACGGCGGCATGGGTGGGGCCGCCTCCCCGGCCGACGGTTCCGCCCCGGCCATGGAAGAGCCGGAGTCGCACCGAGTGTCTGGCGGCGACATTCCGCAGATCCCGTTGGGATTTGTAGATCTCCCACTGAGAAGTGGTGATGCCTCCGTGCTTGTTGGAGTCCGAGTAGCCGAGCATCACCTCCTGGACGTCGCCTCGCAGCGCCACGATGCTCCGGTAACCGGGGTCCGACAGCAGATCGTCGAGAATAGTTCCCGCCACCCGTAGCTCGTCGATGGTCTCCAGCAGTGGCACGAACCCGATCCGCGCCACTCCCGTATGGATATCGACCAGTCCGGCCTCCCTGGCGAGGACCGCCGCAGCCAGGATGTCGGTCAGGTCGGACGTCATCGAGACGATGTACGAATCGATTACCTGTGACCCGAACCTGTCCTGGGCGGCCGTGATCGTCCCAAAGGCATCCATGGTGACCCGATTCGTGCCCGCTAGCTCCGTCGTCCGGGAAGACAGCGGTCGCAAGGAGACCAGCTCGTCGGTCAAGAGCTCATGGCGGGCCTCGTGGTCCAGGGACGCGTAATCGACGCCGATGCGCCCGTATAGCTGTGCGAGAAGGTCGTGATGCCGGTCGGCATGCTCGCGAATGTCCATGGTGGCCATCTGGAACCCGAAGGTGGCCACCGTCCGCATCAGGCGGGCGAGTGGCCCGTCGGCGATCATCTGACCGTGATGGGCGGCCAGAGACCGTCCCATCATGTCGAGATCCTCGATCAGCTCGGTTGCCGTCGCGTAATCCCGGCCGGCCCGGTGCTTGGAGCCGTCGAGGATGCGGCGTGTCGTGTTGTGGAGCCGTTCGTGGATGAACCCGCATTTGAGCCGGTAGGGCTCCTCGGCGTTCATGACGCCGAATCGTTCGAACACCGAGGGCAACACTGCGCGATCGGCGGCGAGCGACGCGGCGAACTCGTCGGTGATGCCGTGGATGGCAGTTGAGTTCGATAACAGTGCCGAGAGTTCCTCGATCGCCCGGATCAGGTTGCGCAGGCCGTGCTCGTGCTGCAACTCCAGGACCCTGATCGTGACCTCGGGTGTAACGAAGGGGTTGCCGTCCCGGTCTCCGCCGACCCAGGTGCCGAACTTGATGGGACTGGACGTCTTGGGCAGTGCCACCCCCAGGCGGGCCAGCTGGGCCTCGTATTCTTCGAGGAGGTTCGGGACGACATCGGTGAACATCTGATCGAAATAGAAGATGGTTGAGCGCGCCTCGTCCTCGGGTTGGGGCCGTTCGAGTCGCAACTCGTCGGTCTGCCAGATGAGGTCGATCAGTTCCGCCTGGCGCCGGTCGATGCGCCGCAGGTCGCCTGCGCCGGCCCGCGGATCGAGTCGCTCCTCGAGGAGGGTTGCCATCTCGGCGAGCTTGGTGAGAATCGATCGCCTGGCTGCCTCGGTGGGGTGGGCCGTGAACACCGGCCCCAGCTCGATGCGCCCGGCGATCTTGGCGATGTCCTCCGGGTCGAGCCCGGCTTCGAGGATACGATCGGTGGTCGCTTCGAGCCACTCACGCTCACCGGCCGACCGTGCCGCCAGCTCGTCCACCCGGTGGGTTTGCTCGGCCACGTTGGCCAGGTGAAAGTAGGCGGTGAACGCCCTGACGAGCTGGATGGTGGTCGACAGGTCGAGTCCTCCGAGCAAACGGTCCAGCTCGGAAGCGTCGGCCGGGTTCGGGTTCTCACGCAGACGTTTCGTCAGTGCCCGGACCTGTTCGACCAGCGACAGGAGAGCCGGGCCGTGCTGGCGGGTCAGGGTCTCTCCGAGCTGGTTCCCGAGCCTGCGTATGTCGGCTCGAAGCGCTTCGTCACGGCTGCTGGTCATGGCTGCGCAGAGTACCAGCGGTGCCGGTACCGCTACTGTCGCAACGATGAACGCGACAGCATCTTCTCCCGCGTCGTCGGTCGCTGGCGGAGAGACCGACGACCGGATCGCGTTGTTTCTGGCAGCATTCCTCACCTTGTTTCTCGAACTGGCGCTCATCAGGTGGCTGTCCGAGAACATCATCTATCTGTCGTACTTCACAAACTTCGTCTTGATCGCCAGCTTTCTCGGGATCGGTCTCGGCTTCCTGACGCGCGATTCTCGACTGTGGTTCTTCGGGAAACTTCCCCTGGTGCTGTTGGCCCTCGTCAGCGCCGCGATTGTCTTCCCGGTTGAGATCTCGCGCCCCTCAGGCGATGTCTCTTTTGTCGGGTATGGCGAGCCGTCCGGTGCCCCGATCTGGTTGGTGCTGACCCTCGTCTTTGGCGCCGTCACCTTCATGATGGTTGGCGCCGGACAGCTCACCGCTTCTTACTTCGGCAAGTTCGATGCTCTTACGGCCTACCGGCTCGACATTCTTGGTGCGCTCGCCGGCATCGTGCTGTTCACATTGCTTTCGTTCCTTGGCGGTCCACCCTTCGTGTGGGCTGTCATCGTCGCAGGCACCGTCGGTTTCCTGGGGCGCGGTCGATTGAGCGGACTGTCGCTGGTCGGACTAGCCGGTCTGGTGGTTGTGCTCGGTGCGCAGAGTCTCGTCGCCGAATATTCGTGGTCGCCGTACTACCGGCTGGAGTTGATCGAAGTCGACGACCGTCAGTTCATCAATACGAACGGGATACCGCACCAGGCGATTGCTCCGGTCGCCGAGCTCGAAGCAGTTGGAGCGCTCGTCTCGGCGCCCTATTCCGTCTTGGACCCGGCGCAGATCGATCGAGTGCTGGTTGTGGGTGCCGGGAACGGGAATGACGTGGCATATGCCCTCGCCAAGACGGGCGCCCTTGTCGACGCAGTCGAAATAGATCCAGGAATCGCCCGGATTGGCGAACTCGTCCATCCGGATCGCCCGTATGACGACGATCGTGTGACTCTGTTCATCGACGATGGGCGGGCGTTCCTCGAGAACACGGAGGCCGAGTACGACCTCATCCTCTTCGCCCTGCCGGACTCTCTGACCCTCGTCTCGGGGCAGTCGAGTCTCCGCCTCGAGAGCTACCTGTTCACGGTTGAGGCTTTCGAAGCCGCGCAGAGCCGGCTCAGTCCTAGCGGGGTGTTCGCCATGTACAACGCGTACCCCGCCCCCTGGGTCATCGACCGCCTCGCCGCGACTGCGCACGAAGTGTTCGGGCAAGATCCGTGCGTCGACCGGTTGGCCGAAACCGTGGCCATGATTGCCGTTGGGCCGGGCACCGTATGTGAGAATTCATCCGGGTGGGATTCGCTCGCAGCGGCACCTATCGCAGACGATCGCCCGTTTCTCTACATCCGGACTCCCGGAATTCCGGGTCTATACCTGGTCGCAATCATCGCTGCTCTCCTGGGGTCGGCCCTTGCGGTCGGTGCAGGACTCCGGCGGTCAGCCAGCCCTCGTGGCTACGGTGACCTGTTCTTCATGGGGGCGGCGTTTCTTCTCCTGGAGACAAAGAGTATTGTCCTGTATTCGCTGTGGTTTGGTGCCACGTGGGTGGTGAACAGTCTCGTGTTTGCCGGCGTGCTCCTATCGGTTCTGGCGGCCATCGAGGTCACCCGACGAGCGTCCATGCCGCTGCCGTTCTTGTACGTGGTTCTCGGGGCTGCCCTCGCAGTGGCGTGGGTTGTTCCGCCTGATTCGCTTCTCTCTTTGTCGTTGGGCTTGCGCTGGTTCGTGGCGTCCGTGCTGACATTCACGCCGATCTTCGTGGCAAATCTGGTGTTTGCCGAGCGATTTCGCACGTCGGCCTCGTCAACGACGGCATTCGGCATCAATCTGCTCGGTGCGATCGTGGGCGGGGTGATCGAGTACATGGCCCTTGTGACGGGATATCGAGCGCTCGTGGTAGTGGTCGGCCTGTTGTACAGCGGCGCATTCCTTCTTTGGCGCCGGCAGAATCAAGAACCACTCATTGCTCCGGGCTGATCTCCGGAACCTGCCTGGTTGCCCGATAGTCTTGGACACATGGAGTTCTTCTTTCCGGCCCTGTTCATTGCAGGCGTGATCGTCGTGGTAATCAGCGCCGTTCGACAGCACAATCGGAGAACGAACGAGGTACTGCGTGACGCCGCCCGGCGCCTCGGCTTGACCGTGACCCGCACGAGAGGTGGCTTCCATCGGTTGGAGGGCAAGATCGGACCCTGCGATGTCAGCGTCAAAGTGAGATCCGGACAGAACAACCAGCGCGAGACGAAGTACGAGATCGGCTACCCGGACCTGGGGGTCGCATTCAGATTCACGGCCGCCAACCGGATGACCAGGCTGTTGCCAACCGCCGTGACGGGCGACGTCGAGATCGGAGACACGCTCTTCGACGATGCCGTCATCGTCAAGGCGCCTGATCCAGCCGCCGTGGCCGCCTACATGAATGTCCAACGGAGAGAGGCGGTCCTTGTGGCCTTGCGTAACCACGGCGGATTGACCGTGTCGTCGGATGAACTCGATTGGACTGTGCGAGGAGCGCCCGGCACGGCCGAAGACGTCGTGGCGGCGGTCGGTCGATTGATGGGACTGCTGGCAACCCTCGGGGTGACGGGCATCGCCCCCGGTGTCACCCGCCCGGTCAGCGCTCCGTCCGCGCTTGTTCAACGAGCGCACCCGCAGGTACCCGCAACCGCCGGCGACCCGTTCGACGTTCCGCGTAAGCCGGCCGGGCTGCCTCAGCCGTTGACGGGTCCGGCGCCCAAACCCGTCGTATCTCCGCCGCCGTCCAAGCCACCGCCCATTGTCCGGCCAGACGATCTCGTCAGCCGGGTGGGCGGCTACATGACGGGCATGTTGCCGAGCCACGAGGTCGAGCGCCGATTCGTCGAATCGGACAAGGGGCACCGGGTTCGGGGAAGCGGAGTGGTCGGCCGTACCCACCGGTTCGCCTTCGACCTCGACTTCGGGAACGGCCCGGCTGTCAAGGCCATGGTCGATGTGGAGATGCCCGGCTCGGCCAGTCCACTCCGGGTGGCTCTTCGTCTGCCAGAAGACACGGACCTCGAGCGGGGCAGCCCGGTGTCCTTCGAAGGTGACCTGGCCAAGGTCACCCCGATCGTGCGATCGGTCTTCCTCGACAATGTGACGCTGGGGTGACCGGGCGCCGTCGCCGTCGATGCGTTGCCGCTTTACACTGACGAGCCATGTTCGAAACCCTCACCGATCGATTCAACGGGATCTTCTCGTCGCTGCGAGGCAAGGGCCGTCTGTCGGAGTCCGACGTCGATGCCGCGCTGCGTGAGGTCCGCCTTGCCCTGCTCGAAGCCGACGTCAACGTCTCGGTCACGAAGAACCTGATCGGTCGTATCAAAGAACGCGCCATCGGCGCCGACGTCCACAAGAGCCTCACGCCCGGCCAGCAAGTCATCAAGATCGTTCACGAGGAGCTGATCGCAACGCTGGGGGGATCCGAGGTGCCGCTTGCCGCGCAGACCTCGTCGCCGTACTCGATCCTGATGGTCGGCCTGCAGGGCTCCGGCAAGACCACCACGACTGCGAAGCTGGCCAAACACCTCAAGGCGAACGGTCGCAATCCGATGCTGGTTGCAGCCGACCTGCAGCGACCGGCCGCCGTCGACCAGCTCGAACAACTCGGGCAGCGGGTCGGAGTGCGAGTGTTCGCCGACCGCAAGTCCAAACCTGCTCGAGTCGTGAAGGCCGCTCTCAAGGAAGCTGAACGGCTCGGACATGACGCCGTGATTGTCGATACCGCCGGCCGGCTGGCGATTGACAAAGACCTCATGGACGAGCTTGCCTCGATCCGCAAGATCGTTCAACCGGACGAAGTCCTGCTCGTCGTCGACGCCATGACCGGGCAGGACGCGGTGAATGTGGCGAAGGGGTTCCTCGACTACACGGATCTCACCGGCATCGTGCTGTCCAAACTCGACGGTGACTCGCGGGGCGGAGCCGCCATCTCGGTCCGGGAGGTAACCGGCCGACCGATCAAGTTCGCGACCGTCGGAGAGGGGCTCGACGACTTCGAGGTGTTTTACCCCGAACGAATGGCGTCGCGCATCCTCGGTATGGGAGATGTGCTCACGCTCATCGAAAAGGCCGAGCAGACCTGGGACGAGCAAGAGGCCATTGCGATGGCCAACAAGCTCCGGAAGGCGGAATTCGACTTCGAGGATTTCTTGAAGCAGTTCCAGCAATTGAAGCGGATGGGGCCTCTCCAGGGTTTGCTTGCTATGCTGCCGGGCGCCGGGTCGGCTCTTCGTGATGTTGAGATCGACGACAAGGATCTGGCACGTGTCGAGGCCATCATCAGGTCGATGACTCCGACCGAGCGACACAATCCCCGCCTGATCGACGGAAGTCGAAAGCGCAGGATTGCACGGGGCTCCGGCACGTCACCGCAACAAGTCAACAGCCTGCTGAAGCAGTTTGCGGAAACACAGAAGATGATGAAGATGCTGGCCGACGGCAAGAGCGTTCCGGGACTCCCCGGCATGCCAGGCATGAGGCCTTCACCCAAGACGAGGAAGAGGTGAGCAGATGGCGGTCAAGATCCGCCTGATGCGGTTGGGCAAGAAGAAGCAGCCCGTATACAGGGTCGTCGTTTCGGACGGCCGCAAACCGCGCGACAGTCGATACATCGAGGCCATCGGACGGTATGACCCCCGTCAGGAGCCCTCGCTCATCGAGATCGACAACGACAAGGCCGTTGACTGGCTCAAGAAGGGCGCTCAGCCCACGGATCCGGTGCGCAAGCTGCTCGAAGTGTCCGGAGCATGGTCCCAATACCGCGTGGGCCGGGGCGAGATCCACACCGTGCCCGCCAAGACATCGTCGCCCGCAGCGCCTGCTGCTGTTGTCGTCACCGCCGACGACGAGACAGGCGAAGACGCTCCGTTGGAGCAGGAGGCATCGGACGATGAGTAAAGGCGCCATCGTCGAACGAGTTGTCAGCTACGTCGTCAAGGCGATCGTGGACGAGCCCGAATCGGTCGAGGTCACTCTCATCGAGGAGGGGCCCGACGAGGTCACCGCAGAGGTGCGGACCGCCAAGTCGGATATGGGCCGGGTGATCGGCCGTCGCGGACGTGTGGCACGTGCCATCCGGACCATCGCCCAGGCCGCCGCAGACGAAGAAGGACTGCAGGCCGGGGTTGAGTTCCTCGACTGACGATCCAACCGTGATAGGCCACGTGGCCCGCGCACACGGAGTGCGCGGCGATGTAGCCGTCGTCTTCTATTCCGACCACTCCGATCGGTTTGCCAAGGGACTGGCCCTTGGCGTGGAGGGGAAATCTATCGAACTCGTGATCGGGTCGGTGCGTCCCGTCAAAGGGGGCCATCTCGTCAGGTTCGAGGGCATCGAGGACCGCAACGCCGCAGAATTGCTCCGGGGTTCGCGGCTGACCGTGTCGAGCGCAGAACGGAGGTCGCTCGAGCCGGGGGAGTACTGGCCCGACGACTTGCGAGGTCTCGAAGTCGAGGATCAGCACGGTCACCGGCTCGGCGTCGTTGTCGATGTGCAGTTCGGTGGCGCCCAGGACCGGCTCACGATCGAGACAAGTGCCGGGAACGTCGTGGATGTCCCGTTCGTCGATGCGCTTGTGCCGGACGTGGATCTCGAGCGTGGCGTCGTGCGAGTAGCCCCGATCCCGGGGCTGTTCGACATCGAATCCTGATCAGTGACCCTGTTTGTTGAGCACGTGCAGCATGCCTGCCAGCCCGCCGTAGAACCCACCGCCAACCAGGCCGGCCCATAACGCGGGGACGATGGCCTGGGGCATGGTTGTGTCGGCCAGGAGCAGCACGAGAAGAAAGAACACCAGGAACGTAACCGGCGTGCCGAGGGCAATGCCGGCCAGGAGGGCATCGCCCAACTCCTTGTTCTCCCGATCTTCGTCGGCCTCGTGCGAATCCGTCTGTTCGGTCACGTCGGAAGCCTAGAGCCTCGATAACCGCCCCGAAGGCCACGGGTACGCCCTGTGATAGCGTCCCGGTGATGCCACACCCCGCCCCCGATCCGGATTTCGCCCTTGCCTACCTCACGGGCAGCATGCCGTCGGCCCCCCTGTTCGAAGAGGCGCGCCGCCTCCGCGACGAAGGAAAGGGCCGGGTCGTTACCTACTCCCGCAAGGTGTTCATACCGCTCACCACGCTGTGCAGGGATCGGTGTACGTATTGCACGTTTGCCAAACCACCGGGCAACGGTGGCGAATACCTCACTCCCGCCGATGTCCTGGCCATCGCCCGGGCAGGAGCCGACCATCACTGCACCGAGGCTTTGTTCACTCTCGGCGATGCTCCCGAGGACCGCTTCCCGGCCGCTCGCAAGTTCCTCGAATCGCAGGGCGTCGCCACGACGCTCGAGTACGTCGCCGCCATGACAGAACTCGTCAACCGCGAGACGTCGCTGTTCCCACACGCCAACCCGGGGGTGATGTCCGAGGCGGCCATCGTGTCGCTCCGCCCCTCGAACCCTTCGATGGGTCTCATGTTGGAGAACATCTCGCCGCGGCTCATGGAGCCGGGCATGCCGCACCACGAATGCCCCGACAAGGACCCGGCGGTGAGAGTCGCAACCATCGAAGCTGCCGGTCGCCGGTCGGTGCCGTTCACGTCGGGGTTACTGATCGGGATCGGCGAGACACCGGCCGAGATCGTCGACAGCCTCTTCGCTCTGGAGCGTTTGGCAGATCGATGGGGGCACATCCAGGAAGTCATCATCCAGAATTTCAGGGCGAAGGCGGACACGGTCATGCGGCGGAGCGCCGAACCGATCCCGGCCTATTTCGGGCGGGTCGTCGCTCTGGCGAGGTGGATCCTGGGGGCTACGATGAACATCCAGGTCCCCCCGAATCTCACGGAACGGTACGAGCAGTACCTCGACGCAGGGGTGAACGATTGGGGTGGAGTCTCGCCCCTCACCATCGACTGGGTGAATCCGGAACAGCCCTGGCCGCACCTGACCGAACTCGAGACACGGACAAAGGCCGCCGGCTTCGAGTTGAAGCCCCGACTGCCGGTGTATCCGGAGTTCCGAGGGGATCGGTGGATCGATCCGGCGCTCCGTTCCAAGGTCGCCGGGTCTGTGGACAGGGACGGTTATTCGGTGATCCCTGCCCTGGCCACCGAGCGGTAGGCTGACGCGCCATGATCACCTTTCTCCGGGTGCGGCCGGCCGAATCCGTCCACGAGTTGACGGCGACCACCCGGCGCAAAGAGGGCACCACCGCACTCGAGGTACAGGAACTGGCGGACGCCGATCGCCAGGCGTGCCTGGCCGGAGGCATCCTGCCGGTCGAGACTCGGCGAACAGACGGTGCACCCGCCGCGTGGGTCGTCGATGCGATCGGTGCGATCCGGCTGTCGGACTTGGGTGTTCCGGGGTGGAGGGTGACGCTCCTCGACGGCGGAGATCGGGCGCCGGTGCTCGACGCTCTGGCGAGAAGTCAGGCCGCCTTCTTGCGCACCGGCCGGTCGAAGGTGGCAGACGCCGTGACACTCACCTCGCTGCCCGGTCTCACGACGGTCGTGTCCGTGTTCGTTGACACGGTCGAGGACGCCTTGCTGGCATGTGCGGCAGGTGCGGGAGACCTCCTGCTGCGTGACTGGACCGATGACCAGATCGGCCACCTGCGCACCGGCCTCGACGACGATCTCGTCGAGCGAACGGCAGTCCCTGTGTTCGTGACCGTCGACGAAGCCCGCACCGGGCTCCCCGACGACGTGTTCACGACCTGGCTCAATCTGGTGGATGGCGCTGGACGGGCCAGGCCCCGAACGACCTGGGCCCCGGGGAAAGACGAACCTCCACCGATTCCGCCCCACCGGTTTTCCTCCCAGTGGCCGGATGAGGCCTGGACCTCACAAGAGGCGCCTGGCGCGATGGAGGGCTCGGGCACTCTCAGGCCGATTCTCGAACGATCACTGGCCGGTACCCCGCCGACCCGGAGTGAACTGATCGCGCTGTTCTCGGCGCATGGCGACCAGGTCGACGCCATCGCCCTGGTGGCCGACGAGTTGCGGAGCCGGACGGTGGGCGACCCGGTGTCGTATGTGGTCAACCGCAACATCAACTACACGAACATGTGTTACTTCCGCTGCGGGTTTTGTGCGTTCTCCAAAGGGCCCCGCAGCCTCAACCTCCGTGGGGACCCCTATCTCATGGGTGTTCCTGAGATCGTGGGGTGGGCGAGAGAGGCATGGGACCGGGGAGCGACCGAGGTCACCCTCCAGGGCGGCATCCATCCGGAGTTCACGGGCGACTTCTACGTGAGCGTCGTCGACGGGATCAAGTCCGAACTGCCGGACATGCACATCCATGGGTTCACGCCGCTCGAGGTCTGGCAGGGCGCAGAGACGCTGGGCGTCCCGGTCGCAGCATTCCTCGAACGGCTGCGTGACGCCGGGCTCGGAAGCCTGCCAGGCACGGCGGCCGAGATTCTGGACGACCGGGTGCGAGCGCATCTCTGTCCCGACAAGATCCGGACCTCGCAGTGGGCGGAGGTGATGATCACTGCCCACGAATTGGGGTTGCCGGCAACCGCCACCGTCATGTTCGGCCACATCGATGACCCGACCTCGTGGGCCAACCATTACGAGGTCATTCGATCGATCCAGCGACGAACCGGCGGATTCACCGAGTTCGTTCCGTTGTCCTTCGTGCACATGGGTGCTCCCATCTGGCTGCGGGGCCTTGCGCGACCCGGCCCCACCTGGGATGAGGTCGTCCTGATCCACGCGATTGCCCGGATCGCGTTCGACGGGTTGATCCCCAATATCCAGGCGTCGTGGGTGAAACTGGGCACAGACGGTGCGACCCGCCTGCTCGGCGCAGGCTGCAACGACCTCGGCGGCACGCTGATGGGCGAGATCATCACGCGCTCGGCCGGTGCATCGCACGGCCAGGAACTTGCCCCGGCCGATTTCGAACGGGCGATCCGGGAGGCGGGACGAACCCCGGTCCGACGGAACACGCTGTACGGGATTCTCGAACAGGCTTAGGGCCGGACGGGCCATCAGGCGAACCGATTCCGATTGGCTAGCCTGAGGCCAACCAGCACAGGAGACCTCATGCCCGAAGCCGTCATCGTCGATGCCATTCGAACACCGATCGGACGCGCGTTCAAGGGATCGCTCATCGATGTCCGGCCCGACGACATGGCCGGCTTCGCCATCAAGAGCCTCATGGAGCGCAATCCGGGCGTCGATCCGTCGTCGATCGTCGATGTGATGATGGGCTGCGGACTGCCCCATCACGAACAAGGTTTCAACATCGGCCGCAACGCCGCTCTCCTGGCCGGCCTTCCCGACTCGGTCCCCGGTCAAACCATCAACCGGTACTGCTCGTCGTCGCTCCAGACCATCAGAATGGCTTTCCACGCCATCAAGGCGGGGGAGGGCGACACCTTCGTCTCGGCCGGTGTGGAGAGCTCGACCCGGGCCCTGGGCAAGGGAGCGGCCAGCGAGGATCTGAACCCCCGGTTCACCGACGATGGTCGAGACGACTTCATCAACCACGTGTACATCCCGATGGGGAACACCGCTGAGAACGTCGCCGAGAAGTTCGACGTGAGCCGCGAGCGGATGGACGAGTTCGCCAAGCTGTCCCAGGACCGTGCCGTCGAGGCACAGAAGAACGGCTTCTTCGACCGGGAGATCGCTCCGTATCCGGTTGGAGATGGTGTCCTCATGACGCAGGACGATGGCCCGCGTCCGAATACATCGTTGGAGAAACTCGGCTCTCTTCCACCGGTCTTCAAGCCGGACGGGCGGGTTACCGCCGGCAACTCGTGCCCGCTCAACGACGGCGCGGCGGCAGTACTGGTGATGGACGACGGAAAGGCACATGCACTCGGTCTCGAGCCGCGGGCCCGCATCCTGGCGTCGGCCGTCTCCGGTTTGGCGCCCGAAATCATGGGGGTGGGACCGATCGAAGCGGTTCGCAAGGTGCTCGCCCAGACCGGGATGTCCATCGGTGACATCGACGTCGTGGAACTCAATGAGGCATTCGCCGCACAGGTGCTGCCGGTCTGTGACGAACTCGGCATTTCGATCGAAGACCAGCTGAACCCGCACGGCGGAGCGATTGCGCTCGGTCACCCGTTCGGCATGACCGGTGCCCGGATCATGGCCACCTTGCTCAATGACCTCGAGACCCTCGACAGGACGTTCGGCCTCGAGACCATGTGCGTCGGAGGCGGCATGGGTATGGCCATGATCGTGGAACGGCTGACCTAGGACCAGGAATCCGATGACAGCCGCCGGGTCCAGGCAGTTGGCGGCGTCGCCACCGAAACAGCCGGTTGCGCTCGATACGACGCTGCGGCGCATCATCGTGGGCTATCGGGCCGTGGCGGCCGTCTGGTTCACCTCGCTGGCCCTCATCGCCCTGATCCGTGAGGACCCGGAGCGCCCCGGTGTCGTGGCGGTTGCCATGGCCGTCGTTCTCACGTGGACGACCATCACCCTTGGTCTTTCGTACCGTGCGCCCCAAGGTCTCCGGCAGTGGCCGTTCTTGATCGCCGACATCGCGGTGACGATCGGTCTTCTGCTGGCTCCCGACGTCGCCGGAGCGTCCGACTTCTACGGCGGCTATCCAATCTCGACTGTTCTTATCGGCGTCTACGGACTGGGCCTGTCCGGGGGAAGCCTTGCGGTCGTCGCCTTGACGGGGGTGGCCATCTGGCGCGGGGCGACGGGCATGCTCGAGGGAGACGCAACCGGGATCACGGGGGCCATTGTCGTGTACCCCTTCATCGCAGCGCCGGTCATCTGGGCGGTCGGCGTTCTGCGTCGCAGCGATCGCCTGAGGCGAGAAGCCGAGTCGGCGCTCGAACGTGAGCGTGCTGACCGGATACGGGCTGAAGATCGAGCGGAGGTCGCCGCCCATCTGCACGATTCGGT